>Ga0181561_10001119_pt1 | contig 23532 bp, 9 predicted proteins | sample 011ome_19_FD_133760 | JGI IMG/M metagenome (GOLD analysis project Ga0181561, IMG submission 133760) | Coastal salt marsh microbial communities from the Groves Creek Marsh, Skidaway Island, Georgia - 011510BT metaG (megahit assembly) | ecosystem: Environmental > Aquatic > Marine > Intertidal zone... | reverse complement strand
GCGCGCGTCGCGCGACGCGCGCGGTCGCTCCGCTCGTTGTCTTCTCTCACGAAACGAGGTTTCGGTCTTTTTCGGAAAGGAAACACTTCTTCTTCTGACGTCGTCAGTCGTCGGCCGTAGGCCGTCTTCTTCTAACCTTATCTTCTTCTTCGTCTTCTTCTCGCGCACGTCGTGCGCGCGCGTCTCGTCTCGTTCGATCACGTCTCGCGTCTCGCGTCGTTATAGCGCTCACTCCGTCGCCGGCGCGACGAATGTCTCCACGACGCGCCCGTTCAGCGGTTGCGTCGGACGCGCGTTTCCCGGATACTCCCCGACGTGGCTCTTTATCTCCGCGATGGCGTCCGGGGGAAGTTCCATGATTTCACTCTGCAACATCCATAAAACGCCCTCCGTGCACGGCGGCGTCGTCAGCGACCCGTCCCACTTCCAAAACCCGGACGCGCCGTCGTACAGCTTCGACGGATCCGCCTCGATCGTCATCCCTTCGTGCGTCGCGTGCGTCAACATCGCCGCGACCTCTTCGTGGACGTTCTCTTCGTCGTGCTTCCCAGCCTCGTGCAACTCCACGTGCGCGTTCTTCACGTGCTCGTACATCACCCCGAGCACGGCGAGGGACCCGTCCGCCGCGGCGTGGACCGCGTGCATCTCGAGCGGGTACGCGACGCCGTCGATCGTGTTCTCGCTCGGCGCGTGGAAGTGGACGCCTTGCAGGCGGTACTCTTTGGGGCGTTCCATGCGAAGCGGCGTCGGGGTGGAGTTGAAAGGCGTGAGTTGAAGTTGAGATAATGCATCGAGGGGTGTCGGGATTGAAAGCGAGGGGTGGGCGGAGAGAAACGACGGCAAACGTCCTTAAGGATCGGCGTTCACAACGCGAACGCGGCCGTACGGGAAGCAGTGTAAGGAGAACGCGCCTTTATCGAAGTCGTCCGGGTCGACGAGGACGCCGCAGTCCTTCGCGGCGTCGTCGGCGTCGCCGACGGTCGCGGCGCAGTTGAAGTACGCGTTCCCGTCCTTGTGCTGCACGACGAACGGCAGCGGGGGCGCGCGGCTCGGGGGCATGAGGTAGTCCCCGATCGCGCCGACTTGGACGTCGACGTCGACGTCTTCGTCTTCCTCCTTCGCCGAGACGTCGATTGGGCTCTGCGACGTCCCCTCCGCGCCGCAGAGCGCGTACCCGAGCTCGCCCCATCGCAGCGGGCCGATCGCGGCGTCGGCGTAGCCCCACTTCGCGGCGGCGCCGCCCGCGGCGTCCGCGGCGAGCGCGGCGGACGGGAGCGCGAGCGCGGCCGCGCCTCCGAGGACGAGCGCGAGCGGGCGAAGAAGACCGCGTCGGCGCGTCGTCGCGCGCGTCGTCGTGAAGGACATCGTCGGCGGGGGGCGCGCGAGTCGAACGGAGGAAGTTCGCGTCGCGGGCGTGCGTCGCGCGCGCGGAGATGCGGCGGCTTCGCCGCGGCGGCGGCGCGTCGAGCGACGACGCGAGGCGCGGCGCTCCTTTATCCTTTTCGCGTCGTCCGAGAAACGACGTCGACTCGTCGTGGTTCGGTTCCGCGGTTGGTTCTATCGCGCGCGCTCGTTACATCGTCATCCTACTTTCGGCGCGGGGACGGCGCCCTTCGCTCGCGGTGGGTGCTTATGCTTCTTGTTCCCACCGCCGCCGCCGCCGCCGGGTTTCGGCGCGGGGACGCCGCCCTTCTCTCCGCCGCCGCCGCCGCCGCCGCCGCCGCCGCCGCCGTCGCCTTTGCGCGCGCCCGGCGCGACATATATCTGCACGTCCGGCCTCGCCTTCTTCTTCGAGGGTTTACTCGCGCCCACCCCGCCGCCGCCGCCGTTCGCGGGCGCGGGCGCGGTCGAGGTCGTCTGCGGCCGCGCGAGGATCTTCGGCGTTTTCATCGCCGCCGGCGTTTGCGCGGCGTCGCCGCCGTCGCCGCCCTTTCCTCCCCCGCCCGCCCTCTTCCCGCTGCCGCTCTTCGGCTTCGGGACCCCGCCGGCGGTTCGATCCCCGCCGCCGCCGTCGTTTACCGTCATGCGTCGCATGAGCTTCTGCGTCTGCTTCTCGGACGCGTCGGGTCGCTTCCCCTTCCCTCCTCCGCCGGCGGCGTTCGCGTTCGATTTCCCACCCGCCGCCGCCGCCGCCGCCGCCGCCTCCGCCTCCTTAGCCTTCTTCCTCGCCCACTTCTTCGCCTTCTTCCCTAACGTCCGTTCGTCCTCCGCGGTGCCCCCCGCGCCGCCGCCGGTTCGATCCCCGCCGCCGCCCGCGGCCGCCTTCTCTTTCCTCGCCTTCGCCTTCTTCTTCTTCCGCTCGAGCTTGCTCCGCTCGGCTTCGCGTTTCGCGATGAGATGCTTCATCAGCGCGCTCATTCGCACCGGCGCCTTCCCTCCGTTCGCGCGCTCCAGCGCCTTCTTCTCGCGCTCCCTCCGGTCCAGCAACACCTCCGCGCTCTGCATCGCGACCGGGTCCTCCGCGAGCTTTTCGACGAACTTTTTATAGTCCGCGTCGCGCTCGATCGTGCCCTCGCGCTTGTCAAGGCGCGGCTTGAGTCGCGGGATCTTTTGGTACGGCGCGTACTCCACCCTCGCGCGCCATTCCCCGCCGAACGCGTCGTCGTACGCCCTCGCGTCGAACGCGGCGGCGAAGTCGAACAGCGCGCGCTCGGTGTCGAACCCGACGTGCGCGACGGACGGGATCACCACGCGCGTCTTGCGCTTCCCTTGGACGAAGTCGCGATACGCGCACGTGGTTCCGTCGAACCCGCTCGCGTCGACGGAGGCGAAGAACGACGACGCGTCTTGGTCGGGGGGGAGGTTCCGGACGACCGCCTTGGTGCGCGGCATCGCGTCGCGCGCGGTGCGGCGTCGCGACCGCGACCGCGCGCCTCCTCGGGGGTGGACGCGGTCGCGAGCCGCTCGCCGCGCGGCCGCGCCTCTCGCACTGACGCGACGCGACGCGACGCGACGCGACGAGATTATATTACCTGGTATTCGGGGAAAAAATATGCGCGCGATTTCGCGCGATCAGACCACACGTTTTTCACCCACCACTCGGTTTCAATATTTGATCGCGCCCTCTTTCAACTTACCGATGAACTTGTTTGCATCCTGGACCTCGATCAGTTATCTTCTCATCGAGCCGCACGAGCTCGACGCCGCCTTTTGCCGATCGGCCTCTTCCGCCGCGCGCGCGAACGCATCGCACGGCCGGCATGGTATTCACGGTCCCGCAGTGCGCGGACACGGACATGTGGGGCCCTCCCACGGAGTCCGCGGACCCGGACAAGGCGCTGACGTACGCGCCGTTCACGCGATCGGACAAGCTCGGCCGCGGTGCGCCTCGCGTCTCGCCCTCTCTCTCCCTCCGTCGCTCGCGCTCGCCGCCAACCCTAGATCGATCGGATCGGTCGATCTTCTTCCCTCTCTCCTCGTCGCCGATCGCGGCCGCGAAACGTCGCGCTGACCCCGCCCGCCCCCCCTCGTCGACCTACCTACCCCCCCCCTTCCTCGACCTTCTTCCTCGCAGCCGCGGACTGGAACCAGACCGGGTACGGCAAGTACAGCGGCACGAGGCACGGCTCCTCGCAGGGCGTGAGCACCGTGTTCAACTTTTTCGCCAACGACGACGACGCCGAGTTTTCCCTCGTGGACAACAAGCCCGCGCCGCGGACGCGCTTCGGCGGGCGCGGTCGGTTCCAGGGCGGCCGCGGCGGGTTCATGCGGCGGAACCAGACCGAGTTCGTCGGCGGCGACGTCGGCCAGGGCGCGTCGCGCGAGCGCGCGCGTCAGCAACGCATGCAGTCGAAGAAATCGCAGCAGTGGAACACGTGGGCGCACAACCGCCAGCAGTGGGGGCGGGACCAGCAGACGTACTCCTCGAGCGTGGACATCCGCCCGGACTGGGCGGTGCTCGAGCAGATCCAGCTCGCGGGTCTCACGAAGATGCAGCACGTCAATGGCGAGAAGGGGGCGACGCTCGAGGCGGAGACGCTCGCGGAGCACGGGTCGTTGCGTTGGTTCGACAAATCGTTCGATCGCCTCACGCCGAAACTTCCCGCGGAGCTTCAGAAGACGAAGCTGATGCACCACCGCGTCACCACGAGCGAGGACCCGACGCTGTGCGAGCTCGCGGAGAAGAACGCCGGGAACGTGTTCGCGACCGGGGACATCGTCGCGGCGATCATGTGCGCCGCGCGGAGCGTCTACGGGTGGGACCTCGTCGTCACGAAAAAAGACGGCAAGCTCTTCTTCGACAAGCGCGACGAGGGCAACTTCGACATGCTCACGGTCAGCGAGACTGGCCAGGAGCTCATCACGGACGAGAAGGACAACATCAACGGCGTTCCTCAGCTGAGCGCGGAGTCCACCGCGGCGGATCACGATTACTCGCAGCAGGCGTTGGACCTCTCGGAGAAGCCGCTCTCGTTTGGCTCGCCGTCGCCGCTAGCGGGGGACGACGCCGCGCCGGTGGGGTACCGCTACCGGAAGTGGGCGGTCGCGCCGGGCATCACGCTCGTCGCGCGGTGCGAGTTCAACGGCGTCGTCGAGAGCAAAGGCTCGCGCGCGCTGCTTCAGATTCGAGCGCTCACGGAGTACGATTCGAAAATCACGGGCGTGGACTGGCGGCAAAAGATCGAGACGCAACGCGGCGCGGTGATCGCCACGGAGCTGAAGAACAACGCGAACAAGCTCGCGAAGTGGACGTGCCACGCGTTACTCGCGGGCGCGGACCAGATGAAGCTCGGGTTCGTGACCAGGACGCATCCGAAGGACCCGGGGCATCACGAGATCGTCAACACGCAGACGTACAAGCCGAAGGATTTCGCGCAGCAGATCAACCTCACGGAGGGGAACATGTGGGGCGTGTTCAAGAGCATCGTGGAGTCGTGCATGAAGATGGAGGACGGGAAGTATTTGCTCGTGAAGGACCCGAACAAGCCGATCATCCGGACGTACGAGGTGCCCTCGGACGCGTTCGAGGACGACTACGCGGACGAGCCGCTGCAGTGATGACGAGACGAGGGGACGGACGCGAACGGGGCGGGGGAGGACGAGAGAGGCGCGCGGGGGGATCGGGGCGCGGCGGCGCGCGTTCGTTCGATCCGTTGTAAACAAACGAGAGAATGCATTTTACCCTCGAACGATGCGGCATCTACCAAACTACAGTATTAATTTTAACTACGAAACCTTCGCGACGCGACCGATCGACGACGCGCGCGGAGACGGCGCGCCCGCCGCCTACTCGTCGTATCCCAAATCTTTGAACCAATTCCCCCACCGCGCGCGAACCACCTCCTTTGCCTCCTCGCTCAGACGCGCGTGCGCGTTCATCTTGAAATCCCTCAGCGACCCGGCGTACGACTCGATCGCGGGGCGGATGCTCGCGAAGTTCGCGCTCCACCCTAACGCGTCGTACAGCGCCCGCAGCGTCCCGAGAGGGTCTTTATTCAGTTCGTCGAACCGCACTTCGTGCTTGTTCCCTTTCTTCACCTTTCGAATGTCCCTCTCGTACGCGTCGTGCAGATACTCGCCCTGATACAGGATGAACTCCTGCACGTCCTCCGCGCTCGGGACCTGGAAGTAACACTGCCAGTAGTACGCGTCCGCCATGTGCACCGCGCTCTGAAACACCTCGTACGGGTTCCGATGGATAAAGACGAACTGCGCCTTGGGAAACATCTCGCGCAGGACGTCGACGCGCGCGGTGTGCACGGGCGACTTCAACAGCAGCCTCTTGCGCTTCCCCCCCGCGGCGTACTGCGTCTTTCGCAGGAAATACAGAAACGACGCCTTCCACCGCGCGATCTCCGCGCTCGACGCGCCGTCCCTCATGCTGTACCACCGCCGAAACAGCGCCTCGCGTTTGGGAAACATAAGCGGCATGTACGGCGACGCGCCGCCGCTGAGCTGATTCGTCGCCACCTCGTCCTCCTGCGGGGTGTCGTGCGATAACGCCATGTTGTCCATCGGCCGCGTGTCGTCCATGATCGCGCCCATGAACGGCGCGAGCCAACGGCAGGAGAGGAAACCCGAGGGGAACCCCACGCTGAACGTGGTCGCGAACGCGAAGGACGGATCGCGAGAGAGCAGGTTGTGCAGATGCGTCGTCCCCGTGCGCGGGTGGCCGAGGATAAACACGGGCTCGTCGTTCAGCTCCTGCGACGCGATCGCGCGGCCGTAGAGCACAGAGTCCGCGATCGCGCCGATCGTGTTGACGAGCGACATGATCGTGAGGAAGATCAGGCGCGGGAAGTACGTCGCGATCTCGACGTGCGACCCGTGGTCGCGCATGAGACGGATCCACTGCGGCGTCGTCACGCCGGAGAGCGGGTGGTTCTTCACGCTGAAGAAGTGGCGCGGGCGGTGCGGGATCACGACCGGCGACGACATCGCGCGGGCGCTGCTGCTAGGGCTGATGACGCGCGCGCGGCGCCGCGCGCGATCGAAGTGCGGAAGATCGTCACGATCGCGATCACGGCCATGACTTCTTCAGCAGCTTCGGACGCATCGCGCCCAGCTCCTTCTGGTAGAAGACCGCGCAGTCGCTCACGCAGCGCTCGAACTGCGACTGGTTCTGCGTCGTCGCCTGCTTGTCCTGGCACTGCTGCACGCATCGCTGCACGCGGTGTTGAAACTCCTGGAGCTCGCTCATGACCGCGGCCTCGTGGCGCTGCAGCGGCGCGCTGCACTGGGAGAGGCAATCGTGGAACTCCGCCTGCGTCGTCGCTCGCGCCTCCGTGCACTTGATCGAGCACTGGAACACCTGCTTCTGCGACGGACGGAACACCTTGTGATCGAGCTCGTCCATGAGCGACGAGAGCTTCGTCTGGAGGTTCTGGACCTCCTTGATCTCGATCCCGTTGGCCATGGCGTCGGAGTCGTGTCGCGCGATTAAATGTGACGACACGTTGGAGAGAACGGCCGGGTCGTCGTCGACGCGTTTCTGCCTCCGTGGTCAGTCGGGCGCCGCGCGCGGCACGCGACTCGAGGGGACGTCATGGGGCGACGGCGCGGCCGCCGGCGCCCCGCGGCGGCGGCGGCGGCGGCGGCGTCTCCGCCATCCGGTCCGCGCGAGGACGACGACCTCGAAGCGCCGCTGCTGCGCGCGGAGGAGGAGGAGGAGGAGGAGGAGAGGGACGAGATCCGCTCGAGAGAGACGAAGCGCGTCTCGTTCGAGGAGACGCGCGCGGACGACGACGACGGCGAGGACGACGAAGCCGCGGCGCTCACCGCGCCGCTGCTCGGGGTCTCGAGAGACGCGGACGTCGTCGACGTCGACGACGACGCCGCCGCCGCCGCCGACGACGACGACGACGCGGAGAACGTGCCGTACGACGACGACGACGACGACGACGACGCGGAGAACGTGCCGTACGACGACGCGCGAGAGCTCCGCGCGATATGGACGCTCGGGTGGCCCATGTTCGTGAGCTACTTCTGCCGCATGGCCATGGCGTCCACGGACGCGATCATGGTCGGTCACTACAAAGGAGGGAAACACTCGCCCGGCGACTACCTCGCCGCGGCGGCGCTGAGCGACATGCTCACGACGCTCCTCGTCGTCCCTCCGCTGGCGTTCAACCAGGTCTTGAACGCGTTGTGTGGGCAAGCCGCGGGCGCGGGCGCGAAGCGCGTCGCGGGCGTCTGGCTGCAGCAGAGCGTCTTCTGGCTCGCGGTGATGATGACGCCGACGCTCGTCGGGTTCTTCTTCGTGAAGGACGCGCTCCTCGGGCTCGGGTTCGACCCCGCAATCAGCGCGCTCGCGGGCGAGTACGCACGGTGGAACGTGTTCTGGCCCGTGCCGAACGGCTGGTATCAGTGCATGCGGTTTTATTTCCAAGCCGTCGGGCGCCCGAGGCCGGCGATGTACAACGGCGTCGCGTTTCTATTCGTCAACGCGCTGCTGAACTGGGTCTTCGTCTTCGGAGGGCCGTTTCGGTACCTGCGCGAGAGCCGCGGGCGGTGGGAGGGGTTCGGTTTCGTCGGCGCCGCGATGTCGCTGTCGTGTTCGCGGTGCGCGCAGCCGCTGGCGTACTGGTACTACATGTTCGTCAGGAGGAGGGCGCACGAGAGGTATTGGCCGCGCGGGGGGTGGTCTTTTCGACACCACACGCGCGCGCGCACGGTCGAGTTTTTACGGCAAGCCGCGCCGCTCGTCGGGACGCTCGTCTTCGGCGTCGTCGTCGGCCAGGCGACGACGCTTCTCGTGTCGAAGCTCGGCACGGACGCGGTCGCGGCGACGAGCGCCATCTCCGCGGCGACCGTCGTGTGGTCCGGCGCGATCAACGCGATGTTTTCCATGGTCATCGCGGTCCGCGTCGGATATCATCTCGGCCGCGGCGACGGCGACGCCGCGCGGCGCTCGTTTTGGTTGTCCACCGCGGTCGTGTCCGCGACGCTCGTCGCCGTCGTAATATTCGTCGCGCCGTTCGCGGAGCCGGTGCTGTCGCTCGCGACGAGCGATCGCGTCGTCGCGAGGGACGCCGCGAAGGTGCTCCCCGTCGCGCTACTCGCGACGACGTTGGGGGTGTTGAACAGTCTGTGCACCGGAGGCGTCTTCTCGGGGCAAGGGAGGCAGACGCTGGTGACCGTGCTGTCGTTCTTCGTAGACATACCGCTGAGCGTCGGCGGCGTCGCGGCGATGATCTTGGTCTTCAAGACGAACTTGCGCGGCGTGTACGCGTACGGCTGCGCCGCCGCGGCGTTGGAGCTGCTCATAGCGTACGGGTTCGTGTGGTCGTCGGATTGGAAAAAGTACGCCTCGGACGCGAAGGCGAGGCAGGCGGCGGCGGCGCCCGGGGAAGACCCGCCGCGGGAAGAGAGCCGGGAAGAGCGCGGGCGCGGCGAGTCGTCGCGTCGATCGATCGCATAGTTAGTAGTGAGTAGTATAACAATGACACGCGTACAGTACAGTACGTCGTTTATGCGCGCGCGTCCGTCTAAAACGCCGCCTGCCACGTCGGCTCCATGCGGCACAAGTTCCGCGGGTTGATCGCGGCTTCGACGAGGTGAATGACCCCCTTTTGCACGCTCGAGAGCTGCTCGCCGCCGCCCATCCGCGGCGGCGTCGGCGCGATGCACGGCAGCCGCTTCAACACCTCGTCCACGTTCGCCCTCGCCATCGCGCGCACGTCCGCGGGCGCAGGCCCGAGCGGCGTCGCGTTCGACCCCGCCGCCGGGGTCATCCGTCGCCACGGCCAGCACATGAGCTGATCGCGGAAAAACAAGAGAAGCCGCGTCTCGAGGCTCGTCCCGGGCGCGGCGCACGCCTGCGCGGCGGCGGCCATCGACGCGACGAAGTCGCCCTTCACCCCGAACGGCGTGAAGAACGTGTGCAGGTTCCGCGTCAGGCGGAACGGCACCGGCTCCACGAACTCGGTCATCCCTTTGCTGTCGAACGCGGGGTGGAAATCGAGCATGAAAACCTTCCCGGTGTTCTTCGCGAAGAGAATCTTTTGCGGCGTGCGACCGCCGATCCGCAGCAACGCGGATATGAAACACGACAGCGCCATCTGCTGACACATCTGCCGCTTGAACGTCCACAAGTGCGACCCGGTCGGGAGCGTCTTGTACATGAACTGCGAGAAGATGTTCTCCGTGACGTGCTGCTGGCACACGTCCGAGAACGCCTTGAGTCTCAGGTTCAAGACGTTCTCCGCGCCCGTAACCTTGCCCGTCACCGCGTCGTCCAACGCGGCTTTAAACGCGCTGATCGGCGCGTCCGGCTCGCGGCCGTACCTCGCGCAGTTGATCTCGTACACCTCACCGTACGTCCCGTGCGCCGCGTCGTCCTCCATCAGACGCACCTGCGGCCAGACCGGGACCACCGCGGGGGTGTAGTAGCACAGCCCGCGGCGTCGCGTCTCGACATGGTGCGCGAGCGAGTGATTCAGCGAACGCAAGAGTTGGAGCATCCGCTCCTCGCCTCTCGCCGCGGGCGTGAGCGAGGTCTGCACGAGGAACCGTCGCTCGTTCCCGTCCGCGCCGAGGAACGTGAGGCACCGGTACGACGACCCGTGTCTGCGAACGACGTGCACGTCCGCGCCGATGCGTTCGAGCTTCACGAAGCGATCGACGGAGGGAAGCTCCGCGTCGCCGTTGTGCTGCCCGGGGACCTCAACCTCCGCGAATCGCATCCCGCGCAGCGCGGGGGACTCGTCCTCGAGCCTGAGCGTCGTCGGGAGTCGGTCCTCGACGTCGCTCTGGAGCTGTCGTTTCCAGCGCTTCAAGCGCTCGATGAGCTCGTGCAGCGCGGTGGGGAACGTCGGCTGCTCCGGGTCCAGGTCGCGTTCGTAATCCGCCTTGTACTCCGCGACGAACTCGGTGTGTTTCGTGCTCGTGTCCGCGCTGAAGCACGCGCGGCACACCCCCGTGAGCTCCTTCTTGAAGCTCGCGGGGACCTCCGCGGTCGTCGCGGTCGGGTACTTGTAACACCGATGAAGGAGCGTGTACACGACGACGAGGAGCCTCTCCTCGGGGGAAGACGCGAAACGCGCGCCGAGTTCGGAGAGAAGCACTTCCAGCTCCGCGACGAGGTGCGAGTGCTTGTGCCTCAGGCGTTCCATGACCTCCTTCGCGCCGTCGAACGCGGTGCCCGCCTCGTTCGCCGCCTGCGCGGCCGCCTGCGCGGCGGTCTTGTCCGCCTTGGCGAGCGAGAACGCGGCGACGGCTTCCTCGCTCGCGTCGTTTTCGTTAAACTTTTGCGCCGCCGCGGAGGACTCTTGCGCCTTTTGCGCGAGCGCGCGCGCGGTTTGCGTCACGCGCGTCGCCGCCTCTCTTCGCTCTAAGAGGAACGTCCGAAGCGGGCAGTACATCGCCTGCGGGTGTGCCTGCGCGAGTCGCAAGAGCAGCGCCTTCGCGTGCGGGGCTTCGCGATTCAAAAGCGAGAGCAACAGCTGCGGGACGTACGGGATCCACACCCAACGTTGAATCGCGTCGAGGTGCTTCGCGAGCGCTCGCCCCACCGCGGCGGTGTGATCGGAGAACGCGAGCTGATGCAACACGTTCACGAGCTCGTGGCGGTACCGCTGCGGCCCGTGCTTCGCGGCTTGTAAGTAACACGTCGCGGCGTACTTGGCCCACCGCGCGGCTTCCTCCGCGTTCCCGGGGCCGGAGCCGCTCGCCGTGGGCGCGACGCCGGACCCGGCGGCGCCGGAGCTCGACGCCGCCGCGGTAGCCTGGCGCGAGCAAAACTCGCCCCAGGAGATCCACGCCTTGCTGAGCTGCTTGCACAGGGACAACGACGTCGCGTACGACGCGTGCGCGCCGTCGCCGTCGCCCATCCTCTCTTGAAACAGCGCCTTCAGACGGAACAGCTCAGCCTTGTGATGCGCGTGGAAAAAGTCCAAAGACGTCCCCTCCAACGCGTTCAGCCCCGTAACCGTCTCGCCCTCCATCTCTAGGCACGCCTTGCTCTGCTCTCGCAGCTTCGAGAACGCCTCCTGGACTTCGATGTGCCCCTGCTGCTGCGTGAGGATCGCGTTCGCAGCCTCGCCCATGCGATGCCGCCGCGCGGTCCCCGCGAGCTTGTTGATGCCCCACGCGCGGTCGCGCAACCCGAGCTGATCCAGCTGGTGCCCCTGATGCACGAGCTGCGGGTGCGCCTCCACGAGCCCCTTCGCGGCCGCGGCGATGACGCCGTACATGTACCCGCGCCACGTCAGCACTTCGTTCCACTGCGGCAGCGGGTCCCAGCGGTTCGGCGTGCGCAGTCGCCACGTCTCCATCGTGTCTTGGATCAGCGTGCGCGCGTGGCCGGGGTTCGGATGCTGCGGCCGCCTCGCGTTGGCGAGCTCGACCAAGATGCGCGTGGACTCTTGCAGCTCCACGATGGCGTGGAACGAGTGCAGGACCGGGACGTGCGCGCTCGCGCCCGTCTCCGGGAGCTTCCACCACCGGTCGAGAAGCAGCTTGACCGCTTGTTTGCAGTACTGCTCCGCGTCGTTGACCCGTCCGCTGTCGAGCGCGTTGTACACGCGCACGATGTTGATCTCCGCGGTTTCCTCAACTTCGGACGTCGCCGCCGACGCGGGGAGGAGGTCTCGGACCGTGTTCCAGTCGTTCATTCGCCACGCGCTGTGCAGCTGCAGCTCGGTGTGCTCCACCGCGCGAGAGAAGTCGGAGATGAGCTCCCACTGGTTCAGCTGCTTCGCGCTGTTCAGCCAGTTCGTCTCCCACAGGCACAGCTCCGTCTTCGTCACCCCGGAGACTTGCCCCGCGCTCGCGCGTTGCATCCCGCGGAAAAAGACGTCCTGCGCCTCTTGCCAGTGCCCGTGCTGCGTCAACGCGAGCCCCGCGCGGGTGATGTCCGACGTGCACCGCTGCCGCCACAGACCGACAAGGACGTCTTGTTCGCCGAGGAGGCGATACAGCTCCGCGAGCGCGTCGAAGCACCGCGCCTCTTGCGGGTACCGAACGACGTGGTTCTCGAGAAGCGCGATTGCGATGTGCCACGCGTTGTACGTCTTTCCGAGGTACTTGATGAGCTCGCTCGGTATCTTCGGCTGCGGTTGCGACAACGATATGCCCTCGAGGATGGCCTGGACGACGTTCGGCCGCACCGCGGCCTGTCTCTGGTGGTACTCCTTGGAGAGCAGCGCGATCATCGGCTTGGCGAGCGTCATCTGTTCCTCGCGTTGGAGCGTCGCCCACACGATGGGAAACACGAGAACCCAGAGGTAGTACGCCACGTGCGCGTTTCTGGTCGCCACCTCGCGCAGCGGCGCGACGAGGTCGCTCACTCGCAGCGTCTCGATCTTCGTCAGGAACGCGGCGTGACGGTCCAGCAGCGCGGCGGTCTTCTCCAGCGGCGCCGGGCCGGCGTTCTTCGGCCGCGGCGGGCACTCGGGCGGCGGCGTCGTCTTCGGGTCGTCCCCGGCGGGGAGCAGCGACGGGATCTGCGCGCTGTTCGGCGCGAGCGTGATCTTCTCCTCCTCCGCGAGGATGGAGAGGATCAGATCGAGGCCTTGCTTCAGCCAGAACGTGTCCGCCATCGCGTCCCACTCCTGCCCGGCGAGGATGTACTGCAGACGGTGGAACAGCGTCTTTCCGACGGCGGCGTGGTAGAGCTCGAAAAATTTCGCGCGGAGCTTCGGGTGCCGCGTCCGCAACCCGAGGAGGTGGTTCCTCTCCACCTTGACGAAGACTTCCTGTCGCAGCGCCATCGCGTGCGCGCCGCCGGACGCGCACAGCGCGTGGAGCGTTCCGAGAAGTTTCTCCTCCCACTCCGCCGTCTGCGTGACTTCGCGCCCGAGACGCGTGAGGTGCGCGAGCTTGCTGAGAAACAGCACGGTTTCCTTCGCGCTGAGCGACCCGGGTCGGTTCGGATCGGGCGCGTCCGGGTCCGGGACGGCGGGTTTCGCGTCTGAATCCGGCGCGTCCGCCGCCCGGGAGGCCTTTCCGCTCGCGTCGCCGCCAGTGCCGGTGGATTTCGATTTTTCCGCGGCGGAGTCGTCCTTAGGTTCCGCCGACGCGTCGTTCGCGTCGTTCGCGTCGCCGTCGCCGCCCTTCTCCTCCCCGGGCTTGACCTTCCCGCCCGCGCCGCCAGGTTTCTCCTTCCCGCCCTTGGGCTTGTCCGCTTCGCCGTCGCCGTCGTCCTTCTCGTCGACGTCCATCGCGTCCGCACCGCCGCCGTCGCCGCCCGCGCCCGCCGCCGCCGCATCCGCGGCGTTCGACGCCTCCGCGTCCTGGGTCTCCGCCTTGAGCGCGACGACTCCGACGTCCGTCGGAATCGCCGCGGCGGCGCCCGTCGCGCCGGGCGTCGCGCCGAGGACGGTGTCCCCGGCCCACCCTTTCAGCGCGTCGAGCGTCGCCATCAACACCGCGCCGTGCGTCGCCTGGTCGTTGATGAGCTGCAGGAGCATCCTCAAGAACAGCTGCTTGTGCTCGCCCCCCGCGGGGATGACCCGAGACGCGATCAGCCGCACGCACGCCGCCATGCAGTGCGCGACGGAGCCGTACTCCGGCGTCGGCACCTGAGGCTGCTCCCCCGGCGCGAGCCTCTGCGCCGGGTGTGGCGGCGGCACCTGCCCGGCCGCGCTCGCGGTGTTCAGCTCGTGCGTCAAGCGGCTCAGAAGCTTAATCAAGTGCGGGAGGTAGCGATCCGCGACGCGGCGTTGCCGCTCCGCCAGCGCTGCGACGCACGCGAGCACGCACGCGAGGCTCGGGTTGGGCGCGCTGACGTTCGGCAACGCCGGGTTGCCGGAGATGGCCGCCGCGACGTGCTTAGCGCAGAGTTCGTCCATGCGGTGCTGCAGCACCTTCGTCTCCGGCGCGGGGACGCCCTTCTCCCCGGGCGCGGCGCCCTTCGGCGGCGGCGGGAACATCGCGCGGCCCAACGCCTTGGCGAGCGTGTCGTGCGTGTTTTTCCGCGTCGACGCGAAGCACGGCTCGAGCATGGACGCGACCTGCGGGGCGTTGCCGCGGATGAACTCGTCCCCGCAGCCGCACTCGAGCGCGATGTTGAACACCGCGAGGCCGGTGGACAGGGTGCTCGTCGCGTCGCCGCCGCTCGCGGTGGAGCTCGCGAGGAGGCGTTCGATGAAGCCGAACTTGATGTTCGCCTTCGGCCACGCCGTCAGCGCTTTGCGAAGGAGGGAGACGGCGCGCGCGTGCAACGCGATCATCTCCTTGTCCTTGCTCTCGCCCGTGAGGAACGCCATGCGGACGAGGAAGTTGACGAGGATCTCGCACATCGCCGGCGCGGGCTGGAACTCGTCCGCGTCCGGGGACATCGACACCGCGGGCGCGGCGACGGACTTGTCGCTCTTGCCGGCGGTCTTGTCGTCCCCGAGCTCGATGTCGTCCGCGTTGGCCATGACGGCGTCTTCGTCGTCTTCGTCGTCGTCGTCCGTCGCGGCGGATCGGCCGCGGCGGCGGGACGCGCGGCCGCCTTCGCCCTTGGATTTCTTGTCGCCCTTGGCGGCGGCGTCTTTTTTGTCCGTTCCCGAGGCGTCGCGGCCGCGTTTCTTGCCCGCCTTCTCGGGTGGCTCCTCCTCCTCTTCCTCGTCGTCCTCCTCCTCCTCCTCCTCGGGCTTGTCCTCGAGCGCCGCCGCGGCGGTGCGCTCGACGCGCTGCTCTTCCCACTGCAGGATGAGCTCGACGAGGGAGATGGACAACACTCGGTTCTCCGGCGGCGACGACGACGGCAACCCGAGCCTCGAGAGCGAGTTTACCATCTGCGGCACGAACTGCGCGCGGGACGCGTAAAAGTGCTTCTCGTGCGTGTGAATCAAGTTCCAGACGTGAATCAAGTGCGGCAGCGAGTGCCCTTCCTCGACGAGAATCTTCTTCGTGTATCGAATCCAGATCGGGTACTTGTGGTCGCCCTGCGGCAGCCGCTTCGGGAGCGCGGGCGTGAGCGCGCCGAGCGCCTGCCGCACGAGTTCCTTCGCCTCGGGCTGGCACGCGCGCAAGAGCGCGACGAAAACCTGCAGCACGATCTTCTCCGGGGCTTGGTACGCCTCGAGGAAGTGGCAGACGTTCACGAACGCCCACTGCTTGCTGCCGCTGTCCTCGCTCTTGAGGTGGTTCCACCCGAACTTGATGAGCTCCTTGCGATGCGACACGAGCTCGTCCGGGAGGTTGCGAATCAGCAGCGTCGTCATCCGCAAGAGTTGGATTCGAAGCGGCTCGCTGTGCGCCGGGGAGGACTCCTCGTCCGCCGTCTCGAGGAGGTCGACGACGATCATGTTCACCGCGTCTTCGGTGATTACCTTCTTCGCGTCCTCCATCGCGTTCGCGTCCGTCGCGACGTTCTTCAGCGTGTGCTCGAGCATCGGCATGATGACGAGTCTCAACGCGGAGACGAGCTCCGGGGCGGTGCGCGACTGCTCTTTGAACGCGTTCAGGAAGTGTATCAGGACGTCGTGTTTCTCCTCCGGGGTGTACGCCGCGGCGACTTCTTTCTTGTAAAACTCCTCGAGAAACGTAAAGTCCACGCGCGTTTTCGTGTCGAAGATGGATAAGACGTCGAACAGCGCGCCGACTAGCGCGCGGTCGCTCCGCGCGACGTTCACGAAGCACTTCGCGAGCCTCTTGGACTCGAGCAGCTCCGGGAGCGCGAGCATTTCTTCGCTCTTGAGCCGCTCCGCTCGCGCTTCGGACCGCCACCGACCCCAGAGCACCGAGACGAGCTCGGGCTGCGTGTGCAGCCACTCCGGCATGTGCTTCGCGAGGACGTTGATGAGCTTCAAGCCGTTGTACGCGTTCAGGTCGCCGCCGCCGCCGACGCCGCTGAGGCCTTCGCTCGCGGCGGCGTCCGCGGCGGCGTTCGCGCCCGCGTTGGGGCGCGGCCACGTGAACGCGGCGGCGATGATCTTGTTCGCGCTCTTCGCGAGCTCCTCCCGCAGGGGCTTCCCTTCCTTCTCCATGCGGATCATGTCCAAGAGACGGAAGAAAAAAGCCGGCTGCGAGAGCCGCGCGAGGAAAAAGTCCACCGTCGCGGGGGCGTACCGCGACAAAAACTTCGCGAGCGGCTTCCGGTACAGCGAGTTTACCTCCGAGTGCACGCCGCTCTGCGGCAGCGCTTGCTCGAGCTGAATCGTCAGCATCACGAGCGGCTCTAAGAATTTCCCCGCGGCTTGCGGCAACAAGTGGAACAGGTTGATCATCGCCGCGGCGATCTTGAAGTCCTTCGGCGGCGGTCGCGCCTGCGTCTGTTGCCCCCCGGGCGCCACGGCTTTGTTATCCGGCTCGAGCCACCTTCGGAGGTGCTCGAGGAGCTTCTCCCCGAGCGTCGGGTTGAACCAGTTGGACAAGAGCTCCAACAGTCGCTCGAGGCCGACGAGCAGCGGCATCGTAAGGTTCTTATAGTGCGCGAGGTTCACGAGAATCGGCCGCAGGCTCGACTGAAGCAGCTCCTTCGACAGCGACTGCTGTTGAATCACGCGTTTCAAACCCTCTTTCGCGATGTTCACCACCTCCGCGCTCCGCGACGTGAGCGACTTGAAGAACATCGTGATGATCCGCTGTCTGAGCTGCGCGAGCTGCTCCTGCCCCGGCGGCGGGGTCTTGAGCTCTTGAAGCGCCATGACGCTGCACATGAGGCGAATGCACGCCGCGCGCAACGCGTGGAGCTTCTCCGACGCGCCCGGCTCCGTCTTCAGCGTCGAGGAGCACCAAGCGAATGTCGGGGTGGAGTTGAAAGGCGTCAGGTGGAGTTGAAAGGCGTCGAGGGCGGGGATTGAAGCGAGGGGTGGGCGGAGAGACACGCCGGGAAAAGTCCTTAAGGATCGGCGTTCACCACGCGAACGCGGTCGTATGGGGACCAGTGTATAGAACGCGCCTTCAGCGTGCTCGGGTCGTCGTTCTCCGCCACCGCGAGCGCCTCTTGAAGGACGCTCACGAAGTTCGCCTGCGCGCTGATCTTGATGAGCGGCTCCGGGGTCGCGGAGACGCAAAAGTTCAGGATGTGCACCACCTGCGTCTGCACGTGCACGTGCCGCGAGTGCAGCGGCCGCGACAGCAACGACGCGACGTGCGTCGTCTTGACGTCCAAAACCTTCCCCACGTCGAGCCCGCTCCGCGCGGCGAGCCCGCGAATCGCGCGCTCCACGACCGGACGCACCGTGGGCGACGACGACGTGCTGAAAAGCTCCTCGCTCAGGACGCCGATCGCAGCCTCGAGCCCGGCGGGGGCGTCGTCGCCGCGGAGGATCACGCCCTCGGGCGTCGCCGCCTCCAAGACGCGGTGAAAGGCGTCCGTCGCCGCGCGCACTTCGCTCACCGCGTGCGGCGGCAGCGATCGCATCGCGCGCAGGAGCGCCTGCAGCACCCTCGGGAGCTGCGGCGTCAGCGCGGAGATGGGGAGGACGCGCGAGAGCGCGTCGATCCCGCCGACGCCGCCGACGGTCGCCTGCCAGCTCTTCTTGAAGCAGCAGTGCATGAGACGAGGGAGGAGCTCGGTGACGAGCGATCGGAGCGCGGGGGGGATCGGGGCGTTGAGCGCCGCCGCCGCCGCGGCGTCCGCGTCGGCGTCGCGGTCGTCCTTCTCGTTCGCCGCCGCCGCGTCTTTCGCCGCCTTGTCTTCGGCCGCGGCGTCCTTTGCTTTTTCCTTGTCCTCGTCCTTATCCTCGTCGTCGGCGTCGTCGTCTTCGTCGTCGTCGTCGCCCTTTTTGCTCTTTTTCCCGCCCTTTTTCGCTGGGGACTTGTCCGTCGCCTTGTCCCCATTCTTCTTCGCGTCGTCGTCCTTGACGTCCGCGTCGCCGCCGTCCGCCGCGCCCTTCGCGTCCGCGTCGTCGTCGCCCGAGTTCGAGCTCTTCGCCCCCCGAAGCGCGCCCTCTTTCTTCGCCTTCTCGCGCGCGGCTTTCGCCTCGGCTTCCCTCTTCGCCGCCGCCTCGGCCGTCTCCACCGCCTCCCTCGCCTGCGCCGCGTCCTCCTCCGTCACGCCGACGACCGCGGGGTCGCACGCGAGCGTCATGACCGCGTCGATGAAAATCTTCACCGCGCGCATCGCGGCGTCGACGTGCGGGCGCTTGCCGGACTCGAGCGCGTCCATGAGGGCGTCGAGGAAGAGGCACGCGTCGAGCTCTTTCAGCGCCGCCGCCGCCGGTCGTTTCTTCGCCGGCGTCGCGTCGTCCGCGTCCGCCGCGGTCTCGTCGTCGTCCTCCTCCTCCTCGGACTCCGGCTCGTCTTTCTTTTTGGCGCTGCTGCGACCGCGGCGACCGCCGCGCTTGGACGCGGACGCCTTCTTCCCTTCCTCCTCCTCCTCCTTCTCCGCGTCTTGTTTCTTCTTCTTCGCCGCGGCGGCGGCGGCGGCTTTGCGTTCCTTGGCGACGGCGGCGCCGCTTCGTCCGCTCCCGCCGGGCTGCAACGGCGCCATCCCGGACACGAACAGCATCGCGAAGTGCTCCGCGACGGCGTCGACGAACCCGTCGTTCGCCTTCTTCAGCGTCGGGTCCGCCTCCGCGGCGACGACGGTCGTGAGCAGCTGCTTGAAGACGTTCTGTTCAGCCATGAGCTGCGTTTTCGTCTTGTTCCCGAGCTGCGCGGCTCTTGATCCCGCGGCGGCGTCCGCGTCCGCGCCGTCGCCGCCCTTCCCGTCGCCGTTCGCGTCGTCCTTGTCTCTCCCGGCGTCGTCCGTGAACCACCCGGCGACGACGCCCTCGAGCGCGTTCTTGATCTCGGTCTGGCCGGGCGCGGTCTTCACCGCGCCGCCGCTGAGGTTCAACACGCTCGCCAGGCACGCGCGTAAAAACGACAGCGCCTGACGACGATGCTCCACGAGCGCCTCCGCGCCTTTCAAGTTTGGCACCGGCGGCGCGGCGAGGATCGTCTTCATCAGCGCGATGCACCGATCGAGCGGGACTAAGAACGACGTCTCCGGTTTGAACGTCAGGATCAACCGCAGGCCGTGTTCCGGATTCGGCTTCGCCTCCAGCTCCAACGGCTCGCGAAGGAAACACCGCGACCGACCGCCGAGCTTACCGAGCATCTGCAACGCCTTGGCGCCGAACGGCGCGCCGGACTGCTGCGGCTTGAGCAGCGCCCACAGCGCGAGCATGAGCTGCGGCTCCACCTCCGCGATGCACGGATCCAGGAAATCCGGATTCAGCGAGTCGACCCAAAACTCCAACGTGCGAAGGCCGAGGAGCTGCAGCTCGCTGCTCGTCGACTTCAACGCGCGAAGCAACGGGTGCGCCAGCCGCGGGAGATGCGGCAGTATGCTCGACAGCCGCGCCGGCAACGTCAAACACAGCTCCACCACCGTGTCCGAGAGCTCGTGCGTGTCCGGGCCGTGTAGCATCGCGAGCAGCGTGTCGAGACACGGCTGTAACACGGGCACGACCTCTCGGTACAGCAGATCGAATTTCGCCTGCGCGAGCGCGCGAAACAGGTAGCGCAGCAGACGCACGTACGCGGACGGATCCTCCACCTCTTTCAGCGCCTTCAGACACGCCTCCACGAGCGGGACGACGTGCGGAGACAGCACCGCCTCGCAGCTGCTGTACTTGGACACCGCGTGCATGAGCAGCGAGAAGAGTTTCAAGACGAGCTGAGACTGCGCCGTCGACGGCTCGGCGAGCGCGTCGAGGCGATCGCGAACGAGGTGCGTCGCTAACGCGTCCGCGAAGGACCGGCCCAACGCGGTGGACTGCAGGAGCAAGTGCGGGAGCTGGACCATCGGCGCGAGCTCGTACGGCTCGCCGCCGCCGAGGAGCGCGTCGAGCCTGAGGCAGATGACGTCGAGGAAGTTGCGCGGGTCCAGCACCGCGAGCGCCTCCGCGAAGTGCGTGCACATCTCCGCGCACTCGGTGCCCTGGTACAACGCGAGACACCGCACGCCGTTGGCGACGAACCCGGACGCGCGTCGGAGCTCGCCCTCTCTGAACCCTTTCGCGATCGAGGACCCGGACGCGTTCTGCTGCTGCGCGCTGCCGCTGTGGAAGTTCGTGATGGACCACAGGAGGGTCTTCATCCCGATCACCAGCGTCTTGACGAGCGCCTTGGTGTCCGCGAGGCGCTTGATGGCCTCCGCGGGGGTGTGCACCTTGCCTCCGTACCCGATGAGCTCGGGGTACTTTGGTTTCGCTGCGGCGCCGTCGCCGTCGCCGTCGCCGCCTTTCTTCTTACCGTCGGCGTCGTCCGCGTCGTTCGCGTCCTTGCTGTCCTTGTCGTCGTCGTCGTCGTCGGACTCGCTCTCCTCGCGGGCTCGGCCTTTTCTCGCCGCCGCGCGGCCGCCTCGCGTCGGTTTTTTCTTCGGCTTTTCCTTTTCCTTTTCCTTTTCCTTCTCTTTGGGCTTCTCCGCCGGCTCGGATTTCACGGCCGCCTCCGCGGCCGTCGAGGTCGCCGTGCCCGTCCCCGGCGGCGTCTTCGTCGTGATGCCGAGCGCGAGCGCGTCTTGCGCGGCTTTCGTCTCCTTCGCGATCGCGGCTTCGATGAGCTCCGCGCGCTTGGCGTTTTCGAGCAAGCCGTACACCTGCGGCCGGACCGTGCGAAATTTGCTCACGGTCGCGTCTTGTATCCGTATCAGGTTCGCGCGCGCCTCCGCAGCCTGCGTCGGGTCGTTCCGTCGTCGGAAGATGCTCTCGACGAGGTGGTGCATCAGACGCACGCACGTCATCTGGATCGACAGCGGAAGAGACGCGTCGTGGACGTTACGGCTGAACATGTACACCGCGCGTCGTATCTGCACGAGCGAGAGCTCCAGACGCATGTGGTGCACGAGCTCGGCGAGGAAGGAGTACGCCAGCGGTCGCAGCGCGTCGTAGCACGCCCTGCCGGTCCCGACGAGAACTTCGTCGTCCAGGAGCGTGTCGAGGTGCGCGTAAAATCCTCTTCTGAAATCCTGCGCGCTGAGGACGTGCCGCGTCGCGACGAGGAGCTCCTTTCGCACCGCGACGTTGTCCGGGCACGACTTTAAGAGCTCCACGATGCTGCTGCTAATCGCCTCTTGGTGCGGGAGAATGGCCTCCGCGTACCCGCGAAGGAGGTAGGTCACGAACGACACCATCTTCACTTGCGAGCCTTTCATGTCGCCGAACGCTTGGCGTAAGTGCGACGGCACCGCGCTCGGCGCCGGGCCTTTCAGCGCGATCGTCTGGACCATGAGCGGCAGTAACATCTGGATGTTCGGCGGGATGAGCCGCGCGTACAGCTGGAACAGGAGCATGATGATGAGCGGGCACTCGGTCATGACTTTGAACGATCGCGTCGAGAGCGTCTGCACGCCCGTGGGGACGGCGTCGGCGGCTAACGGTTTTACCCCGGCCGTTTCATCCCCGAACGTCGTCGTCACCGTCTCGTTCACGCCCTTGTACACCTCGCACACGAACTGCAGGAACGGCTCCACCTCGGACTCTAGGCTCGGGCGGAAGTTCCGATGAAGGTCGAAGATGATTCGAAGGCAGATGAGCGCGTTGTCCTCGTTCTCCTTCCTCAACGCGTCCATCGCGAGCTTCAGGAGCGCCTTGTCGTGCGGCCGCAGCGTCTCGTTGTGCGGCAGCCGGTTCATCATCTCGAGGATGACGTTGCGGAGTTTATGCTCCGGCCCGTCCGACGTCGTGGGCGGGACGGACTCGAGCAAGGACGTGAACGCGGGGAGGTACGCGTCTAAGAATTTCGGGTACTCGCTCCCGACGTTCACGATCTCGATCGCGTCTCGAATCTCCGTCGCGAGCGCGAGCTTATCCTTCGCGGTCTTCGCGTCCACGAGCTTCTTCGCGTGCTCCGCGAATTGACTGCGCGTCGTGAAGGGATGGGGGAGGGCGGATCAGAGCTCGACCTAACCTCCGGAGCGTGGGCGGCGGGAAAAAGTAATCCGAAAAACCGCGGCGGGCGACCGATCGATCGACGACGCGCGCGCGGCGGAGGGTTCATCGGACGATCGAGCGGGGCGCGCGCGCGCACCTCGACGTCAACATCGCGGAGCGTCCTCCACCACCGCCGGAGGCCGCCATCGCGAACGACGCGGGCCTCTCGCGCGCGAGCGGAAGTGGGCGGCGGGATGCAAAAATCGACTTTGGAAGCAGTTCCCGTACCCTAATATACGCTCGAACGATTGGCGCTGTGGCCAATTGCTGCGAAATGCGACCAATCTTTACCCGTATGGGTAAAGAGTCTGTCGATATTTCGCGTACTGTACGTACGCGACTCGTACTCGTCGACCGAAAAGAGGAGCGCGTGATGAGTCAACAATACACTCGCCCGCGCGCCACGGCGTCGTCGCGATGGACGACGCCGTCGGCGACGTCGTCGACGACGACGCCGACCGAACGGTCGTCGACGCGGTCGTCGACGCGGTCGTCGACGACGCCGTGACTCGCGCGTCGTCGCGTCCTTCGACTTCGACGTCATCAACGCCGGAACCGGCTCGGAAGAATTTCGACGCGAGCTTCCGCGAGTTCGTCGTCACGAAGCTCCAAGCGCGCGCTCGGGGGAAGTCGAAGCGCGACGCGTACGCGCGCGTACAGCGCGCCGTGCGGTGCATTCAAGCTCGGTGGCGCGAGTCCGAGCGTCGCGCCGCGGTGCGTCGGCCGCGTCGTCGTCGCCGATCCTCGTCGTCGTCCCGAATTGTCTGTCGTGCCGACTACGACCGCGTCTCATCACCCCGCGGTCCTTCCTCCGCCGCCCGCTCACCGCCTCCCGCGCCCGTCGATCGATCGCGCGTCCCCACCGCGCAGGCTCGCCCGGACTACCACGCGATGGCCTCGCGCATCGCCCGCGCGTGGCGCCGGCACCTCCGAATCCGCGTCTTCAGACGCCTCCGCGACCTCGTCGCGTCTAATAACGAAAAGAGCGACCCGGCGTCGGCGCTACGGCGCGTCAACCCCGCGGAAGCCGCCGTCGCCGGGGACCCGTCGTGCGGCACGCACGTGCGCTTCCGGCTCGGCGGCGAAACGTTCCCGCCGGAGGTGGTTTACAAGATATACACGCACCGACCGGTGACGGACGTGTGCGCGTTCGCGCCGAGGGATTACGCCGCCAGCCGAGCGGCGGCGGCCGGGTCGCGCGATCGATCATCAGGTGCGTTCTATACACTGGTTCCCATACGACCGCGTTGGCGTGGTGAACGCCGATCCTTAAGGACTTTTGCCGTCGTCTCTC
>Ga0181561_10001101_pt1 | contig 23676 bp, 30 predicted proteins | sample 011ome_19_FD_133760 | JGI IMG/M metagenome (GOLD analysis project Ga0181561, IMG submission 133760) | Coastal salt marsh microbial communities from the Groves Creek Marsh, Skidaway Island, Georgia - 011510BT metaG (megahit assembly) | ecosystem: Environmental > Aquatic > Marine > Intertidal... | reverse complement strand
TGATCAGCTCCCTTCATAGCAATGACAAGCACGTCTTGATCAACTGATCTCAACAAAGTTTGTAGAGATCTATCATCGGATCCCCCAAGATTTTCAAATACAAACATATTATCTTGTATCTCAACCATCAGGTCTCGGTCTTCCTTCTTAATCGCATTTAGAATCCGAGTTTCCATATCAGTTTTTGTGAAATTCATTATTTTTGCCGCCGCTTTAACTCCGCCAATTTGCGAAGCACGTAGGGACGTATTCGCTGCAAATTTCGCTTTCATGACTCTTTCAAGTTCTTTAATTGCACCAGGTTCAACCGTTTCTAGCGTAGCGATGCGTCGAACAATATCTGCTTGAATATCATCCGGCAGCAACGTCAAGACATCAGCACCCAATCCGAAATCTAGATAAGAGATAATCAAAGCTTTAATTTGCGGGTGCTCGTCGATAATCAATTCAGAAATCGAGCGAGCATCCATCCAGTCTAAAATATCGATTTGCGACTCTGAACTCGCTGGTGTGATTCTGCCGAGAACTGACTGTGCTTTGTCATCACCAAGCGCCTTAGTCAGCACGTTCTCTATATATTTGCCTGCACCCAAACCCAAACCGGTTTGCTTTTTAATAGTTTCAAGAAACTCGTCCAGCACTGCATTAACCGTATTCTGATCCACCCCAGTTACAGAATACATAGCTGTACCGAGGTGTTGAACCTCTCTAGGCGTTAGATTTTGAATGACTTCTGCTGCTTCGTCTTCACCAAGTAACATCATCAATATTGCTGATTTTTCAGTCCCAGAAAGGTTCTCTGTAATATCTGAATCTTCTGCCATTAGGTTATCCTCAGTTTAAAAACTCGAGATCTTCTCTCATCATTGCTTTAAAGACGTTAGCGACTCGACCTGCTTCATCATTAACGATCATACGAACGAGAGCCACTTTATCATCATATGTATTTGCTGTATCCAAAAGATCTGCAGAAATCCCCGCACGTTTCTGTGGCTTCAGTTTTGCCTTGATATCATCTAAACTCTCGCCTTCATCGACTTCCACAGCATCAGTTTCAGCCGCTCGCTTCGTTGCTAATTCAGCCATACTTTCTGCTTCTGCATAAAGCTCCATAACCGAGTTCGTGCTGGCAGTTGGAACCAAAATCTTATTCAACATTGGTCGTACTACTCCTAGGGCAACGATACCAATGAGCATTACTAGGAGCGACTTTTCAACGGTTGAGCGGAACCAGGGCGTTTCAAACCACTTTAATTCAAACCCCTCAAACTCTTCGAAAAATGGTTGAGACGAAATTGTGAGCGTATCCCCACGTTCAGACTTGATGCCGATGGCGCTCTTCACCAAATTTTCTATTTGCTCAAGAACTTCTTCGGGTATCGGCTCAAAACGTACTTCTTCAGTATCAGGGTCTGTGACTTTTCTGTCTCGCACAAGAAGCGCAGCATCGATCCTTTTAATGACGTTAGAGGGGTTCTTGACCGTCTCGAATGTCTTACTGTTTTCATAGTTCTTCAGCTGCGTTGAAGATTTTGTTTCAAATTGCTCTTCAGATTGAGCAACACTATTAGTTGCTACCCCAGATTGATTTTGAGCTTGTGAAACTGTTGCCTCGGCGGGAGGTTCATTGGAAATAGCGCCAGGTACGCCAATAGCATCTTTCTTTGCAGTAACATTTAACGAGCTTTGCTCACTGACAGGTGCCGAGCCGGTAGCGTCAACAATCTCTTGCGACACTTCTCGACGCGTAAAGTCAATCTCAAGATTAACTTGAGCGGTGATGTTACTAGCACCTACGATTGGAGCAACCAAACTTTGTATCCGGCTCTTGTAGATATTCTCCAATCTCATTCTATATTCGAGTTGGCTATCGGCCAACTGTTGGTCAGGATCATCGGGGGCATTTGAGAGTAAATTTCCAAACTGATCCACAATCGAGACATTGTTAGGGTTCATATTTGGTATCGACGAGGAAACTAAATTTGTGATTGCTAACACCTGTGTCTTATCTAATTTCCTTCCGTTCTTGAGGCTTACAAATACAGATGCTGTGGGATCTGATTGTTCACGAACAAAAACAGATTTTTCCGGTATCGCTAGATGAACTCTTGCAGCCTGAACACTACTAATTTCTGCAATCGATTTAGCCAATTCTAATTCTTGGACTTGCTTCAGCTTAAGACCCTCAACTGAACGTGAAACGCCTAACGGCAAACTATCAATAGCATCCGATGAGTTAGCAGCAAATTCTGGCAAACCTTGCGCTGCCAGAGATATCCTAGCTTGATGATAGGTATCGGTTGGAACCAATACATCTCCAGTTACCGGGTCTAATTCGACTGTAATACCCATATTACGTAAAGAATTCAGAACCTTAGACTTTTCGGCCTCGGGCAACGAACTGTACAACGTTGTCATATCTGGCTGCTGCATACCCCAATATAAGACTAGTGCCGCAACCGCGGTGATGGAAGCAAGCAACGTTGGAAATGCACGCCTAAATCCAGGTTGGTCGATACCTTCGCGAATTTTTTCAATAGCGCCTGATGATGTGGCCATAAGCCCAGTTCGGGAAGTGGCTAAATCACTCTGAGTGTCAATATTCTCTACATTTGCCATAATTCACCTATCAAACGGGCATATTCATAATGTCTTTGTATGCACTTAATGCCTTGTTTCTAACATTTAATGTTAATTGAAAGGCTAATGAGCTCACTTGCTGGCCGACCATCACTTTGGCGAGATCGTTCTCTAATCCAAGCTCATAATTCTGCGCCATAGTTGCAGCCGAGTTTTGTGCATTGGCAACTTGCTTTAAACCATCTTCTAAACGATCTGAAAAACTTGGAGATAATGATTGACTTTGGCCGTTTTGAGATAGTTTTCCTTGATTAGCTGTATTCCCCAATTGTTGAGGAAGTTGCATCGTACTTGAAGTCAATTTCATAGCTGCACCTCATCAACTTCTGTTGACTTAAGTTTCGCAGCCAGCACCTCGGCGGTATTTAATGAACTTTGCATAGAGTTAACATCAAAAATTAGATCGGCCGGCGTTATTTTTTGGGAAGACGAAAGTACGTGTGCACGTTGGATCACGTTGCCCAGTTCCCTCACATTTCCTGGCCACTCATATTTACTTAAAAGTTCAAGAACCCCGGGCATAATCATTGACTTTTTCGAACTTTCTTTTTCGATTTCAAAGAGCATGTGTGCAACGATCGCTGGCAAATCAGCTACACGATCACATAATGAAACGGTATTAACTGGGAAAACATTAAGCCGATAATAAAGGTCCTCTCTAAACCTTGCCTCCGCGATTTCTTTTGTCATGTCCCTATTTGTCGTCGCAACTATTCGAACGTCGACAGGGGTTTCCACAGAGCCGCCTACTGGCATGACTTTCTTTTCTTGAATTACTCTCAGTAATTTCGCTTGCAGAGGCATCGGCATTTCAGAAATTTCATCTAACAATATTGTTCCGGAGCTTGCAGCACGAAACAATCCTGTATTTTTCTGAAGAGCCCCTGTAAACGCGCCTTTCTCATGACCAAAAAGCGTAGCTTCAAGCATTTGCTCTGGTATGGCTGCACAATTCACAGCAATAAAAGGCCCCTCTCTTCGGTTTGAATGGTGATGAATTAGTTGAGAGATCAATTCTTTGCCGCTACCAGTCGGCCCATTGACGAGAACCGTAATATCTTTTTGTGCCAATTTCCGCAGAAGATTCACAATATCAGCAGATTGGGTCTCTGCACACGGGAGATTCATTAAGCCGTCTACGAGCACTTCAATCAAAAATTGTAAATAATATTCACGCAGGTGATCATTTGTGTCCATCGTTGCTGGCAAGTGAACATACACTACAGAATTGTTCAAAGTTGCATCGACGTAAAATTCATCGCAACCAAATTTGGCTATGACAGCTTTCGAAAATCTATTCGACTTAAGAAATTCTATCAGCGCTCTATTAGAGCTGGGCACGTTTTCGTCGTTAAGGCTTGCAAAATAACAGTCCCCCTGCTTGGGCGGCCCTTGGTCATTGGAAACATCAAATTTAATATATTCAACGCCTCGCCAGCCCAGACGACAAGCCATGAGATCCAAAAACTGTATGTCACTTGTTTCGATGTGAATCATAGTGATTACCTCCGAAATCAGAAGAGCAACCATGATACCAAATTGTTATTTATGTATGTTTTCTGATACTTATCCTAATTATATGAAATGAGAGGGAAACTAACAAAAAATTGACACTCGGACTAAACAAATCAAAACGATGCCGTTAGTGAATGTATCGGAGGATCAAATATGAATATGTCATTAGCGCGCCAGCAATACACTATAGCAACGTCACAAAAAGTCGAAGCGGCTTCGAGCAACGCATTTGCAATTAGCTTAGCAATGCAACAATTAATCGAAGCGATGCATGGACTAGCCAATCAAAACTCAGTAACAGACATCGAAAAGAACTTCGAAATGGCCTTAACCCGCATTTATATATTGCAGAAGTGCCTTGATTTCGAAAACGGTGGTGAACTAGCCAGAAATCTATTCAGAGTGTACGAGCATGTACGTAATACAATTATCGGGTTAAAAGCCAATAAGAATTCAGCAGAAGAACTCAAAAAAGCTATTGAATTCATAACAACAATACACGAAGGTTGGAGTGAGATTACAAAAGACTTGACCTGAAATGAGTAGATATTGCCCTGTATTTATAATTGAATTAGCAGCGGCAATGGCTTCCGAAAAGTTTATTGACTCAACACTTCCCCTAGAAGTTTTTTCCAATAAGCTGGCGTCTCATCTCAGTGATCATTACTTCGAGATCCCAACTGAAATGATCAACAATGTAGCCGAGAGCTATGTGCGGGTTCTGGTGGTAAGTGCAGTTGATGATGCAAGACCTTTACTTCAAAATTATATATATAATCGACTTCACCATCGTCGACGTGGAAAATTAAGAAACTGGAACTCTGGTTTCTCAAACCCGGCTAAAGGCACAAAGCAACTTGATTTTGACTACTCTTTAGCGCGACGAAATTTTAACGCTTTCGTATATGCCTATAAAAACAGGTCTGTTAATTTCACTCCTAGAGGATGGAACTTAACAAAGTTCGAGCATTTAGAATTTGTAAGTAAAATGGGCGAAATCGAATTCAGCGCGTTTGATTTACTCTCTTAGACCAACAGATTGATTTTGGTGTGATCGGTTGGCTTTGCTACTCTGGATATCATGTGGTATTTTGTTTTGGCTATGTTGTGCATGTACGTTAGCCCCACTTCAGATATCGACTGTTTCTGCTCAATTATAAGATGCGATGGCGCTAAATAGGGGCTATATATCAACCTATTACCATACGTCTCTCCATCTGATTTTTTAGTTTCATTAATAGAATTGGGATATCTATACGGTGCAGCAATATTGGTAAAAGCTCGCACGGGTGTGAGCCCAGGCGCATTTTGCTCCGGATTGCTTCTTAAACTGGTATCCATTTGGTATGGTACTTGCATACAGTACCGTTAACCAATATTATAGAAATATGCAAGGTAAGGGAGTTAGATGAAAAAGCATTGTCAGCAATGTCAAAAAGCTCGCAAGCAACTTGCTGTATTTTTTGTGGCTGGTTTACTATTGAATTTTTTTCTAAAAAAGCAGTTGGGCTTGCCGCTCAGCAATATTGTTGAAGTTGCTTTAATACCAAGCGTAGTAACAGCATGTATAGGTATATGCTTAAAGGTGTCAAACCGAGCTTAATACAGGCATAGCACCTTGAGGTACCTGTTTTGCGCAATCAAATGAATTCCGATCTTGCTCAACAAATTTTACGATTTTCTTTTGAGTGCTTATCTTTTCTAATTCATCATAGAGTGTGAGCTCGAAATCTAATTTGAAATGACTTGTACCTGAATTAATTTTGAAATCTGTGTGGCGCATATTTTTTACCTCATCTGTCATCTGCTATGAATGAGAGCAAATTGCGTACCAATTTAAACAATATTGAAGTTAATAATGAATACTTCTGATATGGCTGGGGTCATATTTTTCTCATTTTCTAAATACTCGTTAACCGCAGCTCTAATTTTTTCACAAAGTGCAGTTCGCCCCTCTACAGTAATTAAATCTTTCGTTTTGACTTCTAAAATAGTCGGCGTAATAGCCGCAGTTACATCTGCTTCCATTTCAACAAGCGCCGCGATAAATAAATCAGATGAGACACTAGGCTGCTTAGTTAGTAGTGCAAGCTCAACACTAAATAAACTATCAGTATCTACCAGTTGCCCCGCGAACACGTTCTCTATCTTAAGGTAGTTGTATTTGTCTGGGAATACCTGCCCCGTGGCCGGATCTATATCTCGTTCATCAACACCAGCTAGTAGGTCTGGTTCATCTTCGGGCAAATCATTAATTTCCGCTTCTGGCATGTAAATCCCTGAGCCTTTGGAGGGAAATGCAAAATGACCGGCCGTGAATATGACCAGTACTGTCAGAAATGGAACTAGGATTTGGAACATATTCATTGGGTTACCTCGACCTAGCGATAAGCACGAAGCATACCATCTAAAACTTAGGAAAGGATTTTTGTAACGATACCCAGTCTTTCCTCTTCAGCGATGATTGCATCTGAACCGCTTAAAGCAGTTAAACCATCAAAATCTGTCACGTCAAACGACACTTCAGCTTCACTGTCATTAATTTTTTTCACTGTTTCGTCACGAACAAATTGAAGTCGCTCATCTTCATAGCTATCGAAGAACGCTTTCCATTCGTGGAAATTAGATTTTTCAATTCTCACTTGAGCCACTATACGCATTTCGAGCCTCATCCTAAGAAATACATACTTTAATTAAACCAAGATCAACATCAAGTGAACAGTAAATGTTGGTATAGGTTTTGCTATCTCCAGAATGAAAAGTATCATCCAAGGATTCCAAAATGGACAATATTGTAACACAAGTCTTAAAAATTCACACTATCAGAAGTATAGGACTTTTCTTATTCATGACTTGTATTTCAGCATTTCACGCCATAGCTTCACAAAACAATTTTTGCCAAGACAAAAGCGACGAACTGAGCTGCGGTAACTTAGGACAATTTCAAAATGCCGGCGGAGTGAATAGCTTGGATGTATTATTCCAAACGGGCGGGGTAATGAAGCAACATCTATCTCTGAAAAACTCAAGCGATCAATATAAAGGCAGTGATGTGAATTATGGGATCAGCGAAGTCGTTCCCATGCCCAAACAAAAATTGATTTCGCAACAAGTGATAAACAAAATTCTATTGGCTTTAGACGGATCAGGAACCCAACATTTGATTAGATGCTCAGCGCTCATACATCCTGAAGTCCACAGTTATTTAAAGAATGCAATCTATCAATCGGAAACGCTTGAACACACATTTTTAACAAATAGCAACTACGCCAACGTATCATTTTCAAAAACTGAATGTAAAAAGTTTTTGGAGCTGGTTTTACGATAAATTTTCATGTTAATGTATGGTACAGGTTTTAATCATAAACGACCATATCACATGAGAGTTCAAGGTTGGAGCGACGCATATGGAAGAAGTAGAAAGTAAATCTGGTCTCAGCAATGTTGTGAAACTTGTGGAAGACGAGAACTCTTACATCGCAAGTGCAAAAGAACGAATGAATGATGTCATTGAGCTGTTCATTAAAAATTCGGAAGGCTCAATCACGCTGAACGATTTCTCCCAAATTTTCAAAACAGTGACAGTGTGGATCAAATTTCGACCAAGAAAGCTTGGCCAATATGTAGAAGTAATGAAAGAGCGTACAACTGCAGAAAATGTGTGTGTAAGATACGCCAGTGAAGAATATGTCCCTCACATAAAGGAAGTTCTAAAAGAACATAGACTGAAGATTGTTTCAACTGAAGCGAACATTATTAATTGCAAGCCGCCTCGGCCAAGCGATCAAGATATCGAAATTGCAATACAGAAGATAAAGGTTTTAGCAAATACCGCACGAAACTCACTATCTCAAGTTAAAGCGGATTCAATACAGCGTTTGCAAGCGGCGCTGAAAAATGAATATCTTGAAGCAAAAGATGTAAAATTTGCAATCACCAACATAGAAAAAATAGAAGAAAAATTCGCTGCAGTGTTGACCTATTCTCGCTTAGAGGCAGAGAAAAAACTTGGCGGTAAATTATTTAGGTATGAGTCCCAGGAGGCCAAAGACCTGCATGTTGGTCTTTTGAGGAGAATCAAGAAGAATTCTCATGTGGAAATATAGAACACTAGTAAATTTAGTCTTTGTAATTTGTATTGATTTGTTCTTGAGCGCGATCCCAGCACAGTCTGACGGTTTCTTAAGTGATGACGATCTTCAACTGGTTAAGTTCGATTGTATGATCCGGGGAACCGAAATTGGCTATTGTTCTGACAAAGCCCTGATTGGAAATAAGGTAACTTTAAAATTGCCGTTGTTTAAATCAGTAATTTTGTCTGATGGAACGCATGCATTCCGCATCATGGCTACGTTAGAAAACTTCAGTCGAAACATCGTTAGAAATGCTCGCATCATGGCAAGCTTTGGTGATGGCTATGGAGAGCAACTTGAAGTCTTGATAACAGAAAGGGTAAAATTTAAAGGTGTTTCAACTACTAAAAAGTCACACCTGATCAGATCGAATTTGCCAAAACAACGTAAATTATATGAAAAATTAAATCATATCTATTACGAAGCAGACCCATCGGATATCGAACTACGGGTGACCGAAATCAATTTTGTAAATAATTAGTAAGAATAGCCCAACACTTCGCAGTATTGCACAGAGGTTAACTTCTTAAGCTGGGTGTTTACAATTTCAGTCCATTTTTCAGTGCCAAACGCCTCCATGAAACTGCTATCGACCCGCTGGACTACTTTTGAACACTCTCCAAAACTTCCTGGCTTTATTGCCTGAGCACCAATTTTGCATATTAGGTGTGCATTGCCTATCACATCCATGGATTGATTTTTGTAAATTACTGAAACCCCGTTGATGTCTCGCCCCAATGTATTTTTTAGCTGTAAGTTCATTACGTAATTTGCAACGGTTCCATTGTCATCACTTGAAAACACTAACTCAACACCACAACGCCAGTCTTGACCGGATGCGACAACGTAAGTTGCCGTTAGATTGGATAATATTGTAGCGAAACACATGAAATAAGTTTTAACAGTTTTCTTATTGGTCTCTAATCTATTCAAAAACAGCATTATTAGCGACTCCTCACAAAGCTTAGGTGTTTAACTAGATAACTTCCATTAACATTCCCGCATGCAACAACATTAAAACGGTGCTGTGAGCATGAAATATAAATTCAAATAACGAAAGGCTAATTCAATTTTTTTTCAATTTGATAGTTTGAGCGATAGACACAAAATGATCGAACATAACTATTTAAGATATCTCATGATATCCAACGTCTGTAAGGGCCTGTATCAACATGAATGAAGTTCTTGTAAGTGCCCAAACCACCACGAACAACAGAGTCTGCTATCTTTTTTACAACACTAGTTGATATGCCCGGGATCCTGAAATCCAATGCTTTGCCGCGTTTGTGAAATGAATTTTTTGCAACATAAGGGCTTTTCTTGCGAAGCATTTCATTAGTTTCTTCAGTTCTGAAGCCTGACAATATCTCAATATCTAGACTCCTATGGTCGGTGGAGAGGTTTTGACAAATATTTCCGAGAATGTTTAATAGCTCACTATCCATTGCAACTTGCTTGCCTTGCCGCCAATCACGACAGAAGTGATCAAATTTATGCTTTTGTAGATCGCTCACCGAAACTCTATTTATCAGCCTAAGAGACAAGTTTTCGCCGGTATTTGCGTTGAGAAAATTTAAATCGATCGGTCTATCGAAAAGCAAATCAGCCGTAACCTGACGAGGTTGTATAGAATTGTTAACGTTCACCTCGGGCTCAATATCAAAAAATGGACCATTATATAACGAAGCTAAATTTACTTCGTTTGAATAATCCACTATCGGTTTTCTTTTTAAATTAATATCGATGATAGGTTGAGCGGCTTCAACTGCACCATACGAAAAAATACCACAGCAAAATATTCGACGACTGATGTTAGTAGATTTGGTCATAACTCATATTAGCAAATTTTATGCCACCTTCAAAATAACTCAATTTATGGTACACTTTAGAGACGATGTGGCAAAAGTGGTTATTTAATGATGAGTAAAAGCGAACAGGAAACGTTAGCTACGTGCGGAGTTTGTGCCCACGTGGTGATTCAAGAAGACCGTGATGGAACAGAGATCTTTCACTGTGGGCGATACCCACCCACCATCATAAACAGCAGTAGTTACGCACTTTTTCCAAAGGTAATGCGAGCCTGGCATTGCGGAGAGTTTGCAAACAAGTCATAGTCAATTTAAGATCTTTGATATTTACAATCTGGATTGAGTTAAACAAATAAAATCAGTGTCGTATCCTATACTTATGCGCAGTTTTTTTTTCATGATTGTTATTTTGTTCGCACCGAACATGTCCGTTGGTCAGACATACTTTGGCTCTGGTGAAATGTCATGTATTGAGTTTATCGAAGAACACACTGACAAAGGATACAATGTCGTTATAAATGACTGGATAAACGGTTACTTCAGTGGAAGAATAGCTGAAACTCAACGAGACTTAAAATTAGTGAACGACCTGAATATACCGCTTTATGATTTAGTATTGAAGTCTTGCATAGAAGAACCCACACTCAACGTCCGATCAGCTACTGACAGAGTATACTTCGCCATTCCCTGATACTGATACAACATTCATCATCTCCCTTAACAATTCTTGCCTTGGAAATTCGTGAGACCTACGTGCATTTTCTGAGTTAAATTAAACTACCATAGAAAGCTCAATGAGATGAGAAATAGGACAAGTGGGACAATGACTGCAGTAATCTGCAAGACTCGCCAAAGATGTACTAATGAATGTTGCTGCCTGTTCATTGCCTCATACCTTTTTGCCATGTAGAATAATTCAAAAAATATAATCTCAAAATAAAAAACTGCACGTCAGATTACTGATTTTCTTTGAGATATATTGGCATACTACATCTTCTCTCAATTATTCATAAATATACTATACTTAGCTTTTTATTGTAGCAAAAATACAACAATAACAGCGTGTTATTAAATACCTTTAAAGTATACGTGATATTCTGTGTTTTGATAATCTGCCAGAATTAATTTACTTTATCTCTAAATAAGTTACCCTCGCCAGAGTAAGTGCAAATAACATTGATATGAGTGATGGATCGAATAAATACGACATCAATTGCTGCGATTTTTTACAGTGCCCTCATCGGGTTTATAGCAGCTGTAGCTTCACATTATTTTAGAGATTGGATTGTAAAGATATCAATTTTTGCTGAGGAACGCTTAGCTTTCGATTCAATGTTTTTGTACTTTTTGATTTCTCTTTCCATTGCAGCTTGTATAGTACACGGAATTCGAAAACTTGCCAATATAAATAGATTTGAAGGTCCAGCTGACAGTATTTTTGCTGCGCACCGCGTAGATAACGAGCTAAACATTAAGCATGGTTTTTACAGCACATTAGCAGCCTTTAGTTCCGCAGCTGGTGGAGCTTCAGTTGGTCAATATGGTCCACTCGTACACTTGGGAGCAACCATAGGAGCGTGGATTAAAGAAAAATCTAAATCCGGCCTTTCCACTGATATCTTTATAGGTTGCGGTGTGTCTGCAGCAATTTCAGCAGGTTTTGCAGCACCAATTGCAGGCGTTATCTTCGCTCATGAAGCAATTACAAGACATTTTTCACTAAGAGCTCTCACACCTATCTCAATATCCAGCGGAATTGCATATCTCTGCTCAGAGCTTTTATGGACCACTGAGTTACCACTTCAACAGGTTACAGAAATTAGCAACGAATCCTTCAATTTAACTTTAATTTTCACATTATTTACCGCTCCGGTTTTTGGTATTGCAGCAGTCATATTTATGAAATCGTTAGAAAAATTAGCCTCACTTAACCAGAAAATTCAGTTAAGTCAGGTTTACAAAACAACTTGCGCGATATTCATCCTGAGTACGATTGGTAGCGTATTGCCCGAGGTTATGGGGCTAGGAACAGGTGTAATCGCTCTTACAGTATCGGGACAATATACACTTGTTATGCTTGTACTCTTATTTTTTGGGAAACTTTTAACGACAACAATTTCTCTTTCATTTGGTTTTTTTGGCGGCGTGTTCTCACCAGCTTTATTTTTGGGTGCAAGCTTGGGCGCTTTGCTAGCTCATCTGTTGAATTTAGTTGGTATCACGGAGATTAGCTATCAAACACTTTCCGTATGCGGCATGGCTTCAGTTGCAGGCGCGGTAATTGGCGCACCAATCGCCGCTGTGTTAATCGTATTTGAACTTACACAGTCTTACCAAATGGGACTGGCAGCTCTCTTGTCTGTCGTAATTGCATTGATGGTATCAAATGCAATCTATGGCCAGTCCTATTTTGATAATCAACTACTTAAACGAGGTATCGATTTATCGTTCGGACGCACTGGGCTCGTTCTAATGGAAACCCAAATTTTTCAATTCACTTCACAAAATTTCGTTACAGTAAGTGAGACGGCCACGGTTAAACAAGTTCTGGAAAACATGATAAAGCAAAACCGGTCAGATGCCTATATAGTTGACACTTCAAACTCTCTCAAAGGCAAATTGGAAATGAAAGAGTTAATAACTAGAACACGTTCGGAAAAAGCACTTCCATATGCTGACCGCAAACCAATCTCTATTAAAAAAGATGCCTCACTTCAGCAAGCAATTGAAGTCGCTGCAACCTTTGTTGGCGAAACTATTCCCGTCGTTGATAGAAAAAACAATCAACTCTGCGGAATATTAACCGAGGGTGATATTTTTTCAGAATATCTTCGACTGCAAAATCAGATCATTGATTTAGAAAAACGTTAAAACTTTATTTCCTTATTTCGTAAATCTTGTCTCAGACTTAATTTAAATAACATGTTTCCACATAACAGTCACAAGCTACGCAAACAGTTAATGAGTTGGACGATTTTTACGCACTCTAGTTTCTACTCAAATCAAAAACTGATGATATTATTGGCTAATTTACATAAGGCAAATTTATTGAATGATTTCATGATCAAAAATCTTCTTTTTAACGCATAGTCTTAGTGATAGCTCGTTATTAATCACGAATTATTATCACGAACTTCCTTTATCAGTTTTTCAGCCTGCCTTTTCGACATTCCAAAATGTCGCCTGAGTTCTTCAAGAAATCGATGTTCATCGCTATCAATTTTGCCATCTTTCAAAGCTTCGCGGACCTGCGCCTCGAAAAACAACTTTTTCTGATTCATGTGAGCCGCGAATGATGTTGCTACGATACCGGTCAAAAGTGCCATCACAATAACACCTGAAATTGCAGCCATAGCAGCTATCATCTTACCCATCGCTGTGACGGGTGTGATATCGCCATAACCAACCGTCGTAAGGGTTATGAGCGCCCAATACATCGCATCTGGTATCGAACTGAATGCTGTTGGGTGAACTTGATGTTCTGCGTAGTAGATTAGTGAGGATGCGACAACGAACACTACAAGGAAAATATAAAGAGCCGCATAAAAGGATTTTCGTTCCTCTAGTATTGCTTGGCTCAAATCGGTAAGTGCAGAATTATAAGAAGAAAGTTTTAAGACTCTTAATAATCGTAAAGCTCGAAGGACTCTCAAATCAGCTCCCGGAAAGATTGCTTGCAAATAAAATGGTAAAATAGAAAGCGAATCGATTATTCCTCCGAAAGAAAAAATGTATTTCAAGCGAGCATTGAATGAGGATTTTTGCTTCTTTGTATTTTCGAGCGGTGCAGTCCAGAGCCTAGCCAAAAAATCAGCACTGAAAACAACGACGCTAAATATTTCGAAATAGTCAAAATAAAACGAGTATCCAGCCCTTAGACTAGGAACGGAGTCTAAAGTGACCGCAATAAGATTGAGGAAAATCAATCCATGTAGCAGATTATCGAATGACCTACTCTTAGAGTCACCGAACTTGGCGGGCTGCAGAAGCGTATGCGTCCGTTTTTGTAGTTTGGAGTACAAGTTGTATGGCGCCTCAAATAATTACTCCGTGGTAGGCTAACACAATTATTTAGATTAAAAAATATTTCTTCTAATTACTCTATTAGACGCAAAATTAAGCAACACAATTGTTTGCAAACAGTAGCACGATTGCATAAAGAAGCGGTACAAAGTTAAGGGTAGGCAACTTATTCACCTTCTCTCCATTTAGATTTTATTTCAAAGTCGATGAGCGCTGAATCCTGGATATCTATGGTCTATACCAAAATTTGGATCCGGCTTTTATCAATGGGGATGAAGATGTGTGAGGACCATGGTTGTCAACTTAGAATTTTGCTTTTCAAGATCCTCTATGATATCAAAATGATGTCTATTATTTGACTTGAACCAACCACATTTCCAAGCGGTAGCAAGTTGCTGTGCCTGGTCAATGTAAATCGCCCTCTCATCAGATCCGACCCAAATGGTCACTTTCACATTTTTATGCTTTGCATGTAAAAGTGGACTTTCTAACTGAGCCAACTCTTCAGTTAGTCCGATCTCATCTCGATATTTCGAATAGAAAATAGGGCGTAAATCGCTAATCGGCGAAATAAGTACTGTGTGATTGATCCTTGCAGCTAGCTCATCGCTTAAGTTTTCTGAGGTAATGCACTGGCCTGCCAGTTGCGCACCTGATTGATGACCAAGCAAAATTATTGGACCCGAATACTTTCTGGCAATATTTGCAATGCATTCTGATAATGCAACCCGCATTTCGGAAAGGCTAACATCAGGTGGCTTTGGTAAATTAGGGAATATGCACCTGACATTATTAAGAATTGGACCCATGCCTAAGTGAGAGAAAACACTTTTGTCATAACCCGTCCAGAAACCACCATGTACAAATAGCAAGTTTGCTTCGACATAGGCTCCAGGGCTGAATATATCCATTCTCATCGAACTCTTATCTCCATAAGGCATATCGAGCTGCGCTTTAGAATCTTTCTTAAAACGGTTCTGAACCTGTTTCGAACTGGCAGTCCAATTCTTAAGAAATAAATGTGCGGCAGGAATTAATTTTGCACTATTGAAGGCCTCGTCATAATTATTCATTGCTACATATCCGCAGTCCGATAGTCACACTTCAAGCATATCTATTAACATAATCTTGAAAATTTACTAAATCAAAATGTAATTTATTATTTTTTTACAATAAATTAACGAAAAATCTTTATTTATATGTGATCGGAGCAGGATCGTTATCGATAAATATACTCAAGGGTTTTCGCCCATAATCCATTCGACTTCAGGAGTGGGATCAAGCGCCATTTGCTCAAGGGCCCCACCATGATTTTTAGGAAGTACATTTCAACCCATAAAGCGCGCGGCAGGGGTGGTAACCATGAGGGATCAGAACCACCTCACAACCAGCTCCTGATACCATCACACCCCTGGATCACAGACCAATCATGCAGTAACCATAATCTCGGAACAGTCCGATGTGGCTGCACATTGCTTACACGGTTGTTATTACGTTGGAAGAGTAAGGATAAAAGAGATGCACACTTACACGCTACTAATTACTTGTATTCTTGCGGTATTACTCATTTTTGCATACAAAATGTTTGAAACTTACGGTATTTTAGGTTTGCAGTTTTAAACCATTCTTACGAACTCTCTACTTAACAGCCTAAATGTATTTAGAGTTGATCTTATAAGTCACCGTGGCAAATGTGCATGCACAAAACCAATGCTCTCGAAGCAAAAATTAATTCGGAAAAAATTGACCTGTAGCTAAAAGATTAAATATGGGGTCGTTAAATCCTTCGTAGGACGGTTAGAGCCGATCTATATTTGCCTTTGGGTGAGTTGTTTCCCTCTGATGCGGCTCACCCATCGGTAATCTGTCATTTCATGAAAGTTTTGTACCAAACCTAGGATCGATTAAGCTTTGTAACCAGAGGGTTGGATCGATAGTGGAAGGTTGCGGCGAAGCGTTTTCACGTTGGTGCGAAAAAGAGTGCGACAATAACTGATGAGCTGTTATTCTCTCAGGTCTGTAATCTGAGGAACATACCCTAACTTAAGACTGTGGCACATCTGGATGGAGTCTCGGTTATGAAGAAGTATATGCACACTAATTGCTAATATAATCCTGCAGACACGTTTGGGAACAAGCCTATCCGATTAGCACTCAAAGTTTCCAGCCTGATACATCACCGGTGAATAGCCCAACCAGCATCACACCCAGACAACCCTAGTGTTTAGCAAAGTGAGTATAACGTATGGCGAGTGATACGCTGAGTTGACAACATCTATTAGATTGTTCAACGGGACCGCTCACCAAATTAGCGCAGTAAGAGTTACGACAGAGAGAGGTGGAGCCTCGTTAAGCGGTGTGGATGCAGCTCTTCAATCTAGTTGCATTGTGATTATCTTGAAAAAGTATCCATAAAGTGGTGTTAGTAGCGCAACCGCTAATGCTGCCATCAAGTGGCTTACGTTCATGACCGCTGCTTGTTCACTTCCTGCGATCAATGCAATACCGATTAGAAAACCTAACCAGCCGCCTCTTACACAGCCATCGCCAAAGCGTGTGATAACATTCTCACCAGGGTTTGCGCCAAGGGCATGACCAATCGCAATACCAAGCACAAATATTAGTGACATCAAATCCATGGCTTTAACTAGTCCGCCGCCCATTTCCAGTGCACCAAAGAATATCCCAATGATTACTACTACTCCCAAATACTTCATTCCTATTCTCCTCTGTTTAGTTAAGTTTTGCTCACGATCTTTAGACTGATTTTGCTCCAGATCGAGCGGTTCAGCGCATTGGAGCTTTTTAGTTTTTGATTGCTGTCTGACCTGCTTCGCTTTGATGTGCTTGCGTCGGTTTTTTTGTTTGATGAGAAGCAAATCAACACGATCTCGCAGATCAATCAGTTTATCTTTAAGCGCTTCAGTCATTAAAGCCTATTGTGCGTCCATCTCTTCATGCATCTGCAAATGCATTTCGTAAATGTCATCTTCATTGTTTGAGAGATCGATAAGCGTCCAAAGCCAAGTTTCTGCGGCTAATAGAGCAAGCGATCTTGTAGATATCACCATACATGTTTTTGTAAGGCCATTCATGTACCTATCCTTGAGTCGCGGAACCCGGCGTATGCGACCATGGCTTCCATTCAATTATTTTACCAGTACAGAAACTGTACCATAAGAGAAACTATAACGCGGTCTATACCGGCCAGATCAAGTTGCGTTACCTAAAGTGTCGCAGTTACTTTGAACGACCTTGTATCGCCCTCCATTGACGACACTGGCCGATTGCCTAGCTAAATTTCAACTCAGGGAGAAACACCATGGCTAAGAAGCAATTTTATGATACCTTTGAAATTTGGGGTGATCTAGCTGCGAAATTTACGCATAGCGTTCGAATTTTTAGTTCCAAACCTGCTGTTCATGCACGTCGTGCTTAACTGTTTTTGATAAAGATTAGATGAGTAAGGTTTTACCTTTAATAGCAACAGGTCTGTTTACCTTGGTCTGTGGGATGACTGCGATTTGGGCGGACCCCGCCTTAGGCTTTTTGCGATACTGGGCTGCCGCAGGCACTGTGATTGGGGTATTTCTGATCAGGTATATTCTAAAATCTGACGAAGTTTGAATTACAGATGGTAGTCTATCGCTTCAGTCCGATCATGGTATAACCTTTTCGTTAGGTGATTGGAGAAAACGGTGTTAGTGCACCGCCAGCCAATACAGGAAGCCTTGTGTGTTGAAGATGTACTTACACATTTCAACTTCGGCAGTCTTTGCATTCTGTCACTGTGCCCAGATTTCCATGGTCGCCTCGTTTGCACAGACAAAGATACTAATATTTTTTTAGCGTGGGCTTTTGCGCTTACCACATTTTGTTTAGGGGCTGTGTTAGCTTATCATTTTTTGTACCTTTGTATTGTATCCGTTTGAAGCACTAAGCCTTAAACCCAGCTATTATGTAGGTAAAGGGTTTCTGACCTACACAATCTGGTTAGTGGCCCCTATTGAACCTGTCAGCTGTCAGTTTACTCCACCATCGTATTAATAATTTTTGATATATGTATTCAAGTTCTTCTCAAGATGCTCTTCAGGCGTTTTTTTGTTTGTACTAAATAAAAAAATGCCTCCTACGCCAAGAATAGCGAGCAGTATGATCCATACAATTTTTTTTGTTCGATATTTCATGAAATTACTGTCTTTAGTAATTAGCGAGTATCATAAATTTTCTGATTAGTAGATCTAAAAATCTTGTGCGACCCGCTGTGAGAAGTGTGTTATCGTTAATTATGGCAGAACCCAAGGCACGGTTATTTCATTTTAGGTCAGAAGGCACTGGGCCTCATAAAGCAGACCATTGGTTTTCATTTATTAGCGGAGCCAAGGATAATTATGTAATGCATGAATGGTCACCTTCAGAGGGTAACAGCACTGGAGGAGTAGGAGTCAGGATGTATACCGTGAAACAGTTCCTTCATGAGGATGAATTCAATGGTAGGCCCAAAATTAAGTTGGGTGAACTGTTAAGGAACCAATAAGTTAAAGGGCAACCCATTTGCGCTTCAGACGCCAAATATCATTAAGTCTCTTTAGATTTATTACAGGTCATCTGGTAATTGATCGCTAGAGCAAGCTAGGTGCCCTTGAACGCATTTTCAAAAATTTCGACGCCATCATACTCAGCTGCCGCGATTGCCTCTAGTTTTTACTTGAGATTTCCAGAAATCGAAACTGTGGTAACAGAGGTTTGTATCAAAGTGTCCTTGGTATCTAAATACTCAAACTTAATCTGTTTTCGCAGGTGGGTGTTTGTCAAATGCAGGAATACCTTCGGGGTTATAATGGTATTCTTGGTTATCACAGGTAAAAATCGCTGAAGCGGAATTAAACAGCAAACGATCATCTAGTGTGCCAACTTTGACGATCATGGATTTCGGGCGTGAAGGGCTGATTATCCCTATCGCAGTACCACAGAAAGGTAAGCGCGGGACTTCCCAACTGGTTTGTCGTAGACGTCGAGAACAAACTGACGCTGATACTCTAACGGCTTAATTGCCTGGCCAACTTTGCTAACCTTTGGGATGAGACAATAGTGTTCGATAAAGTGGCAAACCTTTGTTTCTCGTGTCGTCATAGCTCACCAGTTGACATTTGATAAAATTTTGTCTGTATTTTCTATCATATAATTACAAAATTGAGGCAGATCATGAATACGTTGTCCACGAACGGGATGCTTTTGCAATACCGAAGGCTCAATCGTAAAAGAATGAAACCATCGCCAATTACGCTCGCTTATGCGTTTATACTAAGCTCAGGAGCAGCGATGCTTTATCTGACAGTATTGCTTTCTCATAAAGTGTAGGGACAATCCATCGCAAACTTTTGGCGCCCAGTTAATATTTTCGTAATTTCTGTGCCATTTGTCCTATTTTTAGTCGCGCCGTTAATTATCACCGAGCTTAAATTTGTTATTGCGGTCGAGTAATAAGATCGTCTGCATCGACCTTCGCAATCGCTGAACGTACTGTCGTTTCTAGCTTTGCGAAGCCATTGAGTGTACAGGGGTCGGATGCAGTTTGGTTGAGAGACATGCTGGGGATGACCGCAAGCTGCCTACGTTCGAGTGTATCAATGACTGATAACAGCGGATTAGGGATTGGTGTCCCACGCTCGTTTTCGACCATCATACTGACGCTGTCTAACTCTGCTTGAGCGGTGCGAATGTCGGCTTCCATGCATACTATTTTCGCCAGCAAGATCAGGTCCATATCACGCCAATCTTCGTGTGCGCGGGCGCGTGAAAACTGGTGCCATATTGTACGTTCTAAATCTGTACGTAGTTCGATACCATGAGGTAGCGGCACATCAGACATCACACCTGCGAAGCCTTGAATGGCTGCTGTCGTGCTGGATTTGTCTGTTCTACGTTTTTGCGACATGGATAGTTGTGTCCAATCTTAACGTTTAAATATTAGGCATACGTTGACAAAAGACGCACAAATTTAACGCAAAACCTTCACTAAAACTTAAGAAAACACGTTTATCTTTGACCAAGCGGTAAAATTTGATTGACCCTAGGTAAGCCAACACAAGGAGAACGTCATGTCAGAGTATGATCCCGATTTTATTGGGCCGATCAGGGCACCCGACTATCTGCCCCTTGAATTTCAAATTATCTTTATCCGATCTGTCCTGAAAAATTGGTTGCAGCCAGAGAAAGAACACTTTGCGTATCGCGATGATGTGCGCTTCTAACTAAAATTTTCGTAAACGCATAAAAAGACGTTTGCTCGCTGTGGTTACCGAGTCATCCACATTAGTGATAGCCCCATCCCCATATTATGTATCACGGTGATACTTTTCTTGACTCTATGTCATTTTGTGGATAAATTTGAAGTTTCATTGGTAATCAATGACTTGTCTGGGGGATGAGTACATGCTGTTTGCTAAGACAAAACACGAGCCTAAAACAATGACCTTCACTGAGTTCAGTGAAAGCTGCCGATCAAAGTTCGCTGAGCAATTCTCTGGCAAGCGAGATTATGAAGGTAATAGGTTGCTAGATTATTCAAAAGTTAGGCGGCAACTTAAGCTACACAAGGATGCTTTGGACCGGTAGGCCAACCATCAACACCGATGTTGCTATCGTATTCATAGGCTTCCAGGCTTTGTATGTCGCCACTGTAGTACGTCCAACATACGGATTGCAGTTTATCTAAATCAAAGAACAATTCGAGATCACCTTTATGCGGTTTCAGATGGTGCACCACTGTGCTGCGTGCGTGATCCCTGCCCTCCTGAAGGTGAGCACTGCAGCCGCTGTGTTGGCATTGGGATGCGTCGCGCATCAGTGCCTGTCACCTGAGTGGCTTCCAATGTTTGGCGCTGTAAAGCGTGCGATATGTTTGTGCTTCGGTACTCCGTTTTTCGCTCATTTCATACTGTATATTGTTTATTGTTTATTGTTTATTGTTGACGATGGCATACAAATACAAATTGTGCGCTGCAGGGGGTGGTTCACCTAACGCCCTACGGGACTGACTAACGCTGCCTCTACGAGCTGTTGGTCCCCGCCGATTTTTTCGCCGCCTAAAAGTATACCTATGTATTCGTTGACTTAGGGTGTTTTGCCCTTAATTTGATTGTTATGTTGCACGAACATGAAATAGTAACGTGGAGTTCTTTGACTGGGATTACAGACGAACTGTACCTTGGTCTTGCCATGGGAACGACCCTAGCCATAGTTACATTTGCAGGTATTGCATTCACTTATTTTTTGTATGTTAAGCTCAGCGATTAGTGATCAACACTATTCCTTCTCATTCTTCGGGCCTTGACTGAACCGCCTACTAACCAGGTGCTTAGTAAACCTTGCGTTTCGTCGATGCTTCTTTTGAGAAGTAGAACGTACATCAGAGCAACCAAAGTGATGAATAAAATGTATCACAACGACATATGTTCCATCTTCGCAGCTATGACGAGCATCAACAAAATCAAAATTCCCGCAAATAGCAGAAACACTTTAGGTTGGACATCATTTAAGCAGTATGTCCTTGCAAATTGGATTAGAGATTGCAATCTCCGCAGAAGCGTCAAGTAAGCTAAGACAATCGTCCTGCAACTGCTCTGCCGCATCATTAATCTTCTTAAATAGTTCTGCTACATCAACAGAAGATATTGGCTTACCATATGCAACCAACAAACATTCATCATACTGTTTACCTAGCTTTATGTCACCGGGACGCTCGACATCCTTGAGCTGATTAGCAACGTTGCGAATGGTTCCGAGATCAGATGATTTCTGTGCGATAGTACAAATATTGATCAACGTATTTCGGCGTACATCACTCATTTCAGCAAGTAAATCCGTTGGTACAAATGTGATCAAGATTAAAAACCAAACTCTTTCCATACAATCCACCTATAGTATTAATCATGATCGAAATCATACAGCGACTATACCAAAACATTTACGAATAAGTTATTTTAAAACATGGGAAATGATAGAAATAGAGGTAATGGGAATTTATAAATAGCTAAAGTCATACTCTGGAGCTGACAGAGATTGAAGATCGGCTACGGGTCCTAGAGGAAAACGGAGATTGAACTTGAAAATCCGAGTAACAGCCCGAAAGCTAAAAACGATAGCAATTGCGTTTCTATCAATTGCAGTTGTTGGAGCCATAATTGGCGCGGCTTACCTTGTTCCTAAATATTTGAAAGAACAGCAGCACATGCGAGATGGATCACGTGATTGCTTAAACTATAGAGATTTCTTAACCGCTTCCAATTATTGGGAGCAGGAGGGAGACACGGATCAAGCGCACGGTGTTTACGCACTTGCCTTACACCATTTCGAAAAAGGTAAGTGTACTAAAATTCACTAGCAACTGAAGTTATCGAGTTTTGGCCCCCTACCCGTTATTACAATCTAATGCAGAAATGATTTTCCCAGCCAACCGAGAGGCCATCTGGGAGGGCAATACATGACCAAACTATAACTAATTCATTTGTAATAATATCTTGCGATTATGGCGGCGCTGTCAGACACACGAGCCCTTTCATCAGCATTCAAATTAAGCTATGATCTATAAGATTGTCAAAGGCACAACAAACCGAGAATTGAATAGTGAGATGTTGATTTCCAAGGACATATCGCTTGATTGGTCAGAACAAGAAGCCCTGTTTTTGGGGTGAATTCCATGTTATAGCCAATTAAATTCCCTTATATTTTTTAAGCCCGCTTCTAAAAACCCAACTAAACATTGGGGTTTATCCGCAATTGGGTCGTTTCCAAGTATCAAAAAGCAAAAAAATCCCTGTTAAATTCCCTGTTAAATTCAAAAAATAGGAAAAACCCACCCTCTGTAAATATGCTACTGAGGTTACAGGGGAAATGTCGCTGATGTGAATAGGAGTTGATTGCATGAGTGTGAAAAGGCTAATGCAAGCCCCTGAATTTACGCAGAATTGGAGCCACACATACTGGTGCCAGACATTATGGATATGTGGTGGCGGAGGAGGTGGGATTCGAACCCACGGTACGCGTTAACGTACGTCGGTTTTCAAGACCTAGATTTAGTACGCCATGAGTAGTCATAGCCTTATAATTTGGGCGTTATTTCGTTGCTTATGATCATATGCGCCATTGCTAGGCATTGTTTACGCCCAAAAGGTTGTCACGCAGGTTGTCACGGCTTTTATCGAACTTTCTTTCCTCGAATAAATGACCGTAGGTATCTAAAGTGATTTTTGCACTCGAATGCCCTAAACGTTCTTGAACGAACTTTATGTCATAACCCAGCGCAATAAGAACGCTCGCATGCGTATGTCGAATTGAGTGAAAGTCTCTATAAGGAACATTAGCCCTCTTTTGTATTGTCGCCCATCGACTACGGTAAGCATTAACTCCTAATGGCTTGAGACTGAAGGCTACATGCTCTGTGGCAACCCATTCAACTGCCGTGATCGTAATAAGATTTATGTCGAATCTGTACCTACCTGTCGAAAAAGTTACAGAATCGCTTCACAGATGCTTCACACTGGTACCGTCGTTGG
>Ga0181561_10001093_pt1 | contig 23743 bp, 24 predicted proteins | sample 011ome_19_FD_133760 | JGI IMG/M metagenome (GOLD analysis project Ga0181561, IMG submission 133760) | Coastal salt marsh microbial communities from the Groves Creek Marsh, Skidaway Island, Georgia - 011510BT metaG (megahit assembly) | ecosystem: Environmental > Aquatic > Marine > Intertidal... | reverse complement strand
TTCCGGGGAGTCCCTGTACTTGAGACCGCTCCTTATCGGCACCAAGGCCAATTTGGGTATGGGTATATCTGATACATTTACCTTCATGGTTATTGCCAGTCCGTCGGCGATCTATCATGCGGGCAACATGCGTGTTCAGATAGAGAGGGAAGCCTGTCGTGCTGCGCGAGGCGGAACCGGGGCGGCCAAAACGGGCGGAAACTATGCAGCGGCCCTGCAGTCAGCTCGCAATGTCCAGGCTCGCGGCTATGACCAGTCGCTCTGGCTTGATCCCGTACATATGAAGTACATCGAGGAATTGTCGGGGATGAACCTGTTTTTCTTGATGGATGGTGCTTTGCACACGCCCAGGCTAACGGGTTCTTTCCTTTCCGGTGTGACCCGGGGTTCGATTATCCAGCTGGCGAAACACAAAAGTGTTGAAGTGGTTGAGCGGGATATTGAGATCGCAGAAATACTGGAGGGTCTGAAATCCGCCAAGGTTAAGGAAGTATTTGCCTGTGGAACGGCCGCGATTATCTCGCCGGTTAGTGTCATAGCCGATGCGGACGATACGCTTTATGAGCCGGAAAACATCGATGATCTGGCGGCGAGCTTGCGCGAGTCTCTTCTGGCTATTCAGGAGCGGCGTGAGGAAGACCCTTTTGGCTGGACAGTAGAAGTAGACAGTAAATACTACCCGTCCCAACGGGCTAAACTGTCGACAGTTGCTGGTTAATAAACCCAGTTGAAACTAAAAAAGGGAGGCACGGCCTCCCTTTTTTTGGTTAGATTTTTTGGGCGCTAAGAAAACTCACTAATGAGTTATCAAATCGAATACCACCTGAATGCTGTCGGTAAAGCGAATGTCACCAGGGATGAATCGGCCAACCGCGCTTTCTGCCGAAAAGGAACGAACAGCCATGTCGCTGGCCATGGCAAACTCAGGTCGCACAATCTGGCCGCTGTGATAATTGATGTTGTAGACAGGACCCAGTTGGGCTCCATAAGCCTCGGCTAACTCTGCAGCTTTTTGCTGTGAGTCTTCAATTGCAGCTGCCCGCGCCTGTGCTTTTAGCTGGTCTTCCCGGGACGATCGGTAATTAATCCCCTGTATGCCATCGACATTGTGGCTAATAGCGGTGTCCAGAACCGGGTGCAGCATATCCAGATCGGTTATATCAACACTGATGCTGCGCGTGGCCTGAAAACCGATAAAGCGTTGTTGCCGATTTTGGTAATCATACTGAGCGGAGATATTCAGGCTGGCAGCAGTAACCTGTTCTTCGCTTATCCCCAGATTCTCCAATTCATCGAGAAAGGCGTTAAGGCGTCGATCACTTTCGGCTTTGGCTCCGGCACTGTCGGCAGATTGGGTCTGGAGCATTAGATTGATGGTTGCTTCATCTGGTTCGGCGACGATTTCAGCATTGCCGGAAACACTAATCTGGGGCACGTGCGACTGCTGGGCATCAGCAGCTTCGCCACAACCGACCAAAGAAAAGAGCAGTAAAAGTGAAAGCAAGCGCTTGTTTTTGATCATTTGAATGGTCCTCATGAATCGTCTCCTTTGATAGGCGCTTTTCGCGATGAACGCGGGTGCGCCTTGTCATAAATCTTGGTCAGATGTTGGTAGTCCAGATGCGTATAAATCTGCGTAGTTGAGATGTTTGCGTGGCCAAGAAGTTCCTGAACTGCACGCAAATCACCACTGGACTCCAATAGATGACTGGCAAAAGAATGCCTCAGCATGTGCGGCGTGACTCGGCTATTGATGCCTTGTGAGACGCCATACTCTGCCAATTGCTTCTGAATGGTTCGAGGCGTAATTCGGCTGCCTCGGGAGCCGATAAACAAGGCTTGCCCGGAGTTGTCTTTTGCGTGATGGGTTCTTTCCTTTAACCAGACGCGCACGGATTCCAGAGCCTTTCGGCCGATAGGCAGTTCCCGGGTTTTGTTGCCCTTGCCAGTTACCCTGAGGCTGGCGTCGGCCAAGTCCAGATCAAAAATATCCAGTGAACAAAGTTCGCTGATACGCAAGCCCGATGAGTACATCAGTTCCAGAATGGCTCGGTCGCGGACGCCTATCCAGTCATCCCGGGTGATTTCCAGTAGTTGGGAAATTTCATCGACGTCCATCGTCTTGGGGAGTGCTTTTTGTGATTTTGGGGCCTGTATTCCATCCGCCGGATTATGGTTGCACCAGTGCTGGCGAATGCAGAAACGAAAGAAAGATCTAGCCGCGGACAGCCATCTTTGAATGCTTTTGCCGTTGAGCCCTCGGCGATGAAGGTCGGCCATGGCATGTCTCATGCCAAGGCTGTCTATGTCCCTGGGGTTGCTATCAGCGCCGACAATGTTGGCAAGTTTGTTCAGGTCGCGGGCGTAATTATCGACAGTGTGGTGCGAGAGCTGGCGCTCAGTACGTAGATGGTGAAGAAACTGGTCGGTGGCGTCTTCGATATTCACCAGGGCAGTAGTCCTAATGGCTTAGCAAAGCCTGTAGATAGTCGCCGATATAGGAAACAAAGTCTGTGCCCATATCGTTGGTGAAGTGATCCTTGTCTTTGCTGCCTATCACCAGGTAGGTATCAACATCTTTGTATTTAAACCGAACCATGGCGATAGAGGCGGCTTTTTTCGTCTCATTCTTAAAGATGATGTTTTTAAGCTTTTCTGATGGGCGACCGACAAATACGCCCAGGTTGTAAACGGCATTCCTTAGCTTGCCCAGTTCTTCCGGGCTGAGCCCAACAACGTTGTCGCCGTTCATTGGCCAGATGCTGTGCTCTAAGACCAGATAAACGGAATCGAGTTTGAACTCTTTTATGATGGTTTTTGTGAGTTCTTCCAGAATGGCCTTGGGCGTCGACGCGGCGGCGGTCGCAACACTTAGCGCTTGAATTCTCTTGAGCAGGGCTTCGTTGTTTTTGGAGTGTGTGGCGAGATCGGCCAGACGCTTGCGCATGGTGTCGTGATGAGTTCGCAATAACTCGACTTGGCGCTGAATCAGCGATACGGCATCGCCTGTATCGTGAGCAAAATTGAGGTCGGCAATCAGGGTCGGGTAAGTTTTGAAGAAGTCGGGGTTACCCTTCAAATAGCTGATTATCTGTTCTGCCTCGAGCAGTGGCTGCTCATCAGGACTTTGAACTTTTTCTTGCTTTTCGCTCATATCCTTACCTGACCGTGAAATACTGTTTTGGCCGGCCCGGTTAGAATGACAGATTGTCCTTCGCCCGGCCAGTATATTTTAAGACTGCCACCTGGCAGGTTGACCTGAACTTCGTTGTCCAGTTTGCCCAACTGAATGCCAGCCACAACGGCGGCGCAAGCGCCGCTGCCACAGGCCAGGGTTTCCCCGGCACCGCGCTCGAAGACACGCAAGTTAATTTCGTTGCGACTGAGAATTTGCATAAAGCCGATGTTTGCACGATTAGGGAAGGAAGGATGCGCTTCCAGCAAAGGGCCCAAAACCCTGACAGGTGCAGATTCTGTGTTTTCAACTTCCAATACCGCATGAGGATTGCCCATGGATAAAACCGAAAGCTCGACTGTCTTATTGTCTGCTTCCAGTGTGTAAGTCGGTTGCTGCTGATCTGCCGCAAAAGGAATCATCGACGGGTTGAATTCGGGCACACCCATATCCACCGAATAGGTGTTATCCGGGTTTATGCCAATTTCATAGCGACCACTCAGCGTTTGAACACGGATTGGGTTGCGGGCGCTGAGTTTGCGGTCATGCACATATTTGGCAAAGCAGCGTGCGCCATTGCCGCATTGCTCAACTTCGGAGCCGTCACCGTTAAAAATACGATAGTTGAAGTCCACGTCGGGACTGCAGGGCGCGTCAATAATCAGCAATTGGTCAAAGCCAATACCAAAATGTCTATCTGCCAGTTTCCTGATTATTTCTGGACTGAGTTCGATATCACTCGTGACTGAATCGATGACGATAAAATCGTTGCCGATACCATGCATCTTGTTAAATTTTAACCACATGCACTTAGTCCTTTTTCGGCATAAAGCGATGCTCGCCGACAATTAAGTCGTCAAGCGACTCTCTTTCACGAGTAATCTGTGAGTGGTCGCCGCTAACCATAACCTCTGCAGCCCTGGTGCGGCTGTTGTAGTTGGAGCTCATGCAGAAGCCATAGGCTCCAGCACTAAAAATACACAGCAGGTCACCCTCGACCAGTCCGAGTTCGCGCTCTTTTCCCAAAAAATCAGCACTTTCACAAATAGGCCCTACGATATCCCAGGTTTTTGTTTCCCTGGGTTGTTCAACAACCGGTTGGATATTCATCCAGGATTGATAAAGCGCTGGGCGCAGCATGTCATTCATGGCGGCATCGACCACCGCAAAGTTCTTTACTGTATTTTCCTTGGTAACCATCACCCGGGTTATCAAAACACCTGCGTTTGCGGCGATCGACCGACCAGGTTCAAATACCAGTTTTTGGGGGCGATTACCCAGTCGCTCAAACAAGCCTTCATAGAGTTCGCTTGGGTGGGGAGGTATTTCATCTCTATAGGTCACGCCCAGACCACCGCCCAGGTCAATGTGTTCCAGGATGATATTTTCTGCTTCAAGGGCGTCGACCAGATTCAGGACGCGATCAAGTGCATCCCAATAGGGTGCCAGCTCAGTTAATTGCGAACCGATATGGCAGTCGACACCAATTACCCGAATATTGGGTAATTCAGTTGCCAGAGCATAAACCTCAGGGGCTATTTTTATATCGATGCCAAATTTGTTTTCGCTCAGACCGGTTGAGATGTAAGGGTGTGTTTTGGCATCTACATCTGGATTAACACGCAGTGACACAGGCGCCTGGGTGCGCAGATCTCCTGCAACCTGATTAAGCAGTTCCAGCTCTGAAACAGATTCAACATTGAAGCAATGAATTCCGGCGTTTAAGGCCATTTTCATTTCGGCCGCACTTTTCCCCACGCCTGAGAAGACAACTTTGGTTGGATCGCCGCCAGCCATGAGGACACGATGCAATTCACCACCAGAAACGATATCAAAACCGCCCCCCATGGATGCAATTAGACTTAATACACCAATATTGGAGTTGGCTTTTACCGCATAGCAAATCGTGCCGCGCTCTCCCAGAGGTTCTTGCCAGGCTCGAACATGTCTGGCAAGTGTGGCAACACTGTAAATGTATAAAGGGGTGCCATATTGGCTGGCGAGATCTTCAATGCTCAGATCTTCGGCAAACAGGCGGCCCTCGCGATATTCAAAATGGTTGCTCATGATGGCTTGGAATCTTGTTATGACTTGCGTCTAATGTGTCGACTTAATTGATTAGTTGTTTCTCATTGGGTTTGTTCAGGATTTTCTGGCTTTTCGGGCATATACAATGGCCCTTTTTGGCCGCAAGCCACCAATCCAAACAGGACAAAAAAGAAACAAATCAAAGCGCGTGCTCGCATTAGGGCAAATCCTTGAAATAATCGGCGAGTATAAACCACTCACTTTGATCAGCTAACCCTCTTTGTCTATACAATTGCAATTTTTGTAAACTTTTAGCAAGTGCAAATTTTAGGACCTGTGCGGAAAATTGAATTTCAGCCACTGGCTAACGTTTTGTGCATCAGGTTAAGAGTTGGGTGAATCGCTTTGCCGGGTGATTGAAGAAAAATCCTGAAACCAATAGAGATCGAAATTTAGTTTTATGTCTGCATTTACTATTTATGGCCGCCCAGGTTGCGGCTACTGCTATATGGCCCAGCGTGCCCTGGAAAGTGCTGGGCACGAGTACCAATACATCGATATGTATAGAGAGGGGCTATCCAAAGAGGATCTGGCAGAGCGTTTGGGCAAGCCAATTCGGACCGTTCCACAAATTGTGCATGGAGATAAGTACATTGGGGGCTTTATGGAACTGCGTTCTTATTTGCCTAGCCTTTGATACTTGGAATTAAAAGACTCGTCCATGAGCAATACCTCCTTAAGTGTTCAGGCTTTCTTGTCTAAATCAGGCTGATCCCGAGAAAACAGATAGCTCCCAGTGCCAGTGTCAGAACCAAACGCCCCCAAAAAGGATTTCGGCGGCGTACGGGCCAGCTGTCTTCAAGGATTATGGGATGAGGAATCGGCCGCTTGCGAAAAATCATGCTTGTGCTCCGTTCTGTTTAAATGGTGAGGGTAGTTAAACAGGGCAATAGGGCATGACTGCGTTGGGTTTCGGACATTTCAGTGGATGAAAAATGATAGATTGTGGCAATTTGGCATTTGGCGGTGGTCGCTAGGCTAGAATACTCGCTGCTATTTATTACTCACTAGAGATACTCATGAACCGACAAATTGCGATCGTGGAAGATGAGCCGGTGATCGCGCGCAATTATGTAGATGCCCTGCGCCGACAAGGTTATTCGGCCACACACTATCTTGATCGTAAATCAGCCTGGGAGGCATTCCAGCAACGAATGCCAGATTTGGCAATTATCGATGTCTGTTTGGGCGATGAAGTCGAAGGAGGCTTTGACCTCTGTCGCGATTTGCGTGCCAGGGCACCACAATTACCGATTATTTTCCTTACCGCTCGCGCTGACGAGTTCGATGTGATTTCCGGTTTGCGATTGGGGGCGGATGATTACCTGACCAAAGATATAAGCCAGCAACAAATGTTGGCGCGCATTGTTGCGCTGTTTCGTCGTGTTCAGGCGATGAGCTCAGACTCGAGCAGTGATGAGCAAATTACCCGCGGTAAATTGCAGATCAATATGGATCGAATGCAAGCGACCTGGTCCGGGAAACCCGTAGAATTAACAGTGACCGAGCTCTGGATGGTGTACGCATTAACCAGGCAACCCGGTCATGTAAAAAGCCGCCAGCAACTGATGGATGCCGCCAATGTGGTGCTGGATGACAATACCATTACTTCCCACATCAAGCGCATTCGCAAAAAGTTTATTGCTCTGGATCCGGATTTTGATGCAATTCATACGGCTTATGGAATGGGATATCGATGGCTGGTCGAATGACTGACAGGGCCTTGGGAAAATGAAGCTCCGGCACCAGCTCCTTATTATTAGTCTTTTCGCCCTCAGTATTCCCTGGGCTGGCTTTCAGTACATACAGGAAATGCAGCGCGTGATGCTGGAGGGCAACGAGCGCGAACTGGTCGCCAGTGCACATGCCCTGGCGTTGATGCTGGCCGATGAAAATGAGTTGTTCAGTGGGGCCGATGAAGTTTCCTCTCCCAGCTCGATTTATTTCCATGATTTACCGTCTTCGCCGACCCTGGATGGCTATGCAGACGAATGGCGAGATTGGCCTGTTGCATCAGCATCCTTGAGTCGGTCTATAGAGACACCCGCATCCGGTAGTTATCAGGCAGGACGATATCAGGGCAATCTTTTTCTGCTGTTAAATATTTCAGATTCATCACCGGCATGGAGCACTCCGTCGCAGGCGGGAGACCAATTTCAAATCATTACCTCCGGTGGGGATGTGCTCAATTTATCTCCTGTGTCTCCAGGTGTGGTTCGTGGCCAATGGCAATCGGACGAGTTTGGGATGGCCGGGGAATACAGGCTGCAAGCTTTCTGGCGCGATTCGTCGGACGGTTATCAGATAGAGCTAAAAATGCTACCGGGCATGTTGGATGGGATACTGGGATTGCGTTATCTGGATCGGGGTTCAGATACCGATGGTCAGTTGTCCGCGGGGATCGAGCGCGGCGAGGCGTCGCATTACACATTTGCATCTCAAGAACTCAACGAGCGGCTGAAAATTTTCGCCACCGAAGGGCTCAGGCTTGGCGTTAGTGATCGTTCGGGCTGGGTCGTAGGGCGTGGAGGTGAACTTCAGCTGGTTGGGGCTAGCCAGCAGGAAGAACGCAATACGTTGTTGGCGCGCATTTATTCGCTGTTATTAAGTGAAGAAAGAATTTCCACCCTTGATGACTGGCCGCGCAGCGGCCAATTCCAGACCCTGGATGTTTTAAGCAGTTTGACAGGACAAACCAGAACAGCCGTATTTTCCTTTGGGAACCTGCGTGTTCACCGGGCAGCGGTACCGATTGTCCGCGGCGGTGAAGTGCTGGGAGTGGTCATTGCGGAAAAGAGCAGTGCCTCGGTCGTTAAAGCCACAGACACCGCATTTGGGCGTTTGGCATTCTGGGCAATTCTGTCGACGCTTTTGGTCGCAATGGGCTTGTTGCTTTACGCAACTGTTTTGTCCATAAGAATTCGTCGTCTAAGTGCCGCCGCTCAGAGTGCCATGCAAGACCCTGCTTCTGGTTCTCTTGCCGACCGATTTCCAGAGACAAGGTCTTCCGACGAAATTGGCGATCTGAACCGTGCCTATAAACAGCTTCTGGGACGATTGGATGAATATACGCACTATCTAAAAACTCTGACGGGAAAACTCTCCCACGAGTTGCGTACGCCGTTGGCGATTATTCGTTCTTCATTGGATAACCTGGATCAGGAGCACCTGGATGCCGAGGCCAGAATCTATTCGGAGCGTGCTTCAGAAGGCACGTCACGGCTAGCCAACATACTCAACGCCATGAGCACGGCCAGTCATTTGGAACAGAGTATAAAGACGGCCGAATTTGAGACCTTTGATCTGAACGAGCTAATAGAAAACGCTGGGGCGGGCTATCGTGATGCCTATCCAGAAACCAATATCCAAGTGAGAAGCCCAAATCATGCAGTCATGATTGATGGTTCTCCCGATCTAATCATGCAGCTGCTCGACAAACTGGTGGATAACGCCCGGGATTTTTGCCCGGCACATGGTGTGATTGAGTTGGGGTTGGTGGAGGCGGAGTCAGGTGTTCGCCTGACGGTTTCCAACGATGGCCCGCTGTTGCCCGAGCATATGCAGTCCCAGTTGTTTGATTCGCTGGTCTCTGTGCGCGAAACGCGCGAGGCCAACTCTGCTCATCTGGGGTTGGGACTCTATATTGTTCGTCTGATTGCCGAACGTCATGAGGCCCGTGTATTCGCGGATAACAGGGAAGATGGTTCCGGAGTGGTGCTTGGTTTGATATTTTTGAAGTAACCAGCATATAAAAAAGCCGGTGGATTTATAGTCCACCGGCTTTTCTTTTTCAGGGTAGAAAAATAGAAATTACTAGTTGGCTTTGGCAACGTCCTTGTCTGTGCGAGGGTCAAAGACTTCAATATTGACCCGGCGATCCAGAGCGTACCCTTCGTAATCCCCTTCGGTAGAGCGAGCCATGGAAGCACCATATGAGTGTGTTTCTATTCGGTCTCGATCTACGCCACCTTTAACCAGCGCATCGGCAACGGTTTTAGCGCGGAATTTGGCGAGTACATTGTTGTACTCGTCTGTACCGCGCAGGTCAGCATGGCCGTCCAGGCGCACGTGTAGTTCTGGATTGCGGTTGAGGTAGTCCGTCAGTATGGCAACACGTTTTTGGTCCAGTTCGGTTAGTTCGTCCTTGCCCGTGCGAAACATAATCTGGAATTCCAGACGGGTCAGGAGGTTTTCCTGAAGTCGATTGGATTCATCCTGCATTTGCGCCAGTTGGTACTCCATGCCATTAATCTCCTGTTCCAATGTTTCAATTTCACTCAGTGCACTTGCCATATTTACCTCCGAGGTTTCCAGATCGTGCTTGTCCTGGGCTTTTTCCCCCAGCAAGGCGCCTATGAGAAAGCCGGCTGCGGCTCCCGGAGGACCAGCCACCAAACCTCCTGTTACAACGGAACCGCCCAGAAAAGCGACTCGTTCTTTTGCCAGATCTTCTGCTGCCCCCAAGCTGGAAAATCCAAGCAGGGCGACGGTGGTGGATACGGCGATAAAGCGCGTTTTAAACGTTGTTAAATTCATCAGTTTCTCCTGTTGCTACTCAGTTGGTTGGAATCCTTGTGATTCCCTTGAGCGCTATTAAGCCAACCAATACTGACTCTATTGGGTAGCAATTACGGATAGATTGGGATGGAATATGACAAATTATGGCAATGCTGAATGTTAGGTAAGGATTGCAATTGAGAGCCAGAAAGAGCATTGGTTAAATTGCATTGGCCAGATGACACACCTATGATCAGCTAAATTTCAAAGCACCCAAATAAGGAAAACAATAATGATTATCTATGGTGTTGCATTGCTTTCAGTTTGTTTGATTTTCGGCATGCTACTTGGCGAAGTTCTGGGCTATTTGCTCGGTGTGCAGGCCAATGTAGGTGGCGTGGGGATCGCCATGATGTTTCTGGTGTTTGCCAGCAATTCGAGTTATTTCAAGGCGTTGACAGAAGGCGCTGCAGGTGCAGGCATTACTTTTTGGAGTGCGATGTACATTCCTATTGTGGTCGCTATGGCGGCCCAACAGAATGTAGCCGCCGCACTGGATGGCGGTGTGCTCGCCTTAGTTGCCGGGGTAGCAGCCGTGGTGGTCAGTTTTCTCTTGGTACCGGTACTGAGCAAGATCGGACGGGGTTCACCATCTCAGCCTGAAAAACCTTGAGCGTCAGCATGGAAATTATCGAAACAGTTTTTGTTCGCAACAATTTGATTGTTGCTTTCGCGGTTGTGGGGTGTGTTACCTGGGTTTCCTATCTCCTTGCCAAAAAATTGACCAATAATCGTATTCACGGTTCGGCCATTGCCATAGCACTGGGATTGGTTGCGGCTTATTACGGCGGTATTACTACAGGTGGAAGCAAAGGGGTGGCTGATATTGCCCTTTTGGGCGGTATCGGCCTGATGGGTGGCGGCATGATGCGTGATTTTGCCATTGTGGCCACGGCCTTTGGGGTGCAATTTAGCGAGCTGAAGAAAGCCGGTATGGCCGGCGTTATCTCGATCTTCGCCGGAGTGTTGGTTTCTTTTGTGGTCGGGGCAGTAGTCGCCATCCTTTTTGGTTACACCGATGCTGCGTCGATAACGACTATCGGTGCGGGCGCGGTCACCTACATCGTGGGACCAGTGACTGGTGAGGCAATTGGTGCAAGCAATGAGGCAATTACCCTCAGTGTGGCGGCCGGTTTGGTGAAGTCTATTCTGGTGATGATTGGTACGCCGTTGGTGGCAAAGTACATAGGTTTGGATAACCCACAGTCGGCAATGGTGTTTGGCGGATTGATGGGAACGACCAGTGGCGTGGCTGCCGGTCTTGCCGCTACTGATCCAAAACTGGTTCCATACGGCGCCATGACGGCAACTTTTTATACCGGGATTGGCTGTCTATTGGGGCCGTCGATCCTGTTTTTTATTGTTAGCAGTATCTACTAAAGATTATTTTGAAAGTTGAATAATATGACTAATCAGGCGTTTCCCCATCTGCGCAACGAAACCAATAAGATCGCATTGGTCGATGGCGAGTATCGATATACCTACGCAGAATTGAATCAGCGAATTCAGCGATTTGCATCCGGTCTGTTGGTTAATCTTGACGATTTACAGGAAGAGCGAGTTGCTTTTTTTCTGCCTGCCAGTCTGGATTACGTCACAACCATGCATGGTGTGTGGCAAGCGGGAGGTATTGCTGTGCCCTTGAATGTGGCCTCTGCAGTGGCAGAGCTGGACCACTATTTGTCCAGTGCTTCCGTAACGCGCCTAATTACTAGTGCGGAATATCGCGATTCTCTTCAGGCTCTTTGTAAGGGATTGGACATTGAGTTGTTATTAGCCGATGAAGTGTTAGTGGGGGAGGCACGCCCGTTGCCTGAAATTGAGCTCAGTCGACGAGCGCTCATGCTTTTTACCAGCGGCACTACCAGTAAGCCAAAAGGAGTAGTGAGTACTCACAAAACGGTTCAGGCCCAGATAACGACTCTGGTTCAGGCCTGGGAGTGGACTGAAGAAGATGTGATACCGCTGTTTTTACCTCTACATCATATCCATGGAATTATTAATATCCTGAGCTGTGGGCTTTGGGCCGGTGCCACTGTGCATCTGTATACCAAATTTGATGTTCCCCGAATTACGGATGAGATCATCGCTGGCACCTTTAATGTGTTCATGGCAGTGCCAACCATCTACGTGAAGCTTATCCAGTATTTCGACAGTATTGAGCAAGATAGGGTGAGAAAAATCTGTGATGGTTTTGCCTCCATGCGGTTAATGATTTCCGGCTCGGCAGCTTGTCCCGTAAAGTTGTTTGATCAGTGGCAAGAATTGACTGGTCAGGTTTTGCTGGAACGTTATGGCATGACTGAGATAGGTATGGGTATTTCCAACCCCTACCGGGGCGAAAGGCGGGCAGGTTATGTGGGGCAGCCTCTTCCCGGTGTGGATGTTCAATTGTTTGATGAAGATGATTCACCGGTTTTGGAGGAAGGCCTTTCAGGGGAAATCCGTGTTCGTGGGGACAATGTGTTTCTGGAGTACTGGAATAATCCTAAGGCAACCGAGGAAAGTTTCAAGGATGGTTGGTTCTGTACCGGGGATGTAGGTGTTGTTGAAGATGGCTATTACCGGATTATGGGGCGTTCGTCTGTCGATATCATCAAGTCTGGTGGCTATAAACTATCAGCGTTGGAAATTGAGGGTGTACTGTTAACTCATGAGTCCGTCAGCGAAGTTGCCGTGATTGGTATCGAGGATGATACCTGGGGTGAGTCTGTCATGGCAATAATCGCATTAAAAGAGGGCACATCGTTGGAGTACGACCAACTAAAAAAATGGTGTACCGGAAAAATGTCTTCCTACAAGATTCCCAAAGCCCTCAGAATTGTTGATGCATTGCCGCGAAACGCTATGGGTAAGGTGACAAAGCCTGATTTGAGATCTTTGACTTAGTCCGACGTTTTTCAGAGTCGAGGGAGCGTGTAGGAAATTTAACGGACCAGGTCGCCAGTAAGTGGCTGGCTTTGTGCCAATAAAAATATCTCTTGTGCTTCGGTTTCGCCGGAAGACAGAAAAAAGACCTTTCCATCTGGTATGTTCAAAAGACATGTTTGGGCTGGCGCAACTAACATTCTCGAATGCTTTGTGGTGAAGGTTGTAGGGGGATCTATGGGCGTTATTGCGCCTGCCATTCCACAATCCCAGGTAGAAAACTGAAACCTGCCATTCATGATGCCTAAGTAATCAATTTACATGACGGCCAGAGACTGGGCGTCACCGTTTTTGGGGCCGTTGTGCTGCATTGATGGGGAGAGAAGGCATCATCCTATGTGGGTAACGGATCAGATTCGCCGGGTCTCATTACGATGCCAGATATAGTGAACTGGGTATTGATATCATCGCTGTCTGAAACATCGATTTGGCCTGAACCAGTGCCAATTCCTGCCAAGCTTTGATCCAGAAAAAGCTGCGTCATAAAACGGCCAGTTTCGGTCATAAGGAAGCTGACCGAATTATCTTCACTTACCCAAATTCCGCCCAGTGGGTTGGGAGGATCGGAAGGCTCGGGATTTTGATTTGAGTTGGAAGCGGGTTGTCCACCTCCACTGCCACCACAGGATTGCAGTAGCGCAAAAAAAATACTGGCTGAAACGAACAGGGGTAAGCGCATACGTACGGGGTGCCTGTTATGAACGTTTCCTGAGACTTGTCCCCGATTTTGATAAATGTCAAATTAAAAGAAAAATGGTAATGTTTAACTAGCGCCAGCTGATTCCAGAATTTCAGCGTATTCAGCAAAGCTTTCGTGCTCTTTTACCAAGCTTAGTAACGTGCGGCCGTCTGTATTGGTCGCATTAAGATCGCGTCCATCTTCGACGAAAAATTTAACGAAGGTTTCAAAGTTTTCGGCTTTCATGCCTCGATAGGCGCGTTCTAGACAATGAAAATCAACACTCACCCCGACTGGCGCGCTGTCGATTAAAAAGGTTTTGATACGTTCGTCATCGAACACTTCGCCGAGAACTTTTTGTTTGTCTTTCTTAAGAACCATTAGAGTTTTTCCTTCAAAATTCTGTTTACTTCGCCGGGGTTCGCCTGGCCTTTGGAGATTTTCATAACCTGCCCAACAAAAAAACCGAGCATCTTGGGCTGTTTGTCCGGGGCGGCGTTGCGGTAGTTATCAACTTGCTGCGAGTTGGCTGCCAGTACTTCGTCAACCATGGCCTCGATGGCGCCTGAGTCAGATACCTGTTTTAGACCTTTGGCTTCAATAATTTCATTGGCTGAACCTTCGCCGTTCCACATGGCTTCAAATACAGTTTTGGCAATCTTGCCTGAAATGCTGCCGTCTTTAATCCGCTGGATCATCTGGCCGAGGTTTTCAGCACTAATTGGGCAGTCAGAAATTCCCAGATCATTCTTGTTCAGAAGTGCTGCCAGTTCGACGGTAACCCAGTTTGCCGCCAGCTTGCTGTCGCCACAGGTTTTGGCCGCGGTTTCAAAATAGTCGGCTGTCTCTCTGTTCTGGGTCAGTACACTGGCATCGTAGGCTGACAGGCCATGCTCGTTTACAAAGCGTGCCTGTTTAGCGACGGGCAACTCTGGCAGGGATTCGCGCTCTGCCTGGACAAATTCGTCGCTGAGAACCACTGGTAGCAAATCCGGGCAGGGGAAATAGCGATAGTCATTGGCCACTTCCTTGCTACGCATACTGCGCGTCTCATTTTTATCGGCATCGTACAGGCGGGTTTCCTGAACAACTTTGCCACCATCTTCTATTAGGTCTATCTGGCGTTCCACCTCGACATTAATGGCACGTTCCACAAACCGGAATGAATTAATGTTCTTTAGCTCTGTTCGAGTCCCCAGCTCTTCCTGTCCCATCGGGCGAACCGAGACATTGGCGTCACAGCGCATTGAGCCCTGGGACATTTCACCGTCGGAGATGTCCAGATAGGTAATGATGGCGTGAATTTGCCTGAGGAAGGCAATGGCTTCTTCCGGCGTGCGCATGTCAGGTTCGGAAACGATCTCGATCAAGGGAGTGCCGGCCCGGTTCAGGTCAATACCGCTCATGCCGTGAAAGTCTTCATGCAGGGATTTTCCTGCGTCTTCTTCCAGATGGGCGTGGTGTATGCGGACATCTTTGCTGGTGCCGTTTTCCAGCTGAATGGTCACAATGCCTGGCCCCACAATTGGTTCTGCCAGCTGGGTTGTCTGGTAGCCTTTCGGGAGGTCGGGGTAGAAATAATTTTTGCGTTCAAAAACAGACTTCTGATTAATTGTCGCATCTATAGCCAATCCAAATCTGGTGGCCATTCTCATAGCTTCCGCATTGACCACGGGCAAAGTACCCGGCATGGCCAGATCAATGGCACTGGCATTAGTGTTGGGATCCTGGCCAAAGTCGACAGCAGAACCGGAAAAAATCTTGGATTTGGTCTTCAGCTGAACGTGAATCTCCAGCCCGATCACTGTTTCCCAGCTCATGACGCACCTCCATTTGCTTCCGAGGTATTGTCAGCGAATGCCGGTGCCAGAGTGTGCCAATCTGTTGCCTGCTGGAACATGTATGCCGCGTTTAAGATCAGTGATTCATCAAAATGTTTGCCGATGAGCTGCAAACCGACGGGCATACCATCTATTTGCCCACAGGGCAGAGACATGCCGGGAAGCCCTGCCAGATTTACTGATATGGTGTAAATGTCTTCCAGATACATTTCTACCGGGTTGTCAGTCTTGGCGCCAAATTTAAATGCTGTAGAAGGGCAGGTTGGGCCAGCGATGATATCGACCTTCTCAAACGCCCGGTCAAAATCGTTTTTAATCAAGCGACGTACCTGCTGTGCTTTGCGGAAATAGGCGTCGTAATACCCTGCTGAGAGGACGTAGGTGCCTATCATGATCCGGCGCTTAACTTCTTCTCCGAAACCTTCTTCCCTTGATCGACAGTACATATCCATCAAATCGCTGGGGTTTTCGCAGCGATGACCATAACGAACGCCATCAAAACGGGAGAGGTTCGCCGAAGCTTCAGCTGGTGCAAGAACATAGTATGTCGGAACCGCCAACTTGGAATTGGGTAGTTCAATATCGATCAATGTAGCGCCAAGCTTTTCGTATTCCGCCAGGGCATTATGCACCTGTGCTGCGATCTGTGGATCTAATCCCTGTTCAAAAAATTCTTTGGGCACACCGACACGCAGCCCCTCAAGCGGTGCATTCAGGTTGGCACTGTAATCAGGAACCAGATGATCAATACTGGTGGAATCCTTGCTGTCAAAACTGGCCATGGCCTGAAGTAAGAGGGCGCAATCTTCGGCCGATTTGCCCATGGGGCCGGCCTGGTCCATGCTGGAGGCAAAGGCGATCATGCCCCAGCGTGATACGCGGCCATAGGTGGGCTTGAGTCCTGTGATACCGCAGAGTGATGCGGGCTGTCGAATAGAACCGCCGGTATCTGTCGCCGTAGCGATTGGGGCAAGTCTGGCTGCGACTGCTGCCGCTGAACCGCCTGAAGAGCCACCGGGAACGGTTTCCAAATCCCATGGATTCATGGTCTTGCCAAAGTAACTGGTTTCGGTAGACGAACCCATGGCGAACTCGTCCATATTGGTTTTACCCAAGCAAATAGTTCCCGCCTGTTTCAGATTGGCAACCACCGTCGCATCATAGGGAGAGATGAAGTTTTCCAGCATGCGTGATCCGCAGGTTGTTTTTACGCCCTGGGCACAAAAAATATCTTTGTGGGCAAAGGGAATGCCGGTCAGGGGATTGGCTTGCCCTGCAGCTATTTGCTTATCTGCTTGTTGGGCTGCAGCCAATGCTGACTCATCCAGTTTGGTGATGTAGGCATTGATGCTGGAATCCAGTTGATGGATTCGATCAAGAAAGTGTTGGGTAATCTCAACACTGGAAAACTCTCCCTTGCTTAGCCCTTGGGAGATTTGAGCGACAGACAGGTTATGCATGCTTTGGAAATTTCTCTAATTCGATTGATAGCGGATCTAGATATAGTCGCCCGGTTATTCGATGACTTTTGGTACAAGGAACAAGCCCTCTTCCGTGGCAGGGGCATTACTCATCAGGTTTTCGCGGTCATTGGACTCAGTCACTTCATCGGCACGTAGTATTTGGGTAGCGTCCATGGGGTGCGCCATGGGCTCGACACCCTCTGTATCCTGTGCCTGAAGCTGGTCTACCAGATTGAGAACGGCACCGATTCTTTCCGTAACCTGTTGGCTTTCGCTGTCGGAAATATTTATGCGGGCAAGCAGTGCCAGCTTTTCAATATCAGTACGTTCAAGGGACATGATGGTCTTCCGAAAATGTATTGTAGTTGTCAAAATGATTGTGACGGCGAGCGAAAAATTCCAGCTCGGCGTTAAGCGGGCGCTAAGTTACCATATTTACGGCTTGCCCTGAATCCCCGCGGTTGGTACATTCGCACGCTTAACAGAACCCTGCCTATATTTGGACCCGACACGATGTGGAAACGCCTTAGTGGACTCTTCTCAAACGACCTTTCCATTGATCTTGGAACAGCGAACACCCTGATTTATATGCGCGATCGCCAGATTGTGCTCAATGAGCCCTCGGTTGTGGCTATAAGAAATTCCCATGGACAGAAAGTTGTCGAGGCCGTGGGCATTGATGCCAAACGCATGCTTGGCCGTACCCCGGGCAATATTGTTGCCATTCGTCCATTGAAAGATGGTGTGATTGCCGACTTCCAGGTGACTGAGAAAATGTTACAGCACTTTATTCGAAAAGTGCATCAGTCCAAGTGGTTCACGCCAAGTCCGCGCGTATTGGTTTGTGTGCCATGTCAGGCCACTGAAGTTGAGAAACGAGCTATTCGTGAGTCCGTGCTAAGTGCCGGGGCGCGTGTCGTACATTTGATCGATGAGCCAATGGCTGCTGCAATTGGCGCCGGGCTGCCTGTCGAGGAAGCCAGTGGTTCCATGGTTGTCGATATTGGTGGCGGTACCTCAGAGATAGCAATTTTGTCTTTAAGCGGTACGGTGTATTCAGACTCGGTGCGAATTGGTGGTGACCGCTTTGATGAGGCCATCACCAGTTATGTACGCCGCAAGTATGGCAGCGTCATTGGTGATGCAACTGCAGAACGTATCAAACATGAAATTGGTACCGCGTTTGCCGGAAGTGAAGTTAGGGAAATTGATGTTCGCGGTCGAAACCTGGCTGAGGGTGTGCCAAAGAGTTTTACCCTAAGTAACGATGAGGTACTTGAAGCGCTTCAGGAGCCGTTGGCGACGATTGTCCAGGCAGTTAAGCGTGCATTGGAGCAATCTCCCCCGGAGCTGGCCTCCGATATTGCTGAGCGTGGAATTGTTCTAACGGGTGGCGGTGCGTTGTTGCGAGATATCGATCGGTTGCTTACGCATGAGACTGGATTGCCCGTGATTGTTGCAGAAGATCCTTTGACCTGCGTAGCTCGCGGTGGCGGCAAGGTTTTGGAGATGCTCGATCGTCGACAGCTGGAATTGCTGTCTTACTAAGTTCCTATTCTGTGCTTTCCGGCCGCAAACACAGGAACTAACCCATGGCGAGCCAAAAGCATATATTCCGTCGTGGCCCCGTTTCCTTTAGCGGTCTAATTCTCTTTATTCTGATTGGGTTGGTGCTGATTTTTCTCAGCACCTTTACCAATGTTCTGCAGCCGGCCAAGGCGGTCTTTGTCGATCTGGTATCCCCTATCTATCACATCACCGATGTTGCCTCGAATCTGAGTGATTGGGGTGAAGAGACCCTGATGACCAGGGAAGAATTGCTGGCAGAGCGTGAGCGATTGGAAGATGAAAATTTGATCTTGCAGCGTCACTCACTGCAGTTGGCGTCCCTCAGAGCTGAAAACGTTCGAATGCGACAGCTCCTTGGTGCATCAGAGCTGGTGGAAGAAAGGGTATTGATTGCCGAGTTGGTAGGTACACCCCCGGATACTGAAACTCATCGGCTGATTATCGATCGAGGACGACTGGATAATGTGCAAGAAGGTCAACCGGTAATTGATGCTGGTGGTGTGTTTGGTCAGGTCCGCATTGTAGGTGAAGAAAACAGCGAAATTATCCTGATCTCCGACCGGGAGCATGCGATTCCGGTTGAGGTGCTGCGATCCTCAGCACGTGCAATTGCGGCAGGAACAGGGGACTACAATGAGCTGCGCTTGCGCAATGTCGCCCCCACTATGGATATCCAGGTCGGTGATGAATTGGTGAGCTCTGGCCTGGCCGAAAAATTCCCCCGCGGTTACCCCTTAGGCACGGTTGTTTCTGTTGAGGAGGATAGTTCCTCGCCTTTCCTGCAGGTAATTGTCGAACCCTCTGCTGGCCTGCAAACCAGCAACCAATTACTACTGGTTTTTAGTGAGCGGCAGCAAATTAATTCTTCTGCCAGATCTCCTGAAATTGCTTCAGATGCAGAAGAAAGCGGGAACTCTGCTGAATCAATATCGGCCGAGGAATAGGTTACGGGGATGCAGGAGATTCAGCTCCGTCTTTCTGATTGGATAGGCCTGTTGCCTATCTGTCTGCTTTTCTATATTACTCAAATACCAGGTTTTGGATATATTCGCATCGATATGCTGGCGTTGCTGGTGGCATTATTTTCAATATATCGGCCACAGGGTATGTCACTTGCTTTGGCGTTTGCCATTGGTCTTGCCCAGGATGTGGTGTCTCTGGCACCTATCGGGCAGCACGCTATAGGTTTGGTGGCACTTGCTTATGTTGCCCAGTCAGTCCGCGACCGGATCCGGATGCAGGCTTTACCCAATCAGTTACTGGCGATTTTTATAGGCCTCATGTTGGTTAAATTTATTCACAGTTGGGTGGTTGCCCTGGGTTTTGGTCAGATTCCAACGCTGAATTCACTCCTTTCCGTATTGGTTACCAGCTTGTTTTGGGTGCCTGTAATGTTTATTGCAATGCGCATGACGCGAAAGCGGCCATCAGCCAGGGCAGGCCTCAGTTGACTCTGAAACTGATAGTGGCGTCTGCTTCGCCTCGCCGCAAAGAACTTCTTCAACAACTCGAGATTCGCTTTCAACAGAAGACAGTTGCGATTGACGAGACCCCATATGAGTCAGAATTGCCAAAAGAGTACGTGACGCGTATGGCTCATGAGAAGGCAGAAGCGGCCTGGGCAAAATGGGGCAAACCAGATCGTCTAATTTTGTCATCAGATACTACGGTTGTCATTGATAACAAAATCCTTGGCAAACCATCTGGCTATGACGATTTTAGAACCATGATGCAATCGCTATCTGGTCGTCAGCATCAAGTGCTTACTTCGGTAGTTGTTAAATCGGATACGGAAACAAAGTCTGTCCTGAGTGAAACCCATGTTTATTTTTGCGGGCTAACGGATAGCGATATTGATTGGTATTGGCATACCGGTGAGCCGCCAGATAAAGCCGGAGGATATGGGATTCAGGGATTGGGTGCCCGTTTTGTCCGCAGGATCGATGGGAGTTTTACCGGTGTTATGGGATTGCCGCTGTTTGAAACTGCGGAAATTCTTTCTAACTTTGGCATACTGAGTAACAACAAAGAATAAAAATCCCTCTTCTCCACAGGGGGCAGATTCATTTTTACCATTTTTCAAAATATGGGTGCCAAGGTTTTTCAGATTTATGAGCGAAGAATTACTAATTAATGTAACCCCCAATGAGACCCGTGTTGCACTGGTGGAAAACGGTGTGCTGCAAGAAGTTCAGATAGAGCGTCAACGCAGTTCCAGTATTGTGGGTAATGTCTACAGGGGAAAGGTCAATTGTGTATTGCCTGGCATGCAGGCGGCCTTTGTAGACATAGGCCTTGATCGCGCTGGATTCTTGCATGCGTCAGACATTCCGCAGCTCGACGGCGAGGGAATGGAGTTAATCGACGATGCTGAACTAGACATACATACCAGGGTTCACGAGGGAAAAACATTACTTGTTCAAGTGGTCAAGGCACCAATGGGGACGAAAGGCGCCAGACTTACTACGCATTTATCTCTCAGCTCTCGTTACCTTGTGTACATGCCAAACAACTCGCATATCGGAGTTTCCCAGAGAATAGAGTCTGAAGAAGATCGACAGAGGCTTCGCGATATTGTGACGGACATTTGCAGCAATGATGAGCAGGTGTCCAGTGGCGGCTACATTGTTCGCACTATCGCAGAGGGTGCAAGCCGCGATGAACTGCTGTCGGACATGCTTTTTTTGCAGAAACTCTGGATTGACCGAACGGCCGATTTGACAGAGAAAAAAGTGCCGTCCCTGGTTTATCGGGATATGAGTCTGGCATTGCGGTCTCTCAGGGATATGTCTCATCCGAACCTGGAAAAAATTCGCATTGATTCACGCGAGACCTACGAAAAGATCATCGAATTTACCAATCGCTACTCCCCCGAATTAAGTAACAGGGTTTTTTTATATCAAGGCCAGCGTCCACTTTTTGATCTGTATAGCGTTGAAGATGAAATAGAAAAAGCGTTGCACAAGCGCGTCGACCTCAAGTCCGGAGGTTATCTAATTATCGAACAAACAGAAGCCATGACCACGGTAGATGTGAATACCGGCACCTATGTGGGAACTCGAAAACTGGAAGAAACCATTTTTAAAACCAATCTTGAGGCTGCCTCTTCTCTGGCGAGGCAGCTTCGCTTACGCAATCTGGGCGGCATTATTATCGTCGATTTCATTGATATGGTTGAACCTGAGCATCGTCGCCAGGTTCAGCGAACATTTGAGAAAGCCCTGGAGAAAGATAGAGCCCGAACTTCGCTAACAGCAGTTTCTGATTTGGGACTGATCGAAATGACGCGTAAGCGCATCCGCGAAAGTCTGGGGCAGTCCCTTTGTGAACCATGTCCGCAGTGTCAGGGCCGTGGGCAACTCAAATCAGCTGAAACAATCTGTCTAGAAATTTTTCGGGAAATCACGCGTGAAAGTCGCCAGTTTGAATGTGAAAAAATACTTGTACTGGCTTCGCAGCCAGTGATTGATCGTTTGCTCGATGAGGAGTCAGACAATGTTGCTGAGCTGGAAACGTTTATCGGTCACCCAATCCAGCTTCAGGTCGAGTTGCTCTATGGCCAGGAGCAGTACGACATCATTCCAGCTTGATTCTACCTTAGCGTCCGGTTAGAGAGTCAACGTCTGTAAATTATGAAAAGGATCCGAATTATTAAGCACAGCTTCCATCTCACCCGATGGTTGTTGGCGATTTTAATTATTCTGACCATGGGTTTCTTGATTGCGGGCAGAATGTTTGTTTCCTATATTGAAGATTCGACAGCCGATGCTGTAGCGCAGTTATCGGATATTTTGGGTGTGCCAGTTTCGGTTTCTTCGGTTGATACAGACTGGCATGGGCTCGGTCCAAATCTAATTCTCAATGATGTTGTTTTGGGTGAGGCTGACGACCAAAGCACCGTGTCCATGCTGTCGGTTAAGCCGGACGTTATCTCAAGTTTAAAGAATTGGAGCCTGGTTTGGTCGCGATTTCAGGTTAGTGGGCTGGAATTGCAGGTTCATGAGCTGGCATCGGGGCATTGGCAAGTGGCTGGAATTGCCGTTGATGCAGGGTCTGGGGGCAGCAGTTTTATCGAGAAGATGCTGCTTGATAGTCGTTTGGTTTCGGTCAGCGATGCGCGGGCCCATATAACTTCGCTCAACGGCACTAGTGTCAGCTTGAGAATGCATAATCTGAGCCTGGTGAATTCCCTGGGATTTCATCGCTTAAGTCTGGAAGCAGATTTTGGTAGTGATGAAAATCAGCTTCGATTTATTGCCGAGCTCAATGGCGCGGCGGTCCAATTCTCTCAACTGGACGGACTGGCCTATTTAAAAGTCACTGGAGAGGATGCCAGTGGTTTGTATCATTTTTTTCGAGAAAAATTCTGGCCGGATTCAGATTCCGAGCTAGCTTCTGCCCCTCGCATGAGTGCGGATTTCTGGGCGACTTTACTTGCCAACGAAGAAATCCAGATTCAGGGAGAGTTAGTCTTTGATCAAATACCGGGTTCGATTATTGGGTTGGACTCAGGGCTTGTAGAGGCTCAGACCACGTTGGTGGCTGCCTATTCAGAAGAACGCTTGCAGGCCGATTTGCTTAACCCTGTCATTCGAAAGAGTGATGATGAGATTGCCTTGCCTGATCTCCGCCTGAGCAGGAAAATTTCAGATCAGCACGTTTCCTATGGGTTGCAACTTCCCAGTTTGGATGTGGGACGCTTGGTCGACTCTGCCGTTGAGATTGGTATTGTTCAGGAGAACCTTTTGGATCAGCTATCTGCACTCGAACTGCAGGGTTTAATTGAGCGATTTTATCTCGAAGTTCCGGCGGAAAACCCACAGGACTGGTCGGTTACCGCGGACCTAAAATCATTCGGTATGAATAGTTTTAACCGGGCGCCAGCTGTTCGCAATCTATCTGGTCGTTTGGGCGTGGATCATTTTGGCGGCAGGGTAGAAATAGATTCAACCGATTTCAGGATTCTCTATCCACAGGCCTATGATCAATGGCTGGAACATCAGGCGATACAGGGCATTGTCGCCTGGGAAATAGATACAGAGGATCGCTTTGTTCATCTGTATTCCGATTCTATTGAAGCTATATCGGCACAGGGCTCAGTTATAGGCGCCTTTGCTGCAGACATTCCCATGTTCCCGGATCATCCAACAGGTGTGGGGTTAACCTTATATTTAGGTTTAACAGATTCGGGCGTAGAACATACTTCCAGCCTTTTGCCGGTTCGTTTGCCGCAGAGTTTGAAGGATTGGTTGGGGCAGTCTTTGGTTGCGGGACAAGTCCCGCAGGCGGGGATGATTTACCGCGGTTCAACTCGCCCGGTAACCGAACAGCATAGAACTGTGCAACTGCATATCAGGACAGAGCAGGCAGAACTAGATTTCCTCCCAAGGTGGCCAAACCTGACGGACGCAGAAGCAGATATTTGGGTATCAAATTCAGACGT
>Ga0181561_10001082_pt1 | contig 23852 bp, 22 predicted proteins | sample 011ome_19_FD_133760 | JGI IMG/M metagenome (GOLD analysis project Ga0181561, IMG submission 133760) | Coastal salt marsh microbial communities from the Groves Creek Marsh, Skidaway Island, Georgia - 011510BT metaG (megahit assembly) | ecosystem: Environmental > Aquatic > Marine > Intertidal... | reverse complement strand
GGTCGTCGGTGGGTGACACCGGTCGCGATCGCGGACGAGAGTGTCGGTGTCGGTGTCGGTGTCGTCACACCGATCGACGACGACGACGACGACGACGACGACGACGACGGGCGACGACCTCGATAGGGTCGCGATCGCGCGCCCGCGTGTCGTGGATTTGATCGGGGACATGTCTCCATGGGGTAAAACTGACGTATTGTGCGTATTTTAACGGTATGTAGGCGATGTCTGCGCCGAAGTTTGCGCAGAAGATGCACAAGGTTGCCGCCGCCGCGCCGGCGATTATCGCCGCGCCGGCGTTCGCGGCGCAAGAAGCCGTCGAGCAAGTTGCGCTCGCTGATGTGAACATTTTGGGTGTCATCGCCACCGCGTTGTTCATCATCATCCCGACGTCGTTTTTGATCATCTTGTACGTCAAGAGCGCGTCTGAAGGCAACGTGTCGGGTGGTTTCTCCCAAGCGTACTATGACAAGTCCAAGGCTGCGGGTAACAAGAAGACCAACATGGCTGCCGTGCTCAAGGGTAAGGGCAAGGGTATGTTGCCGGACAAGTAAACGTGTGATATATACACATGTATATGTTTACTACGTTTCCTCGGTATCGGTAGCGCGCGCGTGCGGTTTTTCGTAGTTTTGAAATGCGCACGCAACAATTTATACACTTACTACTGTCACATCACGTTTGTCCTTGTCGTTATCGGTGCTCGTGCAAATATTACAAACATAAAGCCCTGTCAATTCATGTGTCGTGCTGCTACGCGACGTCGGCGAGAAGCGCGTCTAAGCTCTCGCGTTGCTCGCCGCTCAGCGCCTTTGGAAACTGAATGTTGAATTTGATTTTCAAATCGCCGCGCGTGCCGGGCGATTTGCTCAGCGGCATGCCCTCGCCTGGCAACACTTTGACGTAATCGGGAGAAATGATGTCATCCACCTTGACATCCATGGCTTTACCATCGAGCGTGTACACGCTAAAGGACGTGCCGAGCAATGCCTCGCGCAACGTGACGTCCACCGTCTTGATTAAATCGCTGCCGTCGCGCTCGAATTGCGGGTGCGGCTTTTGCTCAATGGTGAATACAATATCCGGCGCAATCGTCGTCGGCGTCTCGTCGCCCTTTTCAGTAAACGTAATCTTTGTACCACTCTTCCATCCGGGCTTGACATCGATCGGCAGTGTCTCTTGAATTTGCTCTGTTCTACCGTTGCGCAAAACCTTGCGCGTGACGCGTAAATTTTTTTGCGTCCCGTAGTACAACTCTTGCAACGTCAATTTCAATACTTGTTCGATCGCCGCGCCCTTCTTACGCTTGGGCTGTTCGGGCTGCCCGAAACCATGACCACCACCACCCATATGCCCAGGAAATCCACCGCCAAATCCGCCGCCGCCGCCTGGAAATCCACCTCCTGGGAACCCGCCGCCAAATCCACCGCCGCCCGGGAACCCGCCGCCGCCGCCGCCAAAGAATTGCGCAAATATATCCTCCGCGTGCTGTTGGCTAAACCCACCTCCGTGTCCACCACTGCCATCATTTTTTAATCCATCTTCCCCGTATGTGTCGTAGATCTCCTTCTTTTTCGGGTCGCTCAACACCTCGTACGCCTCGGAGACTTCTTTAAACTTCTTCTCTGCGACGCCTGCGTCGTTGGGGTTTTTATCCTGTGCGTGTGGTGTGCGTGCATCAACGCGTGCGCCGCGGTCAGTGTAACGAAAGCATATCACCATACGACGTCACGAACGCCCCGTTCGTTCGTTCACCGTCGCGCATCCGTGCGAAAACCAACGCGACACAATCATAATCTCATCTTTGCATCGCGCTCAAAAATCTTCAATCTCATCATCCATTCGCCCATCGCTGTCGTTCGCATCGACCACGCACCGGGTGCCACTTCATCGCTAACTTTCTATACGCCTTACGTATCTCATTCTCATCTGCATCGCGCGAGATCCCGAGCGCGGCGTAGAAATCTTTTCCTCCGCCTCGTCGGGACATGATTTTTTTTGGTTCACCTCGTTGCGGCGCGCTGTGACGTTCGACGCGGCGTCACACGGCGACGATGACGCGCGCCCCGAACGCGTGTTTTCGCGGATGTTGCATCGGACGCGACGACGCACGTCTGGACGTGTGCGTGGTCGGCGCGTCGGTGGCGTCGACGTCGTCGGTGTCGGCATCGGGCGCCGCCAGTGGAGGCGCACTGGCGAGCGCACAACCGCTCGAAGCGGTGCGCGGAGAGGTGCTGTACGCCGGGCCGCTGAGTACGGTGTACTATGGACGGTTCATGAACGCAGCGGTGGCGATTAAGCGCCCGAAACTGCGCACGAGTCGAGAGATTGATCGATATCACACCGAGCTCGCGTTGATGCTTTCGTTTTCACACCCGAGCGTGTTGCGCGTCGTCGGTGCTCGCGCGACGCCACCGAATTATGAATTATTATTTCCATTCATGGAGAATGGAGCGATTGATGATGTGATGTATGCACAAGGATGGGTGCCGACGTGGCAGGCGGTGTTGAAGGTTGGGAGAGAGGTTGCGCTTGGGTTGGCGTATTTGCACGACGAATGTGGCGTCGTGCATCGGGACATAAAGCCTTCGAATGTATTGCTCGATGGGTCTTGGAGTGCAAAGATTGGGGATTTTGGGTTGGCGGAATACGAGAAGGATTTACGAGCGAGCTTGCAGGCGGCGATTTATTCTACTGAAGACGCCGAAGGTAAGCAGCGCGTCGAAGGCAAGTGGATTGAAGGCGCGCAAGGCGCGCCGAGTGGGGGATTTCAAAAGCAGCACATGGTTGGGTCGATTTTGTACATGTCTCCAGAAGTTCTTATGCGTCGAGTATCTGGGTTCGGAGCGGACGTTTATGCGTTTGCGGTGACTTTTTGTGAGATTGCAACGGGGACGGTGCCGTTTAGCGACAGAGCTCGAAACGTGGCGCTCGCGCACACTGTTTTGGACATGAGCTACAACGAACAGGATTTAGCCACGGCGATTGCGAGCGAGCATTTGCGTCCAGTGTTGCCTGGTGACACTGGTTCTGCGGGCGTCGTACCGTCGGGTGTGAATGCTCTGATTGAGCGTGCGTGGGCGGGCGCGGAGGAGACGCGGCCGACGTGCGGTGAAATTTGCGCGGCGCTCGACGACGTTATCGCGCAGTATTGCCACGCGCACGACTTGGACGATGTCGCTGCGGTATGGTTACCACCTGCGGCGGATCGCGCAGAGCGAGCTGAGAAAGCGAGTTCATCGCTTGGCGAAACGTTGAATTGGTTGTCGCAAGCGCCGGCGTTGGCGCCTCCGTCGGTGACATCGGCCGCCGCCGCGAACGCGTTCACTGCTGGATTTTTCAGCACCCCAGGCGCTCGGGGCGCGGACAAGATGGAAGATCGCCATTTGAGTCACCCCAAACTTGGCGGATACGATCACGCACATTTGTTTGCCGTCTTCGATGGTCATCGCGGGAGCGAAGCAGCCGAATTCGCCATGGTAAATATCGCCAACGCCGTCGAAAGCGAATGGGGTTCGCACGGCGACGACATGGGTGCGGTGCTTTCCGCAGCAATGGTCAAAGTAGACGAAGCGTTCGTCGCGCGGTTTGCAGCTATGAAACAAAGCGAGATTAGCGCATCGAAGAGCGCACAGCAAGGCGCTCGTAATCCGGGTTGCACGGCGAGCGTGTGCTTGATTTGGGGAGACCGCTTATGCGTCGCCAACGCCGGTGATTGCCGTGCAATTCTATCCCGCAATGGCGAAACGCTAGCATTAAGCGTAGACCACAGTGCACAGACGAACGCGGACGAACGCGCGCGAATTGAGCGATCACACGGCGCTGGAGCGTTGCGTCAGCACGATGGCGTCTGGCGAGTCGGCGACGCCGGCGTCGCGGTCACTCGCGCGATAGGTGACGCCGACGCCAAGCCATTCGGCGTCATCGCAGTCCCAGAAACAGTAGAAATCACTCTTGATCCCTCCATAGACGATGCCGTGGTTGTCGCGTGCGATGGATTGTGGGACGTCGTAAACAACGCCGAAGCGCTGGCAATGGTTAAAGACACCGTCAAGGAGCCTTCGATGTGCGCTAAGCGCTTAGGTTCCGAGGCACTCACGCGCTTGAGCGGAGACAATATCACCGTAATGGTTGGATTCTTAGGTGGCGCGCGCACGTGCGAAAACGTGTCTTGGGCTCGGGCGTTTTAGCGACGTCGCCATCGCAGAGCGTAGCGCGCGTCGACGAGCAGTCTTGCGCTTCATACAAGAGACTTACGAGCGATCGTGATGTAATAATATATTCTGGTTGTGCTCCATAACACTACATTATGCTATCGTCATGGATCGCCGCGAGCGACGCGCATCCGACATCCTTGTACATCGAAACGAATGCGCGTTTACTTGCCCGAGGAGAAGTCGACGCACGGCGCGCCGGTGATGGTCTTGCAACCAGCCGGACCGCGTTGCACGTTCGGCGCAATGCGCGCACCTTCAACAGTGATATCCGCGCACGCATCCTTCTCGACGAGCACAACCGGGCGCGGGTCATAGAACGGTTGTTCGTACTTGCCCGGCGCCAAACCAGTGCCGTTTTGGAGCGTCAAGCCCAAGCGATCGGCGTGCGCCGGACCCGCGAGGAGAATCGCCGCCGCCGCGCCCGCAACCGCCGCCTTGTTGGCAAACCTACACCACCACAAAATCACACACATCGTCAGTCACACGCCTCATCGCGCGTCATCACACCTCCGTCGGCTAACAACCCTCACCACCCCAGAGCCCTGTACCCCGAGCGACGATCCCGCGCGCGCCCAAAACGCCACCGTCGCGCAACGCCGTGCGCGCCGTGCGCGCCATCTCGCGCGCGACACCGACGGAAGATTTTCCATGCGATATATCCCCGCACTCGTCTCCCGCCCGTCGTCGTCGCGCGCGACACGCCGCGACGTCGCCCACGCGCGCCCGATCGAACCGTATCCACAATCGCGATATCCACCCGATCGATGCACGCGCGCGCGCGCGCGTTCGATCGATGTCATTCTCACGCGACGACGCGACGCGACGAGGATACGTACGGAGACGACTTCTTCGCCGCGGTGGTGTTCACCTTGGCGGTGACCTTGATCGAGGAGGCGGTGATGGAGAACATCGTCGAAAGCGACAGGCGTGCGTGAATGCCGCGCGCCCGCTCGACGCGCGCGCGGGCGGACTCGTTTTCAGGTTTTACAGGTTTCGGACATACGGATCGTACTGAAGATATAATTGTCATATATACAGGTTTTAGAGGACCTAGGGTTAGGAGAAACCAGTAGTGTGCGCACAGATGGTCCATGTGTGTGTGTGCGTGCGGCGTGTGTGTGCGGCGTGTGGGGTGCCTGGAATTGGGGTGCCTGGAATTGGGCACATCGAGGCACCTTTGGTCACGCCCCCGATCGGTACGCTGATGTCGATCGCGCGCGCGCGATACCTCTCGACGTCGTGTAGCGTGTAGCGTTGAACTATTGCATTGCATCTTTCGTTCCATGTCTGTTCGCACGCGCGCGTCGCGCGTCGCGTGTGGTGCGCGTCGCGCGGCGGTCATCGCGCGCGCGCTCGACGCGTTCGCTCTCGTTGGCATTTGCGCGACGCGCCGTGTCCGTGTGGCACAGCCGTGATGGCGATGTGTGCCTTGTACGCATTGTCCATCGTTTGCGTCGTTGGCGTCGTGGCACCCGACGACGTCGACGGTGCGAGGACGACGCGGTAATCGTACCGCCGACGCGCGCCGCCCAGCCATCGATCGTCGCACGCGTGAAACGTCACCCACGGTGATGCGTCACGACGATCGCGCGCGTCGCCATCGGTGGTGATGACCATGGCATCGACGCGGCGCCACGTCGGAGGTCGGTGCGCGTCGAACACGCGGGCAACGTGCGGCGAGAGACGCGCGTCGTAAGTCGCGACGTCGCGCGCGCGCTTCTCCAGCGCGAGCGTCAACGTCATCGTTGCATTCAATGTTTCATTCGTCACGACGCGCGCGAACGCGGTGAATGATCCATGCGTGTGTAAACTTTGTACCGCAATCACGCACGGGGTTGTCGAGCATTCGTATACGCGCGGAAATGCGCGAGCGATGGATGCAGGGAGCGTTGTCGTCGGCGTCGCGATTGCAATCGATGCGCGGAGCGCGACAGCGAGCGCCGCGATGATGACGCCGACGCCGACGCCGACGCCGACGCCGCGATGCGGGCGTGAATACATGTGTATAGTGTATATATATATGCGTGCGTGCGCGTGCGCGGCGTGTATGTTGCGTGCAAATAAATGCGGATAAATATTGATACGCGCTCAATCACGCACTACGTCTCGCGAGCGTTTGACGCCGATGACGCTTTATCCAACCACACCTCCAGGGCATCTCGCGTAAACACGACGCGGCCTGCGTTTTCAGTCTCTGTTAACACCAATCGCACGTCGCTCGCGAGTTTGAAAATCTGCTCGCGAATTTTACCAACCCCGCAGACGACGACGACGTCGCCCTCGACGTCTCCTCCTCGCGCGCGACATTCTCGTAAATGTTGCAACAACCCGAGCACGACCACGCGAGCTTCGGCGACGGAGTATTCGTGTACGTCGAGTTTAGCAAAATCCTCCCACCGTGTCGTCGCCGCGTCGAAGGATTGCGTCGTCGATGATAGTGTGCTGAAATCATTCAACGCGAAACGCGCGAAATTCTTCTTGCCACTGGCGTCGGGCGCAAAGGCGTCTTCAACCCAAGATTCGGTGAGGAGCTCGAAAATCTTGTTGTTGGGTTTGACTTTGAGTCGCCGCATGTCTAAATAAACCTCTGATGCGAGGTTCATGACGTCATCGTCGATGATGTCGCCGCCGCCATGTGTCTTCTTCATGGACGTCGCGCCTCTGACGACGTCCAAAATCGCGTGCAACGTCCCGGCGTTGGGCGCGCATTTGAATTCTTCCCGCATCGTCCAATACATCGCCACCGCGCCGCGCACGTCGTGAACCGCAGCGTAGGCTTGCATGAGGGCGGTGCATGAATACACATCGGGTTCACACCCGCTCGAACGCATGTCTTGAAACACGTCCCGCGCGGCGTCGACGTCCCTGGCAGAGGCGCACGCCAGGAGCACAGCCGACCAAATTTTAGGCGTCGGTGCAATGTCATCTTTGCGCATGTCATCGAGTAAGCGTCGAGCCATAACTACTGGATCATCAAGTTCGTCACCGATGACGTTGTCGCGTTCGTGTGAGACATCGCGCTGCATGAGCGCGGCGTTTGCGCACGCGCGAATGGCGCTCAAATACGACGCTCGAGTCAATCGCGCGCCGGCGTTTCGAGCGACGGTGAGCACCTTCATCGCCATCGTCGGCGTCTTTGATCTCACGCAAGCGTAGAGGACGACGTTGAAAGCGGTGATTGGTAACGCTTTGCGTCGTCGAGAGGCGTTTTCGCGAATGGCGTCTTCGAGGAGCGCCATCGCGAGCTCGACGTTGGCTGGTTCGTCGCAGTGCGTCTTGATGAGGTGAAACCAGAAATCATCGCTCACGACCACATCGGTGTCGCGCTGCACGCGCTGGTAGAGCTCCATCGCCCCGCCTTGATCCCGCGTGTGATAATTGGTAATCATCAAGCAATCGTATACGCGAGATTTGATGGTGACGTCGCGCATGTACCCGTGCCAACGCAAGCGGTCGTAAATGTCTTCGGCGACGTCTGCGATGCCGTCGTGCGCGGCGACATCTAAAGCCACCATGATGGCATCCACACCCTTCAAGTGCGTCTTCACGGTTTGCATGGTGCGGTATAACAACTGACGTGGTGCGCTGTGCCCGTCATCGCTCAGTTTTAGAGCGTTATAGAGATGTCTATACGTGTGCGCCGACGTCGGTCGAACACCCGAGGATTGCATGCGCGTAAACGCGCGCAACGCCAATTGCGGTTGTCCATTCTTATTCAACCCCGACATGACGTCGGCGTACGCGCGTTCAATCTTTTGACGCTGTTTTGCGTTGTTGGCTTCGACGATTTGAAGCTCTTTAGCGCGCTTTTGCATCTTGGCTGCTGCGGCTGGGTTCTTGCTCGAACCGTCGACTGAAAATGCGGCGGCAAAGGCGAGGGCGCCGAGCGACCCGGATTGCATGAATGGCAATCCTTCAAGCCGCTCAAGAAGCTTCATGGCGTCATCAAGCATACCTTCACGCGTATACATGATAACGACGTACGCCCAGGTTTGACCACCGAGCTTGACGCCACTTTCGAGGGCGATTTCAAACAACTCTCTCGCCACGACGACGCTTTCGCTCGATGAGCCCAACAACGCGCACACGATGAAATCCGTCGCCAACACAAAGTTCTCATCGCGATGATACTTTGTGTGATCGTACAACACATCGCGCATGATAATCTTGGCAAATTTCGAGTTGTGAGTGTTGTTAATCATGCGACACGCGGCGGTATATACGCGCTGAACGTGAAGCTTGGACACACCGTGCCGCCACTCGCCGGTGGCGGGTTCTCTAAATTCCTTACGAAACGCCCCATACGCGCGCACGAATGATTCAAACCGCATAGGCTGAAGACAACGGCCTTCGAATAATTCACAATACGCCTCACACCGCGCCTTGGTGGATAATATGGCGTGCAAAATGTCATCCCACATGGCATCCGCGCGCGCGGCGCCGCCTCGGTTGCCGTCGTACGCCTTGGCCATGCTCATGTTCAACGCCCGCATCTCATCGGTGCCATACCACCCACCTTTTATACATGCGTCGTACACGCGCTCACACGCTTCTATATCCCGCATCAACGCATACTTTTCGATTAAATACGGCGCGCCCGAGCCTTTGAGCTCCTCCGTCGCCGCCGCCACCTCCTCCGCGCTCCATCTCTCTCGCGCCACGACTGCCCAAAACGCCGGCGCCCAAATCACGCGATGCACTGGTAAGGCATATTCCTCTGCTAACTCGCGCACGTACGTCATCGTCGCGTCATACGTGCGACGTTCGCGGTCTCCGTCTCCGTCGCCTTCGCGACTCGGCTTGGCCGCCGCCAAGAACTTCTTACACGCCGCCATCGCCGCCTTACGCGACATCTGCGCCGCACCACTGCGCGCGTGAGATACCTCATAACTATGTTCGACATCCAGCGCGCCCTTGGCGTCGTCCGCGCTCGCGCTCACCGCACGAACGCCTAGCGAACGCCGCGCCAATGCGCCCTCCAGCCGCAGGCAGCTCACACGGCTACGCGTCGCCGTCGTCGCCACGGCGCGCGTTGCCCATCGCGCGCGCGTGTGCGCGCTCACGGGTGTCCTCGCCGACGTCGAAGCGTCGACGCACGACCGCATCGCGTCGCGCGCGGCGGCAAGTGGGGCGCATGACGAATTTGGATAACCCTTTTGTGGGACAAAAAAGCGACAGTTGACGACGATTTCGTCACTTTGCGTCGCGCTCGAGGCTCGGATTCGATCGTGCACGCGACGCAGCGAGCATGTTTGCGCGCGAATTTGCGTCGTCGTGGGCGGCGTCCGCGGCACCGTTCGCGGCGCTCGGCGTGGCGACGTCGCGGGGATGTACTGGCGATGGCCAAGTTGCGCGCGCGCACGCGTATGGTGGCGCCGTGGCGCGTGCGTTGGGCGATCTCGGGGTGGTGACGCGCGCAGAGTGTTCGTTTCTTACCACGGCGTACCCTGATGATGCGTCAAAGGTGTACGTGATTGAGCGACATGCGGTGGCGGGGGCGTTTGCGTGGCGCGGCGCGGCGTTGCGCGCGGCCAAGTGTTTGATATTAGCCTACCAACCCGCGGTGGATGATTGGTGTAAGCGCATGGAGGCGTCGATGGATGTAGAAAAAGATACTGGAGAGCTCCAGCCTATGCCGCAGTTTGAAGGTGGGAAGAAAGAGTTGAACGTGGCGTGCGTGGCGTTTGCACGGGACACGGCGGTTGCGGTGTCACGTAGGGTATGCGAGCGCGTTATATTAACCGCGTCGAGCGATCGACTAGGGGCGAAGTTATGTAAGGATGTCAAGGCGAGTGCGAAGCGCAAGGCAAAGCGCGTTTCATGGGAACGAGGATTAGCGAAGATTGAACAGTCGGCGAATATGTTTCGGACGACGGCGCTGGCGAGCACGGTCAACTCCTTGGGTGAATGGTTCGTCGACGTCGCGTTGTCCATCTACGCCACCGCGCGTGCATATTTGTACAACAGTAAACGTGACGACGAAGCCGCGGCGAGGGCGCTGCGTTCGTTTGGACGCGCTGTGCTTCGCGCGGCGGTGAAACAAGCGTGCGTGCTGTTCGGCGGTTCGACGGCTACGGCGACATTCGCCCTATGCCGCCCGCGCGGATCGTCCCAGCGCGTCGTACATTGGGGCACCTTACTTGCCCTGACCGCGGGCGAATTCGTTGGGGCATTTTACTACGGCTACGTGGCGGATTACTTAGTCCCGCCGGCCAAATCCGGGGACGAGCCGACCGCCTCTGATGGAACCTCTGACGCGAACGCCGTCCCATCATTTACCGATGCCACGCCGGTCGCCGAGTCATCGACATAGAAAAAACACATTTTAATACGCATATGCGCGGTGCGAACGCGGCATTTCTCACGCGCTTGCGCCATCGAAATCATCAACCGCGCCGCGCGAATCGTCGAGGATCACAAAAAAAGATAAAAAACAAATCGGACCCACGTCTCATACTCGACCAAATATAATACTAGACCATACACCTCATCCAAAAAAGTCAACGCCCGCCGCCAGACAAGATTCGAGATCGAATCGCGCGCTCCAATCCTCACAACACGCCGCCCGGCCCGCTCACGCGCGCGCCGCAACGACCACGAAAAGTCACGGCACACTCTTCTCATGGTTCAAGGCACGGTGAGCAGCGTCGGCCTTCCCCCGGGGTGGCAAGAGGTGCACGCCGAAGGCAAGGTCTACTACTGGCACACCGAGACCAACGTGACGCAGTACGAGCGTCCAGCGGCGACGACCAAGGCTGAAAACAAGTTTGGCTATCTCGGACACAGCGGTGCGAGTTTTGAACACCTCGGTGCGGACGATACGTACGGGGCGGAGGAGTATAACGCGCCACCGCCGGACGCGTACGCGCGAGGGAAAGGGTTGGGAACGAAAGATTTGGGGTACGCCGCGAGCGAGGGCGGAAGCGCGTTTCGTAAGCGCCATGAGATTTCCGTTAAGGCACCACCGGTACGTATATTGTTCTGTTCGATTTTACGTGGTTTCGCGATGTGCGTGCGCGTGGTGTGAGATGCGACATAGATGATGATCTTGGACAATCAAGATGACCGATCGAGACTGACTGACGCGTCGCGCGCGCGCGCTTTTCGTACATCCAGGGCGTTGTGGTTCCAGATCCGATGACGGCGTTTGACCAAGGTCCGTGGCCGCGGGACTTACTTGGCGCGGTGCAACGCGCGGGATATACCGAACCGACGGCGATTCAAGCGCAGTCGTGGCCCATCGCGTTGCAAGGATACGACATGATCTCCGTGGCGAAAACCGGAAGCGGGAAGACGGTGGCGTTTTTATTTCCAGGTTTGATGCACATTGCTGAGCGTGGGAATGGGCGTGACGCTCGTGGTCCGATGATGTTGGCGCTCGCGCCCACGCGTGAACTCGCAACGCAAATTCAAGAGGAGTGCTACAAGTTTGGCCAAGCCGCCGGCGTGCATTCGGTGTGCTTGTACGGCGGTGCTCCGAAGGGACGACAGTTGTCGCAATTACGCGCGCGCCCGCAAATTTGCATCGCCACGCCTGGACGATTGAATGACTTATTGGAGTCGCGCATGGTGGACATGTCCAGCGCGACGTACGTCGTTTTGGATGAAGCGGATCGTATGTTGGATATGGGTTTCGAGCCGCAAATTCGTCGCATTCTTCAACACGTTCCAGTCGATCGCCAGACGTTGTTCTTCACCGCAACTTGGCCCAAGGCTGTGATTCGCGTGGCAACAGCGATCTTGACTAACCCAATTCAGGTGAACATTGGTGAAACCGACCAGCTCGTGGCCAACAAGGATATTACGCAAACGATTGAAATTTTAAGCGGTTTCGCCAAGGAGACGCGCATGATGGAAATCTTAAACAAACCGCCTGACGGATGCGAGCCGCTCAAGGCGCTCGTGTTTTGCTCTACCAAGCGTATGTGCGATCAAATTGGACGCTCTATCGGTAACTTGGCTGGCGTGATTCACGGCGACAAGGAGCAACGCGAACGCGACTGGATGTTGAACCAGTTCCGTCAAGGGCGCACGCCTGTGCTCGTCGCCACTGACGTCGCTGCGCGCGGTTTGGACGTCAAGGATTGCAACATGGTTATCAACTATGACTTCCCGAACCAAATTGAAGACTACGTCCACCGCATCGGTCGTACTGGTCGCGCCGGCAAAAAGGGTTGGGCGTTCTCCTTCCTCGACGCCGAAGAAACAAACATGGCGAAAAAGTTGGTGCCGATTCTTAAAGACGCAAACCAAATTATTTCTCCTGAACTTGAAGACATGGCGCACCGCGCTGGTTACGGTCGCGGTGGCGGTCGCGGCGGTCGCGGCGGACGTTCACGTGGTGGACGCGGTGGACGCGGCGGCGGCGGCTACGGCGGCGGTGGCGGCGGCTACGGTAGCGCCGGCGGCGCCTCGCGCGGCGGCGGTAGCTATTCAGGTTATGGCGCTGGCTCCCGTCCGTATTAAACTTTAGCCGAGCACAAGTCTCGAATAGCGAGTGAAATGTGCGTGTGTGTGTGTGTGTGAAACGTATTGCAGCGCGATTGCCGTGTCATTGAAATCTATCTCAACTTTTATGTCAATAAGACGATTTGAGATTCACAACTTGACACCGTCGCGCCTTTGAATGTTTTCTCGCACACGCCTTTAACGATTTCGCTCACTTTGTCTATTCGCTCGGACCAATCCTATACGTTACAAAATATGTTACTAAAATAAATTCCCTTGTGAACGCGCGTGTTCAGGAGCACGCAGAACAATTACTCTCTCCTTTCTATGCCCCAGACGCGGGCAATGTATTCGTCGCGCTGAGAAATCGAGCGGTACAGTCTATACCTATTCGCGTTGCGCTTGTAGTAGTCTTGATGGTAATTTTCCGCCGGCCAAAACGTCATGTCGGACGCGTCAACGATGCTCACCTTAATGGGACCGTCTCCAAACCGTTTCTCTGTCTCGAGCGCCTTCTTCGACGCCTCCGCCGCCGCCATCTGCCGCGCATTCGCCGCCCAAATCACTGGCCGGTATTGCGCGCCACTGTCTACAAACTGCCCGTCGTCCCGCGTCGCATCCACCTGACGCCAATACACTCGTAATAAATCCTCATACGACACTTGCGATGCGTCGTACAGCACTCGAACGCTCTCGACGTGCCCAGTTGAGCCCGAACCGACGTCCCGATAACGCGGGCGGTCGACGTCGCCACCAATATAGCCACTTGTCGTCGCCTTCACCCCACGTACCGCATCGAACGGGGCCTCCATGCACCAAAAGCACCCACCTGCAAACATGGCAACCTCATACCCCGGTTCGATGGGTGGCAGCGGCGCAAATTCGCTATCTTCACCCGAAAAGAAGCCCAAGTCTTGAAAGGCATCGAGCCACAAAGGTACAGTGAGCGCGACGCCGCCACCGCGAATGAGGTCACGGCGCGTGACGTTGGCGACCGTCGACGCCGCGCGTTTATTGCGCGCAATCCCGGTGTTCGCGACAGCGATGGCTCGGGGTCGGGTGAGCGCGGTTCGCATGATGACGAATGAGCGCGTCGCAGAGTGAGGGAGGCTTTTAGTGTGTGTCTACTTTACATCTATGAATTCGTTCGCGCGAGACGCAGTTCGCGTGTGAACGAAAAAGTCTACTTGGCGTTGACCGCGGCCTGGTTTTCCGCATTCCGACGCTTGCGTACGTCGTAGTTGTATATGCGGCTCATGTTGACTTCAACGATGGTCATGTTGTCCTTCAATACCGCCAAATCTCTCGCATTCGCCTCCAATCCACTCTCACACGCGTGCACGTTCGTTTCTAATAACTCCTTGGCTTCGTCCAGTGGGTACTCCAACATCACATTCGCTCCGAGCCACAAATACACGCTCTCAGGAGACGTCACGCTCGCGTCGGCAAACGTCGCCTCGGTCAACTGATACTTGACCAACGTTTCCTCCGCCGCGTTCTCCCCATCTCGCTTCTCACACAACATCTCCACCGCCTCTAATGATCGCTGCACATCCGGAAGCTTGGTGGAATACCTAATCCGCTGCTCTTGTAAATCGCGTTCGATAAGTTTATATCGCGAGTACTTGCGTTGAAGCTCGCTCAACGCGTCCTCGACAGTCTTCCCGCTCATGTACGCGTCGACATCCTCAATAAACTACAACCAGAGCGTTCAAGTGCGCGCGCAAATGCGACGATGTGTGCGGTCAGTGTCCCATTCGATGACAACGTCGCGCGTGTCAGAGGTGCCACGACAATCGCGACGCGAGCGGTCAAACCTCAATCCACTAATCAATCGCCGAAACGCGCACGCGTCGCGCGAGCTATATTCACCCGCACGCGCGCCACGCGCGCGCTCACGCATGCACCTACCTTGGCCTTCTGCACGCCCGTGTCCACCATGGCGGCGGATGCAGACATGTCGCGCTCGATCGCGTCGCGCGCGTCGATGTGTGCGGCAGCCGCGCCCCGCGTGCGTCGTCATACGCGGACGCCGATCGCGCGCGCGCCGCCTCGCCGCCGCGTCGCACACGGCGTATATGTCATCACTGACGCACCACGCGTGCGGCGGTGCGTCGTCATCGTCTGCGACGGCGTCGCGACGGGCGATTGCGTTCAAATCAAACGGTGACAGACGCCAGCGCGCGCGAGCGTCGCGGGCGGTCGTGTCGCCCGCGCGCGAGACGTCGGGCGCGCAGCGCGCGGCGCGTGGTCGCAGTATGGGATCGTTATTCGTGTGCGCGTCGGCGACGATGGATGATGCGTCGCCGGCGCCGGTGTGCGCGAGAGGAGGCGCGGCTGGCGCGGCGTGGAGCGACGGCGTCGCGGCTCCGCTCGGACCATCTTTAAGCGACGATGGTCGTGGGATCAACTTTGCGACGTATAGCGAAGCGGCGAGTGAAATGTCATTGTGTATATTTCAGGATGGCGATGATTTTGCGCGCATCAAGTATGAGATTCCAATGACGCGGACGGGGAACGTGTGGCACGTGCGCGTGGACGAGGGCGCGGCTCGACGCGGGACAAAGTACGGGTATCGCGTGAATGGTCACGGTGGGTGGGATACGGGCGCGCGATGGTACCCAGAACGTGTGATGATGGATCCGTACGCGCCGCTCGTGGAGGCGCGGCGGAAGGTGTTTGGGAAAGGGCCGAAACACATGACGCACGGCGAGGCGAACGATCCCGAAATGTTGAGCGGGTACGATTTTGAATCGTCGCCTTTTGATTGGCAAGGCGTCGAGGCGCCGAAGATTGCGGAAAAGGATATGATTGTGTACGAAATGACTGTTCGCGCATTCACTGCGGATGCGTCGTCGGGTTTGGGGGATGATGAGCGTGGATCGTACGCGGGCGTCGCTGCCAAGGTCGAGCATTTGAAGGCGCTCGGCGTCAACGTCGTGGAGTTGTTACCGGTTTTCGAATTCGACGAGATGGAGTTTCAACGGTTGAAAAACCCGCGAGACCACATGGTGAATACGTGGGGGTACAGTACGATGAGCTTCTTTGCACCGATGACGCGTTTTGGTCGTCGAGGATGCGACGCCTCGAGCGCCGCGCGCGAATTCAAGGAAATGGTCAAGGCATTGCACGCGGCGGGCATTCAAGTTATCTTGGATGTCGTATACAATCACACCGGGGAGATGAATGATGAATTACCAAATCTCGTCTCGATGCGTGGCATCGACAATAAGACGTATTACATGACAAACACAGAGCAGTACGAGCAAATGTTAAATTACACTGGATGCGGAAACACGGTGAACGCAAACCATCCATACGTATCTAAATTTATTTTGGATTCTTTAAAGCATTGGGTACGCGAGTATCACGTCGACGGATTCCGCTTTGACCTCGCGTCGGCGTTATGCAGAGATGAGAAGGGCACACCGCTCGCTTCGCCGCCTGTGATTCGCGCCATCGCAAAGGATCCCGAATTGTCACACGTCAAGCTCATCGCCGAGCCGTGGGATTGCGGTGGGTTGTACCAAGTCGGGAGTTTCCCCAACTGGGATCGTTGGTCCGAGTGGAATGGTTCGTACCGCGATGTCATGCGACGATTCATCAAGGGTGATGAAGGATGTAAGAGTGATTTTGCGCGGCGCATTTCGGGCTCGTCGGATTTGTACCACGTCAACAAGCGCAAACCGTATCACTCCATCAACTTTATCACCGCTCACGATGGGTTTACGCTCCGCGACTTGGTGAGCTACAACGAAAAACATAACATGGCAAATGGTGAGTCCAATAATGACGGGTCGAATGACAACCTGTCGTGGAACTGCGGCTCCGAGGGCGTCACGAACGACGCCGCAGTCAACGGTTTGCGTTGGCGGCAGATGAAAAACTTCCAAGTTGCGTTGATGATCTCTCAAGGTACTCCCATGATGCTCATGGGTGATGAATACGGTCACACGCGTGGCGGGAACAATAACACGTACGGTCACGATAACGAATTGAATAATTTCCAGTGGAGCGAACTTGACAAGCAAAAGAAGCACTTTTTCCGATTTAGTTCTGAGATGATCAAGCTTCGTCGATCGCACCCTTTACTCGGGCGTGAAGAATTCCTTTCCGACCACGACGTGACTTGGCACGAAGATCGATGGGATGACCCGACTTCGAAGTTTTTGGCGTTCACTTTGCACGACAGAGGCCTTGGCGGAGGTGATTTGTACATCGCGTTCAACGCGCACGAATTCTACGTCGATGCGGCGCTACCGTCTCCACCACACGGCAAAGCGTGGTATCGCATTGTTGATACTAATCTTCCATCACCTGAAGATTTCATCGCCGAAGGTAAACCTGGAGTCGAACAAAGATACAACGTTGCCCCGCGTGGCAGTATCATCCTTTTGGCCAAGTAACACAGGTGTGTAAACAAACGCGGTATCAAGCCGTACAGCACGCGCGCGCGCAATCAAATAGTCTATACGTATTGATATATCTATAGTTCTAATTTTTCCACAAAGTCTACAATCATCGACGCCGTGTCTTCAACCGCGCGAGAATCATTGACAACGCTAAAATGCCCTGCTCCAGGTAAAATTTTCAAACAAGGCTTCACGCTACCGCTCTCGGCGCCGTCCATGCCTTCATTGGATAATTTTTCACTCACTAATCGTTCCATCGTGGATTGACTGGTGAAATCGTCATTCGCCGGATGAATGAACAACTTTGGCTTGCGGCTCGCCTTGAGCGCGTCAAACGAGTCGCGCATCAAAATCTTCGCTCCTATACCCATAAACCCACACGAATAGCTCCCTCGTGGGTACCCAATCGCAATGAACGACGCAATACTTTCGTCTCCATCCAGAGCGTACGAACAAATCGTCGAACCGTAGGAATATCCAATTAAATGAACACGCGTTTCAGTCGTAGCGCCAAAGCACTTTCGCGCCAACCGCGCGCCGGCGATTATATCCGCGCCTTCCTCGGGTGACCCGCGCCACGACGAGTGCCCAAGAGAACCAGACGTGCCACGAAACGCGATGGACACGGAACCATAGCCCTTACGCGCGAGCGCGAGCGCAAGCGGCGTCATCATCTCTCGAGAGCCTCCGAGTTTGGGGTGCGCGTGCGCGAGCACAAACCAGTCCCGGGCGCGCGACGTCGACGACACCGACTCTGACGTCGTCGCGTGTGGATGATCGTGTTCTATGACGGCGCATTCGATGCGCGTGCCATCGTCAGCGGTGATGTAGTGCAGCCGTTCGCGCATCGCGGCGCGCTCTGACGGTGTGGAAATAAAACGGTTGGTTGGAAAAGTGCAACTCTTTCTTTGATGAAATAACAACTCGTGCGCATCAACGCGCGCGTGAGGCTGCGCTCATTCGCGGCGATGCAATATATGTAAATAATTGTACTCAATGTTCCTTTGCGCCGGTGACGGCGGCGTCGTAGGCGGCGGCGACGGCGGCGAAATCTGAATTTGCGTGTCCGAGCGCTTTCGCGCGGACGTATTGCGCGTTTGTCGCCGCCGTAATAGGTGCCGCGAAATCCAATTCATCTGCCAACGCTAACGCTAAACGAAGGTCCTTTTGCTGCAAATACACTTGGAAATTTGGCGAAAAGTCCTTCGCCACCATGAGCTTCCCTTTCGCCGTCGTTAACGGCGACCCCATGGCGGAATGCGACAACATTTCGAGCACCATATTCTGGTCTAGGCCAGCGCGCCCCGACAGGCTCACCATCTCCCCCAACGCACCGACGACGTTACCCATCATCACCTGAAGCATTAACTTTGCGCGTGCGGCGTGCGTGGGCGTATCACCGACGAACCACGTCTTCGAGCCCATGACGTCCATCGACGCCGCCGCGGCGTCGTACGCCGCCTTTGAACCGCCGGCTATGAACAACAACTCACCCTTCGCCGCATCGCGCCATCCACCGCTCACGGGTGCAGATAAAAACTCACCACCACCCGCGGCGATCACCGCTCGAGACGCTTCCCCGCTCGCGCCATCCACCGTGGAGCAATCGACGTAGCACGCCGCTCCGCGTCCGCCGCCGTCGCTTCGTCGCTCCAAACCACGTGCAAACGCCGTCACCACCGCCGCCGACGCCCGCGGATCGCTCAACATCGCAAACGTCACGTCACACGCCTCACCAACATCGCTCGCGCACGTCGCCACGCTCACGCGACCGCCATTCTTCGCGAACGCATCATCACACGATGCAAACGCATCGCTCACGCGCTGCGCTTTATCCGACGACCTGTTCCAAACCATGACGTGCGCGCCGGCGCGCGCGAGCGTGCGCGCCATGGCGGCGCCCATGATGCCCGCGCCGAGGAATCCAATCGGCGCCGCCGCGGCCGTCATGTCGTGCGTGCGCGTGTGTGACGCCGACCGCACTCGCGCGCGCACGCGAGTGCGTTGATGATGATGGTCGCGGCGCGGCGTTGTCGCGCGACGACGACGACGACGGCGAAGACGTGGACGCGACGCAGGACGTGTCGTGCGGCGCCCGTGGGGCGTCGGCACGTCGGCGTTCGTTCGCGCGCGAGTGCGATAGCCGACGACACGGATGGAGCCGCCGCACCGTCGTCGTCGGTGCCAGAATACCTCCAGAACGCATCCACGCCGTCGACCATGTTCACCGAGCACGCGTGGGGCGAGAGCGTGGAGTTGCAATCGAGTTTATTGCGCGCCATGCGCATTCAGTGGACGCACGGCTTTACGTCGACGCCGAAGAGTTACCCGAAGTGCACGCACGGGTTTGGCGAGATTCTCGCCGGTATGCAAGCCGCGGCGTGCGACGCGATATTTGATGTATTGCCTGGAGATAGCGTGATGGATCCGTTCATGGGTGGAGGCACGACGTTGATTGTGGGACAGACGAAAGGGAGACGCGCGATTGGCGTGGATGTGTCGCCGTTGAGTTGTTTCGTATCGACGCATAGAAATTGGCGGGCGTCTTCGGCGTCTTTAGACGCGCTTTCGGCGCTCGTGAGCGATGCGGCGGATATGGCGAAGACTGGGGAGTTTTCTACGCCGCCAGTGGCGGTGTCGAGTGATGACGATGGGGTGGTGTCGAGTGAGGATTCGGGGGTGCCGAAACCGTGGCGGCCGATGCGAGACGCGTTACGAGCGCGCTTGGCCAACGTTTCAGCTTCAGAGGTCGACGCCCGGGTCTTCGAAGCAGCTTGGTTTTGTTTAAGCGTCGCCGTGCAGCGCACGCAAAAGTCGAGTAATAAGCGCAGACCGAAAGGCAAGGGTAAGAGCGGGGGAAGTGGGAACATCGTGAGCGACAACGCCGACAAATTTGTGAAAATTACTGATGAATACGTCAAGCGAGTGCTCGAATTTCAAGCAGTGTGCAATCAACACGACCCTGCCGCACCCGAGGCATCGATTCATAATATGGATATTCGACAGTTTAAATTAAAAGATGAAGACAAGGTTGATGCCGTGCTGACGTCGTGCGTCTACCCTGGCGTGTACGATTATCAAAGCTTTGCGCGGAAAGTGCGCGCGGGATCGGGAGCGGTAGTGACGAGATCTGATGCCGAGGCTCAGCCGTTGTCGTCGACATTTCTCACGACTACGGTTCCAGGTGACCGTCATTGGCCCAAAGAGTGGCTCGAAGGCGAGATTGGCTCGCGCAAGGCGTTGAGAAGCGATCCGTATTCATTCAAAGAGACGTGGCAACGGGATACCGACGCTTGGGTCGCCGTCGTCGCTGATTGCTTGAAGAGCGGCGGTCGGGCTGCAATCATGGTTGGTGATGGTGCAAACATTAACACTCGAACGTCAATCATCGAAGCCGGCGCGAAGAGCGGCTTGATTGAGCTCGCGGGATGTACGATGAAGCACGTCGGCGGCACGTTGAGCGACGGCTCGATATACAATCAAGCTCGCACTGAGCACTTGATTCTGCTCCAAAAGCCATAGCGCGAGCAACCACGCATATTTGCACGCATCATCATCGCGCGTTGCTCCATCACATGTGTACCTTGTTTATAAAACCAACTCGTTATTAGAAGTTTATATATCGCGCCTCCTCACAACGTCCCACGTTAACGATCTCGCGGTCGCACGTCCCCGTCGCATCGCATGACCACTCGCGGCTGTGCGCTCCACGCGCGGTTCGCACCGTCACCGCCGTCGTCGCGATGCGCGCGTAGGCAGCCATGCGCGACGACACGGGCGACGACGACGACGACGACGACGACGACGGCGGCACCGCGCGCGCATTCAACAATGCATCGCCGACACCGCGGCGAAACCATACGCCGCCGCGCGGACACGCCGTCGTCATCCCGCGACCGCGGCGTATCCGATGACATAGCATCCATAGATTCCATAGAACCAGAGCACGCGAAGGCATCGTCGACGGGTGCGGGAGATGTCGCGCGCGATGTTGAATCCTCGCTCGAGACGGGATCGCGCGGGACGTCGGCGTCGGCGTCTTCGAGCGACGTTGAAGACGTCCCAGATGCCGGATGGTGGCCTAGTGGTGGGTTTCCAGGCCTCCTCGATGGATTTCGAGCTATCCCACGCGGGGCACATTCGAGGTGGAATTCTCCGCCGACGCCCTTACGCGAGCTCGACGAGACGCAAGTGCCCAAGCACATTGCGATAATCATGGATGGCAACGCTCGTTGGGCCGAGAAGCGTCGATTACCGCGTACGATTGGACATGAACGCGGAGTAAACGCACTGAGGCAAGTAGTGAGATGTTGTGGGGCGTGGGGCGTGCGCACGCTCACGGTGTTTGCGTTTAGTCATGAAAATTGGGGGCGCAACGCGAGCGAAGTCGACGAGCTCATGGCGTTGCTCGAAACCGCCATGCGAGACGAGCTCCCTTTACTCGTTGAAGAAGGCGTTCGAGTGGAAGTCATCGGCGATCTTAACCGCGTGAATGAAGGATTACGCGATGCCGTCGATCGTGCGATGACAGCGACAAAAGACAACGACAAGATGCGTCTCGTCGTCGCCCTCTCGTACGGCGGCAGGCAGGACATCGTCGAAGCCGCCAAGCAAATCGCGCGCGAGGTTGCCGCCGGAAAACTCTCCGTCGATGACGTCAACGAGCACACATTCAGCTCCTATCTCTCCACATACGACAAAACCTTAGCATCAAGCGATATCCATTTCGCACAAGCGCCGGATTTACTCATCCGAACCAGCGAGCAACGGCTGAGCAACTTTTTATTGTGGGAGCTCGCGTACACCGAGCTCTACTTTGCCAACATGATGTGGCCCGAATTCGGCGAAGCCGAGCTCAGGCGCGCGCTTCACGCCTACGCCAAGCGCGATCGTCGGTACGGTGGTCGTTCATAAACCCTCACACGCAACCCGCACTCGTCGTCGTTAGCGTCGTTAGCGCTAAGTTATGAATACCCATTTTGCAATCATCGCCTTTTCCCGCCATTTTTCCCTCTGTGTTCGCCTACGGACATTCGCGCGATCGTCGGCGCGCATCGACGTCACAGTCGCGCCCGTCGCCTGGTCGTCGCACGCGACTCGCGTTCGCCGTCCATCGACGAACGACGTATATACACGAAACCTCCGTCACAGTCGCCGAGCGATCGTCGCGTGGCGCATCGTACAGCGCGCACGACATCATCATCATGAGCGCGAAAGAGCTGAGCGCCCTGACGGGGCACGGCGTGGATGATTGCAAAACCGTGCTCGCGGAGTGCGGTGGCGACGTCGAACGCGCGGTGGATGCGTTGTTAAATAGTGCGTAAAAATATGTGCGATGCGTTGGTCGTCTCGCGTCTCGCGTTGGTGTTGGCGGGTGTCGACGACGCGTCGGCGGCGGATGGTGATCCGTCGGATCGCGCCGATCGGGTGGGATCTGGTCAACGCGCCGCCGGCGGTGTTGGGGGGGGACTCGTTGGCCTGGTTGTGATTGGTCGATGGACCTCGCGTCAAAAGTGGATGGACGATGATTAATTGCGCGCGCCGCCGCGACTGACCTCGGCGTTCTTTCGCTCGCGTCGCAGTGGATAAGTTTGAGACGGTGGATAAGAAGGCAAAGAAGAAGGCGAACAGTAGTGCTGGTGCGAATGATGGCGGCGGCGCGAATGGTGCGCGTAAGTTTGAAAAGAAGTATGACGGGACAAAGTTTAATAACAAGGAGAATGGCGCAAACGGGCGAGGAAATAAGAAGTACGGCGCTTCGATGCCGGCGCCGCGCGCTGGGGAACGAGGAGATAGACGACAAGACCGAGGGAAGACGGCTGCGGCACCGGCAGCGCCGGTGATGGTGTCTGCACCGGTGGCAAAGTTGGAGCCCGCGCCGAACCCGGCGCCGATTCGTCCGGGGGGCAAGACGCTCGCGGATTTAGTGCGCGGTGAGCCGGCGGCGGCGGCTGCGCCGGCGCGTCCGCAAGGTGCCGCAAAAGGCGGCGTTCCGCGTCCGCAAGGTGGGGCTGGTAAGCCCGCGCCAAAGGTGAACGGTGTGAACGCGGGTGTTTCGGAGCCGAGCTTCAACGGCGCGGCGACGAGTGAGCCGGTGAACTGGGCCAAGAAGGTTGCCGGCGCGCAAGCCCCTGCGGCGCAAGCCCCTGCGGCGCAAGCTCCAGTGGCGCAGCAGCAGCAGCAGCGTCCGCCGCAACCGACGCAGCAACCCCCTCAGCAAGCTCGCCAAGCGTCGCCGCAGCCGACATCCACCGATAGCTTTGGATTTGGCTTTGACGCCTCGGCGCAAGCGTCCGCCGTGCCCCGCCCGCAGCAAGCGATGGAGCAACAGGCGCAAGACTTGGGACTTCAGTTTGGTAACTTTTCGTCCGCTGGTGGTGATTTTGGCTTTGGATTTGATTCGTCCTCGCAACAATCCGCGGCGGGCTGGGGTATGCAACAACAACAACAGCAGCAGCGTCAACCGGCGGCTCAAGCGAAGAGACAACCTACTAGTAGAAACTCTAGCGTGGCGTCCAAGCTTCCGGATGCGAATTCGCTCAACGGAAGCGCCACGACGAGTGGACCGGATGGTCAACCCGTCATGCCTGCATATTTTGGCGGCATGATGCCCAACGCATACGCCAACTACATGATGCCGCCGGCGGTGCCAATGGCGGGTGGCTACGCCGGATACGAAGGGTACCAAGCGGCGCCGGCTCAAACGACTACCGCGCAAGAGGGCGCATACGCGGACTACTACAAGCAACAAGCTGCAGCGCAAAACGCCCAAGCT
>Ga0181561_10001079_pt1 | contig 23883 bp, 15 predicted proteins | sample 011ome_19_FD_133760 | JGI IMG/M metagenome (GOLD analysis project Ga0181561, IMG submission 133760) | Coastal salt marsh microbial communities from the Groves Creek Marsh, Skidaway Island, Georgia - 011510BT metaG (megahit assembly) | ecosystem: Environmental > Aquatic > Marine > Intertidal... | reverse complement strand
TTTGACCCACGCGGCGGAATAGTGTCGGCAAAGGGTGCTCGGCAGACACGGACTGCGCGTCGAATTTTTATTACTTTTTTGTGACGTTGATTGTTGTTACGAGACGAAAGAAGATAAGTTCGTAGATGATGTGAAAAAGTGAAAAAAAATATATTTGTTCATTCGAGTGCGGAGGGATGCTATTCGCTGCTACTATCTGATTATATCATTACATGCTACGAGGAAGAGGTTCATCACGCAGATCCGACGGTATAGCCAGGACCAGTTTTAAACATCGCCAACTTGTAAGTGTACACAGTCACGGGTTTTCCCGCTACTCTTATGAACGTTTCGTCCGCGTTGCCGTTTCCGGAGGAAAACGGAGTCAAATAATCTAAAACAATTTGCGTGCATACGATGAGTGGCTGACCGGCTTGCGCGTCTTTCTCGTCCCGCCACAACCATTTCGTATATGTTCGCGTTCTTTTCACGTTTGGGTCTGTCCCGCTACCTTCGTAATCGTTAAAAACAACTTCTGCGAGTTCGCTCGTTTCAAAGCGACGCTTTCTCGAATCGTCCTCGGTTTCTGACCGCGCGGTGACTTTAAAATAAATAGTTTTTCCATCCGCCAAAGAGCACTTCATGACGTTTGGATCATCTAAGTTCCAATCTATGCTTGTAAATACGGAGCCGTTCTTTACGTTCATGGTATATTCAGCTAACTTTTCCGTGTTCCACGCCCGGTCTAATATAACTTCGTTCCTCGAGTTTCGCACGAAACGTAGAGGATATGAGGTAGGCCTGCCGACATCTTTCTTTGCTCTGTTTACGCTTTCTATGTTTGACACTACTTCGGCACCTTCCGGTAAATCCACATCCGTCAAAGTTGCGTTGACGAGCCATTCACCTTGAAAACTTTCCGGAAATGTTAAATCCGACGGCCCTCCACCGCCGAAACTCTCCCACGCGTCGCTTATAAATCCCGATTCAATAGCCTCCGCTCTGTTTGTCGTCTCGTTGCTTCCAAAAACGCTCGCTACGACGAGTGCCGCCGATGTTGACGCGAGCAAAACGTCTCTTCTCCTCCTGTGCAAACTCGTCGTTCTATTTCTCGCGTGTCTGCTCTGTCCATTCATCATCATCCACACTTCACCTGCTTCCTTTTTTTCGAAGTTGTTGTTGTTGTTGTTGTCGTCGTCGTCGTCGTCGTCGTATCCAAAATCCTCGAAGGCGTGTTTGAACGGATGAGAGGAAGAAGAAGAAGAGGAAGAAGAAGAAGAAGCGGTAATAATCGGGCGGCGGTGCGTCTTAAGACGACTGCTCGCCGCGCGCGAGGGATGATTACGCGCGATAAACTTCGCCATCGATGGCATAGAAGACATTTTTCACTTTGTTTGTTCTTCTTTCAACCGTCGTGTGTGACTTGTGGGGTAAGTTATTTCATGACGTACTATTTTGTCGGTATGCCTGACGAAAACGTTTTGATTTTCAAAAAGAAATAAATAATAATACACATTAGTACTGGTACCAACTATCACGCTTATAGTATACATATCACAGATGAAAGCATCGAGTGATAAATATTCTCTACGTTTTCAACCGATCCTTCGCGATGGCTCAAGTTGAACCATTTTCGCACCGCGCACGGTTCGTTGATCTCGTGGTCGTTCAAATCGTCCTCAAACGCGCGATTGGGAAAGGTTTTCAGTTCACGTTTCTAATACCGCCCGTCTTTTTAATTTTTCAGCTGCTCGAATCTTGCTGGAATACGACGCCGACGGCGGCGGTAAAGGTTTGTTCTCCACTTTCGGGTACACGATGACCAAATTTTTGTTGAAATCGGACAAAGTTTGCTTCAATTCTGAATTGCGCAACGCCGCTTTCTGAATAGAAGAACGCACATTTTCCAACTCGGCTTTGTATTCCGCCTCTTCGCTTTCTTTTTGTTTCTTGTCCAGTAAGCGCTTCATTTGCAAGTGCTTTGCCTGTCTATCTTGCAGAGCTTTCACTTTCTCGTACGCGTTCGATTTCGCTTGCATGGTTTTTATGCGTTCCTTTTCCGTTTCCTCAACATCCTGAATAGCTTTCTTCAAAGCCTCTTTGACTTTAGCCGCATTTTCGGCATCCTCGGCAGTGGAATTCTTACGACGCAGCTTACCCATAGCAATCTGGTGTTCTCTTTCTCTCGTCTCTTTAATTTGAATGCACAACTCGTGTCGCGTCGCCGCCGAGCGAGCACGCCTCTCTTTCTCCATGACGTTGCGCATCTCTCTTTCCACGTGCATGTTGTTCTCTTCGATCAGTTTTTCTTCCTCCAATCTTCGCGTCTCCTCTCTGAGAGCATTTTCCTTCAACTCGACTTCCAAGTTAGCAGTCTCGCGTAAGACTTTGAGCTTCATCTCCTGCACTCGTCTCGCTTCTTGACGCGCTAATCGCGCTCGTTCCGCTTTCTTTCGTTCATTTTCATGCATCTCCATGATTTTCTTGCGCTTGTGCTCCGAGTGACGCCGGATGAGCTCTTTCTCCGACAGCTGTTTCAGTTTCAATTCCTTCAGGCGCTCTTCTTCGACAATCGCCAACTTGCGTTCTTTTTCTAGCCTCTGCTCTTCCATTTTCGCTTCGAGGATTTTCGCTTGTGCGATGGTCTCTTCAATTTCCTTCTCTTGTCTTTCAATTTTATCGATGTATTTCTGCTTCGTTTTTTTCAACTTGAGCTTATCCTTTTGTGCTTTTATTTGCTCTCTTCGGATGTTCATGCGTTCGATGAGCTCCACGGAGTCTGGGATGCTCTTCACCAACTTTTCTGTCAATAATTTGTTCTCTTGACGATGAATTCGCATTTCTTCCTCAAAGTAGTCGTCGTCGTCGTCGTCGTCGTCGTCAGAGATTTCGTCCGCGTTCAACATCTTTTTCATTGTTTTCATTTCTTCCTTTCTTCGATCTTCATACTTTTCTTCGCGCTTTCTAAGTTCTTCCTCATCGACTTTCCACTCGTACTTCCCGTTGTTCACTAGCGCGCACTGTACGATTGTATCGACTATGTTTTCTGCAATGCGAAGCGGTTGTTCGTGTTCAGGTACGTTCATTTCCGCCGCAGAGAGAACACCTCCGAGTAACTTGTGTTTTCTTTCTTCGACGTAGTATTGGTTTTCGTATTTATCTTCTTCTCGTAAGAACTCATCTTTATCGTAATTCCAAGAGCCATTGAACGCGTGCCGAGACTCCGAAGTTACCGACTCTCGCACGCGATAGTCGTCTCGCTCTCTGATTCGCCTCAGCTCTTCTTTGCGTTGTTTCTTTTGATGCGGAGTGAGCTTATCTTCCGCAGTTTCGGTGTCAATCTTCATCGAAACGACCGCGTTTGTTGCGTTTACCGTCGCATTTATTCCCTCTGCTGCTCTGCTTGGATTGACCGGAACGTCGGAAACGTAATGTCCTCTCTCGTCGTACATGTGTTTATCTATTTTCGCCTTGAGTCGCAAAAGTGCCTGCGTTCGAACCGCTTCGTTACTATCGATGAGCTTTGCCTTCGCCTTGATGCCTTTGATCGAACGAATTTCCTCTCTCGCTTTCCGCTCTAACTCAAACTTTGCACTCCCGGACGCGTTCCGAAGTCGCTCGGAAAATTTGGACTCCGTGTCTTCCTCTTCCTCGTCTTCTTTGGTGTCTTCTCGCTGATGTTTCTCTTCGTGACTTTTCGGAGGGGTTCTGTTCGCGACGGCATCGTCGTCGTCGCTGTTGTTGTCGATGTCGATGTCGATATCGATGTCGATGTTGACTTCTCCCTCCCGTCTTTTTTGCTGCCGCGTTCTCCTCGTTTGTTGTTGTTGTTGTTTGTTAGCATTCTTCGTATTCTTTTTGTTCTCCTCGACTTCGCCTTTCCTTCTGCCTCTTTCTTCTTCTCCGTTTTCTCTTTCCTCGTCGATGCTTTCACTTCTGAAGATGTTCGAGAACACGTTCTCGAGGAACGACTTCTCCTGTGTGTTGTTGTTGTTCTTTTTCTTCTTCAACGATTCTTCCTCTTTGAGTTTTCGAACGTGACGAATGTGATTGATTTCGTTCCTCGGAGGAGGAGGAGGTCTGCGAGACGACTGATGCTCCATTCTGTTTTTTCTCTCTCTGTCTCCTCTACGTTTCTCTTCTCTTCTCTCGTGTGAAGTTAAAAGTGCGCGAACTGAGAGAGAGAGAGAGAGAGAGAAGGAGAGAGAGACAAATCGATAGAGTTTTGCGCGCTGCTTTTTTTGTGCGAAAAATTGGTGGGGGGGGTGTTGAGAAAGAAGAGTCCAATGAACAAAAAAGAGAAAAAAAAAATGAAACCCTAAACATTTAAGTTTTTGCGTGGAGCACAATAAGCAAAATTCTATCTGAATCTTCTTCCTCACATATAGATAGATATATATACATCGTGATTGACACGCGCACAAGCACGTATATACAAACAAAACACACACACACACACACAGAAATATGTCTGCACTCGCCCAAACGTTCGCGGCGACCTCGGCTTCGGCCTTAGCCTCGCGCAAATCCTCCTCGTTTAACGCGCGTTCTTCTTTGATGACTTCGTCGACGACGTCTTCCTCCTCCTCCTCCAGAGGTGCTCGATTGCAAACTTTTGCCAGAGTCGATGGAGGTGTTGGAGTCTTTGGAAACAAAGCGGGTATGACGCAAATTTTCACGGACGATGGATTGTGCGTTCCGGTGACGGTCATTGCCGTTAAAGATGGGAACTATGTCAGCGCGGTAAGTGTTTTCGTAGCGTTCAAAAATTTTATCTCTATTGGCAACCCGGGCGTGTTTTTGGAGTAAAAAATGGTGGCGGAGTACAAATCGCAGAAGGTCACGGCGCGCTCGCGTGGCACGAAGAAGTCTGAAAACGATCGATGAAAGAATCCAATAGTTCGAAACAAATACTTCTCTTCGCGAACCCGTGTTCCTTTCCTACTCCGTGCGTTCGCGAGATGGCTTCCAGCCGCTCGTTCCGAGAGAGGGGCGATTTTTCCTTCCCTCGCGGGGGCCCTTGGGCGAGGTCTAGAGGGCCTCTCGAAACCCTCTTTCTTTTTTCTTTTTTGTTTTTGTTTTTGTTTGGGTTGGTCAGTGGTGGGACGACGAAAAAAAAACAGTGCTCTCGTGGAAAGAATAAAACGCTTGCGACTGACTGACCCCAATTATTTATTCCCTTGAAAAAATCACAGGTTAAAACTGCGGAAACTGATGGATACAACGCCGTGCAAGTGGCGTACGACGCCGTCGCGGAGCACAAAATTACCAAGCCCGAAGTCGGTCACTTAGCGAAGGCTGGCGTGAAGCCGATGAGACACGTCGAGGAGTTCCGTCTCGCGGCGCCGGTGGACGGCATAACCGTCGGCCAAAAGTTGAGCGTCCCGGAAATGTTCAAGGAAGGCGACTACGTCGATGTTCGAGGAACGTCCATTGGTAAGGGTTTCCAAGGTTCCGTCAAGAGACACGGTTTCGCCAGAGGTTTGATGACGCACGGTTCTAAGTCCCACAGACAACACGGTTCCGTCGGCGCGGGTACGTACCCAGGTAGAATTTTTCCGGGAAAGAAGATGCACGGTCAAATGGGGAACGAAACTACGACGATTAAGCAGTTGAAGATTATGAGAGTGGAGGATGATTGCATCATCATCAGAGGAAACGTCCCGGGTAAGAAGGGCAACTTGATTCGCGTCGCGCCGGCGAAAATCGTGGGGAAGAACTGCTAAACATTTATTTTGAAGGAAACTTCAAATACATTAGCAGAAGAATATTAATAGCACGAACAAAAGAGTGAGAATGTGTGTATATACAAAAACTTAGCAGCGATTGTGATTGAAATTAAACTGACTATCCTAATTATTTTTATTATTACTACGTTACTTTACACTGGTCAATTTGAAACAGAAAGAGTTTTTGTGTTCGTCAACTAAAGTAAAAATTGACAAAGTTATTAACGAACCACCTCTCCGAATCTACGTCCATAAACTGACCATTTTCGCTGAATTTCAAAAGCGACAGGTCAAACGCATCCACGGCATCTCGTATTTGCTCGAGTCTCTCGAAGCCTCCGTCGCCTAATATGAGACCCGGTTCTTCTTGGAGCAAATAGTTCACGCAAGGAGAAGGCATGCCGTACGATTCAAGCGTTTCTTTCGTATCGCGTATTCGCATGGACAAAACCTCGCCATCGCACACTAACAGCTCGGGACGGTACGTTAAAATGTTCGAAACGTCGCAAAATGGCAACTCTCGTTTCATCGCCAAAATAGCTTTCGCCACCGTCGTCGAGTTGGTGAAACAAAGGAAAGGAGAAACCGTGAACGCTCTCAACACGCTCGCTACGTTCGTGTTGAACACGTCCGCTAAACGACAACAGAGCGAAATGACTTGCTCTGGATCTTCCAAAACTTTTTCCTCTTTGGCGGCGACTTGACAGAATAAAATCGATAACGCTTCGATGTGCCTTTCGGTCATTTTCCTTTTGGTTTTCTCGTCGCACGTTTCAGATATTTTTTTAATCCAGAGATTAGAAATGCGCTGATAGTCTGTCCACGCGGAGCACTCTCGCGCTTCGTGCGGACCTAAAATGGTGTTGATGGTGTGGTCGTCCAGAGTCGCAAATTTTCTGCCTTCTTCTTCTGGTAACGAGGACGCTTTTACGAATTTCCCGTCGGCCTCGTTCTCGTCGCTTCTTCTTCGTCGTCGTCTTCTTCTCCTTCTCACGCTCGAAAACTGGCGCGGAGTTTGTCGTCGCTCGAAACAGAGAGGAACCCCGCGACAAGGAAAACGAGAACCCGCGAGCATTTCGTTGTTGTTCCTGCTGCTGCTGCTGCTGTCGCTGCCGCGTTACTTCATTTTCGGGAGAACGGAAAAGGTTTGAAAACATGTGGCGTACGAACGAACACAAACTGACAAACAAAAAAAAGAAAGTTCGTTACACGACGACAAAACACACACGAACACGCGCGAGAGAAGAACATAGATGTAACGACCGAGGGAGGGAGGATCTTCTGATCGTGACGACGACGACGACGATGATGATGATTGAATGACAAGGACGAGAACGATGACGATGACATCATCGAACGCGTTTCTCCGCGCTTTGGAGCACTCTGAAAGCGTCGAAAAGCAAACGCGCTTATTGAACGAGATGCTTCGTTCTCTGTCCGTCAAAGACGAAGAAGAAGAAGAAGAAGAAGAAGACCGCGCGTTATTTTTGGATCTGAGAAAAAGAGAGGAGTACAAAAACCACTCGTTGACGCGGTCTGTAAACATTCCTTACGATGAACTCAGCGGCTCGTTTCACTTGCTGCCGCCAAGAGAGCGCGCTTTTTCTATTCTCTTGGAAGACGCTTCTTCTTCTTCTTCTTCTTCTTCACAAAGTTTATTTGATAAACAACGAGAAATGTTTCAGAGAGGAGACTTCAAAGGGGTTCAGTGGAACATTAAATACGCTTTTATGTACAACGAGCATTTTGTGAACGCCGTAGATGCTAAGATACTGGAGATACAAAAGGATTCGTCGCTTAGAAACGCCCGGCTTGGTACCGTTCTCGCGCTCAATAAAGAACGGACGGAGGAGAAGAAAAAAATAAACCGACGCTTGTGGGAACCTTCACCTTCGGTTAAGGAGTTGTACAGAGAATTTTTATCGAATGCGAACGTCGACAACAGCGTCGTTCTCGATTTAGGTTCGGGCGTGGGGCGCGACTCCGTTTATCTCGCGTCCAAAGGTTTCGACGTGCTCGCTTGCGATTTTGACCAAATGGCTTTAACGAGAACGCAAGAAATGGCAAAGCTTTACAGCATAGAAGATAAAGTAAACGTTTTGAAATGGGATGCCAGAGATTCCGATGCTTTCGCGCGCGCTTTGAGCAGCATAGATGACGTTTCTAGGTTAAAACTCGTGCTCGGCGTTCGTTTCTGTCACAAACCGTTATTCGCGCAAATAGTGAAAAACTTACCCAAAGAGAGCGACTGTTTCTTCGCGTGGTTTCACTTCGCCAAAGGATGCGAGCATTCAAAAGTTGGCCGGCCAAACAAAGAGAAAGATTTGATCGCGCCAAAGGAAGAGTTGCGATCGATTTTTACCGAAGATGAAGGATTTGAGATTTTGAAAGACGACGTCTCGTTCCTCTCGGACGGTCGTCCTTCCGCGAATTTCATCGCCCGAAGAAAGATCGAAAACGCGCGCGCGTGAAATATTTGCTTTAATTTTTTTATATACGGTAGCCGCAGTGTAGTGAATAAGTAGTATTATATATCTCTCCCTCTCCCTTTCTCTTTCTAATTTTTTATGATAGTACTGTAAGCGAAAAAAGATTACTTCTTCTCCTTCTTCGCCGGCGCCGCTTGCGTCGCGGCGATGTTCGCCTCCGCAGCCGCTCTCGCCTTCGACATAGTCTTGCGGCGAGATTTCAAGTCCGCGCCGAGTTTCGCCGTACCTTCCATGGTGTACGAACTCATGGACGCAGTGGAGGAGCCAACGAAGCCATCACCCGCGAATTCCGTTCGTCTGGCGAAGCCGCCCGTGGAAGATTGGGACGGAATCGTCAAGCTGGCGTTGGCGCTCTTCGCGACCGTGGAGACCGCCGCGGCCGTGAACAAAGCCAAGGCGGCTCTGCGGTCAACCTTGTCTTCCGCCTTGGCGGTGACGACGGTTTGAACCTTCGATCTTCTCGTCGTTTGCGTCTGTTGTTATTTCGCGAGAGAGGGAAGAAAATATCGCGCGGTCAGTCAGTCGGTCACAGTCAGTCAGTTGTGTGTATCTTTGTGCGGAACCAGAGAGAGAGAGAGAGAGAGAGAGAAGAGAGAGAAGGAGTACAGAGAGAACTTTCGTTTTTTTTCTTTTCTTCTCCCCCTCTCTCCTCCTTTTTTTGCCCTTTCGGGTGGTTTTTAAGTGCTCCCTCTTGCTTCTTTCTCGCTCGCGGAAATTTGGGGAGTCCGGTCCGTCCCAAGAAAAACAAGCAAAAAAAAAGGAAGGAAAAAAAGAGATTTTCTCATCAATCCTCGGGCCCGTATCTTGGGTCGGAGGGAGAGACCAAAAAAAAAAATAGACGAAAAATCGAGCATCACCCCTTCCTCTTCTGCTCTCACTCTCTCTCCTTCAAAAAGCCTCTCTTTCTTTGTTGGGATCTACAATCGACGAGGACGCGCGCGCTTGGGAAAAAGATCGCGCGGGCGCGCCTTTCGTTCGATTATTTATTTCTCTACTCCGACCGCGAGAGCGTGGATTCGACCGAAAAATTGTTTTTCCCTCGAGTGAGAGGAAAGCCAAGAGCTTCTTTTTCCCTCCAAACGCCCAAGAGTAAAAACAAAATTTATCGCAGCCTTTTTCGGTGTGACACCTCCTCAACAGTCCATCACGCTCTATTAAACGCCGTCGCATCGCATCGCATCGCGCGCGCGATGTCGCGCAGATAAGAGGAAAAAAACAGCGCCGCTATAAACGTACCTTCAAGGCCGAGACGGAGGCAATAGTTTGAACAGAAGCGATCATTTTGAGTTATTTCTGAGTGTAGTTATGGCGAGAAGAAGGGAAAGAAAAAAAAACAAAAATCCCTTCGAGGCCGTGAAGTAGGGTATAGGACGGGGGTCCAAACGATTTCCTTCTCGCGCAGTGTGGGTTTTTTGGTGGTACAAAAACAATAATTTTACAACAAACAACCAAAAAGTTTCTACGTCCGAGCAGCTTTTGCGAAAAGACCCGAGAGGTATTCCTATGTACAATTCTCTCGATCAAGACTTCCGCGCGCTCTTGTTATTACTGGTATATCTCTCTCTTTCTTTCTTTCTTTCTTTTTCTGTGTTGGTACAAAAGAATATTATTATAGTTACGTGTTAGTATATACGACCATACTCTTCTTCTCTTCTTCTTCTCACGCGGCTGGCATCGCGTGAACTTCCAAATCGCTGAAGTACGTGGCTTTAGAACCATCGGTCGTCGTCGACGTCGTCATCGCTGCCGCTACCACGTTCTCGTTCTTCTCAAAGTTGTAACGCGAGACTCGAGACCGCGTGACCTCGATTAAATCGCCTAATTTCATTTCAAAATCGTGAACGTCGTCTATGTCGACATTCTCGCGGTTCACCCGCAACGTCCGGATACCGACAAACTCGCTGGAAAAACCGTTTCTCACCGCCACCTTCGTCTTTTGATCGTCGAGTAAATCAACTTCCGACAATTTCGACCCGGCTTTTACTTCTTTAATGCTCATGGAACCGTCAATGACCAAAATGACGTACGTCATTTTTGGCGGCGAAGGACTACCAGCGTTCTTATCCTTTGCATACGGCGAAGAGGACAAGGCGTCATTCAAAAAGTACTCATCGAAAGAACCGGAAACGTCCAACGATGCCATCGATTCGTTATCGCTCGATGATGCCGACGAAGGAAACGGAAAGATGTTCTCCATCAGAGGCTTCCCTGGCAAGCGTACTTTGGATTTATCGTTGACATCTTGCATACGAGAAAGGACGAATCGAGCCCAACGAATTCCGCTCTCATCTACCGGAGATGACAAAGAAGTATCGTTCACTTTATACCGCCAGTGCGCGGCGACGCCGAATTCTGCTTGCATGTGCATAGACACCGTTCTAACTTGGACTTCCAAATTATTTCCAGCTTCATCTTTCACGACGGTGTGTAAAGACTGGTACCCGTTTGATTTCGGGCTCGAGATGTAGTCTTTGTAACTGCCTTGAACCTTTGACATGAGTTCGTGCACTTTCGCGATAACCATGTCACACCCATCCTTACCGGCGCTGTCCGGGATGATGATTCGAATGGCGCGCACATCGCGGACGTCTTCGAGCTTGATGTTTTTCTTTTTCATTTTTTTATACACGGAATACAAGCCTTTCTCGCGGCCGACGATTTCCATGGGCTTCAACTCTTCCATGGAAGTATCGTTTGAAATGGCGTATTCGAACGACTCCATCGCCTTAAGAATCGTTTCCTTCGAAGATACGCGCTTTAACTGCGCGGATAACTCTTCGTATTGTTCCGGGTGCAACGTCTTGAAGCAAATATCTTCCATTTCGTTCTTGATGGTGGCCATTCCCAAGCGGTTCGCGATGGGCACAAACACTGCGAGGGTCTCCTCTGCGAGTTTACCGCGTCTCGATCTCGACACGTTTTCGTTCACCGTTCGCATGGTTTGCAAACGTTTCGCGAGTTTGATGATCACGACTCGTGAATCTGTCATGGCTAAGAGCAGTTCGCGGAGAGAACGCGTTTCTTCAACCTCCAAGGCACGCCCAGACGCTTGGTGCAACTTTGAGACGACAGTCAATTTTCCGACATCCGTCGCGAGCTTTGCGACTTCTTCGCTGATACCTTTCAACAACAAGTCATCTTCATTGAGTAATGTCGTGGTCGTCACGTCGTGCAACAACGCCGCCGCGATAACTCCAGCGTCAGCTCCCAATTCGCACAAAATTTTAGCCGTGCCGACGCAATCCAACAACAGAGGTCGATGTCCAAAATCCGAGTGCGCTTCGACGCAAGCTTTGAACGCTTTTTGAACTTCTCGCGACTCGAACGATTTTGGGTACTCTTCAATCAAACCGTTCAGGATAGTAGCGTCTTTTTCGTTCAATCCAAGACTTTCGATGCCGACATTTTCCTCTTCGGAGGTACGCGTCGTCAATTTGCCGAGCTCCTTCGAGAGCTGTGTAGTCAACTGCGACGTGCTTCTCGAAACGACTGAAAACAAGTTTGCCTTCGAGTTTGGAGACACCGGTGGTTTTAAGTGGTGCGTTAATTTCGGCGAAGGCTTTGATGATGATGTTGTCGACGTCGTGTCAAAACCAGCTTGCGTCTCGAAGTTATCTCCTTGCTTCTTCTCGACTTCGTCGATGTCGCAATATTGACGACGCGTTTCTTCCGCCGAAGAAGGCGAAATCATGCCACCGGAAACGAGCGAATTCGACGATAACGCAGGAGACGCGAGCGGTGAAGGTGGAGTCTTTGCTAATTCCGACGACGATGGGTTGTTATTCGTAGTCGTCTGGGTCTGCGTTGCTTTCACGCCAAAGCCAGAGATTCTCGTTTGCGGAACGTCTCTTGGTAAAGGCGAAGCGCCTTTCACGCCGGGCGAACTTCGAAAACTCGCCGGCGACGACGATTTCCCGTACGACTCTGACATTCTGTTTTGTGCGGAAGAGGACATCGTCATCGGTTTCGGCGACGATGAGAACGCCGCCGTTGCGAAGCCCGCGGAACTCATTTTTTTTCAAACCTTTTTTCCCCGCGCTTTCTTTTTATTGTTTGGGAAGAGGGGTGCCTTTCAAACGCCGCAAAATTGTCAGCGTCGAAAGGAGACGACGGTTCGTTTCTGTGTGCGTATAACGAGAGATCTAGAGAAGAAAGACGGCGACGGTTAGAGGATATAAACGTAAAAGAATACACGGCGCGTGATATTCGTCGATCGTTCTGATCTGATTCGCGTCGCGTGCGAGTGTATTTCGCGCGAGTCAACGGCAAAAATTTGGACCCGCGCGCGTAGCTTCCCCGGTTCAAAATACCGTTACACGTTACAATTTTAGAACTGGTGGTGGTTCCTTTCTTATAAAAAAAAGATAACGATGCGAACGCGCGACGTACCAAGACCCTCGCGGAAACTGTTCAAAAGATGCACTCTCGCTCGTTTTCAAGCGTCGATTAGTGTCGCGCGTGCGAGTGCGATCTTTTTTTTTTAAATAAGATTTTAAGCGCGCGGGGGCACCTTTTTTTATGACGAAAATGAGACGAAACGTCGTCGCGGTGTCCTTTTTTCCTTCTCCGAAGGGGCTCGAGTTTGACAGATTCGAGTGGTCAAAATCAAAGCGAACGAAAAAAAAAAGCGAGGGGGGGGGAATACACACACTGCTCAGAAAAAGAAAAAGAGAGAGAGAGAGAGAGAGAGAGAGAGGAAGAAAAAGAGAGAGACACAAGGAGAGTGAGAGAGACACAATGAGAGAGACTTATCAGTATTTTACCACAAGCTTTTTGAAATAAGAGATCTTTAAAATACAACTGTACATGCGCGTAACACTCTGCGGAAACTTATTTTTTGCCTTAAATTCTAAATATAAAAAATATGGATGTAACGGCGCTCAATCAATAATCATCGGCTGCTCTTTTCGAGCGCACTCAACGCCATCAGTCTCAACACGTCCGTCGGGTCATTGAGAGTATTTCTATTTTCAGCGAGCTTCATTTTGATATTCCTCGCCGCAACTTGCCTATTCGAGTCCTCGGTCGCGCCACCGGCGCCGTCTTTCTGCTCCCCTTTCTGGTTTCTCTTGTGCAGTCTCGAGGATGTGGACGACAATAATTCATCGACGCACCTTGCAATCGTTCGCGCGGCTTCAGACGCAGCCTGTCGTCTGCTGCTCGACTCTCTGTTTTTGTTTCTAATATTGCTATCATTGTCTTTTCGCTGTTCTTTTTGTTCCTCGTTCTCCTCTTCCTCCTCTTCCTCGTCGCCTTTCTTCTTCGCTCCTCCGGCTTTATTTTCGAATAATAACAAACGATCAAAAGTAGACGCGTATTCATCCGGAGATAGCGGTGAAGTCGATCCACTGTACGCAGAGCTCGTTATTCGTTCGACTCGAGCGCCAACATCTCTTCGCATCTCTTCTAATATTTCTTTTCTCACTTGCTCTCTCAGCGCCACTCGCATCTTCGAAGGCGACAAGTTATACAGCGTCTTGTCCTCCTCGTCTTTTTGTTTCAAAAGCAACTTTTTCCTTCTCAGCTCTTCCAACGCGAACTTCTCGGACTCTTTCGCTCGTTTCATCTCTTCTCTCTCCTTCTCTAAAGTTTTGTTCAAGTTATCGAAATCTTCGGCGGCGTTTGAGATGTGCCGCTCGACGCGTCTGAGCTGTTCCTCTAAACTCAGCGCTCTCTTTCTCAGCCTTTCGGCATTTTTAGTCGCTTTCTGTTCTTTTAATTTGCTCAAGATTAACCTGGTCGCGAATTTCCATCTCTGTTTTGCGGATACGAACGTCATCTCTCCTAAAGCTGCCATTAAATCTTCCATTTGTTCGTGTAACGTTGCATTTTCTTCGCGTTCGCGTTGTAACTGTATCTCAAAGTCTCGTTTCAGTGCCACCTGTTTGGAGTCAAACTGCGAGGCGATTCTATTGGATGCGTCGACGATGAACGCATCGAAGGACACGTCGACGACTGCGACTGAAGTGTTGATGTTCTCGTCATCGTTTTTGTCGTTTTTCCGCTCCGCTGCTTTTACTTTTTCTTCTTCTACTATTTTGTTCGCGTCGGGACACCTCTCTCCTTTTTTTCTACTCGCGCCTGCGTGTCCACCTCCTCCTCCTCCTCCTTTCGGGAACACTTTTCCGAGCTGCTGCTGCTTAGTGTTGTTGTTGTTGTTGTTGTTGTTGTTGTTGTTCATGTAGTTGCTCTGAGCCTTCTTACCGCCGCCGCTGCTTTTCCTTCCCATCGTTCTTCTCTCGACGGACGACGACGACGACGACGACGACGGCGAGGAGAACGAGGAGGAGGAGCACAAAAAGTCGCTTTTTTGCGTGTTGAGCGGAAGTTCACTCAAAATCTCACGTTCCATCTATACCGACGACGACGACGAAAACGACGACGACGCGATCGGCTTCAACCACACGCGAACCCCTCGCACTTCTGATATCGATGGTGCGCAGGTGTTCGTTCGTTCGTTTTTGCCGCGATAGTATGCGCGCGCGCAAACAAATTCTTTTTTGAGGAAAGAACTCTCTTTTTGGTCCCCCTTTTGTGTGGAGGGGGGAGGGCAAAAATTCCGAAAAAAAAACGACCGAGACTCAAAAAAGCATCAAACAACTATACGTGTTCGTATGCCGTATATATTCACATTAAAAACTAAAAAGCTAACGCAAACACCACCTATAACCCCCTACGCACAGCATACGCTCACTTTCCCTCTTCTATATATATAAAACTAATAAAATGTACAAATGTCAAAAGTAGTGACTTAATAAAGACTGTCATCGGCGTCGTCGTAAACTGTGTAATAAAAAATCGACGCGCGCGGAATATAATTTTTTAAACAAACTGATTGCTTTGCAACTCCAGGTGGCCTCTTTTCAGAGCCAACGGGCGGTGAATGCCCGTCATTGCAGTCGTAGCCGTTGTTGTCGATGGAGACGTTGGTGAAAGGTACCCTTTCTGGTCCTCAAAACTCGTGCGGTTAGACATCGGAAAGGCTCCTATATTCGTGGGCGTTGCGACTCCGCTTCTGGAGTTGTTTTTGTCTTCGGCGGAATCACTTCTCTCCAAGCAGCTATTACCCTCACTCGCGACGGATTGTTCTTGAAACGCCATCGGCATCATCATCTGATGTTGTTGATTATGATGATAGCGTTGCGGAGAGTACATTCCGCTGTAATACTGAAAATACGCGCCAGAGTGCGTTGAACCCTCTCCCGGCGCCGTCGGTATTTTCAAATCCAACGCCGACGGCAAGACGACGTTTCCACCACCGATCGAAGCCGCAGCTTCAGCCGCACGACGCTCAAGCAAAGTCGCTCCAGTCGTGTAATTAGCAGCAGTAGCGGAAGCGTTTATATTTTTATTCATCTCTGCCCATTGCATCTGCATCATTTTTGAATTGAGATCCACGTATTGTGGTAACACATACGGAACTTGATACATCAGCGGAATCGACTGCTGAGATGGGTTCATAGACGTGGCCATGGCCGCTTGCATAGCTGCCGCAGCTGCGGCAGCATTTTGAGCTTGATGCAACTGCATTTGCTGATAAAAAGTTGCCGCAATATCTGCTTCGGAAATGCTGTTTATATTGAGTGGAACAGAGTTTGGACGACAGTCGAGAACCTTCTCTCGAGGTATGTCCAAGGACGCCGGTCGAACCGAACGTTGTAAATCGCTACTTCTGCGAACTTTTCTCGGCGACCCGATGAGCGATTGCCCTCGACCAGGTTCATTGTCGTTACTTCTGCCCCAGTTGTATTCATCGCTGCTGGTGTTGTTCTCGTCGCCACAGACTTGCTCACTTCTACCCGCATTTTTCTTCGCCGTGTCCAAAGCGGTTGCCGCATCGAGCAACGCATCAAACAGTAACACTCTGTCTTTTCCAGAACTGCTGTTCGAACCTTGTCGTTTCATCGTCGGTCGCGTCGGTGTAGTCGCCGAGGATTTTACGACGTTTTTATCTCTTCGCTGCCAGAGTCTAGCAGAAAACGCCTTCAGCTTCTTCTTGTACGTCTTATCTTCCTCCGGAATGGCGAGAGAAACTTTGTCGTTTTGGACGACGTCCGCCTTTCTTTCATCGGCATCGTCGGAAGCACGCGCACCTTCAGTACTCTTCATCTTAGTCATCGTCATTGCGATGGTCATTTTCTTCTCCTCTGCACCGGAGGCGTCAACGCCGTCGTCGTCCTCGTTCTCGGTACATTTTTCTTGAAGTTGCAGATGATGTTTCTGCACTGCGGTTGCTGCCGCGGTCGCTCTAGCGGCTTTCGCCTGCTGGCGCGACGGTGAACGACCAACGTTATTACTCTCGCCTTTTTTCTCTGCGGTCGACCCAATAGAGTTAATCACGCCAGAAATGGCATTTGGTAACAAATGCACGTTCGAATTCGGATCTGCGTACAATTCTTCGCGCATTTTGAGAATCTCTTGGAGACGATTTTCGATATCTTCCAAAAACACTTTTTGCGCAGCCGTCGGCACAGCGCCGTTTCCTCCCCTTTCTTCTCCTTCTCCTCCAACATTATTGTTGTTGTTGTTGTTATTATTTTCCTCGTCCTCCTCCTTTTCTTCTTCGTCTTCTTCGTCTTCTTCCCTCTCGTTACAAGCGTTCGCCGTGCCATCCTCTGCATTTGAGTTTTCTCCTTCTTCTTTGTTGAAAACCAAGCCGCCGCCGGGAGACTGGGTTTCCTCTTTACCAGATAAAACCTTCTCCTTTTCCTCTTCCAGTTGTTTAATCAACGTGTCAATCTTCTTCACCTTGCGAAACGGCCAGCGCACGATGCCAAACTCGCGGCATTTCTGTTTGAGAACAGTCACGCACAATCCCAACTAATATATCGAAGAAGTTGTTTTTTTGGTAAGTTTTTTGTGTCAAAAGTTCACAGAAAGGGAGAGGAAGACACGAAAAAAAACATTCCTCCCTAAAAAAACTTCAAGGACGCTTTTTTTTATATAAACGTGCGCGTACCTTCTTTGCTGCGTCGTTGATTGGGAGATGAAACACCGTCCTCAAATCATTCATGGATTGCACATTCTGTAACGTTACTTGCGCGCGATTCTGGATTGAATGAGAGCGATGTGAATTCGCGTTAGCGATAGGGGTGCAAATTTCGCGCGCGCGTTCGAAGAGAAAAGAAGCAATCAAAAAGCGGTTAAATTATGTAAACACACGTGTACACACGCCTGATGACGCGATTTTCTGTTAAAAAAGAAAACAAAAAGAATCCCCAAACTAAAAAAAGCGCGCGCGCGCGCGATGTGAATGAATGAATGCGAATTAAAACGCACCGGCATGATGACATGTATACGATAAACTGTTTTTGGATGATGTTAAAAACAAGTTTGCGGCTCTGGTGATATAAACGGAGAAGAGCCAACCACTCCTAACGTGCAATAAGTTTCCTCCGTAAAAACGGAAAGCTTTTGCAAAAAGCACTCTATGAAAAGTGAGGGGAGAAGAGCCGACGTGAGATTTTTTATTTTCTTCTCCCCGGGGCCCACACCTCAAAATGCAAAAAAAAGGACCAAAAGAGGAGCGAGACGAGAGAGATGAGATGTTTACGACTCGTATTCTTCGCTGGAAAAAATACGAGCTTCTCGCGTTAAATAAAAAAACCGGACGGCCAAAGAGAGAGAGAGAGAGAAACGAAACGCGAAAGGAAGAAGATGAACGAGAAACAAGAAGAAGAAGAAGAAAAAGAAAAAGAAGAAAAAGAACCTCTCTATCGAGCGACGTCGACGGGTTTTATCGAAGGGAAGAAGACGAAGAACGACGACGCTTTCTTTGGGTTTGGGTGGTGGTGCGCGAAAATTTTCGCTTTTGCACTTCTCTTCTCTTTGCTTTGTTGGTGCATGCACCATCGAACGTCCTCCTTTAATCGTCGAAACGACGACGCACGAGTGGCAGCCGAGGCAGCAATGGCGGAGAGAGAAGACGCATTCATGCGCAACTTGAGATACCCGGGCTCGACGACGCCGGAGAAGACGAATAAGAAAAAATACTACGCTCGTCAAAAACAGCACTCGGTGTCTCTCCTCGTAGACACAAACTCTGCGAAACAAAAAAAAGAAGAAGCGAAAAGAGAGGGGCGAAAGCTACTACAATTTCTAGCTCCCGTGCGTTATCAACTAGTACCACTTTCCGATGCCATAAAAGATTTATGTGAAGCAATCTTCGACCTATCGATTACGCCTTTGCAAGCAAAGATTGCGCCGTTTTTGAAGTTTCGCGAAACAAATGTAACGAACCCGAAAGATCCTTTGGTTGTCGATAAGGAAAAAGTGAAGGAGGCAATCATGAAAGAAACATTACCGTAAACGAACGAGAAGGATATATATATATATATATATATATATTGAATACCTTTACATATAACAAAACTTTATACTACGAGTTCCTGGAACTGTCCCAAATGTGTTTTCTCGGAAGAAAGGAAAAAGGCACAGACCATCCACATAGCGCGCTAATACTCAAAAAATCTAAATGTGTGACAAGGAACCCTCTTATTGCTTTTGAACGTCAACTTTGAAGGAACCGGTGACTTTCGGGTGCAATTTCACCGACACATCGTAGACACCAGTGGTGGAGATATCCGGCACATCGAAACCCTTAACGTCCAACGCTTTCCCAGTTTGCTTCTCAATCGCATCCGCGCAATCCTTCGCCGTGACGGATCCATGGATCTTGTCGTCCTCACCGACGGTCTTTTTGACGACAAACTTACCAATCGTGCTCAACGCCGTGGCGATGGCTTGCGCCGCCGCGCGTTCCGCCTCCACTGCCGCGACCTGTTCCGCTTGTTTCTTCTTAAACTCTTGGATGAGCTCCTGCGTTGCTTTTTGCGCCTTGCCTTGCGGCTCTAAGAAGTTTCTGAAGAAACCAGCGGACACGGAAACCATCTCGCCGGCTTCACCGACGTTTTCAATCGAGTCTAACAAGACCACCGAGGTCTTCTTGGCGATTTTCTTGTTCGCCTCGACGACTAAAGTTGTTCTTCTGCTGGACGACGACGTCGTGGCCGATTGTGATTTTTTCGCTTGGAACGAAGTCGACACCGCGACGTTCGCTCTCGCGGATAACTGAGTGGAAGCCAACGAAAACATTATCTAAGATATACGAATGTGTAAAATGAACGCGTTTAAACGGTATTTATATATTCGCGAGCGTGGTAAATTGTGGCGTTTACGATTCGCTGTTTCGGAAAATTCTATCCGAATGAGAGCGAGGTCCTTGTGAAAACCTCGAATTTTTTTTATCACCACCTTTTTTTTGCTTTTTTGATGATGTTTCGCACATCAAGGCAACAGTAGAGTCACAACCACGCGTCACCACGCTACTTCTTTTGTTCCTCGCCACTTCGCATGAGAGTAAAACACAACCATCTCAACTTCTCTTTGGCTTTGACTAAAGTCACCTCTAAGTTTTTCGTGCCGTCTTTTTGTTTCACGAGCGACCACGAAGAGTCGGCGGGGACGATATCTTGGAACAACGTCTCGTCGGCGGAGACGATGACGTTCGGCTCGACTTTGGCGCACGATAAATCTATTTTGTTCTGTCCGGGACCGAATTTCAGAGAAACAGAGCTCTTCTCGACGTCCCCCGGTACGTTTGCAATCAAAACCACCTCCTCTTCGTCTTGCATCCAGGTGTACGGGTAGGACGTTTTCGTGCCTTCGACCGCGGTTTCCTCGAAATCAGCCTCCGTCGGCGGCGCTTGGTAGTTCTCTCCCATCATCATATTTTCCAATCCTCCCTGACCGTCGCCACCAAACGATGCCATGCCGCTCTCGGGATTCAAGTTTCCACCCATTTTACTAATCGTTTCTTGCGCGTTCCCTAAATTCTGTCTTCTTTCCGTGTTCAACTTTCTCGCCTCTTCCACCCACTTTGCGTCCGAGCGCAGCTCGTCCAAACGAAAATCAATTCTCTTAAAATCACTCTTTTCGTCGTCAAATATCCTCGCCACGAACGCATCTCCGGCCACGTGATTCGGCATGTTTACCAACTGCGTAAAATCGCTCGCTCTTTTATTCAAGCGCAGTCCTTTCGATATCCCTTTATCGTCCACGTACATGTTCACGTGAATGAAATTATTCTTCGTGCCGCCAGGAAGCAACGCCACCGGTTGGACCATCTGCATGTTCGCCGCGACTTTTAACATCGCGTCGTCGATCTTCTGCCCGGATTGTTTCTCCAACTGCTCTCTTAACTTTGCGTTCTGCTGATCTTTCGTGAGCGTCTTATCTTCCATGGATTGCATCCCGTGCTCGAGAAAGTGTTTCTTCAACGCGTCCAACAGACACTCCATCTCTCTCCCGGGTGGAATATCTAACGTTTTCTCTTCGATGGGTTGCGCGTCATCGCACGGGATGAACACGTATTTGAAAGACGATGTTGATGACGAAGAAGATGGTGAGGAAGAAGATCGTTTCGCGTCGTCGGTGGTAACATCAGAAATCTCAACCATTATTTATTTAGTCGTCGCACACAAGTTGCGTGTTCGTTGTTGTTGTCGTCGTCTGAAATGAGTTTACGAGTAACACGTGCTTTGTGTTTTTTGTCGTTTTTAATTTGAAGAAAAATGTAAGAATCCCACACATGTCAGACATGTGTGCACACAAGAAAGTTAACTTTTTGTGTGTGTTAGTGTGTGCTCTTTTCGAGGCGTTTTCAAAACTAAAGCAGCGCGCCTTCTGATCTGACACACACACACACACACACACAGACAGAGAGAGAGAGAGAGAGATCGTCTCGATATGTCCTCGGACGGAACTTTCGGCGGAAGAAGAAGGAGAAAACGCCAAAGTGCGAAGAAGAAGAAGAAGAAGATATTCCTCCTCTTTTTCTTCTTTTTCTTCTTCATCGCGTTGAACGACGCACAGCGAAAAGTACCATTTATCAACGACGTTCTCGCGATACGACCGGAAACGAGGAACGCCATCGACCGGTCTGGATGTTCGCGACACAAAATCTTCGAGAATTCTCGCCGCGCTCGGCAAATGTGGCAAAACGAAGCCATCACCGGTCCGTACGCGTTGTTACATCGCTCGCCTCGAGAGAGTGATTTTTTCAACCGCGTCTTGTTCAAGTGCGGGTGCGGCAGAAAAGAAGAAGAAGAAGTTTACAACAACAAAAACAAAAACAACGACAACGCAGACGACGACGAAAATAGCGCAGGAGAGGAAGAACCCGTCTGGTGCAGAGATTTCTTGCCGGTGTGGTTCGCGTATCTTCGGAGGTACGAAGACATTTTCAAAGAAGAAGGGAACGCGTCTAAGCATCCAGTCGTAATCGTGCGGAGCGACTGGAAGAACTTGGGCTTCGGGCACATGGCAAACGTCGCCGCCAGATGGATGATGTTTGGATTATATTCTGGACGCATGGTATTCTTCGACAACGCGGCAAGTAAGTGGGATTTCACGGATTATTTCGAAGGGTATTTAGGAGATGGAACAAACGGCGGGATGAGTTTTAAATGGACTGAGGAGTTGCAAGAGAAATATTTTCCAGGCGTGGCGTTGAGCAAAGAAACGCACTCGAAAGAATACGAAAAGTTTGAAAAAGGAAATGGAGAAGTGAGAGGAAAAGATTATTTTGCAAGGTTTAATCTGTGGCAAACGCACGAGGAGAACGAGTACACGAGGTGTCAATACGGACCTGACGAAGACGTCGACGTTGGCACGTGCTTTCATAGGAACGATGCCGAGCCCAAGTGCAGGTACGGAGATTTTTTGGAAGAGCCGTGTTTGACCGAGGAAGAAATGCGATACGAGTGTCCTCATAGCTCCAGAGAAGCGTTTGGATGCGCGTCGTGTAATAAATGCATAACGCACGCGTTCAAGACAAAGCAGGTCATCCTCTGGGATTCATCCGGCGGATCCGGTGGTGCTCTTCCGATTGAAAGAAGAAGCGCAGAGGTGATGAACGAAGAAGAGCTCGCGCCAGAAATTGTCTTTTCCAACAAGTTGAGAGAAGCTTTGCTGGAGGCGGCGGAGAAAAAATTTGGATGGACGCTCGCGAAGAGTTTTGGTTCGCTTCACTTTCACGGTCGCATGCCTCCGTTGCAGGCATTTGAGCAGTGTCTTCCGTGCGCAATGAATTTATTGTTGCGGCCAAAAATGGATCTACCGGCTTGGAAACATTTATTGCGTTCGGATGTTGCGTTTGCGAATCGATTAATTGGTGTGCGGGCGAGAACGGGATACGCCGAAGATAAGCTTTGTTTTCCGGAAGATGTGCCTCCTATAGCGGAGTGCATAGACGAAACGTTCATCAACGAAACTTGTTCGTCGGTAGAGTTGCAAAAGTGGCACATTCGATTGAGAGCGACAACGTATGAAGGTAATGAAGATGTAAACGAACGGATATTGAAGCCCTCGGAAGCGGTGGAGTTTATAAAGAATCGCTTAGACGCTACAATTACCCCAGAACCGGAATACGAGAGAGAATTTCGACGCGGATATTCGTATTCGAAGCGACTGGCAAAATTGAGAAATTCGGAGGACAAAAATTTCATGTACGTCGTCACGGACGCGCCGGCGTTTCAAAATTGGCTCGAGAAGAAGTTTCCGGAGATGACCCGATTTTCTCCCGGCGTCGGCATCGATCCTACGAATGATTTGAGAGAAGATCACGCGAGCGATTCGGAGTCACGATCAAAGATTGCGATCGATTTTAAAGTCCAAGGATGGATCGATGTTAGTCTCACCCTTTCGCCGAGTCAGTACTACAGCGCCGCGGATGTTCAAAGTTTCGATAACATTAGAACGTTTGGGGTTGATGCACCAAGCGGTCGGACAATTGGGCCACCCAAAGAAGTGAAGAATAAAGAATTAATCGGTTTCATATCGCCATCGGAGCGCTACGTGAAGAATGTCGAGGTTTTGAGAGACAGAATCGAAAGACGAAAAGAACTGTGTGGCGGCGAAGACGATTCGGGAACCCGCGAGTTGCGTAGATTTCTTCCGGAAACCAGTTCAGCAGATGATGATGATGATGATAGAGTGTATGTTTAGACGAGTAGATAGACAGATAGATAGACGCAGCGATGAGATTGTATTTTAATAGATTTAGTTGTAGTACAGTCAATCAAATTAAATAGTAAAGATAGTAGTGTGTGTGTGTCTAAGATTCTGTTTTTATGTCAGTTCGTTCCGGATGCTTATTCGTCAGAGCTCGCAACTACTTCATCCGTCGGAGAACCCCCTTCAGCGGCCGCTTCCGCCGCAGCGACGCGTTCTCTGAACAACTTACCCATCTCTTCGGCCTTTTCGTAAACTAAACTCGGGTTTCTCAACATATCGCCGTGGTTCGGCTCCAATTTCTTCGTGGACAAAGACAAGCGTCCGCGTTCCTTATCCTTGGACAAAATCAACACCTTCAATTCGTCACCCGGGGACAAAACGTTCTCAACCGCAACAATTCTCTCGTGCGAAATTTGAGAGATGTGCAACAAACCGCTTTGGCCACCAACGTCGACGAACGCACCGTACGGTTTGACCGCCTGGACGATGCCAGTGACAACGTCCCCAACATCTAAACCTTCGCCAGAAACTAAATCAGTCGCCAATCTGTGCGACGCGACTAAGCGGTTCTTCTCTTCATCAACTTCGATGAACTTCACCGGTAAAGTTTGTCCAATCAATTCTTCTCTGTCACCCAAAGCTAAGCGAGGGCCGAGGTGGGATTGCGGGAT
>Ga0181561_10001074_pt1 | contig 23916 bp, 9 predicted proteins | sample 011ome_19_FD_133760 | JGI IMG/M metagenome (GOLD analysis project Ga0181561, IMG submission 133760) | Coastal salt marsh microbial communities from the Groves Creek Marsh, Skidaway Island, Georgia - 011510BT metaG (megahit assembly) | ecosystem: Environmental > Aquatic > Marine > Intertidal zone... | reverse complement strand
TCGTTCACGTACTTCCTCGACATGATGCTGGAGCTGCGCGCGCCCATCATGTTCGTCGGGCCCGCGGGCACCGGGAAGACGGCGCTCGTCAAGGGCAAGCTCGCCGCGCAGCCCGAGGGCATCATGAGCCTGAACATCAACTTCAACTACTTCACCGACGTGCTTTCGTTCCAGAAGATCTTGGAGAGCCAGCTGGAGAAGAAGGCGGGCGTGAACTACGGTCCGCCGGGGCAGAACAAGCTCATCTACTTCGTGGATGACCTGAACATGCCCAAGCTGGACGCGTACGACACCGCCATGCCCATCTCGCAGATCCGGCAGCATCTCGGCTGGGGCCACTGGTTCGACCGCCAGAAGCTCACGCCGAAGGTGATCCACAACACGCAGTACGTGGCGTGCATGAACCCCACCGCGGGCGCGTTCACGATCAACCCCCGTTTGCAGCGGCTCTTCATGACCCTCGCGGTGGACTTCCCCGGGCAGGACTCGCTGATGAAGATTTACGGCACGTTCATGACCGGCCACCTGAAGCACTTCAGCTCCGACTGCCAGGAGCTCGGCTCGAAGCTGATCCAGGCTTCGCTCGCGAACCACGAGAAGGTGGTGGCGAGCTTCCGCAAGACCGCGGTGAACTTCCACTACGAGTTCACGGTGCGCCATCTGTCCAACGTGTTCCAGGGCCTGCTGTCCTCCACCCCGGACAACTTTAACGACGTGAACAAGCTCTCCAAGCTGTGGCTGCACGAGTCTGAGCGCGTGTACGCGGATCGCCTGGTGACGGTGAACGACCTGAACACGTACAACAAAAACGCGCAAGCCATCGCCGGGAAATTTTTCAAGATCCCGGGCATCGAGGACTTCTACAAGAAGGACGACGCTAAGCCCCTGATTTTCTGCCACTTCGCGGGCGGGATCGAAGAGAAGGTGTACAACGACATCAACGAGTTCTCCAAGCTCCAGAAGATCCTGGAGGACACGCTGGAGGAGTACAACGAGACCAACGCGACAATGGACTTGGTGCTCTTCGAAGACGCCATGAAGCACATCTGCAGGATTTCGCGCATCATCAGTAACCCCGGGGGCCACGCCCTGCTGGTGGGTGTCGGTGGTTCGGGTAAGCAGTCGCTCTCGAAGCTCTCCGCGCACCTGTGCGGCATGAGCACGTACATGATCGTCATCTCCGGCTCGTACAACGTCAGCTCGCTGCGCGAGGATCTGCAGAAGATGTACAAGTCCGCGGGCCTGAAGGGCGAGGGCGTGCTATGGCTGTTCACGGACTCGCAAATCACGGACGAGAAGTTCATGGTTTTCATCAACGACCTGCTGTCTTCCGGCGAAATCCCCGACCTGTTCCCTCCCGAGGACGTCGACGACATCATCAACGCCGTCCGAGGCGAGGCGAAGGCGGCGGGCTTGCCCGACTCGCGCGAGGCGGTTTGGAAGTTTTTCATCGACAAGGTGCGCACGAACCTGCACATGGTGTTCACGTGCTCGCCCGTGGGCGAGCAGTTCCGCACTCGCGCGCAGCGTTTCCTGGCGATGATCAACTCCACGGTGATCGACTGGTTCCAGCCGTGGCCGGAGAAGGCGCTGCTCGGCGTCTCGCAGCGTTTCCTCGGGGAGACGGACCTCGGCTCGAGCGACGTCGGCGCGGCGGTGACGAAGTTCATGCCGTTTACGTTTTCGCTCGTGGCGAAGATGTCCGAGAAGTTCCTCGAGCAGGAGCGCCGGTTCAACTACACCACACCCAAGACGTTCCTGGAGCTCATCAAGCTGTACAAGTCGCTGCTGCTGGACAAGCGCGGCGCGACGGAGACCAACATCGAGCGCCTCTCCAACGGCCTGGACAAGCTCATGAAGACGCAGAAGGACGTCGACGTGCTCGTCGAGCAGGCCAAGGTGAAAGCCGTGGAGGTTGCCGAGAAGGTGGAGAGCGCCGGCGCGTTCGCCGCCAAGGTGGACGTCGAGAAGGCGGCCGCCTCCGTGGAGAACGACGCCGCGCAGGTTGAGGCGGACAAGTGCGCGGTGATCGCCACCGAGGTTTCGGCGAAGCAGGTCTCCGTGCAGGCGGACCTCGACGCGGCGGAGCCGCTGGTGGACCAGGCGCTCGCTGCGCTGGACACCCTGAACAAGAAGGACCTCGGCGAGGCCAAGTCGCTGAAGAAGCCCCCCGCGGGTGTGGACGACATCACCGCGGTGATCATCATCCTGCTGCAGAACAACCCCAAGGACAAGTCCTGGAACGCGGCGACGAAGATGATGAGCAACGTGGACAAGTTCATGGACACCCTCAAGGGGTTCAAGCAGAAGATTGACGACGGTGAGGTTCCCAAGAAGTCGGTTGACGCGTGCCGCCCGTACCTCGAGCTGGAGCACTTCAACCGCGACGCGATTTACAACAAGTCGCGCGCCGCCGCCGGCTTGTGCGAGTTCGCCATCAACATCATCAAGTACTTTGACGTCATCACGATGATCGAGCCGAAGCGCCAGGAGCTCGCGGAGGCGAACGCGCAGCTCGACGAGGCGAACACCAAGCTCGCGGCTGTGCAGGAGAAGGTTGCGAACCTGAACGCGCTCGTCGCCGACCTCGAGCGCCAGTTTGACGAAGCCGAGGCGGAGAAAAACGGCGCCATCGACGAGAAGGCGAAGCTTGACATCAAGCTCGGGCTGGCGAACCGGCTCGTAAACGCGCTCGCTGCGTCTGGCGAGCAGTGGAAGAACACCGTCGCGCAGCTCAAGGTCGACGCCGGCGTGCTCGTGGGCGACTGCCTGTTCGCCGCCGCGTTCGTGACGTACTCCGGTCCGTTCACCGCGCAGTTCCGCAACGAGCTCGTGTCGGCGTTCCAGAAGAACATCGTCGAGAACGGGATTCCGATGACGGAGGGCATCGACGTGCTGAAGGTTCTAGTGGACCCCGCGACGATCGCGGGGTGGGTCGGCGAGGGTTTGCCCTCGGACCGCACGTCCATCGAGAACGGCACCATCACCTGCAACTCCGAGCGCTGGCCTCTGATGTGCGATCCGCAGCTGCAGGGCATCGCGTGGATCAAGGAGCGCGAGGCGAAGAACAACCTGCAAGTCGTGCGCATGGGCGCGCCGAAAACCGCGGACATCATGGAGAAGGCCATCGAAAATGGCACGAGCGTGCTCATCGAGAACATGGGCGAGAGCATCGACGCGGTGCTCATGCCCACGGTGACTCGCGCGACATACAAGAAGGGGCGCTCGCTGTACGTCAAGATGGGCGACAAGGACGTGGAGTACCACAAAAACTTCAAGCTGTTTTTGCACACGAAGATGTCCAACCCGCACTACCCGCCCGAGATCCAGGCGGAGACGACGCTCATCAACTTCACCGTGACGCAGGACGGCCTGGAGGACCAGCTCTTAGCCCTGGTGGTGAACAAAGAGAGGCCCGACTTGGAGGAGACGAAGACAGCGCTCATCGTGCAGAACAACGAGTTCACCATCAAGCTCAAGGAGCTGGAGGACACGCTTTTGGCGAAGCTCGCCGACGCCGAGGGCGACTTGACCGAGGACGTGGTGCTCATCGAGTCGCTGGAGGAGTCCAAGCGCGTGGCGGACGAGATCGTGGTTAAGGTTGCTGAGTCCAAGGAGACGGAGGACAAGATCAACATTTCGCGCGAGAAGTACCGCGTCGCCGCCGCGCGCGGCTCGCTGCTCTTCTTCATGCTCAACTCCCTGAACAAGGTGCACGCGTTTTACGCCTTTTCGCTCAACGCCTTCGTCACCGTCTTCGCGCGCGGCATCGACCTCGCGCCCGGCGGCAAGAAGCGCAAGGTGAAGCTCTCGTTCCGCACGGTGGCGAAGCGCGTGATGGGCAAGTTCGACTGGAACATGGACCTGCTCGCGCAGCTCACGCCGTCGAAGAAGTTCGGCGCCGGCGACGCCGCGCTCAAGGAGGAGACGCCCGAGCCCACCGAGGAGGAGATGGAGAAGCGGCTCAACGCGCTGCTGGAGACGACGACGTTCACGGTGTACAACTACACCAGGCGCGGGCTGTTCGACAAAGACAAGCTCATCGTCTCGACGCTGCTCACGTTCTCCATCCTGCTGAAGGACGGCAAGCTGAACCAGACGGAGTACGCGGGTTTGGTCAACGGCCTGCGCCCGGCGGCGCCGCCGCCCATCAGCGACGACCTCGACAAGTGGATGTCCGAGGCGCAGTGGGTGGCGCTGCAGGGCCTCGAGACGCTCCCCGCGTTCAAGGGGCTGTCGCGCGACATGGAGAAGGCGGGCGAGGAGTGGCAGGAGTGGGGCATCCACGAGCTGGCGGAGACGGAGCCACTGCCCGGCGAGTGGAACACGAAGCTCTCGGACTTCCAGAAGCTCATGCTGGTGAGAGCCGTGCGCCCCGACCGCATCACCGGGGCGCTGTCGCAATTCGTCGAGCGCGTCATGGGGAGCGAGTACGTGAACCAGGACGCGTTTGACGCCGAGACGATGATGTCGGAGACGGGCCCGTCGACGCCCATCTTCTTCATCCTGTTCCCCGGGTACTCGCCTTCGAAGGAGATCGAGGCGCTCGCGAACAAGCTCGGCAAGACCGCGGACAACGGCCAGCTCACGATGATCTCCATGGGCCAAGGTCAGGAGCCCGTCGCCGAGAGCGTGCTGGACAAGTACACCAAGAACGGAGGGTGGGTGTTCCTGGACAACGTGCACCTCATGCAGGGGTGGATCCCGTCGCTCGAGCGCAAGCTCGAGATCGCGGCGGAATCCGCGCACAGGGACTTCCGATGCTTCTTCAGCGCCGAGCCCATCAACGGTGCTCCGTTCGCCAAGATCGTGCCGGAGTCTGTGCTGCAGACGTGCATCAAGATCTCCAACGAGCCGCCCTCGGACCTGAAGAGCAACATGCGCCGCGCGCTGGCGCCGTTTTCGCAGGACGTCTTGGACCGCTCCACCACCGAGGAGAAGAAAACCGTGCACACCGCGGTGTTGTTCGCGCTGTGCTTCTACCACTCGTTACTGTTGGGGCGCAAGAAGTTCGGCGTCGGCATCGGCATCGGCCTCGGATCCGGCCTCGGCTACTGCCGCGGGTACTCGTTCAACATGGGCGACCTCGTCAACTGCACGGAGGTGCTGTACAACTACCTGGAGGGCAACGCGACGACGCCCTGGGAGGACATGCGTTACATGTTCGCCGAGGTGTTTTACGGCGGACACATCACCGACGCGATGGACCGCCGGCTGTGCGTGTCCTACCTGGACGTGCTCGTGGTGCCGGACCTGCTCCCCGGCGCGGACGGCGCCGCGCCCACGAAGATGCTCGCGCCGGGGCTGCCCGCGCCCAACCCCACGTCGTACGCGGACCTGAAGGCGTACGTCGAGCACAACCTCCCCCCCGAGACGCCAGCGATTTACGGGCTGCACTTCAACGCGCAGCTCTCGCTGTTGACGTCGGAGGGTGAGATTCTGTTCAAGACCATCGGCGACGTGAGCGGCGGCGGCGGCGACGGCGGCGGCGGCGGCGACGACATGGAGTCTATCGTGCGACAGGGCGTCGAGCGCATGTACGACTTCTGCCCCGAGCCGTTCAACATCATCGAAATCGAGAGCCGCATCAAGGACAACAACCCCTTCGTGGTGTGCGCGCTGCAAGAGGCGATGCGCATGACGGACCTGCTGGTGTTCATGAAGCGCTCGCTGGAGGAGCTGACGCTCGGCCTGGACGGCGCGCTGAACATGTCCCCGGCGATGGAAGAGGTGCAGATGGGCATCTACAAGAACACCGTGCCGCCATCCTGGATGAAGCAGATGTCCACGCGCGTGCAGGAGGTGTACTCGCTCTCGCGGTGGTACCGCGACGTGCAGGAGAGGCACGCGCAGCTGGACAAGTGGACGATGCGCAATATCGAACACCCCAAGACGGTGTGGCTTCCCGGCTTGTTCAACGCCAAGGCGCTGATCACCGCGGTGCAGCAAGTGTACGCGCGCGCGAACCAGCTCCCGCTGGACGTCATGGGGTTCATCACGGAAGTCACGAAGCTCTCTCCCGGCGACATCACGGAGTATGCGGAGGAGGGCGCGTACATCCACGGGCTCACCATGGAGGGGGCGCGCTGGGACGTCGCCGAGGGCACCATCAAGGATTCCAAGCCGAAAGAGCTGAGGTGTCTGTTACCGGTGATCAACGTGGTCCCGGTGACCAACGACAAGCTCGACACCACGGGGTACTACATGTGCCCGGTGTACATGAACATGCAACGCGCGAACGTGTACTCGGCGCAGGTGAGCACGTTCACGCTGAAGCACCCGGAGGACCAGCCTTCGGTGAAGTGGACGCTCGCGTCCGTCGCGCTGCTGATGCAAGACGAGCTCGCGGCGTGAGCGACGAGCGACGCGCGTTTCCGCTGGAAACGAAGCACGAACCCCCGGACGGACGCGATATCGGTGGGAACCGGCGCGGCGTTCGGGAGTGTACTGTACATACGCGCAAGCGATTAGACACTTAGACAACTTATAGACGGTGCAATACTACGTATGACTTTACGTTTACGCGCGCGCTCTCGGCGCGAGACGCGCGTTTTTTTTTAGAAACAAGTGAAAAATCTCGGCGCGAAAACGCGTTTCGTGGGCAAAAGAATGTTTTATTACCACAAAGTGTTTGCTATACACCTCGCTGACTTCGTCTCGCGCAGACGACAGTCACCCCATTCCGGTCGACAACGCACCCACCAGACCGGAACACCGCTTTCGTTTTCCTGCCGAAAAACGTTTTTACGCCTTCGTCGCGTTCCGAGACGACGGATTACGCGGCGACGACAATCTCCGTCTCCGCGATGCGCTCGTAGAGCTCGCGCACCTTGAGGCCGCAGAGCGTCTGGAAGAGGCCGGTGCCGTTGTTGGAGCCGGGGCCGTTCTGGTACTTGAGCATCTGCTGGGTGATCTCGCCGTAGAACTTGGTGGAGGTGTTGGAGAGGTGCGACTCGACGTAGATGAGCTCCTCGAGCTTGTCGAACTGGCCGTCCATCTCGAGCACGGAAACCTCCTCGCCGAAGAAGGTGTCCGGGCCGTAGAAGAACTTGATGCCGGGGTAGGAGCACGTGAGCTTGCGGCCGCAGGGGATCCAGGAGATGGTGGACCCCTCGTCGAACAGGTAGGGCGCGTCGAAGTTCTCGACACCCTCCTTCATGATCATGCGCACGCGCAGGATCTTGCCCTCGTTGTCGTCGGGGATGAGCTGCGTGGGGAGCACCTGGATGATGACGTCGGCGTGCGCCTTCTGGGGGTCGACGAACGCGTCAAAGTCGGGCTTGCGCGCCTCGATGGAGGCCTTGATGGACTCCAGGGAGTGGCCACGCTCGGCCATGTCGCGCTGGATCTTCCAGGCGAACTTCACGTCGTCGGAGATGTCGAGGTAGATCTTGAAGTCGAACATCTCGCGCACGCGCTCATCCGCGAAGGGGTGGAGGCCCTCGAGGATCAGGATGTCGGGGGACTCGATCGTCTCCGGGGGGTCCATCACGCCGGTGACGTGGTTGTAGATGCGCTTCTCCACGGTCTTGCCCTCCTTGAGCGCCTTGACCTGGTCGAACATGAGGTCTGCGTGTGCAAGGGAGAAACGAGACGGTCAGTCGCGTCCGCGCGGCGTCTCGTCGCCGCGGCGAAAGAATGTTCGAGCTGTGCCACCTGGCACGCGGATAAGCCCTAAGCTGAAAAACGACAGGCGGAGGAGCGTCGCGCGTTCCGCGTCGCGGAAAAAATACCGTAAATCGCGCGTGAGTCCTTCGGGTCCGGTGCTTGGCGCCCGTGTGCTCGTCTGGGCGTATCCGGCCCGTGCGAGGCGCGCGTCGTCGATCGCGCGCGTTCGGAAGTGACTCGGGGACGTACCGAAGTCCTGCTCCGCGAGGTTGAGCGCGGTGAGGCCGGACTTCTTGCGGCCCTCGCGATCGTTCAGGTGGTAGTCATCGAGGCACAGCACGGTGGTGGTGTCGGAGATGAGCGTGTTCGAGTCGGGGTTGCCGCCCTCGGGGGGGGACGCCTTGCCGCCGAACAGCGAGGTCATGCGGCGCATGAAGGTGGACTTGCCGCAGCCGGAATCGGCGGCGAGGCCGATGACCACCGGACCGTCGCGAGCCGCGCGGACGACGGTGTTCACGCGAGCAGCGCGGGTCTTGACGGGAGCGCCGAGCTTGGCCTTGGAGCCGAAGGACTTGCGAGCCGCGAGGGGCTGCGCGCAGGCGGCGGACATGGTCATGGTGGTGGCCATCTTTGGTGAAGTCGTGTGTTTGTCGAACGGGGACTGGACGACGCGTCGAAGAGTGCTTCGCCGGCGGATCGACCGCGCGATTAAATCGCCTCGCGCCTTCCGATGGCGCTCTCTCGAGCGCTCATTATCCGAGGTGGATTTCGAGCGCGCCGAGCTGCTCGGTAGTCCGAAATAAACGCAAAAGAACGCCGATTCAGTGTTTCAGGGGTGTGCCAAGAAAAAGAAGGTGTTGCCAGTTGGCAATACTGCGACCGGCGTTCGCGGAGGCAAGAAGGTATGCGTCTCATCAGTCACATTTTTGTGCGAACGCGCATTTCACACCGCAAACACTCACAATTTTTTTTTCATGTTTTTATGACATAAAAAACGCGGTTTCCCGCTACGTCGCCGCCGCGTCTTCCGCGAGCAGCGCGTCGATGACGGCGCTGAGCCCCCCTATGTCCCGGATCACGTGCGTCGGCTGCGCGGCGCCCGGCGGCGCGGGCGTCCCCGCGGGGTTCACCCACACCGACGCGCGAAGCGCCGCGTCGACGCCCCCCTGCGGCGGCGGCGGCGCGAAGAGAAGGAAAAAGCGACGTCAGTCTCGCCGCGCCCCCGGCGCGTCGGCTCGGCGGCGAACGCTTAGTGACGAACGGTCGCGCGAACGACGAAACGCGGTTGAAAAAACAGAAGCGCATGACGCGAAGAGGAAGAGCCACTCCTATCAGTAACGCGCGCATTACCTGTACGTCCGTCGCGAGCGAGTCGCCGACGTGCGCGGCTTCGCGCGGCGCGCACCCCGCGACGCGACACGCCTTGAGGAAGATGTCGCGCGACGGTTTCTCCCGTCCCCCCCGCAACACCTCCTCCCCCCCCACGATGATCGCGTTTGGGTCCGGGAAGAGCTCATGCGCGCGCACGGCTGCGAGCTTGTCGCGCTGCACGCGGTGGTGCCCGTTCGTGATCACCACCAGCGCCAAACCCCGCGCGCGCGCGTGCGCCACCGCCGCGCGCGCGCCCGGTGCGAACACGAGGTGCGCCAGCCTGTGGCCGTCGAACGCGGTCTGCGCGGCGGCGCCGGCGGCGGCGACCGCCGCGGCGACGTGCCCGCCCTCGGGGGAGGGGACCTGCAGCGCGAGCGCGCGCGCCCACAGCGCGCCGCGCCAGGCGCCCACCTCCACCGGGTCCGGGGACGGGTCCCACGGCGTGCGCGAGAAGAGCGCCCTGAAGTCCGCGAGCAGGCGCGCGCGATCGACGGGACCGGCGGCGAGGGCCCCGCGCTCGGAGAGCGCCGACGCGGCGGCGGCGGTCGCGGCCTCGAGCGCGGGGACATCGTGCTCGCTCGTCGCGCACAACGTGTCGTCGAAGTCCAGAAACACAGCCTTGAGCCCCATCGCGGCGGCGCCCGCGCGCGACGCGACTGTCTTCGCTGGCCACTCCGACACCGAGGAAAACGCGCGTGGTCGATTTCGTTTTTCCACGTTTGTTTTGGAACAAAACGCTTGTCCAGGTTGTTGACCAGAAGCACAACTCCTCGCGTCCTTCGCACACCTCCGCACCACCACTCTTCCTTCCATCACCATGGGTATCTCCCTCGCCACCGGTGACGCCATCGCGAACTCCTTCCGCGACAATTTCGTCAGCGGTTTCGCGGAGAACAACCACGCCGAGACCATGAAAGGCATGATGGCCGAGACCGTCAAGTGCAACTGGGCGGACGGGTTCAACGGTGACAAGACCGCGGACGAAGTCTGGGACCAGTTCAAGAACACGTGGGGCGCCATGGTCTCCAGGGTGTGCTGGTCCATGCAGACCCCCGTCATCGACACCACCCAGTCCCGCATCGTCATGGCCGGCCCGCTCGTCATCAACATCGACGGCGGTTTCCCCGATAACGCCAACCTCATCCACGACGGGCGCGGCATGTGCTTCATCTTGACCCTCGACGACAACCAGAAGGTGTGCGCCTGGGACGGCTTCTGGGACAATGAGTACCCGCCCATGCTCGAGGCCCTGGGCAAGACCATGGCCAAGATGCAGGAGGCCAAGTAAGCGCCGCGCGCGTACGACGCACGTCTGTCGGAAAAGAGCTACATAATAACGTTATGCGCGGTACTAACGTTATGCGAGACAGGGATGTCAGAAATTGGAATTTTCCAGAGTGACGCGCGAAGACACCCGAACGCGCCGGTAGACGCGCGCCTTCGCATATGCGTTCGTGAAAAAAGTCTACTCGATGCCCTCGCGCTCGTCTCTGCACCCACACGCGCCCAGCCGCGGCAGAGAGCCAGCGCGGTGACTACTCCCAGTCCTCTGCGCGGACGCCCGCGCCGCGCGCGCCGCCGCCCGCGCCGCCTCCCTCCAGGAGCGACGTGACCAGCCCCGCGTTTTGTCGTTTCTCCGACGGTTTCTCGCCGCCGCGCGGCCCGCCGCGCCGGACGGGTTGGTCGTCGTCCGCGTACCCCACCAGCCCCACCATGTGCTGCGTCTCCAGGTCGCCCTGCGAGTGCGCGTCCCGCCGACGCTTCTTGCCGCTGCTCGCGCCGTCCGCGTCGTCACCGCGCGACCGCTGCGACCCCGTTTTCGACGGCGACGCGAGCGCGCGCTTCCCGAAGACGGCGTCGGGGACCCGGAACCCGTCGCCGACGTCGTCCAGCGCGAGGCTTCCCGGCTCGCCCGCGGAGGGTACGCCCAGCATGCCCGCAGCGACGTCGTCGATCATGTTCGCGGCGAACTGCGAGCCGTCAGGGGGCGCGCGCGCTGACGCCGGCGCCGCCGGCGCCCGCGCCGCCAGACGCGGCGAGCGCGCGCCGCCGACGCGCGGCGAAGGCGTCGCGCCGCCTCGGCCGCCGGACCGACGCGCAGCCCTCTGCGTTTCGGGCGCGGCATCGAGCGCCGGTGCGTGCGTTTGGGGCGTCTTGGGCGTCTTCGGCCGCGTCTTCGGCGTCTCCGGCGTCTTCGCGGACGACGCGGGACGACGCGCGGGCGCGCGCGTCGGCGCCGGCGTCGGCGCCGGCGGCGCCGGCGCGGGAACGTCGGCGACGGTGACCGCCGCGGGCTGAGACACCTGGAGCACCGCCGAGAGACTCGCGCGCGCGGTCGCGCTTCCCACCTGGTGCGCCGCGCCGCGCTGGCGCTGCGACCCGCGCGGACGCTGCGAGCCCCCGTCGGCGGCGGCGTCAAGGTTCTCAAGGTTCTCCGGCGCCGAGCAGAGGGGGGCGTCTTTTTTAGTCCGTAAAAAGTTTTCGTCCGCGCGCGCGCCGCCGGAGCCGGAGCCGCCGGGCGCCTCCGTCTCGTCCTCCGGCTCCGGCGGCGGCGGCGCGAACCCCGCCTCGTCCACGCGCTCGCCCGCGGCGACGCACGCGTGCAACCACTCGACGGTCACGACGTGGATCCCCCAGCTCATCGCCGCGGTGTACTTCGCGCCCTCCGCGGCGGGCGCGATGAGGTGCGTGTTTTTGTTTCGGCCCAGCCTGTCCGTGTACCTGGCGCCGAGCAGGTGGCACAGCATGTGCACGGACGCCTTGATCCGCTCGTCGTACGTCGACGTGCTGATGCGCAGGCTCTGCATCGACGGCAGCGGCGCATCGCACGGTAGAGGCCTGTATGCGGGGTTGGCCGAAGCGGGCCCGTGGCCCGAGGGGCCGGCGCGCTCTGTGAGGTCGACGACGCGCTCCTGTTGCACGCACGTCTCCAGCCAGTGGCACGTGACCTGCTTCGCGCGCTCGGGCGCGGGCGCCGCGAGCAGCGCGCGCCGCTCCTCCGCGGTGGGCGCCGCGGGGCACACCACGTACTTCGCGCTCGCGGGCGCGACGCCCGAGCCGGCGCCGGCTCGCGTCGAGCAGGCGACCGCGACGCCCGAGCCGGCGCTTATGAACTCGCGCGCCGCGTCCTCCTCTTCGCGCGACAAGAGGGGCGAGAGCGCGACGCGCTCGCCCCGGAAAACCGCCGCCGCGGTGCTCGGCCCTCCGCCCTCGTCTCCGCCCTCCGCGAAGGCACACAGCCCGGCGGCCGCAGTCTCCGGGACCGCGAACGCGGTCGCCGGCAGCTCCGTGCCCGTCGCGGGGTACTCGGAGGCGCCCGCGTCGGGCGGGCGGTTCTGGTCGGCGGGCGCCGCCGCGCGGGTCGCCTCCGCCTCGGCTTCTTTCGCCAGCGCCGCGCGAGTCAGCGGGTTGGGCGCCGCGGGGTCGCCGCCGCGCCGCCGCGGCTCGCGCTCGGGCGCGCGGTCCGCGCGGCCGCGTGCCGCCTCGCGGAGGCTGCGCGGCAGATGTCTGTTCTCCCCGTCCGGAGCGACGCGGCGAGGAACGCTCGTCTCTGCGTTTTCGTCGCGCTTTTCGGTCGCGCCCCGCGCGGCGGCGGCGACGAACAGGCTGGGCGCCACGAGGTGCGGCTCCTCGTCCGCGACGCGCGCCTCCGCCTCGCACGCCTCCAGCCATGTCAAATGCACGACCCGGTCCCTGAGCTCCTTGAGCGCGGAGAGCGACCCGGGCGGCGGGTCGTCGGGAACCACCACGTGCGTCGCCTTGGCGGGGTTCGAAACCGTCCCCGCGCCCGCGCGGCGCACGACGCGAAGCGCGCGCGCGTGCTCCTCCGAGTCTCGCTCGAAACCACGCAGGCACACGCGCGCGCTCAACAAGAAACACGACTCCCAAGGTACGTCGTCGCGCTCGTTAGGCACGTCGTCCTCCGCGTCCGCGCGTCCGGCGTCCGCGTCCGCGTCGCGCGTTTTCCGCCCGGAAGCGTCGCCGGAGGCGTCTCCCGCCGCCGCCAGGCTGAACTCGGTTTCGTCCGCCCTCGCTCGCTCGTCCACGCACGCGCGCACCCACGCCTCGGTCACGATGCGCACGCCGTCCCACCGCGCGGCGTGCGCGTACTTCGCGGAGGTGGTGTCCGCGGCGACCAGGTGCGTGCACACGCCCTTGACCAGGTCCGAGGCGTACGCGCCGCCGCCGGCGACGACGCGCGATTCGATCTCGGCGCGCGCGTGTTGCGAGTGGCCGGTGACGCAGACGCTGAGCCCCGCGAACGGAGGCGGGCGGTACCCATGCGGCACGTCCGGGCCTTCCAGCGGGAGGAACGCGTGCGCGGCGGCGCTGTCCCGCAGCCACGCGGGCGTCGCCGCGGGCACGCCCCGCGCGCGCGCCAGCAGGTACTTGGGCGAGTTCACCGTCTTCGCGACGCAGAAGTCGAAATGGTCATCCTTGGAGAAGCTCAGGTTCACGGTCGCGCCGAGCTGTTCGGCCAGAGACACGATCTCGTTCTGGTGCGCGTGCGGGGGAAACAGTAACGCGCGCGTTGGGCGGTCGGCGGTCGGGGGGGTCAGAGGGCGAGGCGACGACGGTCGCGCGACGAGAGGAAAGTGGGCACCGAGGGTGCACAGATGTGGACGAGGTTCGCGCGCGGGCGACGACGGGTCCGTACCTGCTCTTCCTCGACGAGCCCGGTGACGATGAGGACGGGGCCCATGGCGACGTCTCACCCCGCGCGCTCCGCACGCTGCCACGGGTGAGGCGCTGCGCCCTCGACACTGCGCGCGTCTCGGACGCGACGAGACAGATGCACGGATCTCGGATTTTTGAAAAGTCAATATTCGCCACGAGACTCTCGGCGTCTCGGGACATCTTGGTGTCCGTGTTCATCGAAGCCTCACTCCGCCGGCGCGATGGTGGCGTCGTTCGACTGCAGGTCGCCGTACGACCCCGCGGCGTACGCCGCGGCGGCGCTCGAGGAGCGGCTCGAGGAGACCCGCGTGGTGTACGCGAACGTCTTCTTCGGTGTGGGCGTGGGGGCGGCCGCGAACGGGTACCTGGCGTGCGGAACCAGCACGGGCACGCTCAGCGTCTTCAACGTGGACCATCTGCTCGCGGGCGGCCCCGAGAACGACGTCGCGCCAGCCTTGGTGCTCCCCGCGCACAAGGGCGCGGTGTACTCCCTCGTGGTGCACGCGGACGAAGGCATCCTGTGCAGCGGCGGCGACGACGGGCGGACCGCGGTGTGGCGCGTCGACGCGCTCGTGGCTGCCGCCGACGGCGACGACGAAAAGAAGGACGCGCGGCCCGCCGCCGCCTTCGTCAACCCGCAGCGCGGTCTGCCTCGCGGCGCGCTCGGCGCGATCCCGGAGACCAACGCGCTGGCTTACGACGGCGTGCGCGGCGTGCTCTTCGCCGCCGCCGGGGACGGCGTGTGCTACGGCTGGGACGTGCGCGAGGCGCGGGGCGCGCCCGCCGTTTGTTTGCGCGGGCACGCCGCCGGCGCGCCGCTGCACTGCGCGGCGGCGCGCGCCGGCGGCGGCGCGAGCGGAACGGTGGTGACCGGCTCGGAGGACGGGACCGCGCGCATTTGGGACGTGCGACAGGAGGTGGCGTCGCATGTCGTGAACCCGTACGCCGCGACGAGTGTCTCTCTCGGTGCCTCTCTCGGTGTCTCTCGGTCTCCGGAGACCGAGGAGTCCGCGTCTCCGACTGAGACGCGCGCGTCGCGCTCGCCGCGACGCGGGACGGATGAGAGACGCTCGAGACGGTGGGTCGGGTGCGTGGCGCTGGACGGTGCCGAGAACTGGTGCGCGATGGGGAGCGGCGGCGGCGTGGTGACGATGTGGTCGTTCGCCGCCGGCGCGTGCGCGTCGCGCGTGACCGCGGGGCGGGGCACGGCGATGCAGGCGGTGAAGCTCACCGGGGAACACGTGGTCGCCGCCGGGAGCGAGCCGCACGTGTTCCGCTGGAACTTAGCCGGGAAGCTCATCTCGAGGCAGCCGTGCGGCCCGGCGTCCGTGTTCGCGCTCGACCACGCGCGCGCAATGACGGCGGTGGGCGGCGCCGGGGCGACGGTGGAGATATTCTCCGCGCTCGGCACGAAGGTGGCCACCGCGAAGTGCGCGTGAAGACAGGACGACGCGATCGTCGCGCACCGTTCGCACCTTCAGTCGTACCTTCAGTAGAACATACTTTACATTTTAAAATTAAAATTACGACGGCACCGCCGCCTCGCATATGTCGGCGTCCGCCCGCGCTCCCAGTATGTCCGCGTACGGGTCTTCCTCGTCGTACAGCGCCGCGCAGTCGTGCCCCTTGAGCGACAGCACGTACCCGATGAGTCTCAGCGCGTGCGCGGCGTCGAACCGCACGTCCTTCACCGTCGCCGCGACCCCGTAGTCGTCCACGAACGCGTCGCGCGCGCCGAACCGCTTGGCGCACTTCTGGCACGACGGCCGCAACCCGCCTCCGCGCGACGGGTCATCCGGCGCGCGCTCGTCGAAAAGCATCGACGCCCGGTACGTCGCGTTCGCGGCCGCGATGTCCGCATCGTCCACAAACGAGGCCCCCGCGCTCACGAACGCGTCCAGCGCGGCGCTCGCCACCGCGTGCGCGCCGGACGCGACGCCGTCGCCGACGCCGGCGGTGGCGCCCGCCGTCGGCCCGAGATCGAGCCCCGCTTTTATTTCGGCGTACGTCGCGCACAGCTCAGCCGCGAGCGCCGCCTCCGTGGTGGCCGTCGCGGCCGGCCCGCGCGGTGCGCCGCACGCGACCGGGCCCGCGGCGACGGTCATCACCGTCGCGGGGCACGCGCACGTCTCCACGACGGTCACGCCGTCCGCCTCCGTCGCCGTCGCGACGGCGCCGCCCGCCGACGCGCACGACACGCAGCGCCCGTTGAAGCGCACGGACCGCGCTTCGCCGGCGGCGCACGCGCCCACCGCCACGCCCGCGCCCAGCCCCGCGGTGGACGCCGCCGCGTCGCCCGAGGCGAGCAGGGTCGCCGAGACGGACGCGCGCGTCGAGCACCGCGCGCCGCGCGCGTCGCCGCGCACGGCGTACGTCACGCGGGGAGCGTCGCCGCCGTTGGCGAGCGTCCGCGACGGTTCCGCGGCGGAGTACGACACCGGCGCCATCCACCACCCGAGGTCCGTGTCGTCGGAGGAAAGCGGGTTGGGCGCCGAGAACACCAGCTCGTACCTGGTGTTCTTGACCCACGAGCCGGTGAGCAGAGCGCAGTTCCCCGCGGGGCGGTTGAGCTCCTCGAGCTGCTTCAACAGCACGGCGCGCGCGGCGGCGGTTGTCGCGTCGTCCAGCGCGGCGACGACGGCGTCGGCGGCGGCGGCGCGCGTCGCCGCGTCCTCCGCCCACTCGGGCTCCTGGAACACGCCGTCCAGGGCGGCGCCGCCGGCGTCCTGCACCATGTCGTCGTAGCGGCGGCGCGCGTACGTCTCCGCGTACCGCGCGTCGAGCCCGAGGACGTCCGCGGCGACGCCCGTCTCCACCGGGCGGTGATTCCACGTCGTCGCGCCGCTGAAGGCGCGGACGGAGAGCAGGTCGGCGTCCGTCGCGCCCGCGACGACGTGCGAGGTGCCGGCGAGGAACTGCGAGCCACCCTCCTCGAGCGCGTTCACGACGAACGTGGAGCGGTCGAAGCGGTGGTCCGCCGCGGTGGCGCAGAGTAACACGCCGTCGGGCGCGATGCCGTGGGGGGTGGAGAACTCCAGCGTGACTTGGTTCGTCGCGCCCAGCGCCAGATTGCTGTACATCATGACGCTGCACATCGCGCCGGAGAGCGACATCGCGCGTCGATGGCACGCGCGAGCGCGATCTCGGACGCCGTCGAGACGCTTCGAGTCACTCGCCGCGCGCGGTACGTGTGTGGAGGGGCGCGAGCGGCGCGTCCGAGAAGCACGCGGAAACGAACATGAAACGAGCGCCTCAACGGTCTTCGGCTGTTTTTTGAGCCAAGAAACGCGCGTCGGAACATGTTCAGCGTCCTGCGCCGCTTCGATCCGGTTGCGGATAATTTCAGAGGCGTCGGCCGCTCCGTCATCACACCCTGCCGCGCGTCCAGTCCTCAAGCGACTCCGCGCCTCCCCTCCCAGCCGTCGGCTCGACGCACGCACCATGGCCGCCCGCGCCGCCCTCTCCCCCGCCCCCCTCCGCGGCGCGCTCGTCGTGCGCGCGCACGCCGGCTGCGGCAAGGATCACGCCCACTCCGCCGCCCGCGCGTCGAAGCCGCGGACTGTCGCGCCCCCTCGCGGCACCGCCGCGGCCGCGGGCCGCGGCGTGGTCGCGGCGGCGGCGGATTCCCCCGAGCGCGTGGAGGCGTTCCTGGACGGCCTGAAGTACGACGACAAGGGCTTCGTGGTGGCGATCGCTCAGGACGTGGACACGGGCGCAATCCTGATGCAGGGGTTCGCCGATCGCACCGCCGTGCGCACGACCATCACGCAGAAAAAGGCGACGTTCTTCTCGCGCTCGCGCCAGCAGCAGTGGACCAAGGGCGAGACGAGCGGCAACTTCATCAGCGTGAAGAGCGTGCATATCGACTGCGACAAGGACTCGCTCATCTACATGGGCGTCCCGGACGGGCCCACCTGCCACACCGGCGCGCACACCTGCTACTACTCGCGCGTCGACGGCCCCGACGGCGCCGCCGCCGTCGACGGCGGCGGGACGCGCGACGGCGAGGAGGAGGCGTTGTCCACGCTGTACGAGCTCGAGGCGACCATCGCGCGGCGCCGCGCCGAGGTCACGAAGGAGGGCGACAAGCCCTCGTGGACGAAACGCCTGCTGGAGAACCCCGAGCTGCTGTGCTCCAAAGTGCGCGAGGAGGCGGGCGAGCTGTGCGAGTCGTGGGAAAAGGAGGAGGGCGCCGAGCGCGCGGCGAGCGAGATGGCGGATGTGCTGTACCACTCGATGGTGTTGCTCAACCTGCAGGGCGTCGCGGTGGAGGACGTGATGGCGGTGCTGCGGAACCGCTTCGGCACGAGCGGCGTGGAGGAGAAAGCCGCCCGGCCGCCGAAGAAGAAGTGAGTATAGGAGTATTATTATTACTATTACGCGAACTGTAGACGACCACCGCTCTCCGCGCGCGTCCTATCGTCGCGTCATCTGTGAATCCCACTACTCGTCGTCGTCGTCTGGAATCTCGGGGTTCTTCTCGTTGAGCGACGCGCTGGCGTAGCTGGCGTAGAAGCGGTACTGGTACACGAGCGTCGGGATGGAGGGCATGAACGTCTGCGGCTCGCAGTTCAGCAGCTCCTTCATGAACCCCGCGTTCTCCGCGATGGTGCTCCCCATGACCGCGCCGCCCGGCTTCAGCAGGAACCTCGCCGTCTCCGCGTACTTCTCCCACACCTCGCGCGTGATGAACGGCGGGTCGATCACGACCATGTCGAACGTCCCCTTCAGCGCGTCCGCGTCGGCGAAATCCACCGGCGCGTTGAAGTCGTACCGCACGAACCCGCGGTCGCTCTTCCACTGCTCGTCCAGGTCGAAGCACCACGACCGCGCGCGCACGTCCTTGTTCAGCGAAAAGTACACGCTGGGCGTGCTCAGGAAACACGCCTTGGTGTCCTCGGACGCGCACACCGTCTCCACGTCCCGCACCATGGCGTCGATGCTGCGGTTGCTGTACCAGTACTGATTCAGATCCTCATCCTCGCGCGTGGTGCTCAGGAAGCGGTTCTTCTTCAGCGACACGCCGTCGCCTTCGGCGCCGAACGCGGAGGACTCCGCGAACACCATGGGGAAGGGCCGCGCGACGCCGCCCCGCGCGCGTCTGCGCGTGTGAGGAGCGGGGGAGGAAGCCGGTGCGAATACGTATCGTACTATAATAAGCCCGAAATCCGGTGAAATGACGTGATATTTAAAAGCTTGACCCTAAAGGGTCGGTCAAGAAGTTCTTTTACCTTTCAAAATACGTTATTGAACCAAATTTTGAACCAATTGAACCGATTGAACCAATTGAACCAATTTGTACCCTTCTCCTCAGCCCGACGCCGGCGCCGCGGGCGCGGCCCGCCAGCTCATCTGCGTGATGAGCGAGAACGACGCGTCCAGCCTCCCCGAACCTCCGGAGGCTCGGGAGAAGGATTCGTGCGGCGACGCCTCGCCCTCCTCCAGCCGCGCCAGGTCCGAGCTCGCGCGGAACAGCGCGTCGGCGACGTTGCGCAGCGCGCCGCCAAACGCGCGCCGCGCGTTTGGCGCACGCGCGTCGGGCCCCCCCTCGCCCTCCGGCGCGTCCGGTCTAGCTGACTCGTCGTCGCCGCCTCTGCGCTCGAGCTCCATCTTGAGCGCGGCGGCCTGGCGCTCGAGGCGCTCCAGCGCGTCACGGCCCACCAGCGCGTGCGCGTCGACGCGCGGGAAGGCGGCCAGGAACGCCGCGCACCGCGCGGCGGCGGCGTACAGGCGCGCGGCGAGCGCCTCGGAATGCGCGTCGCCCACCGGGGCGTCGCCGCCCGCCGCCACCGCCGCCGCCACCGCCGCGGCGCCCGGCGGGCCGGAGACTGGCGCGGACCCGATGGCGCAGCTGAGGAACCAGCCGGTGGAGCATCCGACCGCGGGGGGCGCCCTCTGCAGCTCGCGTTCACTCTGTGTCGCCGGCGCGCACGCCACGCCGCGCCGCGGCGGCGGCGACGCGACCCACCGCAGAAACGAAGCCGCCGCCGCGCGCGCGCGCGCGCGGTGCTTGGGCGCGGCGATTTGCCACGGCGCCTCGGCGGCGGAGGCGAGCGCGTGAAGGAACGCGGCGGAGGCCTCCGCCTCGGCGAGCGATGCGGAGGTCACCTCCGCGGGCGCGAGCGCGTCCTCGAGCCGGTCCGCGATGGCGTCGCGCGTCGCGAAGGACACGAGCGCGGAGGTCACGGCGGAGGCGCGCGGGTCGTCTGAGGCGGTTTCCGACGCAAACGCGGCGAGCGTCGCCGCGACGCGCAGCGCCAGCCGGTACGCGCGCTCGGGGTCGTACGCGTCGGGGGACTCGCGCGACGCATCACCGATCTCGCCGTAGAGCGCCTGAACGTCCGCATCGCGCTCGTTCCTCGCGTCGCGCTCGCACAGCCGCTCGCACAGCGCGCCGAGCCGCGGAAGCAGGTCCGCGCGGAGCAGCGCGTCGGCGCCCTCGGGGCCCAAGCGTGCGAGGTCCAGGCACAGCGCGAGCGCCGCCGGGACCTCCGCGCCGCCGCGACGCTTTCGAGACGGTTTTTCGCTTTCGACACCGTCGCTCTCGTCGCTCTCGTCGCTCGAAGTCGAGGAGGCTCGAGCGTATTCCTCGCGCTGCGCGCGCCGCGCGAAGCGCTCGCGCGCGTCCGCGCGCGCGGCGGCGTCCGCCTCGGCGGCGTCCAGGAACGGACGCAACGCCGTCGCCGCGGCGCTTTCGTCGCGCGCGTCAAGGAACTCGGCGAACGGGAGCGAGTGGAAGGACGACGGGGCGTCGTCGAGCCCGGCTTTTGTGCCGTAGGGTTTCTGCGCCGTAGGGTTTCTGCGTCCTCGGCGACGTCGCCGCGGCGGCGCCAGCGGGGGGAGGAACGGCGCGCCGCCCGTCGCCTCGGCCAGCGCGGCGGGCGAGACGAGGCCGTCGCACATCTCGCGCAGCGCGCCGAGCGCGAGCGCGCCGTCCTCGCCGCCGGCGGGCGTCGCCGCCGCCGCGCAGAGCACGGGCACGAGCGGCCACAGGCGCTGGCCCAGCTCGGCGCCCTCCGCGAGCCGCGAGGCGGCGGCGGCGGCGTCCCCGTTCGCGGGGTCCGCGGCGACGCGCCACGCGCGAATCGCCGAGACGGTCGCAGCCAGGAGCGGCCGCGCGAACGCCGCGCTCGAGGAGGTTCCCGCGGCGACAGAAACGTCGCCGCGGCGCGCCAGCGCGCGCGCGGCGGCGTGCGCTACGGCGCACGCCATAGAGAAAGCCTCCGAAGGCTCCGCCTCCTCCGCGGCGGCGGCCCAGACGCGCACCAGCAGCGCGGCGGCGTCGGCGAGCTCGGCGGCGAGCCGCGCGAAGTGATCGGCGCCCTCCTCCTCGGAAGCGCCCAACGCGTCGTCAAACGCCTCCAGCGCGGCGCGCGCCGCCGCCGCGCGCTCGGACGCGGGCCACGCGCTGAGCAGCCCCGCCGAGGACAAAGAGGACGGCGCGAGCAGCGCCTCGCGCGGCGCGGCGGGCGAGACGAGACCGTCGCGCGTCTCGCGCGTCGCGTCGTCCGCGAACGCGTCGCGCGGCGACGCGAGCGCGGGCCCGGCCGCCGCCGCCAGCAGGTCCACCGCGGCGGCCACCGCCGCCAGCTGCGCGCTGGCGCGCGACGCCGAGCGGCCCGCCGCGCGCAGCGCCGTCGCCGCAGCGCGGCCCGGCGCGGCGAGCGCGCCCGCGGGCGCGTCTTCGGCGCCTTCCGAAGCGCTCGGAGCGAGATTTCCCGTCGCGCGCTCCACCCAGGACGCGTCGAACAGGAAGTCGCCGCCAAAATCGGGCGCGCCGCCGAAGGCACCGGGCGGCGGCGGCGCGAGGACGGCGCGCTCGAGGCGCGCGTCGCGCGCGACGTCCAGGGCGCGCCTGACGGGGTCGCGCGGCGCCTTCGGTCGCGCGCGCCCCTCCGCCGCCGCCTCCGCGGCGGCGGCGACCGTCTCCAGCGCGGCGACGCGGTCCGGCGCCCCGGAGTTTTCCCGCGCGCTCGCCGCGACGAGCTCGGCGGCGGCGGCGTGCGCGAGCAGCGCGCGCCCCGCCGCCGCCGCGTTCGTCTCCAGTGTCGCGTCCGGGAGCGACGCGCGCGCCACGGCGGCGCGCGGCGCGCCGAAGCCGGCGACGGCGCGCGTCGCCGCCGCGCGCTCCGCCTCCGCCGCCGCGCGCAGCGTGACGGCGTGCGCGCGCGAGCGCGCCGCCGAGAAGACGCCGGCGGCGCGGCGCGGCTTGAGCCACCTGCGCAGCCAGCCGAGCAGCGCGCTCTCCCCTCCATCCGCGCGCCGCGCGCACCAGCGCGCCACCGCCGCCGCCGCCGCACTCGTCTCCGTGGGCTCGGCGAGCCTCCCCTCCCGGCGCGCCGCCGCCGTCTCGGCGGCGAGCATCGCCGTCGCGTCCGCCTCCGCGGCGAACCTGTGCGCCTCCGCCTCGTCGTCGTCGTCGCCGCCGTCGCCCTCTCTCTCCTCCGCGTTCTCCGCGTCGGCGAAGGGCGGGAGGCACGCCTCGAGGCGCGCCACCAGCTCGAAGGGCCGCGAGCGCAGGACGCTCACCGCGGCGGCGGCGCCTTCGCGCCCGCCGATTCGTGACTGGGCTCCGTACAACGCCGCCGTCGCGCGCGTCGTCGCGGCGAGCGCGCGCGGATCGGAGGCGCGCGTCGCCGCGGCTTCGCCCAGGCACGCCCACAGCGAGTCCAGCGCGCTCGCGGGCACGTCGCCGGGATCCGCGCGCGCCTCCTCCGCGCCCAGGCGCGCCGGCAGAAGCAGCGCCTCCGCCAGCATGGGCTGGCGCGCCGCCGCCGCCGCCAGGAACGCCGCCGCCGCGCGCGCCGCCGCGGGGTCGGCGCGCGCCGCGCCCGGCGCGAGTGCGCGGACAACCGCGGCGCGCGCGTCCAGCGCGTCCGGCGCGGCGCCTCCGCCCGTCTCGGACGGCGTTCTCGCCGACGCCGACGCCGACGCCGACGGCTCGGGGAGCGACAGCGTCGAGCCGAACCCGATCCCGCGCGCGCCGCGCGGCGCGAGCGACGGGAGCGCGCAGGCGAGCGGCGGCTCCGCCGGCGCGCACTCGCACAGCGCGGCGAGCGCGGGGAGCGCCAGCGGGCAGCACGCCGCGGCGTACGGGTACGCCGCGTACGACGCGACGGCGGCGGCGAGCGGGGGGCCGCCCCAGGGCGCCTCCACCAGCAGCGCGCGCGCTAGCGGCCCTCCGCCGAGGGACCCGGGCGCGCTACTGGCGGCGGCGTCCGCTGCCGCCGCCGCCGTCGTCGCCGCGTTCGTCTCGAGCGCGCGGAGCAGCGCCGGCAGGAGCGCGAGCGTCGCCGCTACGGCGTCCTCGGCGGCGGCCACCTCTTTCGCTCGCCAGACGCCCTCCTCGTGCATGCCGCGCAGCGCGGCGGCGTCCAGCGCGAGCGGCGCCAGCGCCGCCGACGCCGCGCCGGCGTCGCCGGCGACGAAGCCGGCGACACCGGCGCGGCGCGCGGCGTTGGCCGGGCCCGGACGCGGCGCGAGCGCGGACGCCAGCGCCCTCGCCGCCGCGGCGTGCATCTCCCAGCGGTCGGCGCGGCGGCGGTACCGCCACGCGCCGTGACGCGTGAGCACCTCCACCAGCGCGTGCTGGAGCAGCGGCGTCATCGCCGGGGCCGCGCCCGCGCCCGACGACAGCAGCGCGTCCACCAGTCTCAGGAGCGCGAGCGTCAGTGGGTACTCGCCGGCGGCGCGCTCGGCGGGGAGCACGGCGCGCTCGAACATCGTCAGGCCCACGGCGGGTCCCTCGCCCCGCAGGGACGCGAGCGCGGAGGTCACGGCGTACCCGCCGGCGTCGCCGGTCGCCTCGCCGTCCGCGCGGAGCAGGGGCGCCGCCGTGAGCTCGTCCAGCGCCGCCGTCGGCGCCGCCGCCGCGAGCGGCGCGGCGGCGGCGAGCGCCAGCGCGGCGCGGAGCACGCCGGGGTTCACCGGAGAGCTCTCCGCCCCGGCGACGGCGCGCGTCGCCCAGGCGGCGCCGTCGGAGGTGCTCCCCGTGACCACCGCGGCGAGCGCGCCGAGCGCCGTCGCGGGCGCGCCCGGGGGCACCGCCGCGGAGACGTCGCACGCCGCGAGCGCGGCGGCGAAGGACGGCGCCGAGCGCAGGACGCGCGTCAGGAACCGGAGCGACGCGTCGAGCTCGGCGGCGTCCGCGGCGGAGGCGCCGTCCGGGGCCATGCCCGCGACCGACAGGACGCATAGGCGCGCCACCAGGACGCGCGTGCCGTCCGCGGGGGCGGACCAGGTGACGATATCCGAACTCTC
>Ga0181561_10001072_pt1 | contig 23933 bp, 27 predicted proteins | sample 011ome_19_FD_133760 | JGI IMG/M metagenome (GOLD analysis project Ga0181561, IMG submission 133760) | Coastal salt marsh microbial communities from the Groves Creek Marsh, Skidaway Island, Georgia - 011510BT metaG (megahit assembly) | ecosystem: Environmental > Aquatic > Marine > Intertidal... | reverse complement strand
GCGGTACTCGTATTTCTTCGATGCATGTTCGATACGGGTGAGATCTGATGCGTTGTAGGGGTGGTGGTCGCGGAACTTCATTTCGTCGCCAATGAATCCACCCGCTTTCTGAATTTGGTACAGACAATCGTCGGGGTTAGCAACCCCGCAAACGACTAATCCTGGCTGCATACTTCCGGATATCAGAGTCGTTCTTCGTTCAAAGGTGAATTCAGGTATTCCTTTCCAAGATTCTACAGGTTGGTATCCTGCTTCATCAATTTGTGATAAGATAGCATTGAAATTGGTGTGCGGAATTTGCCTTAGCTTGCCAGCAGGTAGCATTTGGTCCAATTCAAACCGGCGACTCTTCTGACAAACGAAACTGAAGTCTTTGAGTAGCTCGTAGTGCTGCAAGCCGTCGTCCATGACCAATACTTTCTTATCGCCTGTAATAGCCAGAGCAAGCTGAGCGCTCTTGATTCTATTCTTTCCCACTATGGTTGGAAAGTGCTGTGCATGCAACAGGGCCTCGTCCCCGTAGGTATAGGCATCGTCTCGATCAACAAGGGTACTTTCTTTGACCGAACCTTTGTAGCCTCGAATGAGAATAATAGGGGAATAGCCTAGAAACTTCAACTGCTTTGCTACCCAAATAGTAGCAGGAGTTTTACCTGTACCTCCGGCTTGAAAATTCCCTACACAAACGGTAGGATAAATAGCATGTTTGGCACGCTTGGAACGAACCGCTTCGTCTATTTTTTGACCTAGTAAATAGAAGGAACCCGAGAGGATTTGTGATATCGAAAAGAAGTTTATGTACATAATTACAAAAGCTCCGCTTTGCGCAAAGATTCCTCTTGGCTGTTAATGTCGTTCGGATCTAGCCACAGCGCGCCTTCAAAACGTTTGAAATAGGTCAATTGTCTTTTGGCGTAACGACGACTGAACTGCTGAATGAGTTCAATGGTACGATCACGATTGTACATGCCTTCAAAGTACGGCCACCATTCCCGGTAGCCAACGGTTTGTAGGGCGACTAAGTCCTGATGTGCCTCCAATGTTCTGGCTTCCTCTTCAAGACCCGCTGAAATCATCAAGTGCACCCTGGAGTTGATACGTTCGTAAAGCTTTTCACGGTCCATATTCAGTACCCAATTCACTATTTCAAACGGACGATCCTTCGGCGTATTGTTCAATTGCTCGGAATACTTCTTTCCAGTGATGGTGATGACCTCTAGTGCACGAATAATGCGTCGTGGATTGCGGACATCTACCTTGGCAGCATGTTCCGGGTCTAAGCGCTGGAGCTCTTCCTTTAATACCGTGCGACCTTCGGATTGAGCCCTTTCTTCCAAGGCTGCTTTGATCATAGCATCGGTGGGTAATGGATCCAGGCCATGAAGAAGGGCGTCGATATACATTCCAGAGCCTCCGACGGCGACAACGATATCGTGGTTTTCGAATAATTTGTCGAGGGTTTCTAGGGCGAACTGTTCAAACTCACCGGCGGTCATGGGGTTGTGAATGCTGCGGTCGGCGATGAAGTAGTGCGGAACGCGGTCCAATTCCTCTTGCGAAGGCGGCGCTGAACCGATGGCGAGTTCTTTATAGCATTGGCGCGAGTCTGTGGAGAGAATTGGACAACCCAATTTCTCTGCCCAATACAGGGCAACACCGGTTTTACCCACAGCGGTGGGTCCACAAATATTCAATAAGTATTTAGGCATTCGAGGCGAATTCTGTCCCGCATTCGGGGCAATAATTATAGTCGGAAGGGCTGGTGTGCCCGCAGTTTTCACAAGATTTCAAAGCTGGTTTTCCGTCCGTGGGGTTCATGGCTAGATCAACAGTTACGATACCGGTGGGAACAGCGATGATGGCGTAACCGAGGATCATAATGGCCGAAGCAATGAATTGGCCCAGTACCGTCCCAGGCGCAATATCACCATATCCCACGGTCGTTAATGTCACGATCGCCCAGTAAATGCTCAGTGGAATAGAGGTGAACCCATTTTCGGGGCCTTCGATGGTATACATAATGGTGCCCATGACCACGCAAAGGAGGACGACTGTGAAAAGAAATACGCCGATTTTGCGTGAGGAACGCATCAAGCTTTGCCAAAGAAGGTTTCCTTCAATGAGGTATCGGCTAAGTTTTAATACTCGGAATATCCGAAGTAAGCGCAAGGCTCTGATAATAGCGAAAGTGCGGGTGGCAGGGAAGAACAGGGCAAGGTAGAAGGGCAGGGTGCTGATCAAATCTACGAGGCCGTAGAAACTTCTTACGTAATGCGTGGGTTTAGGGCTACACCAAAGGCGCAGTGCGTATTCAATGCTAAATAAAATGGTAGTAATGAGCTCAATTGCGTTGAACCAATGTTGAGCAGTATCATTGGCGGCGAGACTTGGTACAGATTCGAGCATGATCGCTATGACACTCACTCCGATGGTTCCGAAAAGAGCAACGTCGAAAGCCTTACCTGCTGGCGTATTGGCTTCGAAAATAATGGTGTAGAAAGAATCTCTCAGGCTTGTTGTTCGCATAATTGAACCAAATTTCGTAAATTTATAAGTACCGCTTACACGAACCCATGACAGAACTACCCATAGATATCAGCAGGTTAGAAACCGCCACCTTGAATTTTCCAGTAGGGGATGTGCTTTCTAAAAAATCGGAGCGAATGAAGCGCGCTAAGCGTATACACTCTGCGACCTACGTTGGTAATATCCGCCACGAGAAGGTAGATATCGTCTTCCAAACTCACTCAGATGTGTTCAAGGTACAGACCACCATTTGGCTGCATTATGGCGGCTCCATCTATTTGAAAGGAAACATCACCATTCCAGTGGAACGAGTGATTTCAGTGGACTGGCTTTAATAGTATTCTTCCTCTTCGAAACTGTCTTCATCCTCGTCAGTGTAAGGGTCTTTAGAGCCCTCAAGGTCGTCTAAGCCATACATGGCATTGATTTCTGCTTCCGTCATTTGACTAGGGTCCTTGGCCATTCCAGGGGCCGCATAAGCGCTAGGTTTTTTGTCCAATTCTCCTACGGCGTTCAACACCACAAAATCTTCGAACCCTTCTTCCTCATCTTCTTTGACCTTCTCGACGTAGAAAATATTCATGTCAAGGAAGTTGTATACGTACAGCGCATGTGCCGTTTGGCTGAAAAAATCCGCCACCGTCATTGTTTCCATGCTCGGACTGCTCTCGTCCATACTGAACATAGGCAATTCCTCACCTTGGTCCCAATCCGCGGTGCTGTAGTAGAAACTTCCCATCTCCCCAGGTTCCAAACCAAAGGTGGCATATACCTGCTCGTGAAGATTTAATAATGAGGCGCTTCCTTTAGTGCGAACCTCACGAATGACTGTATCGCTGGTATCGGCGATAAAACGTAGAAAAACTTCCATTTATGCTAATCCTAATTGGGCCGCAAGTTCGTCCATTTTACGCAAGGCGGCTTCCCTTTCATTCGGGATATCGCCTTCTAAAATGGCTTCCTTGATACCTTCTTTAATTTGTCCTATTTCACGGCATGGTCCTATGCCGTATTTCGCCATAATCTCCTCGCCAGTGACCGGTGGCTGAAAATTTCGAATCTGATCACGCTCCTCAACCTCCTTTAGTTTCGTGCGCACATGCTTGAAGTTCTGGAGGTATTTGCGCTTTTTCTTTTCATTCTTAGTGGTCAAATCTGCTTCACACAAAAGCATCAATGACTCAATATCATCGCCTGCATCAAAAAGCAATCTCCTTAGCGCGCTGTCGGTCACTGCATCGTCCGATAAGGCAGCAGGACGAGAACTCATCTGCACCATCTTGATGACAAACTTCATGCGAGCGTCTGTAGGCAAGTGCATGCGCTTGAAGAGCTTGGGCACCATCTTGCCGCCTAAAAATTCATGACCTCTAAAGGTCCAGCCTGTGCCCTTGATGAACTTTTTGGTTCGTGGTTTGCCGATATCGTGCAACAATGCGGCCCATCTAAGCCAAAGATCTTCAGAAGTGCGGCTGAGGTTATCCACGACCTCAAGGGTATGGTAGAAGTTGTCCTTGTGGAGTTGCCCTTCAACCTCCTCAACCCCTTGTAAAGCACAGAGTTCCGGTAGTATTTGCTCGAGCAAGCCACTAGTGAAGAGCAAGCCCAATCCGTAACTGGGTTTGGGAACGGCTAAGATTTTATTGAATTCTTGCGCCGTGCGTTCTGGAGCAACAATACTTATTCGCGTGGCATTGTTTCGAATACTCATCAATGCTTCGCTCGAAACCTTAAAGTTGAGCTGTGCTGCGAATCGAACCGCACGCATCATTCTCAGCGGATCGTCGTCGAATGTTTGATCTGGATCAAGGGGTGTACGCAGAATCTTGTCTTCAATATCCTTGATGCCGCCAAATGGATCTAATAGCTCGCCCAAGCGGTCTTTGTTCAGGCAAATGGCCATAGCGTTGACGGAGAAATCGCGACGGTTTTGGTCGTCTTGTAAGCTGCCAGCGGCCACCTCAGGATTGCGACTATTGCGGTTATAGCTCTCCTTACGAGCCCCTACGAATTCAAGGTCTACACCTTCAAAATTCATATGTGCCGTCCCGAAATTATTGAAAACGGTGAGCTTTGGGCGTGGCTTGAGTTGTTGTTGAACCGCTTTGGCTAGTGCAATACCACTGCCGACGACCACAAAATCAATGTCCATTTTTAGTGGACGTCCCATCCATTGATCACGCACATATCCGCCCACGACATAGCATTCTAATCCCAAGGCGTCAGCTTGCGCACCGACGAGCGAGAAAATAGAATCCTTAATGTATTCGGGACGTTGTACCATCACTTACGCTTGGAGTTCGGGAAGTTTCGAGAAATAAATTCCGGCGAGCAAAAGTACGATGAGGATGAAATAGATGCTGAGGTTTGTGCGTTTGATTTTTTGAAGCCAAAAATCCTCAGTTTCATTTCCGGTCAATACCACGGGATATAGTAGGGGAAAGAGCATGATGCTCTCGCGCCACCACAGTTCGTCTTTCTTGTGAATGTAGTTGCGCTTGTAGTAATCCGACCAATGACCAGGTTTCTTCTTGTTCTTTACCCTCAGGTATTGAAAATGCAGGGCCCATTTGAAGCTGTATACGGCTACGATGAAGACCATTAATGCTACTAAAAAGATGGTTTGTCCTGTGCTCATGAGTTGCGAATTTTTTTCATTGCTACATAGCGCCAATACACTCCTTGGGCCATGCTAATACTGTAATTCCAGCCTGCTGCACCGTCCAAAATGCCGCCGCGAAGCAGGTAGTGCTTCACAAAACGAAAGGCGGGTTTTACGACAAAATGGAAGGGAGACAGTATTCCAGTAGATTGGTCTTTATCGAGCGCACTTTTGGCCGCATAGGAACGCTGTTTATTCTCCCATCGCTCCTGGTTGAGATAAGTGTGATGGTGAAGGATACCGGGCAAAGGCTGTGGTTTATGTAGGTCCAATTTTTCGTGCACTTCGCGGTTGGCGTAGCGTTGGCTGCGATGAAATAATCGGACCACAACATCGGATTGAAGGCCTGAAAAACGCATTCGTTTTCCTTGGAAATAATGTACTCTCTTCAGCCCCCAATAACCTCTAGTATCCTCGTGAGACTGCTCTTTCCAGGCAAGAAGAGAATTTTGCAGCACTTGATCCAACACCTCGTCGGCGTCGATAAAAAGTACCCACGAATACTTGGCTTGGTCCATCGCCCAGTTGCGCTGCTCTGCCCAATTTTTCATGGGGCGCTCCAACACGTTTGTGCCCAACTCCTTCGCCAACCTCGCGGTTCCGTCCATAGATCCGCTGTCCACTATCAGTATTTCATCACCTACAGATCGAACCGCTTCCACGCATTGTGGCAGGCGTTCCGCCTCGTTGTAAGTGAGGATAATAACAGAGAGTGTAGTAGGCATTATACGGCTACGTTGTGCGTTCTAAGTGCGTCGTTCAAGGAGGTCTTTTTGTTCGTGCTCTCCTTGCGCTTCCCAATAATCAACGCACAAGGAACGTTGTAAGTACCTGCAGGGAAATCTTTCGGCATGGTGCCCGGAATGACTACTGAACGTGCAGGGACATGTCCTCTATATTCTACAGGTGTGTGGCCGCTTACATCGATGATTTTAGTAGATGCCGTCAATATAACGTTGGCGCCAAGCACTGCTTCTTTTTCCACGCGTACGCCCTCCACTACGATGCATCGTGAACCGATGAAACAATCGTCTTCAATTATTACTGGTGCCGCTTGCAATGGTTCGAGTACACCGCCAATGCCAACTCCACCGCTGAGGTGAACGTTTTTACCAATCTGTGCACACGATCCTACTGTAGCCCAAGTATCGACCATGGTGCCGCTATCTACATACGCTCCAATATTCACGTAGGAAGGCATCATGATCACACCGCTTGCTAAGAATGACCCGTGGCGGGCAATGGCATGAGGAACTACTCGGACACCTTTTTCAGCGTAACCAGTTTTCAATGGAATTTTATCGTGGAATTCAAATGGGGGTACCTCAATGGTTTCCATTTTCTGAATAGGGAAGTATAAGACCACAGCTTTTTTGACCCATTCGTTGACCTGCCACCCATCCGAAGTAGGTTCTGCGACACGTAATTCACCAGAATCTAGTGCACTAACTACGTCGCGAATGGCCTGTTGAGTATCTGCGTTTTGGAGTAATTCTCTATTCTCCCATGCATTTTCTATCGTTGCCCTTAACTCTTGCATAATCGTTGTTGTGTTGAGGTTCAAAGGTACGGCTTTCGGATGCTTTAGACTACCTTTACAGCATGTCAAAAATCGTTGCTTTAGATATCGGAGAAGTCCGCACAGGTATAGCAGAATCTGATGCTATGCAAATGATGGCTTTTCCCTTGCTGACCGTCTACACTTCTGAGCTCATGGGGTATCTGAATTCCCGTAACCTCGAGGAGCCCTTGGATATTGTTGTTGTGGGAGCCCCTACTCGTTGGGATGGAAGCCCCTCAACGGTTGCTACGTTTATTGATGAACTTTGTAGTAAGATTAGTGCTGCCTTTCCAAGGGTCCAATTGGTCCGTGTAGATGAACGCTTCACTTCCTTCTTGGCTTCAGATGCGATGATTCGAGGCGGTATGAGCAAGTCTAAGCGACGTGAAAAAGGAGCAGTGGACAAAGTGGCTGCTGCTTTGATTTTGGAAAATTACTTAGCCCAACGCTAACTATCTTTGTACCCTCATTAGATCCTTATGATATTACCCATTGTTGCCTACGGAGACCCCGTCCTAAATAAAGTTGCCGAGGAAATTGGCGAACAATATCCTGGCCTAGAAGCTTTGATCGCCAACATGTATGAAACCATGTATGGAGCACACGGTGTTGGATTGGCAGCGCCTCAGATCGGCCGCAGCATTCGTCTGTTTGTCGTAGATGCTAGCCCGTTTGCAGAAGAGGGTGAGGAGGACTATGAACTCTTGAAAGACTTTAAAAAGACCTTCATCAATCCTATCATCATTGAGGAATCTGGAGACGAGTGGGGTATGGAAGAAGGATGTCTGAGTATTCCCGAGGTTCGCGAAACAGTGTTCCGCAAGGAGACCGTGGTTATTGAATACTACAACGAACAGTGGGAATTGGTTGAGGAAACCTATAGTGGTTTAGCGGCCCGAGTGATTCAGCATGAATATGATCATATCGAAGGGACCTTGTTCACGGAAAAGATCAAGCCATTGAGAAAGAAATTAGTCAAAGGTGCCTTAGGACGCATTGAACGAGGTAATGTCAATGTGGATTACCCAATGAAATTTCCAAAAGCAAAATGATTCGAGTGTATTTGCTCGCCGTTTTGGCTCTTTGGTCTTGTCAAGGAGCTGCCGAAAGTCCATTGGCTATTGAAAAGCAGGAGCAGGTGGTGTCCATGGATTCGGCTGTGCACTATTTGAATCTTGTGGATAAAAGTATTTTATCTCCGAAGGGGTATACTCGAGCAGCCATACACTTTGTGGCTCAGGATTCATTGATCAAGACCAAGGCTGAATATTTAATGAAAGCGGGATTGACTTGTATGAATCAAGAAGGAGAATACCGTTTATATGGGGTGAACTACTTGATTTTGTTGAGCAATAAGTTTCCCCAGGACGAGTACGCGCCTCAAGCGCTCTTACAATTGGCATTATTTTTTGATAATGTTTTAGGAGATTCAGAGCGTGCAATGGAATTTTTGCGTGCTTTGAAGCAGCGTTACCCCGAGAGTGAATTGCGGAAGGATGCAGAAGATTTACTGAACCTAATGAGTGTTTCAGAAACCGGAGAAATAGAACAAGTTAGACAGTGGTTAAATACTAAATAATGGGATTAAGAACCGTATTATCAGTGGCCGGAAAACCAGGCCTTTTCAAACTCATCGCTCAAAATAAAGGCGGCGTAGTAGTAGAGAGTTTATTGGACGGAAAACGCACGAGCATTCCAGCTACGGCCAATGTGAGCTCATTGGGCGACATTGCCATCTATACCTACGAAGAAGAGGTGCCGCTACGTAAAGTGTTCAAAGCGATGGCCGAAGTGACGGAAGGTAAAGACGCTCTGAGCCATAAGAGCAGTAAAGATGAGCTGGAAGATTTCTTCGGGGAGGTATTGCCAAAGTTTGATCAAGAGCGAGTGTATGCCAGCGATATTAAAAAAGTAGTGCAGTGGTTCAATATTCTTGTAAAGAATGATTTGCTCGCCCTGCTCGACGAGGAAGAAGCTGCAGAATAATGAATAGTCGCGCAGAGAAATTAGAAGCCTTCGGACGATTGCTAGACATCATGGATACGCTCCGTGCGGAGTGTCCATGGGATAAAAAACAGACGTTGGAATCTCTGCGCCATCTGACTATTGAGGAAACCTATGAGTTGGCAGATGCCATCGAGGAGAATAATCTTCAGGAAATCAAGAAGGAATTGGGGGACCTCATGTTGCACATGGTCTTTTACAGTAAAATAGGTAGCGAAAAAGGTGCTTTTGATGTAGCGGACGTACTGAATTCCGTTTGCGACAAGCTCATCCACCGTCATCCACATATCTACGGCGATGCAGAGGCTGCTACCGAAGAGGAGGTTAAAGCGAATTGGGAAGCAATTAAGCTCAAAGAAAAGGGAACACAAAGTGTACTTCAAGGTGTGCCTAGAGGTTTACCTGCCTTAGTAAAAGCTATTCGTATCGGCGATAAAGCGCGAGGTGCTGGTTTTGATTGGGACAAGCCCCAAGATGTATGGGGCAAGATTAAAGAAGAGCTTGGGGAATTTGAGAGTGCGCAAAAGTCTGGTAATCAAGAGGAAATGGAAAGTGAACTAGGTGATGTTTTGTTTTCTATTGTGAATTTTGCTCGACTCAGTAATCTAGATCCAGAATTGGCCCTAGAGCGAACTAATAAAAAATTCATCTACCGTTTCACCTATATGGAAAAAAAGGCCCGAGAGCAAGGTAAGTCATTAAATGAGATGACTTTACTTGAGATGGAGCTTCTGTGGAACGAAGCCAAGGCAAAATCCGAAGATTAATTTCGACTGAATTCAACATTAAATTTTTGTAAAAGCGAGGAAGTAGGTTTATTAAACGTACTGAAAATGTGTATTTTACATGAATGAAAACACTCTACCTCGTTCGACACGCCAAAAGTTCTTGGGCGATTGAAGATATTGCCGATAAAGATAGGCCTCTGAAGGGTCGCGGCATTCGTGATGCACATTTGATTTCAACGTATCTCGGTGAAACGATGGATCAATCTTTGAATATACAGTTGTGCTCTTCCTCTGCCACTCGGGCGCTTCATACGGCCTTAATCTTTGCACAAAACTTTGGTATTTCCGCAGGTCAAATTAGAGTGGTTGATGAGCTTTACCATTGTGGGTGGACAGAAATCCATGATGAGGTAAAGGGGACTGGCGATGAGGTCGATATTCTGTTTTTATTTGCGCATAATCCGGGCATTACAGAATATGTCAATGAGATTACCGATGCGGGTATTAAAAACGTGCCAACGACCGGGGTGGCAGGAATTAGATTCGACTCAAATAAATGGTCGACCATACCTCAAGAAGGAAAATGTATGTTGTTCGAATATCCTAAACGATTTAAATAATGGATGCAGCTCGTAGATACTTCAACCGAGATATAAGTTGGTTGCAATTCAATGAACGTGTGCTTCAAGAGGCCGAAGATCCTTCAGTGCCGCTTATTGAGCGTATCCGTTTCTTAGGAATACACTCGAACAATATGGACGAGTTTTTCCGGGTACGTTATTCTTCCATCCGTCGGTTTACACTTGCTGAGAACAAGGGTGAATATGAAGATCTTGAAGGGTATAAGCCTTCAAAGTTGTTGAAGAAGCTTACAGAGATGGTGACCTATCAGCAGGGTAAGAGCCAGGAAATTTACAATGCCTTAGAGGAGGAACTTCGCACCCATGATATAGAGGTGGTGGATGAACGGCAGTTGACCGCGAAGCAAAAGCGCTACATCCGCCAATTCTTTCGTGAAAAAATCAGTCCAGCATTGACGAAGTTAATGTTGAGCCAAGCACCGGAATTCCCTTACCTCCGCGACAAAAGTATATTCTTGGCCGTACGCATCCTTCAAGGCAAGGACGAGCAGTTTTCCATTATCGAGGTGCCCACAGGTGCGGCGGGACGATTTGTAACCCTGCCTCGTTACGGCAAGCAGTTCGTTATGTATTTGGACGATATATTGCGCCTGAACTTGGACAGCATTTTCTACATTTTCAATTACGACAAAATCGAGGCGCATACGGTGAAAATTACCCGTGATGCTGCGATTTCATTAGACGATGATGTCAGCAAGTCATTCTTAGAAAAGGTACAGGTAGGATTGGCACACCGCCGCGAAGGAGATCCAGTACGATTCGTGTACGATAGGGAAATAGGCGATCAAACCTTACAGCTTTTGGTTAAAGGGCTTGGAATTACCGAGCTGGACAGTTTGATTGCCGGTGGACGCTATCACAATAAAAAGGATTTGATGCGCTTCCCGAACGTAGGAGGGCCTTCGATGGAGCACGAGAAGCTTCCGCAAATTCAGCATCCTTCACTTGATCAGAATCGAAGCATCATTGAGGTGATGAAGCGTCAAGATGTAATGCTCTTCACGCCATATCATGATTTTAGCAATGTGATCCGATTGTTGCGCGAGGCAGCCATCGATCCTAAAGTGCGGGTTATTAAGGTAACGTTATATAGGTTGGCGGACGAAAGTCGAATCATCTCTGCCTTAGTAAATGCAGCTAAAAACGGGAAAGACGTAACGGTGTTTATCGAGTTGCAAGCCAGGTTTGATGAAGCCAAGAACATTAAATGGACCAACCAGCTGCGGGCGGAAGGGATCAAGGTGGTCAGCGGTGTACCGGGATTGAAAGTCCACTCCAAGCTGACCTTGATACGACGCGATGAGGGGGACGAAAAGTTGAAAGATTATTGTGTCGTTGGTACGGGTAATTATCACGAAGGCACGGCCAAGGTTTATACGGATTACCATTTATTATCTTCTGATAAACGCATAGCGCGTGAAGTTCGTAGGGTATTCCAGTTTATCGAATCCCCGTATAAGCATCAGAAATACAAGCATTTGTTGGTAAGCCCGAACTCGAATCGCGAGGGGTTCTATGCGCTGATTGACCGAGAAATTGAGTTTGCTAAAGCTGGATTAGAGGCCAAGTTCTGGGTGAAGATCAATAGCATTAGCGACCATGGTATGATAGAGAAATTGTACGAGGCGAGTCAGGCGGGTGTGAAGATTCGATTGATTGTACGAGGCATTAACTGTTTGAAATTAGATGATCCGGAGCTTTCCGCGAATATCGAGGCCATCAGTATTGTCGATAGATTCTTGGAGCACACGCGTGCGTTCTGTTTCCACAATAATGGTGCGCCGGAGTATTTCATTTCCTCGGCGGATTGGATGACTCGAAACCTAAATAGAAGGGTGGAGGTGACCGCGCCTATTTACGATACTAAGATTCAACGCCAATTACGAGATCATTTTGAAATCCTTTGGAAGGACAACACAAAAGCACGAATTTTCGATGTCAATCAATCTAATGCCCACCGTACCTTGCCGGGACCGAAGATTAGAGCACAATTGGCCCTTCATGAATACGTGCAAAAACAACTGCTGAAAGGATAAGCTTATGAATGTAACGAAACTCGGCGCCATCGATATTGGCTCCAACTCTGTTCGATGTCTCATTAGCAACGTCGTGTACAAAGACGGCTATACCTACTACCGTAAGGTCAGCATGATTCGTTTGCCTATTCGATTGGGTCAGGAAGTCTTCCTTAATGGTGCCTTGAGCGAGGAAACCGCTTCGCGCTTTGCCGAGGGTATGCACGCTTATAAGCATTTGATGAACGTTCACGGCGTGCAAGATTTCAGGGCGGTTGCGACCTCTGCGATGCGGGAGGCGGCGAATGGAGCAGAATTGGTCAAAAAAGTGCGCAAATCTACCGGCATTGATATTCAGATCATCGACGGGGCGGAGGAAGCCAGGCTCGTGTTCAACAGCAAGTTGTACGATATCATTCAAGCGCCTCAAGAATACTTTATCTATATCGACGTGGGTGGGGGTTCCACAGAGCTATCCATTCTGCACGATCAAGATGTTATTGCGAGTGAGAGCTTCAAGATAGGTGGGGTCCGAGTGATGAACGGCCTCGACACGGAAGAAGAATGGCTGCGTATGAAGAAATGGACCGAGCGTCACATGCGTAACTTCCATAATAAAGCGGCAATTGGTGCGGGAGGTAATATCAATAAGCTTCACAAGATCAGTTTGCGCTCCTTGAATAAACCGTTGCGATTGAGTTATATCGAGGACCAATTTGACATGATCAGTACCCTGGATGTGGAGGAGCGTGTGACGCAATTGGGCCTAAACTTTGACCGTGCTGATATTATCGTGCATGCTCTTCCAATATACATGAAGGTCATGCAATGGGCCGGCGTCGGAAAAATCTATGTTCCTAAGATTGGGGTGTCGGATGGTTTGATTAGGGACCTCTACCACAAAGAGTACAAAGAAAAGGTCGAAGGCCAGTAAATATAGGGTATACAGGAAAACGAAAGGGGGCCGCCAAGCCCCCTTTCTACCTAAACCGCCATGAAAATCTGCTTTCGCAGAATGTTCCATGTTTCTTTAACCCAAAAGTTGGGGGTAGGTTCACACCGGATGCAAAAAAAATATAGCAACCGGCAAGTTCTATTAATCCAAGAAGCAGATTTCTCCTTTTTCCTCGAAGGTTTGCAGCGTTTCTACCATGCGGAATGCTTCGCTGACAGAACGAACCAAAGTGAAGAAGTTCACTACTTGATGCATGACCACACCTTCTTTATTGATCAAGAATAAGCCGCGGTAGGCAATCATTTCGCCTGAGGCTGTGAGGTTGCCTTCCTCGTCATAAGTCCATTCTCCGTTGAGGACGTCGTAATTGTGGGCAATAGTTTTGTTGGTGTCCGCCACTACAGGGTAGGTAATGCCTTTGATGCCGCCTTCTGCTTTTTCTTTTTGAAGCCAATTCAGGTGACTGACCTCAGAATCTGTGGAAACAGCAATTAATTGGACCCCCTTTGCCTCAAACTCTTCTTTACGCGCCTGGAAGGCGTGCAATTCGTACGGACATACCCCGGAAAAATCCTTTGGGTAGAAGAATAGCAGGACGTATTGACCTGCGTAATTTGATAGAGAAAACTCGTTAACAATCTCGTTGCCATTGACCACTGCTTGTGCCGTGAAATCTGGCGCTTTTTTACCAACTAAAATAGCCATGTGTATTTGTATTTATAGGAATTCAGTAGCTCCAAATTATTGCTTTATGGGCCAAGAACCTAACACAAAGTTCTCCTAGAGGTTTAGACTGGAACTCATCCATGCGGACAAGGCCATGCCCACGATGACGAAGATGAGTTTGATTAAATTGAATTGGTGATTTTGTGAGCTCTCGAACAAGATGGTGGTACTCACGTGTAAAAGTAAACCGATAGCCACTGCAAGCATTTGAGGCGCGTATTGCGCGATCGTCGTCACATTACTGAGCGTGGCACCTAGCGGCGTGGCCAGAGCGAATAACACTACAATAAGGCCGATGGTCTTAAAGGGTACTTGCGCTTTGCGCAGCGCGCCGGTCACGAGCAACGCAATAGGGAGCTTGTGTAAGGCGATGGCCCAGAGGAAGGTGCCTTGACTGTGGTCATGCCCGTGTACACCGTTGTGGTTTAGCGGCATACCTTCAATCAAGGCGTGGAGGAGGAGGCCGACGATGGCCAACCAGGGTACGCTTTTACCATGTGAGTGAAAGTGCCCGTGTTCCAATCCTTCGCTGAGGTAATCAAGCATTAATTGGACCCCGAAACCCATCATGATCCACCAACCCATATGAAAGGATCCGTCGTGGAAGACTTCAGGGATCATGTGCGTCAGCAGTGTACCAAGCAGGAAAGCACCCGAGAAGGCCAAGAGGTATTTAAACGTCTTAGAATCTGTCGGGATGATCCAGGCAGCTCCGGCACCGAGGCCTACACTAAGAATGAGTGCGGTCCAAATCATGGATGTGCTGATTTTTCAGCAATGATAATTAATCTATCGCTGTATTCCGGGTCAAATGAGCCTAATTCGTAATCTCCGTGTACACTTTTTGCGCGCAATCCAGCGCGTTCCATGAAGGTACGAAGTTCAGCTTCTGTAAAGGCACGTACGCGTTCTTCGTAGTTGAAAATGGAGCAGCCGTCTTCACTCAGCTTGATGGATTTAATAATGGTTTGGTCTTCCACGCGGCGTGAGATTTCATAGGTCGCGAGATCCGTTTTTACTTGGTCTTTTGGGACCAATTCTGCCGCAATCTTTTCCGCATTCATATAGTCCAACACCAATTTTCCGCCGGGCAATAATGCATTTGCCATATTCTCAATGGCCTGTTGATGCATCGCATCATCTTCGAAATACCCGAAACTCGTAAACAGATTGAAGACCCAGTGTGCCGGCTCCACCTCAAGGGGTACGAGCATATTTCCAACTTGAAAACTCAAGTGGTCGTGCGCCATTTCAGAAGCTACTACGATACTTTCGGGGCTGAGGTCAATGCCCACGGTATGTAGACCGGATTCGGCCAAGACCATGGCATGACGTCCGCGCCCGCAGGCAATGTCCAATGCACGCTGTCCGCGCTCAACATTCAACGCTTTACACAAGGTTAGAATCAATGCGCGCGCCTCGTGATAGTCACGGTGGCTGTAGAGGTCGTGATAATAGGGTGTGTTAAACCAAGTGGCGTACCAGGGGGTCATAGACGGTTTACATGTTCAGACCACTAAGATAAGGCTGGAACATTTTAACGATCGCAACAATTATTACGGCGATCAGTACATACCTAGTAATGGTATTTGCTCTGGGGTGTTGGATAACTTTTTTCGCGCCAAATCTGGCGCCGATGGAAGTGCCCACAGCTAACGAGAGCCCGTAGGTCCATTCTATACTTCCGCTCATGGCGAAAATGATAAAAGAAGGGATGGTCATCAAAAAGGCGATGAACAGCTTCATGATATTGCCGTCCTTCAAAGCGTATTTCGCTAACAGCACGGCGATAGACAAGAAGAAAATGCCGAATCCCATTTGTATAAACCCACCGTATATCCCTAATGCGAAGAAACTGAGCCAAATGCCTGGAGTACGTCTTTTCTTAGATCCGTCGGTGGAAATGAGCCATTTCTTGGGGTTGGTCAACATCGTGATTAGTAGGACGATCATGATACAGCCGATGCTGATGCGCATGGCATCCTCTGGGATGTCCACGGCTAGGTTCGCTCCTATGATCGCCCCGATGATGATGGGAGGAGCGATGAAATAGCTCTCCTTAATCATGTATTTGGCGCGCTGCGTTTTCGGCAGGGATGAGATGGCGCTGCTGGTTTGAAAGATAGCGCCCACCCGGTTCGTGGCATTCGCAGTATTAGGGTCTAGACCGACCCACATCAATAGCGGTAAGGTGATAGCCGAACCGTTGCCGGCGACCACGTTTATGAGCCCTGCGAAAAATCCGCCAACGGCCAATGCAATTAAATTCCACCAATCCTGCATGCGGTCAAAGTTAGCGTACATTTGTAGTCTAAAACGCAGAAGGGTGCTACAAAACAACGACTATCGATTGATCGTAAAGACGCTTTACGGTCTGGAAGACATTCTGGCCAAGGAATTATTGTCCCTAGGTGGCCGAGAAATCAAAACATTGAATCGTGCGGTCTCCGTGGTGGGAGATATAGGATTCGTCTATAAAATTAACATTGCCCTGCGCACGGGTTTGCGTGTATTGGTGCCGATGTTGGAGTTCGAGATGCAAGACGTAGAGCATTACTACGAGGAGATCTTCGAACATCCTTGGGAAGAATATTTCGGCTTGGACAAGAGCTTTGCCATCGATGTGGTGGGGACGAATGATCTGTTGAACCATAGCAGTTTCGCGGGTTTAAAGGCAAAGGATGCCGTAGTGGATCGTTTCCGAGTCGCAAAAGGCGAGCGCCCTTCCGTAGAGCGAGGGACTCCAGATGTGCCCATTCATATTCACATATACAAGCGAACCGTTCGCGTGTATTTGGACGCCTCGGGTGATTCCTTACACAAACGCGGCTATCGCTTAAAAGCCGGTTATGCGCCTTTGAATGAGGTATTGGCAGCCGGTATCATTCTCCACAGCAAGTGGAACGGTGGCATGCCAGTGCTGGATCCTATGTGTGGTTCGGGTACCTTCTTAGTGGAAGCGGCGCTCATTGCACATCAGCTGCCTCCTAACATCTACCGCGAGAAATTTGCCTTCCACCATTGGAACGGCTTCGACGAGCAGATGTACGAGAAGATTCGAGAAGGGCTGTTATCAAGAGCGAAGGAATACGAGGGTAAAATCATGGGGCGTGATATGGATGCCTATGCCTTGGAAGCAGCGGCGGAAAATATTGAGCGCGCCATGTTTGATGATGCCATTCGCATTCGTCAGGCAGATTTCTTCGAAGCAGAGCCGCCGGCCGATAAAGGTCTGCTGTTAATCAACCCGCCGTATAATGTCCGTATCCAAGCCCAGACCCATAGAATGTACCGTGAGATGGGGGATACGCTGAAGGCCAAGTATACCGGATGGGAAGTGTATTGGATCACCTCGGATATGGAGGCGATCAAGAGTATAGGATTACGTCCGTCGAGAAAATGGAACCTGTTCAACGGTGAACTGGAATGTAAATTGCTTCGTTTTGATATGTACGAAGGGACGAAAAAGATCCATAAATTAAAGTCATAATTGGACCCAACTATGAAAGCTTTACCATTATACCTGGCCCTGTTTTTAAGCACCACCATTGCCGCGCAAAGCAGTAGCAACCTGCGCCGAGTGCAGCGCGAGGCTGAAAAAGTCATTGACCTGACGTCCACCTTGATCGATGGTGTGACGACCTATGAAAAGGCGAAGAAAATGCGCCCCATTATTGAGGAGCAATTGAACGTTTGGAGAAAAGCGAAACGCTCTTTTGCCAGACTAGATGAGGAGTCCGAGCAGGCACTTCTCGATGTGGTCTATACCCAGCTTGGCAATATTGTGGAAGCTTCTTCAGGGCCCCTGAAGGATTGGCTGGAGGAAGATCCAAGAGGCAATTACAACTATGAGTATTTGAGTTTGTGCCGCACGGGCATTGCCCAGGTATATGAGGCGATGGAGACCTATGCGACGACCTATGATATCAATACGCGTACATCCGATGTGCAGGAGCGCTTTGAAGCCCAAGTCGCGTTGATGCAATACACCGCGGATATGAATGCTGGCGCGGCGCCGGTAGATAGTATTGTGGACTTCATCAAGGCGGAAGTTGGCACCACAGACATCGACCTATTATTCAGTGCGCAGAAATCTTTGATTAAGGCCTTGAGTGTCCAATTACGCGGATATGGCGATGAGGCTTTCTACGCAGGAGATGGCGATTTGTACTACGCCTACCAGAAATATTATGAGGAGCTGTTGGAATTGGCCACCGCAGACCTCCTGGCGGATTTTACCAAAATGAAATACGATCTAGTGGAGTTGCGCAGCATCGCAGGATCTACTGAAGCTTCGGCCGAGAAGACCTTGAGTTTTTTCGATAATGAGAAACGATTGTTGGCCAAACGCGAGGCTCGATTTGTAAAGCACAACCTACCTAAAGCACCGAAGAAATAAGATGCAAGTCGCTGAGGTCGTACTTCCCTTACCCTTAGACAAACTGTTCCATTACTTCATTCCGAAGGAGTGGGTGGGTAGCGTACGGCCTGGAATGCGGGTATTGGTCCAATTCGGTGCGCGCAAAGAATACGCCGCCGTTGTAGCGAGGGTCCTCGAGACCGAAGAAGAGCTCGAACTCAAACCCATTCTCAACGTCCTCGACGAGCATCCCGTGGTATTGGAACACCAATTATTGCAGTGGTCGTGGATGTCATCCTACTACATGGCGCCCATTGGCGACGTGATGAATGCCGCACTACCGCCTGGACTTAAACTGAGCAGCCAAAGCGTTGTCGTCCTAGATCATGAGGTATTACCAGATGAGGCCCAATTATCCGATACGCTCTTCACGCTCTACGAATCCCTGCGAAACAACCAAAAACTATCGCTAGACGAGGTCCGCAGCGTATTGGGAGTAAAAAACCCCATGCCCTTGGTGCAAAAAGCACTGGAACAGGGGTGGGCCATCCTAGAAGAAGAGCTTAAAAAAGTAAGTAAAGCCAAACGCCGTAAACTCCTTCGATTAACGGCGGAATCTTTGGCCAACTTAGATGCGGCCTTCGATAAAACCGCGCGCAGTGAAGCACAAACAGCTGCATTACTCGCCCTGGTGAACGATTGCGGAGCCAAGAATAGCTTCGTGGATCGCAAGGCCTTCGAAAAGAAACACAACATTGCCACCGCTCAAAGCCGTGCTCTCATTGCTAAAGGTATTGCCGAGGAGGTAGAAGAGGTTGACGGCACTACCGCTGCCGCTGCCCCACAAACCGAAATTCACCTGAGTTCGGGGCAGCAAGAAGCCATGGAAGGTGTTCGTGAAGGATTTACCCAAGAAAAGCCCGTGCTCCTTCATGGAGTGACGGCCTCGGGGAAAACAGAAATATATATTCACCTGATCAAGGAGGCGTTGGCCAAGCACAAACGAGTGCTGTACCTCTTGCCCGAGATTGCCCTTACTACCCAATTGATCAATCGCCTGCGCATTCACTTTACGGTGGCGGTGAGCCACAGTAGGTTTTCTCCTGCGGAGCGGTTGGCGGCCTGGAGGGAATCGGTCCAAAATGATCAGCCACTCCTAATTATCGGCGCTCGTTCTGCGTTGTTTATGCCCTTGCCGGATTTGGGCCTCATCATTGTAGATGAAGAGCACGAAAGCAGCTTCAAACAGTACGAACCCTCACCGCGCTATCACGCCCGTGATTCGGCAGTTTGGATGTCTGCGCAGCACGGATGCCCCATAGTTTTAGGTTCGGCTACGCCGAGTTTGGACAGTTATTTCAATGCTCAAAAAGGCCGGTACCATCTCGTGTCTTTATTGAAGCGATTCCACTCTGCCCCATTGCCGGAATTAGAGGTGGTAGATATGCTAGGTGCGAAGCAGCGCAAGGAGGTCGTCGGGAACTTTAGCGTTGAACTAGTCGATGCTATGCGTGGCGTATTGAACAAGGGGGAAAGCATTATTCTCTTCCAAAACCGACGTGGATTCAGCACTTATCAGCAGTGTCAAACCTGTGGTCATGTGGAAGGATGTACGCGCTGTGATATTAGCTTGACCTACCACAAAGGCCCGCAAAAATTGAAATGTCACTATTGTGGGTACACGGTTCCCCCGGTGATGAAGTGTTCGGCTTGTGGGGGAGAGAGTGTCTTACACCATGGTTTTGGGACAGAGCAAATTGCAGAAGAGGCGGCAGCCCTATTTCCGAAAGCTCGGGTAAAGCGAATGGATTTAGATACTACGCGCGGCAAGCATGCCTTCGGAAATCTCATTCAGTCCGTTGAAAATGGTGAGGTCGATATACTCGTCGGGACACAGATGGTCACCAAAGGATTGGATTTTGACCGAGTAGGTTTGGTGGGCATCATGAGTGCGGATAACTTACTGAGTTACCCGGATTTTCGCGCTAATGAGCGCGCTTTCCAAATCATTGAGCAAGTGGCTGGCCGCACAGGGCGCCGCAGCTCGCGCGGGAAGGTTATCATTCAAAGTTTGAAGCCGAGGCACGCGATCATACAATTGGCCCTTAATCATGACTACCAAGGAATGGTTCAAAAGGAACTTGCTGTAAGACAGGAGTTTGCCTACCCGCCGTTCGTGCGATTGATTACCATTACGTTGAAGCACAAGGACCAAAAGCTACTGATGCGTGGGGCAGAGGCCTTTGCGAAATCCCTACACAGCAAGATCGGGGAACGTTTTCTGGGTCCGGAATTTGCACCTATTGCTAGATTAAAAAACCTCTATCAAATGCAAATCATTGTGAAGGTGGACAAGGGAAGCCTAGGTTCAAAGATTCGCGACCGGATTAAAAAGGCACATCAAGAAACCATGTTGACTCCAGAATTTAATAGAATTCGGTTGCTCTTTGACGTAGATCCGAATGCTTAGATCTCAAAAGGGAATTTAGCCTGGACACCGAAGAAATACGGGAGTCCGAGCTGAATCTGGTAGGAGACAATATTCCAGGAATACCCTAGGTAAAAGTAAGGTGCGATTATGCCTAATCCAACCTCTTGCAGGTTATTATCGGGCCATCGCAAGTCTAACAATCCACCTGCATACCAATGTTCTGATAGTGACCAATCTTTACCGGCACCTACGACTAGGCCTAAGCCTTCAGAATCCTCTCCCAATCCGAATGACTGGATGTAGGCTACGCTTGAAGTAATATAATAGCCGTTGTTGTTGTAGGAGATGCCAACATCGGTGGTGCTTCCCCAGCCGGCCATATTTCCGTAATACGTTTCAAATTTCATTTGGCTTATTCCTGAGTAGGCGGCCAAGCAAAGCGCTAAGGTCATGAATTGTTTCATAATAGGAAAGCTCCAAAGGTCTCAGGAACAACGGCTTCGATGCGCACGGGCTCTTTGGTGGTGGGATGATTAAATGCTAACGACCGCGCATGCAAACAAATGCTTTTATCACGCTCACCACGGCGTGCGCCGTATTTCACATCGCCTTTGATCGGGTGGCCGATGGAGGCGAATTGGGACCTGATTTGATGATGCCTTCCTGTGTGCAGATTTACTTCAAGGAGTGTATATCTGTCTCCACAATTCAATACTTTGTAGGACAGTTTAGCCTCCTTCGCACCTGGCTCAGGGCGCCCATAAGCAATGGATTTATTGTTTTTTGGATTCTTCTTCAAGAAATGGTGAAGCTGGCCGTTTTCTGTGATTTGACCTTCTACCAGTGCCCAATATGATTTCTGTGTTTCCCTGTTTTTGAAAGCGGCGTTCATGCGTTCTAATCCTTTGGAAGTGCGTGCAAATAAAACCACACCGGTGGTAGGACGGTCGAGTCTGTGAATTACTCCTAGAAAGACATTTCCTGGCTTGTTATATTTGTCTTTGATGTACTGCTTGAGAAGGTCCGGCAGGGGAGTATCGCCCGTTTGGTCGCCTTGCACAAGATCACCTGCCCGCTTATTGATGGCGAGTAAATGGTTGTCTTCGTACAAGATTTCAGGCAAAGAAGCCATGATTAGCTGGTGTAGCTTTCGTCTTTGTTCGGAAAGTCGACACTTTTCACATCGGCCACATATTGACCTATGGCACCCGTGATGTCTTCGTACAGATTGAGGTACCTGCGCAAGAATCGGGGATGGAATTCATGAGTCATGCCTACCAAATCATGAAATACTAGTACCTGACCGTCAACGCCAGGACCCGCTCCGATACCAATGACTGGGATATCAAGCATTTCTGAAACCTCTTTCGCGAGCGGGGCAGGGACTTTCTCCAATACAATAGCAAAACATCCAGCCTCTTGTAAGGCCTTCGCATCCTCTTTCAATTTCAATGCTTCGGCTTCTTCTTTTGCACGAACAGTGTACGTACCAAATTTATAGATGGATTGCGGTGTGAGTCCCAAGTGTCCCATTACGGGAATACCGGCCGTGAGAATTCGCTTGATCCCGTCGATGATTTCTACGCCGCCTTCAACTTTCACGGCATGGCCTCCGGTTTCTTTCATGATGCGGATGGCAGAACCCAAGGCACCTTTAGAATCTCCCTGGTAGCTGCCGAAGGGAAGGTCCACCACAATCAACGCACGGTCAACGGCACGTACCACCGAGCTTGCGTGGTAAATCATCTGGTCCAAGGTAATAGGCAAGGTAGTTTCGTGACCCGCCATAACATTGGATGCACTGTCACCAACGAGAATACAATCAACACCGGCGGCATCTACCATTTTAGCCATGGTAAAGTCATAGGCGGTGAGCATAGAGATTTTCTCACCCTGGTCTTTCATTTGCTGCAAACTATGGGTGGTAACCTTCTTAAATTCTTTCTTAGCTAGTGACATCCTGCACGATTTTTGTGAATTCTCTCTTGCAAAGAAAACATCCTAAACCATAGGTTGTATTTTTGGGACCCATGAAAAACCTCATTCTCTTCATTTTTACGGCTTTTGCCATCACCTCGTGCGACAATACACTGGACATTAATGCAGATTATGACGTGCATAATTTGGTCTATGGTTTGTTGGACAAAGACGACGATACCCAGTGGGTCAGATTGCACAGAACGTATCTAGGTACGGATGGATTGCTTGCGGGCGCCACACATTCAGATAGCCTCTACTTCGATACTGCGGCCCTTTACCTCGCGCAGCTCAACGACCAAGGCAACGTACTCAATACCTACGAGCTGTTTCGTAAGGATACAAATGTTCTCGAGCCCGGAACCTTTACTACAGATAACTATAGAATGTATTGGACCAATGCGCCTATAAATCCCGCATATGAGTATCGTTTGAAAGGATTTATCCCCGGCAACAATAATTTCGAGTCCATCACTCCGGTGGTAGGGAATGTTGAGATCACAAAACCAAAGGGCTTTCAAAAAGTGACTTTCGGCGTGCGAAATGCTGAATTTGGTTGGGATGCAGCCCGCAATGCCCGTATGTACCAGGGGTATATCCACTTTAGATACAAGGAAGCTCCGCGTTCGAACCCAAAGGATTCTGTGGTGAAAAAGCTGACCTATGCGCTGCCCGTGAGAACGGGGTCGAACTTAAACGGTTCGGGTACCTTCACTTCAGAATTATCCTACGAAGCCTATTATAAGTTCTTGTACAATAATATTGGACCAACAGAGGATTTGGTTCGAATCTTTAAAGGTATCGATGTGGAGATTTGGGCTGCCACTGACGACTATGCCACGTATATCAATGTCAATCAGCCCTCACAAGGCATTGTGCAAGAAAAGCCTATGTTTACCAATGTGGACGGCGGAATAGGCCTATTTTCTTCTAGAGGTCGTGCCATCAAGAAAAACGTCAAACTCAGCGCATCCTCTATGGACAGCCTATGGAGAGGCGTGCACACCTGTGGTATGGGTTGGGTTGATTTTCAAGGCATCGACAGTGTGGTTTGTGAAGACGGCTTTCCTGTCGTGATCAACTAACGGACAAACTGTCATATTTTTCACTTCTTTTTGGTTCACTTTGGCATTTGAATTTCATGGTTGCTGACACTTTGTGAGCACATTTGAGGGAATAGGCACGTGGCATAACCCTTGCTTTATTGAGGTCGTAGAAATTGAATACTCAACCTAAATAATAAATACAATGGGTAAAATCATAGGTATTGACCTTGGAACCACCAACTCTTGTGTCTCTGTAATGGAGGGAAATGAGCCGGTAGTAATTCCAAACAGCGAAGGAAAG
>Ga0181561_10001063_pt1 | contig 24044 bp, 13 predicted proteins | sample 011ome_19_FD_133760 | JGI IMG/M metagenome (GOLD analysis project Ga0181561, IMG submission 133760) | Coastal salt marsh microbial communities from the Groves Creek Marsh, Skidaway Island, Georgia - 011510BT metaG (megahit assembly) | ecosystem: Environmental > Aquatic > Marine > Intertidal... | reverse complement strand
TTTTATCCTCCCGAGAGCGGACGGGATACACACACACACACGAACACATCGACGTCGTCGTCATCGAGACCAAGAATCGCTCTCTTCGTTTTCGCTCAAAACTACCACCGCGGGAGTTATACTATTTTTACACATAAAAAAAAAGAGAAGGGGAGAAGCCATGGCAAATACCAGAACGGTCGTCGCGCAAAGGCGAAAGAAGACGAAGAATCGAAGCGAGGGCAACGAGAACGGCGCGCTCGTCGTCGTCGCGCTCGTCGTCGCCGTCGGCGCGTGGATCGTGAACAGAAAGAAGAATGATAGCGGGAAAAAGAAGAATAAGAATAACAACAAAGCGTTTAACGTGAACAACGCGCCGCCCGGGAAAAAGAAACAAGGTGGAGGAGGTTCCAACAACAATTTGCCTCGAAACAAGCGGCAGTCGAACAAAAAGTCGAAGGCGAGACGCGAGGAGAACAAAGCGAAGAGAGAAGAAAAAGAGCGACAGTTGAAACGAGACTTAGAGAACGCGAAGAAAGCCGGGACGACGACGAAAGGAAATCAAGTGCCGAAAGGTTCGGACATGATGGGCGGCGAAGCCGGGAAGACGTTCACGACGACGAGCCACGTGAAGGTTCCCGTGTGGTACGCCGAACATCGAGAGAGAACCGGGAAGAAAGACATGTGATTATTTGAATTCAAATGTACGCATAGCGCACTTGGAAAAGTATTCGTTTTTTTTAAGATTGTGCAACGCGACGTATTCTTTCTGTTTCGCTCGAGCGCTCTCGCGTCGTTCTTCTCGCGCGCCGTTGCGTGTTCTTCTTTGCCACGTGTGTGCTTTTTTTGTGGATAAAATGAAAATCGCGTCACACGTAAACGCGCACGCAGACGCATCGCAATCGAGACAATAAAAACCATGTTCTGTTACCAAACGCAGCAGACGAGCGCTCGCGCGTTTCCGCAACACCTCGCGACGACGTCCGCGTCGTCTTCCACCCAACAAAACGCGTTCGCGAAGAAGAACACTTTGAGACCTTTCTCGTCGTCGAAAAGCGGATTCCATCGTCGTCAACATCATCATCATCATCGTCATCGACACCACCGCGTCCCCACCACCGCCGCTTCTGCCGACGAGCAACAACAACAACAACAAACGTTCCAAACCGGCGAACGTCTGGACGATAAAGTTTCCTTATTCGGCATCACGCACACCGCGAAGGAGTACGAAGCCGCAGAATTCATCATGAGAGCTAAACCGAAATTCGTGGTGTGCGAAACCGCCGTCAGCGCGCAACACGGCGACCAGCACGGCAACGTGGTCACGTTCGAGCAAGGCGTGCAACAGATGATGATAGACCCGCAGTTGGACGAGGCGTTGACTTTTGTGACTCGGTTAGCCGGAGAGATGAAATCGGAAGTGGATAAAGATGCTTTGGTTGGAGATTTTTGGTTGTCCATGCGGGAACAGTTGCCGGCGGAACCGCTGGTGTACGCGGCGGCGATGTACGTGGACGCGAAGATTGTATTTGCAGATAGACCAAAAAGAAGCACGTACGGGAGATTAGTCACTGAACCGACGTTAGAGGCGTTGGACGAGGCGTTTAGTAAACAATCGGAGCGAAATTACAGATTGTTGTTGCCAGAAAATGATAAATTGAGACAGGAGTGCGATTCGATCATAACCGAGGACGACGCGTTTCAGAAGTACATCATCAACGAACGAGATCAAATCATGACTTCGAGCATTCGCAAGTGCGTGGCAGATGCGGGCGGTGAGAGCAATGATTCCGTGGTTGCTGTGGTCGGCGCGGATCATTTCGAAGGTATCAAGAAATGTTATAAAGATGTGTTTGGCGCGAGCGAGGTCGAAGCGAAAGTGCCAGAATTGTTGGAATGTAAAGATGTTTCCTCCGTAGATAGTCCAGGTCTGAGATTAGCCATCGCGCTGCGAATGCTTGGTTTACGCTGCTCGCCAGATTTAATAGAAGATATCATGCGCTCTTTAGAAAAAGACGTCGCGGCATTAGACGCCGCGGAAAAGGAAAAGTTCGAACTCAACTCCGAAGCGTTTGGATCGACTCGCATGTTGTTGGCGTTGGTGGACGACCGCGACGTGTTCGATGCTGCGGTCGCTGGCGTGGGTAAGAGCGATTTTTGGGAAAAATTGGCCAAGTTTCGAAACATGCGACCGAAATATGGTGGCAACGGCATGGACGAAGCGAACATTAACGAACTGCGTTTAGCGAGCATGGTTGGTTTCTAATTTGTTATTTTACTGCACCCTTGACTACTACTCTACTCCGCCGAAGCGCGTCTCTCGACGACTAAAACTACTTCATAATCGCCTGCTTTTCCGTTACTTTGAATTGCTTTCAAACACGTCTCGAACTCCATATCTATGGACTGTAATAGCCTCTCTTCGTTTTCTTCTATTTCTTCTTCTTCTTCTTCTTCTTTTATCTCCAACGCGGAGCGCACCGTACACATCACCCGATTAAAGCCCGGCCGACCGTTACCTCCCAACAACAAGTTCCCCTGACCGTACTTCATCGTCGGTATCATCCCGGAAACCGCTCTCACGATGTCGTTTTCTTTAAAAGGAGACGACGCGTCCGTCACTTCGGTTATTTTCACCCCTTCTCGAGTTGGCTCTAGAACGATACCTAAGGGAGGATATTGCGTGTTTTGGACGACGCGCGAGGAAGCCGATTGCACTCGGACGGACAAATTAGCCGCCGTCTCCTCGTCCAATTTCACGGTTATTTCTCTAAACACCGGCGGTTTCTTCGAGGTATCGTTCGAAGTTGTCGCCGTCGTCGTCGTCGTCGTCGTCGTCGTCGTCTCGTTCGATTTCCCCAAAAGCAACTTGTCCAACGAGCTCAACTCGCTTTTGTTGTTGTTCGTGTTATCGTCGTCGTCTCCGCTCGCCGCCGCTGATAACAAACGACGGAAACGACGACGACGACATACGACGCGCGAAGGAAGACGACGACGCGAAACGACGCGCGCGGGAGAACAGAAGCGAGACGATGACGTTGATGATGTCGTCGTCGCCATTATTTTTCCCCAAACAACAACACCCGTAGTAGAGAAAGAGAAAAGTGGAGATTTGACACCGACAGACCATCAAAAAAAGGGACAAAAATATCTTTCAAAAAGCTCCAATTTGAGTTTGAGAATTTGCAGTCGAAAAACACCTCATAACAACAAACACATACACACATAATAATAATAATAAAAAGATGGACAGTTTAATGAAAAACATCGCTCTGTTCTCCTCCGCGTTTATCATCATTCCCGCGGGGAGAGACGTCATCTTTCCGACGACGCCGCTTCCAGGCATGGACGATGGGAAGATGTTGCAACTGATGAATCCGAGCGGCAAAGGTAAAGAAAAAAAAAAGCAAATTGTTTGCGTTCCAATTCAATTCTGACTCATCGCACCTTTTTTCTCTTCTCCAACTTTCTAAAAAACAGAGGCGCGAGCGATGTTTTGGGGCTTATGGGGCATTAATCACGTGTTTCTTTCCGTGTTGAAAGTTATTGCCGTGCGCGAAAACGACCAGAAAATGATGAAAATGTTATTATGGACGGTCGCTCCGACGTTATATTTTTTGGTCGCTAACAATGCTGGAATGAAAGCAGCGGGCGGAGATATGACCGGTTTCGTGGTCATCATCGCGTTGCAAATGATAAGTTTGTCGTATTTGGCTTTTAAGAGCGACGGGAGAAGACGAAGCTCGAGAGTCAGAAAGACGAGATAATTTTGTTTTAGTCTCTCACACACATCTTCCGCGCGTCGTCGATCGTCGATCGACATCGAACGCAACACCCGAAAACGAAAACGAGAAAATGAAGTGATTATTTATTTCAATAAGTTTAATTAAACACACCACGTGTAAACATTTGTTATTGTACACAAAATACATTCGTCTCTCTTTCTCTCCTTCTCTTTCTCCTTTTCGGGAGATGCAACAGAGAGTGAGTGGGAAGAGGTTCCGTCAAATATATCATTAAAACTAATACGAGTGAAAAGCTGTTTTATTTACCTTCCTCTTTCGCCAACTTCTTCGAAGCGGCGGCGGCGGCGCCCTTCTTGGCGTTGTTTTTCTTCTCCTTTTCTGCACTCTCCGCAAGCTTCGCAGCTTCGAGTAAGTTTTGGTAACTCGATGTCGGTCGGAAAGGCACGAAGCCGCGAGGACTCGCGCCGTCTTTGCTCGCTCCGTTTTGCTGGGCGCCGCCAGCCATGAGCCCGGCGGCGCCGGATGCCATCTGCGCTGCGATGGCAGCTTGCTGTTGCTCGAAATTCGCCAGCGCTTCAGACGATATCGTTCGTTTAACTAAATCACCGACGGATGATATTCTCGGCATGGATGGTATGCGAAGCATACCTTCACTCACATCGGCTAGATTCACGTTACTCGGTCCGACGGACATGGCCAAGTTGCTGATGCTACCGGAATTCTGTTTCGGCATGTACGTGTTCGCCCCGGAGGCTACAGCGGCGGCAATCGCAGCGGCATTATTACCGGCCATGTTGGTTAAGTTCTCTGCGCTCGCACTTTGGCGCATATTCGTCATGAGCATCGCGTTGACGTCCACGCCTTTCTTCGCCAACTCTTTCTTCAGTACGGAGTTTTCGCGAAACACGTGCTCTCTGGCTTCTTCACTTTGACGATACCTTTCGAGTAACAGCGCTTGTTCTCGTTGTAAAGATGCGATTTGGCCTTCTAACTGCGCCACGTGATCTAATTTACGTCTGCGCGAACGACGAGCGGACTCTCTGTTTGATAGCATGCGTCTTTGGCGACGGATTTCCGCCATCTCTGGATCGTCCTCATCTTCGTTTTCGCCCAATTGCACGTGCTTGTTTTTCTTCACGTGTTCGGCGGTGTTATCTTCATCGGACGCGGTATCGTTGTCTCTGCTAGTTTTACTCTTTTTGTTGTTGCTATCGTCCCCTGGTTTTGTACTTGTTTCTTTGCCTCCCAAAGTCGTCGCGCCCGGTGCCGACCTTTTGTTGCTCGCGGCGTCTGCGCCTTTCTTACTATTCTTCGCATCCGAAGCCGCAGTTGCCATCGCTAACGCTTCTAAGCCGTCGTTTGATTTCATCGAGCCTTTCTTTGAGTTTTGTTTTTGCACGCCATTTCCTTTCAACGCAGCCGTCGTAGACGCGTTGCCGTTCTTAGTCGAACCTCGCGGTCTTCCCGGCTTGCCGGTCCTGGTCGTCGTCGGTACACCAGGTGGAGTGAATCCTGTCGTCGTGTTCGCCACGTTTTGCATGAACTGTTGCCCCAAATTCGCTAAATTCGGGTTGCTTCCTCCGTATGGATTTTGCATCAACCCGAGCATGTTCCCTGGCGTCATGCCAGGAACGCCCGTGGTCCCTCCGTTGGCCATCCCGGATTGGAAAAACATCGTCCTCAACATATCCAAAGAGGCAACTTTCGGGATCCCTTTCGGCGGCTGTTCCGCGGACCCGTTGCCTGCGCTCGCGTTGTTATTATTCATAATCTCCGTCGGGCTCATGTTCGTAAAATCCAGACCGGATCCGCTCTGCGTCATCCCGCCTACGTTGTTGTTGTTGCTGGTCGACCCTCCTCCTCCTCCTGGCGTCGTTTTGTTGTTGTTGTTGTTGTTGTTCGCCATCATCGCTTGCGCTTGTGCCGCCGCGTGCGCTTGAAAAAACTGCTCAAACTCCGCCTGACTCGGCGTCTTCGCGATCGAGTTTGGGTTCAGCATGTTCCCAACCGACGGCGACTGTCTAAGGAGCATCTGCGCGACGAGATCTTCGTGCGACTGCGTCGGAGTTATTTTCACTCGGTCGCTCATGGCCACGTATTCTCACCACCACACACACGACTCTCTTTCCTTTCACAAAAGATAAATTTTTTACAAAAAAAAACGAGTTCGTTCTCTCTCTGTCCCCACTTTCGCGAATTTTCTATCCTCGACGCGACGACAAATTCGCGCGGGAGAAGTATTCTTCCTTTTACTTTCGAACGCAAAGTTTACGTGTCTCGCGCGCGAGTGCGAGAAAGAAGTGCGTTTTTGTTCTTTCGCATCAGCGGGAACAAAAATTTATTCTGACTCAAAAAAGTTCCTTCGTCTCCACAGAGCCACACGCCAAAAAAAGGGGAGAGATTTGAGCAGCAGAAGAAGAAGCACAAAGGTCAAAAGAATCAAAATTAGCGTTCGGAACATTTTTTTTCGACTTTTACCGCGACGACGCGAAACGACCATTTGAAGGGTGCTTTCGAACGCTACTTGCGCGCAGATGACGAATCGATGGTTTTTATTTGGATATATTTTTTTGTGTTCATGTTTGTGTTAACGCGATGCTAATGCGCTACGCCTCGAGCCGAGAATAGGAAGAACGAATTACCAAGGAATCTCGTCGCCTTTGTAATCGTACCAGCACCCGTTCAGTGGACCGTACTTACCCTCTAACGCTTTAATCAACCCTTTAGCACACTCTGGCGTTTCGATCAAACCTCTCTTCTCGGTCATATCGGTTTGGACCCATCCGGGATGGAGCAACATGCACGTGCAATCGAACTCTTCTTTCAAGTCGATGGACATGGACTTGTTGATGATGTTTAAAGCCGCCTTGGACGCTCTGTATGCGTAGCCCTTCCCGGACCCGTTATCATCCACTGATCCTACTTTCGAGGTGACGTTTGCAATCAACGCCGGGCGATTTAAGACGTTGTGTTTCAGCAGCTGTTGCGATACGATGAGCGGACCGACTGAATTCACTCGAAAGACTTCCATCATCTCGTTCTGATCGACGAGATCCCACGTCCATTTTTTATAGCCTGGCTCAGTACCGATTATACCCGCATTGTTAATTAAAACGTCAACCTTGATTTTGTCCTTAGCCAAATTACTCGCCCACTCTTTTACGCTCGCTTCCGAACCGACGTCCAACTCGGTTACGCGTACCTTGTCTTCTCCGTATTTGCTTTGCAAATCCAACAACTCTTTCGCTTTACCGACGTCACGCGCCGTGGTAACCACCACGTTATCGTTTTCGAGCAATTCTTTCGCCAACTGTAAACCAATCCCACGGTTTGAACCGGTGACGACCACCGTCACGTTCGTCAACGCGTCGCCCGGTGTGTATTTGCTCATCGCACGCGTCGCAAATCTCCTCCGTCGATTTTGCAAGTGATGCGAAACGCGAGTTCTCAAAGATGAACAAGGAGATACAAATTTACCGCTCGTCGACGTGAGAGAAGACGCGAGTGTTCGCGCGTACATCAATACAATTCGTATTCGCGCGCCGTGGTTTACGAGTGGTATGAATGAAGAAGCGCGGCTCCGCTCTCCGTTGTGTTGTTTTCTTCTATTTTCTTCAAACACCTTTTGTATTTAGGGTTTTTTGCTTTTTTTCCTCGAAACGAAACGAAACGAAACGAGAAGGGCAACCGAACGACTCTCCACTTTCTTGACGCTCTTTTCAAAGACGCGGAGGATGGAAAGACAAACGCGCGAATGAACGCAGAGATTAAAAGAGAGAGAGAGAGAGAGAGCTATTTTCTCTCTCTCTCTCGTAATTCTTTCTTCTTCTGTCGTCTTTCGTCGCATCTCTTCACTTTTTGACTGCACGATCTGTACGCGTATGCTCGTATCGCGGTTTCATTTTCACACGCACACGAAACGCCACAAGGGTAAGATCTAAACGACGCAATTATTCCAATCACTGACGCGACTACTATTCCTTTTCTCTGATCAAAAACAGGGTTTTTAGAAGAAAAGCGCTCACTATTTCCACGCATCGGACATCGTTTTCACGTTTTTGACGTTCAAGTTTCCTGCAGTTGCTCGTCATCAACCGCTTTATCGATGAATACGCTATTTGTATGTACGCTTGCTTCACACGGATGATGATCTATATATCATACACAAATTGTGCTATACATTGCCCCAGCCAGACAAGCAGAGAAAGAAAAAAAGGAAGAAGAAAATGCGTTATTTTTTATCTACGCGACTGTACACGCCGTACACGCTCGAGAACATTGAATCCAGAAATCCAGAGCCGAAGAACACGAAGAAAAGGTTACACGCATCATTTCGCGCGCGCGCACGACAAACGAACGACATCGATTATTATTATTATGTACACGCTGTTGTATTCGCCACACGCGGCTTCGAGTATCCCGACCTGACCGATGAGATTTTCCAGAACCATTCCTTGCATGCATCAACTACGACGTTACCCTCGTACGCTTTGACTACGCGCATTTACACGCACGTACACTTACACGCACACACACGCGCGATTAGATGTAGAAGTGAGATGTTTGATTTATTACACACTTTCTTAGCACAGCGGCAGAAAAAAGGTTTGGTTTCAACGGATTTTCAGTTATGTTTACAGGAGGAAGGAATATTTGGAAGCTTGCTTCATTACGTTGATTACATGGAAAAGTGAGAATTATACATTCAAACTGTATTTGTTTTCTACAGCAGCAGGAAGGATAAGCTCTCCTACGGAGGATTCAAAATGTACATACAGGAACAAAAGGACAAGCGCCAAAAGCTGGACACAGGAATTTTTTTTACCCCAGCGTAACGTCGTAACTCGATCGTCTACTGACAAAACAAATCTTTACAGGTGGAGCAGCAATCTCATCATCAGAAAACGAGAAGATTCCGGATAAAGATACGTTCTATGCGCTTTACATTGTCTTTTACATCCGTTTGCCCACTCAACGAAATTAGTATGATCGATCGTCGACATCTGCAGATTTTCCGTCTCAAAATTGGCAGCTATCTTATAGAAATTATTTTACACACTTGGTTTGCATTATTGGTTTTTTCTTTGTTTGATTTCGTACCCGCCATGGGATTAGAAAAGTACACGACAACAACACACATCGCCTTACAGGAAAACGAAAACTTTACGTTATATACGCTTTATGTTATACGCCGCGCTTGCGCTTGATTATATATAGTATTATAGTACTATCGGGTATTGACTTAGAACTTTATTTTTGGATGAAGTGGTGTTTAGTAAAGGTTTGAAAACAACATGCGATGGTTGGTTTTAAGGATAAAAAGGGGGAAATATGGTGTTATGGTGATTTTTTATTAGACCGTGAGGATGGGCATCCACGGAAGAGAAGAATATACGAATTGACAATCGGTAAAAGCTTGACGTTTTACGTCTCATTTTATGGTTTTTTAGGAACAATATACAACACAAGGAAAGAAACGAGAAAAGGAAAGAAAACAAAAAAAGAAGGGAGAAAAGGAGAAAAGAGAAGATTATCGAAATTATCGTATGCGACAGCGCTGCGCTCGTAAGTTCTGTTTTTGACAAGATCCCGCTTGACATCGCCCGATGAAAATCACTCGCGATTCGAGGGCAAACATTTCATCACCGTTCTCGTAGATTTACGCCAGTAGTAGTTTTCCCAGTGACAATCACTCGCGATTCGAGGGAGTTCCTGACAAAAAAAACTTTACAAAATGTCCCCGATGACGACTCGCGAAATGCAGTCAGAGGGGCTTTTCTACATCTGAAATGGTTGCGACGACGGGAGTAAATCCTTCTTCGTCGCTGAGTTTCGAGTACTCATCGGATGCTACAATACAAACAGTCTATGCGTGCAAATTACATGTTTTCTATTTCTAGGTGCTGTAAAACTATTCTTTCTGCTATTATTTTAAGCCTGTATCATCTTTTGTCCCTCCTCTCCGTCGCTGTCGTCGCCTTCTTCCTCTCTCTGTTCGACTTCGTTTAAAAATCCAATCGCCACGAGCGGCAACAGCGTGGTGAAGTTACATATGGCGACCAACTCGAACAAATTGTCGAAATTATCCGCGGTAACGCCTAATTTTTCCGTCAAACCAGCGCCGAGAAATTGAGAGGTCACACCACCAAAGTTAAATAAAGACATTAAAGATGCAAATAAAGTCGCTTCAACGCCTTTAGGACAGATCTTTGCGGCTAAAACCAACACCGGCAAAAACGAAATCTCGCCGAGCACGGTCAAGACAGCGCTATCCGTTAACGCAAACAGCTCGTCGCTAATTCCAAGCTCACGGTTGTACCCTGAAACCAGCAGAAGTTGCGTCGAACCCAACGCTGTCGCTAATACCGCGGAGTAGGTGAACATCTTCTTCAATGGCACGTATTTAAAGTAAGCGTTGTACAGCCCGACGCCGCCTAAAGCCGCCAACGAACGCGCGAAGGAAACTCGGCCCAGAAACTCCGGGCTGAAGTGTAACTCGTTCGTAGAAAAGTAGAACATAGCCGATCCAGGAGACGGCGTCGCTTGCCACAAATACATGAACAACGCAGGACCCCATATTTGCTTCTGCTTCACCACGGACCACAACGTTGAAAGTGTTTCCTTCCCTGCTTCCACCACGCCTCCGTTTTTCTCCTCTGCCGAAGCCGTCGGAATCGTCTCTGGTTCTTTACATTCGCCGCCGTCGACGACGTTTACGACGGTCGTCGTTTCAATACTACTACTCATTTCATCTTGTTTCTCTTCTTTTACCAAAAACGCTGCACCGGCGATCAATAGCGGAAACACAGCTGTGCACGCAAACACAAAAGCGCTTCCTTTCTCCTCCACCAACTCGCCGCTAAAATAGCTACTCGCGATGCCGCCAAACGCGACCATCCCCCAACACAAACTTTGCAACGATCCAGTCGTTGAATTATCTTCTGATTCTCTCGCTCGCTCGACGACGATCGAATCAATCAACACATCCGAGAACGCGATGCTTAACGAACCGACTGCGAACAAAAAACTCGCCGTCCACCGGTTATCAACCACCGCGACGCCTTGACTCAATGTCGACCACGCCAAGCATCCTAGAACGCCCATCAAACACAAATACGATTTTCTTTTATACCCAAACAAAGGCACGGTATCGGAAATAAATCCCCAAAGAGGCTTTACCAACCACGGGAGCGACGATATGCTCGTCACCACCGCCGCCTCCGACGGCGATAAGTGCAACTCATCCTTCAAGAAGAAACTCTTCGCCAACGAGGCGAGACCGATGACACCTTGCACGAAATACACCAACGCGATGGCAGACGTTTCTGACGTAATCGGAACGCCCAAGAACACCGTTGTTTTTGTTGAATTTTCATTGTCGTCGTCGTCGTCGTCGCCGCCGCCGCCGCGAGGTTGTTGTTGTTGCTGCTGCTGTTGTTCTCCATCGTCATCTTTATTTCCCAACGTTGCTTTCCTTCTCCAACTTCCTCTTCTTCTTCTTCTTCTTCTTCTTCGAACCAAAGCCGAGGAGGAGGAGAAGGAGGAAAGAATGAAATTCGCCCTCGCGTTTACTTTGTCCGCGATTTTGTCCTCGTCCTCGTCGCCGCCTCCGAAGAGAACCGCGACAGAAGAAGAAGAAGAAGAAGAAGAAGAGCGTAATCCAGATAAACTCCGTCCTTCTCCTCCTCCTGTGCTCACATCATCAAATCTTCTTCTTCTCGCGCTCCATTTTCTTCTCGAGGAAGAAACATCACCGATCGCAGCAAACGCACGAGAAGGTCGAGAAGGTCGAGAAGTAGACGGAACGGAGGAGGAGCGAGAAGAAGAAAAGGTGCGGGAAGAGGGAAGCGCGGCGGTTCGCGTTGCGCGACAGAGCGACATTTTTTTAGAGAGAATCTTCCTTTTTTTCGTTTTTGTGTAAGTTCGCACGAGAAACAGTGTAACCCTAAACATAAAATGACTTGAAATTTGTGCCACGAAACGGAAACGAACGATACATAAAAAGAGCACACACTAACACACGCACGCGCGCGCGCATGAGTTTCGTGGTGCACAAATCGGTGCTCCCACCGACTGGAGTGGACTCGTGCGTCTCGTGCTTCTTCACGCACCCAAAGTCGCCTTCTCTTTCTGTTGTTCGCGATGATGATGATTCGTCGGAAAACAACACCAACGAAATTGTTGGCGACGAAAACGTCGTCGTCGCCAGCGGGAACCGCTTGACCATCTACTCGGTTTCGAGAGGGAGAAGAGAAGACGAAGACGAAGACGAAGAGGAGGACGATGCGCGCAAGAATAAAAACGCGCGCTTAGAGGTCATCTCTGAGTTCGACGTGAACGGGACGATATCGGACTTGTGCGTGTTGAAACACCCGAAGCGAATTTTGTCCGAGGAGAACTTTGGCAGCGTGTTGAGGGAAAGTTCGACGAATAAAAAGAACAACAACGGCAAGAGCAAGGAGAATAACAACGACGCCACGAAAACGACGCAATATTTAGATGCTCTTCTGGTGACCATTCGCGAGTCGAAAGCGGTGTGCGTGTGTTGGGATCCAGAGACGAGGAAGTGCGTCTCGACGAGCTTACATTTTTGGGAGGAGTTCGCCGGCGCGAAAGGAGGAAATAGTTTGCAAGGTAGCGCGACCACGGGCGTAGATGGAACGAGTTCTGGGTTGAGAATAGGGAACGTGCCTATAATTGGCAGAGCAGATCCAGAGGGCAGATGCGCGGCGGTTTTGTTAAGAAACGAGGAGAAGGCGAAAGTCAAGATTATGCCGGCGAGCGAAACGAATAGTAATAATAGAAAGAAAATGACGAGTAACGAAACGGGAGGAACGGTGTACGTGCCAGCAACGCTCGGAAGTTCGTTCGATTTAGACGTGAGAAAGATATTAGGACCATCGGCGGCGTTTGTTCGCGATTGCTGTTTCTTGCACGGTTACGGCGAACCGGTGTTGGTGATTTTGTACGAGTCGAATCCTCCAACGTGGAGCGGCAGGTTATCGTTGAGAATGGACACGTGTAAGTTAGTCGCAGTCTCGATTGATTGCACGAAGAAGAAGTACACGATCGTTTGGACGAGAGAAAAGTTACCTTCGTCGACGTATTCTTTATTCCCGGTGCCTAATCCGCTCGGCGGCGTCATCGTGCTCTCCTCTGGTCACATTTTATACGAGTCGCAGTCTTCCTCGGCGACGTACATTAGCGATTTCTTAGGCAAAGGAGGACCGCAGGAAGGAAATTTTGCGGAAGAAATCGCGCGAAACAACGGCGTGGAAGGCCAGGCAGCACATGCGAATCCAGTACCTCACGTGAACTCAAATAAGAACGTGTCGAGTTACGAGACATCGCAGAACGAGTTCCAAGTGCAACTCGACGCTGCGAAGATTGAAATGATCAGGGAAAACGTGGCGATTATTAGTTCAAAGACCGGTCAACTAATCACAGTCATCTTAGAAACTGTCGGTGGTGGTGCTTCGACAGGGAGTAAAGTCGGTCGCAGATGTAGACGCATACGCGTGCAAAAATCCGGGAACGCCGTTTTAAGTTCCGGCCTGGCGGCGGTTGGTAAAGATTTACTCTTCATCGGATCGCGCGTCGGCGATTCTCTTTTGATCGCGTATGAAAAGAAAGAGAAAGCAAAGATTGGCGATTTGAAAATGTTACCGGAGATGGAGAAGCAAGGATTGACAGAAGAAAAAGTAGAAGAGGATGAGGCAGAAAAAGAAGAAGAAGATGATGATGATGATCCGTATGCGGATCCCGAAGAAAACGAGAGGAAGCGCAAAGCGTCGAAAGGTAAAGGCAGTGTTCCGAAAATTGCCAAGAAGTTGGCAGCAACTCCGCCCGCGCCAGAACCCACAACGGATGAAGAGAAAGAAAAGAACGAAGATGATGAATTGGAAGCGCTTCTTTACGGCACTTCTGTAGAAGCTGCCGGTGGCGCCGGTCTGAACGAGTACGAAAGAACAAACAAATCAACGACGACAACAACCGGAGTCGAGTCGAAAACGTTCGCGTCTTACGTCGACCGCGACGATACTTTTGAATATAAGTTTTCTGTGAAAGACTCGTTGTTGTGTATTTCACCTGTCGTTGATTTGACGGTTGGTGCGAGCGCTCCGGTCGGAACGGATCTCGATCCGCGAACAGAACTCGTCGCGGCTTGCGGCCACGGTAAGAACGGCGCGTTAGCGATTTTGACCAGAGGTATCACCCCTGAGCTCGTCACCGAGGTCGAATCTGGAGCTTTGCCTGGATTGCGAGCGTGTTGGGCAACTCGAACCGAGGACGATAACGATGGAACCGTGCGACCGAAACGCAAAGATGAACTGTTTGACGAACACTTAATCTTGTCCTTAGCTTCCACGAAAACAACGATGGTTTTAGAAACGGGCGAGGAGTTGAGAGAAGTTTCAAAGGAAGTTGATTTCGTCGTCGACGAAGAAACTTTAGCGTGTGGAAGAATATTCAACGGACGAGCTATCGCGCAAGTTACGAAGACGAAGATTCGTTTCACGAGGAAAGGGAAGAAGTTCACGGCGGACGATATTAGTTTGGCGTTTTTGAAAGGCGGCGACGCGCAGATAGCTTCAGCGGTTATTCAAAACGACGCAATAGCGTTGAGACTTTCAGACAATTCCATTAAAATTATTCTGGGGAACTCGGAGACGAATACATTCACGCTACTTGAGAAGTGTGGGGAGTTATTCGCACCCGATGATCACTCAAACACGGGAAACGACGTGACGGCGTTTACCCTGTACGACGATTCGGTGGCGTGCGCAGACTCTCTGGGTGCCAGTGGTTCAAACAGAGCACCAGGTTGGCTCGAGCGAGCCGCTCGTGGAGACCGTGAAGAAAATGACGAGAACAACGTCGTCTTTGCTACTGTTTCTCGCGACGGTACTCTGGATTTATACAGTCTTCCATCTTTGAAGAAGCTTTGGACCTCCGGTGGCGTCTCGGACGGTCGCGAAATACTCGCACCGAATTCTCCTGGCATGGACAGCATAAATTTCAAAGATTTTGAAAGCAGCGAAGCTGAAAAGTATACCGTCTCGGATATAAGACTCGATGCTTTCGCCAATGCCGCTCACGAAAGACCACTTTTGACGTGTTTCCGCGCTGACGGCGCGGTCTTGGCGTACCAAGCTTTCAAGTCGCCGTCGTCGAACGAACTTCGATTCGCTCGCGTTCCGATTGAAATTGAGACCGCTGGGAGCGAACTCACGAATAACGACGTTTCTGTCCAGGGTGGCTCGCGATTGACTAGAGTAGAAAACATTGGCGACGGCAGGGGAATCGCTGGTGTCTTTGTTTCCGGTTTGAATCCGATCTGGTTAATCGTGCGCAGAGGAAGAGTTCTCGCGTTACCGACCCGAGGCGAAGGCGGCGCGCGAATCGCATTTGCACCCTTCCACAACGTCAACTGCCCAAAAGGTTTTATCCTTGCCACTAACGAAGGTGGGATTCGCGTCTGTCGTCTTCCAGGTAAAATGCACATCGAAGCCCAGTGGCCGGTGCGTAAACTCGCGCTTCGTTGTACTCCGCGAGCGATTACATACATGAACGACTTCAAGTTGTACGCCCTGGTAACCTCTTCGTACATTCCGTGGAAAGATTTCGACATCGACGAAACGGATTCACACGCGAGAGCGTTGTATCGTTTTCGCAAGGAAAAGGCAAAGTCGGAAGGTAACATCGTGCAACAATTTGCGATCCGTTTGTTAGTCCCGGGCACGCTCGAAACGGCGTGGCAAAAAGCAGTCGAACCCGGTGAACACATTTTGTGCGTGAAGAACGTACAAATTCGTGACCAGTCTACGGGCGCATTGCTCTCCATGCTTGCCATTGGTACCGCCATGCCTGGAGGCGAAGATACTCCCTGTCGAGGACGAATCTTACTTTTTGCAATCATGTGGGAACGCGCTCGCGACGGCGGCGTTCGATGGAGAGGCGAATTGAAATGCGAGAAACCATCGAAAATGGCGTGTTCTGCAATTGAATCCGTCGACGGGACGTTAATGGTTGCCATTGGAACCAAATTAACCGCGCACACGTGGGATGGGAAACACTTAAATCCGGTCGCGTTTTACGATACGCCATTATATACGACAACATTGTGTTGCGTCAAGAACTTCCTCTTGTGTGGTGATTTGCACAAATCCATCCGCTTTGTTCGATGGAAAGACGCGCAAGGTGAGAAAACTTTATCGCAGCTCGGAAAAGATTACGAAGTTCTCGATTGCATAGCATCTGAATTCATGATTGACGGTGGGAGCTTATCGTTATTGGCAGCCGATGCAAATGGCAATGCGCACGTCTTTCAGTACGCCCCGAAACTTGCCGAATCGTGGAAAGGCGACAAGCTTCTTCCGAAAGCCGCCTACCACGCGGGTAGTTTAATCCGCAAAATGGTTCGCTTCCAAATCGGTACCGGCGAACAAAAGCAAAACAGACACGCGGTTTTCTTCGGGAGCTCCGACGGCGGCTTAGGCATATTCTCACCGGTGGACGAACACACATTTCTGAACTTGGAAAAGCTTCAAGACGCCATGCGTTCCAACATCGTCGCCTCTTCCAACTCCATCAACCCGTTCGGGTTGAACTCGAAAACCTACCGAGCCTTAAAATCCTCCGAAGGCTCCGTCGCGAGACAAACTCCGCCGAGAACGATCGTCGACGGCGGTTTGCTCTCCAAGTTTGAGCACTCGTTATCGATATCGGCGCAAACGCAAGTGGCGGCACAAGCCGGTTTAAATCGAGACCAAGCCTTGTCCTTAGCGCGAACTATCATAGCTGAACAATCGTTCATGTAATATTTACTCATTTCACTCATTTCTTCCTTTTTTTAGTACGTTTCAGGGTCGAGTTGTCCGCGCACGCAGCGAGCAGTACGCGTATAAATGGAAAAATGCAAATTATCGTGCTTACTGTTGTTGATGATGATAAGCATCAAAAGCAGTGAGCAAAAAAAAATCGCGAGTCAGAAACCCAAACGTCGTTTTCCGTCAGAAACACAGCTTACTACTTTTAATCTTTGTAACACGCACGCACGTTTTACGAAGTTTCATCGCGCCCGTTTACCGAACCAATCGAGTAAACAGATATATAAACACAGCTTTCACGCGGTTTTATTCAAATCCCGCGCTTATTTTTTGTTCGCACCACGAGAACAGAAACACATCTTTTTTTGCCGCACACACAAAGACCAGCCGCAAAGAAATCCCCGGAAAAACACGGAAATTGCAATCGCGACGAGTACTACTACTTATTGCGAACAGAAGAACTGGAATTAAACTCAGTTATTTATTGAAGTGATATTTGTATTACACTTTTATTGGGCGTTTTGATTCATTTACATTGATTCATCGCATTACTTGGATACGTTTATTACACATCCGAAGAAAAAAAGAGAGAAAAACACAGAAAAACTCTCTCACCAGCACACGACGGAAGATTTATAAGAACAAGAAGAAGAAGATTAATCAAGATGGAACTCGACGGTGGTAACGATAGCGACAATAGCGATAATATATACGGTAAAACTAATTTCGTGGAAGAAAACTGCTCGTTCAACTTTGTCTCGGACATCCGATTTTGGGGAAGTTCAAGCCGAGCGGAAGGATTGAAACAATTTTTCGACGTGTTGACTGTGCGAAGAAAGTGCGCCTGACAGCCTTTACCTTTTTTTAAGAAGAGAGTAAAAGGAGGTGTGAGCCCTTCGTTAGTTAAATAGCAGAGAAAAAGAGCAGCAGCAGAAGCGTAAACGACGCTAAGAGCCGCCGCTTGTTACCTACATCCATATATTATTTGTTGAGAGATACAAAGAAAGAAAAACTTTTCAATAATGCAGAGCGAACTTTACCCGTCGCCGCACTTTGAAGGGGTCGAGAAGCGCATCGAAATTAATTTTCGCGTTGCTGCTGACGACAACAACAAAACAACTGGTGAAAGTATTCCAGTCGCAGGTGGTCTTCGCTGCTTATCGCGCGCCGCGCTCGACGTGTGCATGACCGCCGCTGAATGTGAGATTGTTTCGGTACGATCGAACGAGAAGTTTGACGCGTACGTCTTGAGCGAATCCTCTTTGTTCGTCTTTGCGGACAAGATCGTGTTGAAGACGTGCGGGACAACCAAATTGCTCTCGGCTGTGGATCCTATTTTGGAACGTGCGGCTTTGATTGAGCGCATGAAATTGGTTCCATCTTCGGTGAGATTTACGCGCTCCACGTATTTGTTCCCGGAAGAGCAGCGTGAGCACCACGTTTCTTTTACGGACGAGTGTGAATTTCTCGAAAGCAGGTTTGGCCACTTGGGGTCAAACTCGAGCTATGTTATGGGTTCAAACTTTGACGACGCGCAGTGGCACGTCTACGTTGCCGGAGATTTCGTCGAGCAGACGAAATCTGGGGCTTCGTTATCGGTGGAATGTTGCATGACTTCTTTGCACCGAGAACACTCGCAACACTTCTTCCGCGAAGATTCGCAAGAAGAAGGGGTAACCGCCGTTCCGTTTGTCAGTTCGGAGAAAACCACGAACGATTCTGGTATTCAAAGTATTTTTGAAACGTTCTCGATCGACGACTACGTCTTTGAACCGTGCGGATACTCTATGAACGGCTTGAATGAAGAATTTTCTGGCGAATACTCTACGATTCACATCACTCCGGAAGACGGATTCAGTTACGCCTCCGTGGAACACTCCAACGTCGATTTGAACTCGAATAGTGCCTTCTCCGTGTCAAACTTTGTCGAGAAGTGCGCGAACGTCTTCCAACAGGGCAAGATGACTTTCGCGGTGACTTGCCACGGCAGCTCCCGTGAGACGACCAACGCGTTCTTTTCCTCTTTGACGAGCACGAAGAAAGAGTTGTTCTGCGTCGGAGAGTCGTACGCGAGACCGTCCATGTGCTTTCAGCAGTTGCCGAACGACCAAGGCTTCGTCGCGTATTTGACGTTTGTCAAAACCGAAGAGGATGAACGCGAAAGACTCTCCGCTAAAGTTGTCGTTGCGGAAACTCGCGGTAAAGTTGCCCTGGAAGATCATCGAAGCGAAACGCCGATGTGCATTTTAGACGCCGCCATGAGTTCGGGCGAATCCTCCGAAACCGACGAGAGATTATCTACCGACGAATTTGTTTCTTATGATCGCGGCGATGATGAAGCGAGACTGCAAAGATCCACCGCGGGCGTGGTATAATATTTTATATATGAGAAGAAGAAGTTTTAATTTTTATGAGTGAAAAGTACATGAATGTGAAAAGTACATCAAAAAGAGAAAAATTCTTTCTTTTCCTCTTCTCTCTTTTTCCCTTTTTTTTGCGCTTTCTGCGCTAGAAAAAACAAAAAAAAAATTTAGGGTTGCACAAAAAAAAAGGAGCCGCGGTGTGTCTGCGGCTTCAGAGCGAGAGAGAACACTTCACTGTTCGTCTCCTCCACAGCCGCACACGTGCCGACGACATCCTCTCGGGAGTTTACGAGAGCGAATTCACACGCAGAAACGCAGAAACGCATCGCAGAAGAGAGTTCTCACTGAAATGGCTCGTCAACAATTAATGGGTGCTTCATCATCATCGTCCGCTTCTTCGAACGGAGAAAATCAGGCGCTTCTGACGGATTCGACCGCGGGGTTGCGGGCAATCATCGTGAACGACGACGCGGAGAAGAAATCCACGCGAGGCTTTGTGAACTCGTTCTTCCACCAAGGCCGCATCGTCACCGGTGGATTCGTCATGTTTGCCATCTTGTCTTCTCTGATTCTCGTGAGTTTCACGCAAGGGTACAACTCCGTCGTCGCGGGTAATAACGGAAGCAATGGTAGTTTCATGGCAGCCTTGGGAAAGAAGAAGTCGCATTCTTCGTCTTTAGGCCACAAGTCGCACTCGCACAACGCGCACGTCATCGACGTGCCATTCGCGGACGACAGCGACAAGCACAACAACAAAGCATCGCACAATAAGAAATCATCGAAAAAGAAGAAACAAGAGGAAAACTGCGATCCGGCGGAGGCGGATATGGCTAAAGGTATCTTTGCGTACCCGGACCCGGCGTGCTTGAACGGCGAGACCGCCGGGTGTTCGGGAGACCCAACCAGTGGTAATCCGAGCACGTGCCGATTTTGCAACACGTTGATGGCGCAAGTGAAAACGCCGACGTGGGCGACGTGTCCGCAATCCGTCTGTAAGAAGCACGGAGTGTTGGGTTGCGAAGGAGACTCAATCGAGAACTTGGAGTGGAAGTCGTACGTGGACGGTATTCGCGAACATAACAAACGCGTGGAGCAAATTGGCATCACCAGCGCGTGCGAAGGGACGCCAGCCGATCGAGAATTAGGGAGATTCATGTTTCACGACGGCAAATGTGGGGAGAAGTTGCTCCCTGCTTGCGACGGCAACCAAGTGACGCAGTGCCGATTTTGCTCGGCGGCGAAGAAAGCCACCGCCGCGAGTTTGACGTGGCCGACGTGCCCAGACGTAGTCTGCGCCAGATGGGGGATCAAAATGGATCACTGTGAATTACCATTGGCTATGTACCAGTTGCCGACGAAGAGAGCAGAGAAGGATAGAAAAACGAACCAGTTTCCGGAACCAAAGGTGGACAACGTGAAAACGGAAAAGCTACACAGAAAGTCTTGGAAAGACACCGAGGATTTAATCAGCAGCGAAGACGCGAACTCCTCGAACCGAGATCTTATGCCGAGACCGTGGCGCATGGGAGATGATTACGCCGACATGCAACGCGTGGCGAAGAACTTCATCACGGGAAGTTAAGAAAGAAACAACAACAAAAATAACCTTTTGTATTTTCATATTTATTTGTATTGTTCTTCTCCAAATCTAAAGCTACACACTATGTCAACCTAAAAAACGTCTCTATTTCTCTCCTCGCTCTCTTTTTTGTTCAAAGAGCGGGTTGTTTATGACCAAATTGGCCACAATTTCTGGTTTCTTTTCACCGAATTTACCGGTTAAAACGACCAAGACTTGGTCGGCAGGCCTGATGCGCATGGGAAGTACGCCTACGACATCTTTCAAGATTTTATTTTCCGTAGCATCACTACCCAGCGCCTCTAAAACGCGCTCTTCTTCCAGTCTCGTAAGATTTAAAAACGCACCGCTCAGTCCTCTCGCTTTCTTGAGCAACTTCGTGCGTTGAATCCACGAGACACTGTTTTTCTTGCCTTCCTCTTCGTCGTTGTCTTCCTCGTCTTCACATTTGTTATCTTTTCCATCGCTAACGTTTTCTCCGAGCTCGAGCAACTTTTGCGCCGCTTCGTTCGCGGACTCAGACGACGCTTCAAACTCGATCGATACCATGCTCGGATTGGGTGCTCCCGCGGATTGCTTAGTTTTCAGGTGTCGCTTATTTCCAATCTCAATCTTCACTTCAAAACCAAACTCTGGTAAGAAGCACGCTAAATGTTTCCTTCCGACGATACGCGCGATGGCCACCGTAACCGTCGGATTCCTCGAGAGATGGTAACAAAAATACACGAACGAGTGCTCGTCTTGCGCAGACTTTGCAGACGCCTTCTTCATGTTGCACTGGGCCGCAATTTGTGCGCAGACAGACGCCGAATTCGGAAGCAAATAGTCCACCAATTTGTTGCTTTTCTTGACACCATTGTCCGTGGGCTTCTTCTTCGAAATGAAAGACATCATCTTATTTTTCTTCTTCCTTTCGCTCTTTTCTTGTTCTTCCATGACTAAGCTCGCGCGGAGTAAACGATGCACGATGATATCCGGATATCTTCGAATCGGCGACGTAAAGTGCGTGTACCTGTCGAACGCCAATGCGTAGTGGCGCCAACTTTCTTCCTCTGGGAGTAGTCCGGTACAAAAATACTGCGCCAACTGCATCGGCTTCGTCGCTAACAAGTTGATGATTTCGTAAATGGCATTAACGCCGCCATTTTTTGCTGTTAATGTATCTGTTCTTCTCACGGATTCGCGCAAGCGCTCTAAGCTTTGGTGTAAAGCACCACTCGTGCTGCAATCGAAATCGTTCAAACCGCTCGCTCGAGCAAACTCGCGCAGCTCAAACATTTTCTTTTCGTTCGGTGGCGGATGTAAACGCAACAAAGCTACGTTCGGGAAATAGTCCGCGATTCGTTTTGCCACGCGCCTATTCGCGAGCAACATTAGATCTTCGATCACTCTGTTCGATTCGCGAAGTTCGTACTGAAACGCGCTTTTTGGTAACTTGGTCTCTTGATCAATTTCAAATCCAATTTTTGCTTGATCCAAACGCACCGAGCCGTCCGCGACTCTATTTTCGCGCAACGTCTTCGCCACAGATCGAAGCAATCGTACGGACTTTATAACTTGGAGAAGAACGTAATCTTCGTCGGATTGCTCTAATTTATCTTCTCCGCTGATGTTGATATTTTCGGCGGCTGCAATCTCTTCATCTGTCATGGATGCATCGAACGCGTCCAACATTCTTTGAGCGTCTCCGTAGGACAGCTTCGCTCTGCTTCGCATGACGCTTCGTCCAAACCATTCCTCCAAGATTTCACCATCGGATTCTCGAATGATCCACTCGCACGACATCGCGTATCTGTCGACGCCTGGGTTCAGCGAACATGCGATTTCACTTAAAAGTCTCGGTAACATCGGCACGACTCGATCGCATAAATAATTCGACGTCGCGCGAATCGAAGCTTCTTCGTCCAGCGCCGTGTTTGGTAGCACAAAGTGAGAAACATCCGCGATGTGCACGCAGACACGGACGGTGTTCTTACTGATTCGCGTGGCAAATAAAGAATCGTCTAAATCGCGCGCGGTCTCTGGATCTATCGTACACGTGCCTACGTCGTTCCTAAAATCTTTCCTCGCGGGTTCTTTCTCCTCTTCATTTTCTATCTTGATGCTCTTGTCATCGTTCCACTCTTTTGGCAAACACGCGAGTACCTCGTCCGTGAACGGTTCGTCTTTAATATCATTCTCCAAAATTATTTTTGCGGTGTGTGTTTCGATGCTATCGCTTGGACCGATGACGCGTTCAACAGAACACGCGCGCGATAAAGCTCCCTTTGCGGTTCCATCCGCGTCTACCATGGATGCAAACACGATGACATTTTCAGGCACTTTTTCTAAATCTTTCAATTCGGAAAGCGCCACGTCTATATCGCACGTCGGCATTCGCGAATCCGTAGGTTTCAATCGAAATAAACTTTTATTCTGATTAGTGTTGTCACTCATCTTTTTGCTTTCATCCGCGCTTTTTTGTTGTGCCTTCGATTCGACGATGTATCCGACTAACCTCGTCCGCTTTGGCGACGGCTCGATAATTTTCACCACCGTACCGATTGGTCGCAAGAGCTCGATTTCCGCAACGTTGTCGCTGTTATTCTCATCACTACTTTGACTACTACTACTACTAAAAAACCGGCACGCTTCTTCGTACCATTTTTGCACCTCTTCCTCGCTTCCGCTCGCGTCGTTTCCAAACAAACGTTCGAATCGGGCCACTCTCTCTTCGCCCCCGCGTATCGAACACCTTTCCATCAGCTCGACGAGCGACGAAGAAGCGCCCCCGCCGCTCGAATCGCGCCGACGCCTACTCTTCGCCTCTCCTTTCTCTCTCAACTCCTCTCTCAACCACTCTATCGGTGATTCTAACTCGAACTGAATCTTATCTTGGTCCACCGCGAAAATTTTCTTCTTCTTCTTCTTCTTTTTCGTCGTCGTCGTCGTCATCGAGGTCTTCTTTTCGCGTTCGTCCTCGCGCTGGTCGTTAGAAGCTCGACTATTCGTCAAACGAAATCGAACGTCCACGGGTAAGAACGGCACCGAGACGTACGCCTCCGACGGGTCGTGCGGGTTCACTCTGAGCACGCCTTCGAAGACGTTCGCGCGCGAAGAAGAAGAAGAAGAAACTTTTTCGTCGTCGTCGTCGTCGTCGTCATCTTCTTCTTCTTCTTCTCTCTCCTCCTTCGTCGACTTTTTCTTCTTCCTCGTCTTCGTTTTTCCGAGCGGTGACTTTTTCCACTCGTCTTTCTCTCCCTTCTCTAATCCCTCTTCCTTCCCCGCCGCCGCCGCGCGCACCGACCGCTGTAAAATATCCAAAGACGACGACGACGACATGTATTATCTCTTCTAAAGAAAGAGAGAGAAGATGACGACGACGACGAGTGGCGAAGAGTGCGTCGAGTTGAGTCGAGCGAGTGTGACGTTCTCTCTCTCTCTTCTTCTTTTTGTGTCTTGTGTTGCTTTTTTTTTCGAAAAATTTTACGAGTCTCACAAAAAGTCTAGCTTTCTCTCCTCAGTTTTCACAGAACAACGATACCGTAACACACCACTACTACTACTA
>Ga0181561_10001062_pt1 | contig 24046 bp, 11 predicted proteins | sample 011ome_19_FD_133760 | JGI IMG/M metagenome (GOLD analysis project Ga0181561, IMG submission 133760) | Coastal salt marsh microbial communities from the Groves Creek Marsh, Skidaway Island, Georgia - 011510BT metaG (megahit assembly) | ecosystem: Environmental > Aquatic > Marine > Intertidal... | reverse complement strand
TAATCCGCGAACACCGCGAGCGCGGGCGTCTCGAACGCGGCCGGCACGCGCGCCGCCGCGTTCGCCAGTCTCAGCCGCGCGGCGTCGGCGGCGGCGGCGACGGCGTCGGCGGCGGCGGCGCCGGCGGCGCCGGCGGCGGCGACGGCGGCCGAGACGTCGGGCACGACCTGCGGGCTTAGCTCCGCGACTCTCAGCGCGGGCGGCGCGGGCGCGTCGACGCTGGGCAGCGAGGTGGCCAGGTCCCCGAGCATCGACTTAACCACGGACCCGATCCCCGCGAACGTGTCGAACCACGCCTTGGCCTCTGCGAGCTGCGCGGAGACGTCCGCGACGTACGCGCGTACCGAAGCGACGTACGCGCGCGCCGCCGCCTGCACTTCGTCCCTCGTCTCCGCCAACGCCTCCGCCGCGTCCGAGGCGACCGCGCGCAGTTTCGCGCCCGCGTCGGCGTCGAGCGCGCCGAGACTTTCGCTCGCGAGCCGCACGAGCGCCACGAGCTCGGCCGTGACGTTGTGTTCGAGCGCCGCGCGCGCGGCGGCCAGAGCGGACGTTTTGTTCGCCGCGTACGCGCGATCGTACGCCGCGCGCGACGTCACCGCGGCGGCGGCGGCGTCCACCGCCGCCTCCGTCTCCGCGCGGTACGCGTCCGCGGCGACCCGGTACGTCGCGGACGCGTTCGCCAACGCGTCTGCCATCGACATGTCGAAGGGCGTGGATGCGTTCGCGATTTGCGATTCGCCCTCCGCCGGAAACGCCGCGCGCGCGCGCGTCGCGGCGCGGTCGCGCGCCGAGCAGCCGCGCGTCGCGGCGTTCGCTCCGGCGTCGCTCGCGGCGTTCTCTTCCGCGTCGTTCCGCGTCGATCTCCAGGGCAGGTCCTCCGGCGCGCGCCTCGCGGCGACCACGCGCAGCGCGTCCCCGACGCGCGCGTCCAGCGCGACGCACGTCTCGGAGACGGCGGCGGCGAGCTCGGCGACGGCGTCGTTCCGCGCGGCGACGTCGTCCGCGCGCCGCGACTCCGCCTCCGCGTCGAGCCGCACGTTCCGGACGCACGCGCGCGTCTGCCGCTCGGCGCACTTCGCGAGGTCGCGCTCGGCGCGCGCGGCGTGCGCGGCGAGGAGCGACGCGGCGTCCGCGACGACGGAGGCTTCCGCGGGCCGCCCGGCGGGGGGGAGGAAGAGGTCAACCAGCGCCTCGGAGGCGGAGAGCGACGAGCACCACAGCAGGGAGACTGAAAACAGCGCGAGCGCGATGCGCGCGTCGCCGCGCGCGCGGGCCGCGCCCCCGCGCGCGGGGGGGGCATCCACGAGGCCCTCCCGCGCGCGGGCCACTCGTGGCGTATGCGGAGACGCGACGCCATGGGGCTTGGCGCCGGCGCGGTCGCCCCGCGGCGGCATCGTCACCATTTGTGGCCCCCACCGGAGGACACGAAGCGGCGCCTTTCTCGGAAACGCTTGTTTCGGCGAAAGCCGGATTTTCGGTGCCGACTGCCACTGCCGAGGCCAGGGTTTTTTCTTTTCAACGACCTTCTCCGTTCCCGGATCTCGCATCATCCCCTCGGCGGTGCCACCACAACGAAACGCGCGCTTCCGGGACGGCGCGTCCAGTTCGGAGTCCCCTCGGACCCGTTCGAAGGCGACCCCCTCGCGCGGCGGTCGCCCCCCTCGCGACGACCGGACCGCACGCCGCTCGTCGCCACTTCGCTGGAAGCGCGGGGAGGACCGATCCCGAAGAAAGAGGCGCGCGCGTGATCCCCGCTCCGCACGGAACCCGTCGCGATGGCGCCCAAGCTCTCGCTCGCGGAGCAGAAGAAGAAGCTCAAGGAAAAAGAGCAGCGCGCGAAGGACAATGAGAAGCGGGAAAAGGAGAAGGAGCGCGGCGAGCGCAAGGCGCAGGAGCAAAAAGACAAGATGTTCGGGTTGAAGAACAAAGCCGCGGGGAAAGCCGCGCAGGAGGCGTTGACGGATGCGGAGCGCGCGCTGAAGTCCATTCCCGGCGAGCAGCAGAAAGCGGAGGCGAAGGCTCGCGAGAACGCGAAGCGGAAAGAGGCTGAACTCAAGGCGCAGAAAGAGTTCGACGACGAGATACGGCGGTCCATCCGGCAGCCCAAGGTGCCGGAGGGGGTCGACCCGAAGACCGTGCTGTGCGAGTATTTCAAAATGAAGGTGTGCCTGGACGGCCCCAACTGCGCGTACTCGCACGATTTCTTGGGCAAGGCCGAGGTGTCGTCGCAGCTCAAGGACGTCGCCGCGAACACGGGCGCGGTCACCAAGAGCGGCGCCAAGAGCAAGGCGCAGCTGGACAAAGAAGCCGCCGACGCCGCGCGCGCCGAGGCGAAGAAGGCGCGACAAGCCGAAAAACTCGCCGAGGACTTGCGCCGCGCCGCCATCGCGAACGACCCGTACTACGTCGACGACGACGATGTGGACCTGGACGAGCTCGTGTCGCTGGTCATCAGGCCGGAACCGGTGGAGGCGTAGGGGGGCGTTTCAGGGAGGAGGGGAACCCGAAAGAAAGAAGAGTGAGTGGGTTGTAAACGCGACTGACGCGCGCCTCAAACTTGCACGTTGGCCTCGATATCCGATATCGTCAAGGTCGCGCGTGATGGCGGAGAACAGGTCATGATGCGGGTCTCGGTGCAGTGACGAGGCCAATCAATGTACACGTACCCTGCTTGATATTTCCCAGATGACACTATTTTATGACTGAATTGCAGTGAGCTTTCGTTATGACGTTTATTGTTATGCGAAACGCTTGATTTTATGAATATTCCTTTCCAGCGTGCGTGCCTCGCGTGCGCACTTCGTCGGGCCCCGGCAACGTCGCCCGAGACACCATGGAGTCCTTAGCGAGCTATGAATGGATCGTGATATGCTCGGGGTTCCTCGCGTTCTTCACCGCGTTCGGCATAGGTGCGTCTCCCCTTCCGTGGCGGCTATCGGTCTCGCGCGTCGTCATCCGAAAGCATATTCGCGAAGCCGCCGACGACGCTCGCGTCGCGTCCCCCGAACGCGTCCGAACGCCTCGTCCGCCCCGGCCTCTCTCGAACGCCACCCCCCGCCCCCGTTTCCTCGCTCACGCGCTTCGTTCCTCCTCCTCCGTCCTCTCAGGCGCGAACGACGTGTCGAACGCGTTCGCCACGTCCGTCGGGTCGGGCGCGCTCACGCTCCGCGACGCGGTGGCCATCGCGGCGGTGTGCGAGTTCAGCGGCGCGGTGCTGTTTGGCGGCGCGGTGACGGAGACCATCCGCAAGGGCATCGCGGACGTCGCCGCGTACGAGCGGGAGCCGGAGGTGCTGATGTACGGCATGATGTGCGTCTTGCTCGCCGTGGGGATGTGGCTCCTCCTGGCCACCAAGCTGGGCTTTCCGGTATCCACCACGCACAGCACCGTGGGCGCCGTCGCGGGCATGTCCATGGTGGCCCGGGGAGCGTCCTCCGTGTACTGGGGGGCCGAGACCACGCGAACGTTCCCGTGGCTCACGGGTTTGGCGAAGATCATCCTCTCGTGGGTGTTCTCGCCCATCCTGAGCGCCGCCGTCGCTGCGAGCCTGTTCGTCGCGCTCCGCGTCCTCGTGCTGCGCCGGGCGGACCCGTCGCGCGCCGCGCTGGCGGCGCTCCCGGCGATCGTGGGCCTCACCGCCGCCCTGAACGCGTTCCTGCTGCTGACCAAGGGCACGGCGTCGCGCAGCGGGACGGACGCGTGGCCCGCGGGGAAGACGGCGTTCGTGTGCCTCGGCGTCGGCGCGGGCGCGCTCGCGGCGGCGGCGGCGCTCCTGCCGGCGCTGCGCCGCCGCGCGGAGGCGTTTGAGCAGACGGCAAAGGCGAAGTACGCGGCGCGCTCTCGGCGGGCCAGGGAGGGCGGCGCGGCGGCTTCGGCGCGCGTCTCGCTGGAAGACACCGCGCGTGTGTCCGCGGACATCGCGACGGAGGTCCGGGTGGAGATGGTGGACGTCTCGCCGCGCGCGCGGCCGCGGCGGGACTCGTTCGCGTCGTTCCAAGGCGGGCTCGGGACGAGCGAGACCTCGGCGCGCGACTCGGGGCGCTCGGGCGCGCCGCCTTCCTCGGCGATGACGCAGGCGGAGACGCTCGCGGCGGACGAGGAGGAGCAACGCGAGTTTGGGTGCCACTACGGGCTGCGCGAGTGGGCGCAGGCGCGCATGACCCCTTCGTACGACGCGACCACGGAGTCGGTGGTGTCTGGCGAGTCGCGCGCGGTGCGCGACGTGCACGCCAACGCCGAGCGCTTCGACGCCAAGGCGGAGATGATGCTGACGTACCTGCAGGTGTTCACGGCGTGCGTGGACTCGTTCGCGCACGGCGCGAACGACGTCGCGAACGCGTGCGGGCCGTTCGCGGCAATCTGGGGCATCTACCAAACCGCGGAGACGGCGCACGACACGCGCGCGCCGCTGTGGACGCTGGTCATCGGCGGCTGCGGGCTCGTCATCGGCCTGGCGTCGCTCGGCGTGAACATCATCAAGCAGATCGGGATGCGGTTGTCGAAAATAACCCCCAGCCGAGGGCTGTGCATCGAGCTCGGCGCCGCGATCGTCGTGCTCGTGGGCACCAAGTTCGGCATCCCGCTCAGCACCACGCACTGCCAGGTGGGGGCCACCACCGGCGTGGCGCTGCTCGAGGGGAGCGGCGGCGTCAACTGGCGGTTGCTCGCGCGCGTCGTCTTTGGCTGGGCCATCACCCTCGCCGTCGCCGCGCTCGCCGCCGCCGCGTTCACCGCGCAGGGCTTGTACGCGCCGCACATCGAGAGGCACGCGGCCGGGGACCTGTGACACAGACGCGGCGTCCGATCGCGGAGCCGCGCGACGGACTAGCTAGTGGTTAGGAACTTCATCACATTTTATGTAGGGGGAATATTTTTGGGACTCGCGAATCCATCGAAGCGGCAAGAGAATCACGTGTCGACCCGGCGCCGCGCGCCGCGGCGCCGGAAGGACTCGGAAACGGCACACGCCCGTCACGAGAAACGTATTGTTGAACGTGTCGGAGAAGCACAGCAAGCAGCGCGCGGCGGAGGCGTCGAAACGCAGCGCGGAGGGGTCCGCCGTTCGTTCAGCGGCGGCGGCGCGTCACCGGCGCGCGCGCGCGACTCACGCGCGGCGCCGCGCGAAGTCGAGGCGGAGGCGAGTGTCCAGATCTGGAGGTTGTGTTTGACCGGACACGCGCGACTGCTGGGATTCCATCCTCGGCGAGCGGCATGGACCGCTCGGGGACCTCCAAGTGGGGCTTGAATCGCGAGCCCTCCGGGGAGTTCATGCCCACGCTGGATTTCGCCGGGGCGGACCGGCGGTCGTCCAGCGTGCGCGGCGGCGGCGAGACGCAGCACCGCCTGTCCGAGCGGCGAGGCGCGGCGATATCCTCGCTCGAGATCCCCTCGCCGATCGGCAGCGCGGGCGGGTCGGACGGGTTCCCCGAGCGCAGGTCCCCCGGCTCGCGGTCCCCCGCGGGGACGCGGTTCTCGCCGCACCACCGGGACGCCGGCGACGCGTCCGGGAAGTCGGGCGCGCGCCGCGCGCCCGCGGGCGGCTCGGGCCGGGGGCCCTCGGGCAAGAAGGGCAAGTGGCGCGCGCGCATCAAGTGGGGCGCGCGTTTCGCCGTCGCGTTCGCGCTCCTGTATTACTTCGGGCGCACGACGTACCAGCTGACGTTCTTCGCCAAGGCGGGCCTGAACAGGTACGTGTACCACCCCTTGGCGAGGCACAGGCCCATCCCGTGCGGCGTGGACACGCCGCCCACGGACCCGTTCCTCGCGCCCCTGGCGCGGCGCGCGGCGACTCCGAAGGGCGTCGACGACGCCTCCGCGCGGGTCCCCGGGTCCCGGGGCCGCGCGCTGGCGGGGTCGCGGGCGCCCGCGCGCGGCGACGGCCTGCGCGAGCCTCGAGTGGCCGGCGGGGAGGACGCGGAGCGGCGCGGCGCGGATGCGCGGCGGAGGCGCGGGCGGAGGGCCGGCCCGGGGGATGGCGACGCGCGGAACGCGAAACCGGGGGGGGACGAAAACGATTTTATTTCGGGCGGATCCGCGTCGGCGTCTTCGATCGCCGGGCTCGCGAGCCTCGACTCGACATCACTAGAATCGGGTTTAGGCGAGTCGTCATCGTTCGCGTCCGCGCACCGAGAGAACCGAGACGCGTTCGACGCCGCGAGTCACGACGCGGCGGACGATTCCCTAATCGCGGATTCCGGCGCGCCCGGCGCGGCGCGCCGGTTCGCGATTCTGACGCTGTGCGACGCCGCCGCGGGGTACATCTGCGCGGCGAGCGCGGCGAACAAGCGGCGGTACGCGGACCTGCACGGGTACGACCTGATCGTGAGCCGCACGGCGGCGGACCCGAGCCGCCCCGCGGCGTGGAGCAAGATCTTGGAGGTGCGCAAGCACCTGCCGCGCTACGACTGGCTCATGTTCATCGACGTGGACACGCTCATCATGAACCCGGCGGTGCGGCTGGAGGACGTGGCGGACGACTCGGTGGACCAGGTGCTCGCGGCGGACCACAACGGCGTGAACTCGGGGGTGTGGATGGTGCGGAATACGCCGTGGTCGTTCACCTTCCTGGACGAGCTCTGGGCGCAGGACGACCTGGTGAAGGGGCCGTACCTGTTCCACTACGAGCAGCGCGCGTTCCACCGGCTGTTCCACACCGACCCCTGGTCGAAGCAGCCGTCGACGAAAAACGCGGCGCCGTACGCCGGCGCGGCGGAGGTGCGCGCGCACAGCAAGATCGTCAACCAGTGCGTGTTCAACTCGCTGCTGCCCTGGTACGTCTCCGGCGACTTCGTCGTGCACTTCGCCGGCCTCAAAGGGGTGTGGGAGTGTTTCATCTTCTTCAGCTACTTCGACGCGTCGCAGGAGATGCCCGGGATGCGCGTGAGCGACGAGCAGTGGGCGCGGGAGCTGGGGGGGCGGAGCCGGGGGAGGATGAGCCAGACGTGGCAGTGCATGCAGCTCAAGACGTTGTTCCGATAGATAGACGGCACGGGATAACGATTCTTGGTTCCGGTCATCGTGTTGTCGTGAACGCGTGTTCAGGGAAAATGAATCGGAAAACGAGTCGCGAAGCTCACTGTTCCGTCTCGAACAGCGCCGCCATGCGCGGGTCGGCGCGCATCTTCCTCTCCAGCGCCTCGAGCGCCGCCGCCGCGTGCGCGTCGTGCCTGCTCCGCCGCTGGTCCAGGATCTTCATCAGGAACGCCATGTCCTCGTTCGCCTTGTGGTACGCGTCCACTTCCTTCTTCGTAAGCAGGTCCACGTCGCGCTTGTACACGGAGTGGCGCTTCGCCGCCGCCGCGTTCTCCTCGTCCTCGCGGCGCCCGATGATGGCCCTCCGCGCGTCCAGCTGCGCGCGCGTCGCCGCCAGGCACTTCTCGCGCGTCGCCGCCGCCTCCTTGGCGCTCATGGACTCGCCCGCCAGCAGAGGGGGCATGTACGGCGATAGGTAGTCCAGGGTCTTCTTCACTTCCACCTCCTCCTCATCGTCGTCCTCCTGCTTCACGCGCATCGCGTCGTAGTACGGCGTGAGCAGCACGATGTTCGCCTCCTCCTTGGCGCGGTTCTTGACGAAGTCGTCGCACTCCGCCTCGGCGTCGCGCAGGTCCGCCGCGCACGCCTTCTCGGCGAGGCGCTGCGCGTGCATCCGCTCCGCCACCTCCACGTCCGAGGGGTGGGGGACGGTCGGGTCCACCTGCGTCATGACCGGGGGCGAGCCGTCCTTGAAGAAGGTCCGCGCGTTCGCCGTCACGCGCCCGACGCCGCGGTGGTACTCGACGTAGATCGCGCCGTTTTTCAAGTCGAAGACGCGCTTCTCGACGCGGTCGTGCGCCGGCGCCACCTCCGGGCCGTCCGGGTCGTTCGCCAGCCGCGCCTTCCGCAGCGCCTCGACGTCCGGCAGGGAGAACTTCTGCGAGATCTTGGCGATCACGGGCGGAGGGGGCTCCACCTTCTTCTTCTTCTTGCGGCGCTTCCCGGCCGCTGCCTCCGCCGCCGCCAGCGCCTGCGCGTGCGCCTCCGCCTCCGCCGCGCGCAGCGCCGTCTCCTGCTCGTCGTACGTCACCGCGCGGTACACTAGGAAGTCGTCGCGGTCCGCGAAGGTCTCGGTCATCTTCCGGCCGAACTCTTCGTGCCTCGTGAGCAGCCCGTCCTGTCGCCCTCCCGGGAAGAACTCGGTGCGGCGGTCGCGGTCCGGCACGAGCGTCGTCTCCCGCGCGCCGAACGCCGCGCCCGGCTCGAACCGCTCGACGCGCGTCGCGCCTTCGCCCCCGAAAAATGACACGCGCTCGCGCAGACGGTCCTTCCGCCGCGCGAACGTCTGGCGCTCCTCGAGGAGCGTCACGCATGCCTCGTCCTCGAAGATGCACAGGCGCTCAACCATGCCGTCCCAGCGCATGCACGGCCCGAACACCGCGAACAGCTCATGCACGCACTTCTTGTACTTGGTCGTCTTGTGCCCGCGCGGGCACATCGTGTCGAATTGCTCCTGCGAGAGCTTGAGCTTGGGCACCCAGGAGGGGGGCCGCTCCACGACGACGCGGTAGGGGTCGTGGTCCAGGTACTCGTTCTCGGGCTCGGGCGGGGGTTCAGGAGCGGTCGAGGGCTCGTCCTCGGCCGGGCCACCGGGACCCTCCGCGGCGGAACGCTCGACGGGAACCGCCTCGGCGTCGGATCTCGCGCTCGAATCCGCCTCGGCGTCGGACCTCGAATCCGCCTCGGGATCGGCCTCCGTCTCCGCATCCTCCGCGTCCTCCGCGTCGCTCCGCGCCTCCGGCTCCGGCTCCGCGGGCACCTCCTCCTCCTCCTCCTCCTCCTCCTCCTCCTGGAGGTCCAGCTCGCCCTCCTCAGCCTCCTCGACGACGGGAATCTCGATCTTTTCCACCTCCAGGCACGCCTCCCACTTGGCCGGGTCGTCCAGGTCGAAGTCGATCCCGCGCACGGCCTCGCCGGGCGCGCCCAGCCACGTGCCGCTCTGCGCGTTGACCCAGTAGTTGACGTGGTTCCACACGCACTCCAGGCCCTGGTACGGGGACGCGTCCACGGGGTACCGCCGCGCGGTCGTGGGCTCGACGAACACCGTCTCGTCCACCTCGCGCTTGCCCGCGCGAACCAACACCCAGGCGTGCACGCGCTTGCCCTCGTACTTTTTGTCCAGCCGCGCCTCCTCCGCCGCCGGGTCCGCCTCCGCCTCGGGCGCCGCCGCGCCGAGGTCGAGCGGCGCAGGCTCCGCCGCCGTCTCCGCGGGCAAAAGCTTTTCGGTCTCCTCGGGCCCGGGCTCGGGCACGGCGGGAGGGTCCTCAGCGGCTTCGGCGGAAAGGTCCTCGCCGCCTGCCTCGCCGTCCGCCGCGGCGGCCTCCTCGCCGTCGCCGGCGGGCGACGCCGCATCGCCGTCGCCCTCGGCGGCGGCGTTCTCGCCGGCGTCCCCTCCCTCAGCCGCCTCCGCGAGCTTCTCCCTTCCCGGGCTCCCCGGCTGGGACGCCGCGGCCGCGGAGGCCCTCTCCACGGCGTCCGCCGCGGCGGCTTCCGCCTCGGCTCGCTTCCGACGCTCCTCCTTCTCGAACCGCTTGCGCGCCTTCATCGCCTCCTTGGCGGCGCGCGCCTCTTCGCGCGCGTACGCGGCGTCCTCGAGCTCGAGCTTGGAGGTGAGGTCGATGAGCTGCTTCACCTTGTACTTGCTCTGCTTCACCTCCGGCGCGGGCGCGTTCGCGCGCGCCTCCTCCTCGCGCGCGCGCTGCGCCGCCTCGCGCTCGAGCACGGGGCACTCCTGCTCGGTCTGGTCGTTGGTCGTGACGCGCTTCGGCGCGTACCCGACGCACACGTACGCGTCGTACCCGACGCCGGTGAGCAGCGAGCACAGCGCGACAGCCAGGTCGAAGCAGTCGCCGGCTTGCCACTCCATCACCGTGTACGGCGACGGGACGGCGCTCGGGAACAGCAGAGGGGACTCGAGCTGCTCGTACTCCAGGTAGTTCGCCACGAACTCGCAGCACGGGCGCAGGTCGTACAGAGACGTGTGCTCCAGCTTCGACGGGCGCACCGTCGTGCACACGAACTTGCGCACGCCGCACTCGTTCAGAGGGTCCAGGAGCAGCGGGCGCCGATCGGGGTAAAACTCCGCAAACTTCGCGCGGAACTCGTCCACGTATTTGAGCATGTCATCCTCCAAGCGCGTGTTCGCCACCAGCCTGGCGCGCACGCGGGGAAGGTACTCCTTCCCCTTGGACGTCGTCGTGTGCTCGACGCGCAGCTTTTTGCCATTCACGGGCACGAGGTCCTCCGGCCGCAGCTCGCGCTCGTCCAGGTCCAGCACGTCGCCGACTTTGTACACGTCCCAGTACATCTCCTCGGGCGTGTTCACCGCGCCACCGCCCACCTTGGCGTCCGCGGACCCCACCTGCAGCGAGTGGAGCGTGCCGTCCGGGGAAATCACCCCGACGCGGCTCTCGTTCAGGGAGAGCTCGGATTCCATCTCCGTCCACTCGCCGTCCGTCTTATCCAGCCCGACGCCGCCGGCGTTTTCGGCGAAATCCAGCCGGTACACCTTCGAGCACTGCCCGCCGAGCTCGTCGAATCCGCCGTACGTCCAGAGCTTCCCGTCCACGAACGCGAGCTCGTGGCCGTAGCACGGCATGGGGCGGCGGCCGGAGACCGTGAGCTCCTCCCACGCGGGGTTCGCGCGGTCCGAGAGGTCCAGCGCGTACAGGTCGTCGCGCACGAAGTTGTCGCGGCCGGCGTGCAGGTACACGACGCCGTCGCTCGCGCACAGCGCGACGTCCTGCCTGGGCGTGGGGATCGCGCCCGCGCACACCGGCGTGCTCCACGCGCAGTCCTTCGAGCTCATGTCCAGCACGTACACGTCGTTGAACCGCGCGCCCTGGCCCTTGCCGCCGAACAGCACCGCGGTGTTCTCGTCGAGCGCCACCATCTTCGCGCCCTCGCGCGCGTCCGGCCGGCGGCCATCCGGCGACAGCGGCATCCACCGGTCCTCGTCCAGGTCGTACGCGTAGAGGTCATCCAGGCGTTTTTTTTCCTTGGACTTGCCCCCGAAGATCAAAAGCCGACGTCGCGCCGCGTCGAACACGGCGGCGTGGCCGTCGCGCTCGCGCGGCGCGCCCGCGCCGTACGCGCTCGTCTTGCGCCACACCACGCGGTCGAGGTTGGTGACAAAGAGGTCGTTGCCTTTGCGCTTGTCGTGGTACGCCAGCGCGCCGCCGAAAATGAACAGGTGGTTCGCGCCGTGCGTCAGCGTATGCCCCGTTCGTAAGTATGGGCGGTCATCCTGGGGGTCTCCCGGCCCGCCGTTGCCCTCGTTGTTGCCCTTCGCCTCGATCTTCGTGCGGTACTCGAGGTACTTCCCGACGCGCGCGGCCACCGGCTTGAGGCGCTCGATCTCCTCCTGAATCAGCCTTTGCTCCTCGTCCCTGAGAAACTTCAGAAGGCCGCTCAGCGGGCCGAGCGCTTTCGTTCGCCCCGGTTCGCGGAGCTCGTTGTACCGGACGTCGAAGTCCTTGAGGTTCGTGAGGTGGCCCATGGACGGCGGCAGCTCCTCGATTTTGTTGTTGTTCACCTCGATGCGCGTCAACCCTTTGAGGCCGCCGAACGTCTCGGGCAGCGCCGCGAGCCGGTTGTTGGACAGGTCCAGCACGGACAGGTTCTCCATCTCGCCCATCTCCTCGGGCAAAGTCACGATGGAGTTGTTCTCCAGGTTGAGGTACGACAGCTTGTCGTGCCTCGCAATCGCCGGCGACACCGTCTGCACGCGGTTGCCGGACAGGTCCAGGTCCCGCAGGAAACGAGAGGACAGGTCCCCGACGACGTCGTCGACGTCGCGAAGCAAGCACCCGCCCATGTTCAGGCTCGTCAAGCGCTTGAGTTTCGTCAGCACCGGCGGGATGGTCTCGAACTGGTTGTACGACAGCTTGACGGTCCGCAGGTTCTTGAGCTCCGCGAGCTCGTCGGGGAGCTCCGCCAGGTCGTTCGACCGCAAATCGAGCTCGACCAGATTGGGAATCTTCTCCTTGATCTCCAGCACGCGCGCCGCGTCGAAGGTGGGGAGGTCCATGTACGACACGTTGAGCTTCCCATCACGTGCCGCATCCTGCAGGCGTTTCGCCCAAGTCTCGTCATCGAGCTTGCCCGTCATCCTATCTTACGACCGGCTCGACCGAGAGTCAGCGCTTCGCCTATTTTAGGCTCGAACGGAATGCTGCAAACGCGGGGCCGAACGACCACCAGCCCGCGCCCCAGCCCACCGCTGCCCCCCGTGCCACTCTCCGAACTCGTCGACCTTCTCGACGAGTCGGCGGGCCCGAGCGCCGTGCGACAGTGTCGTGCGCCCGAGCGCACAGTGGCGAGCCCGCCCAAGCCTCCCGGTGTTCGTTCTTGGGGCACCGTGGGAACGACGCATTTACCATAATTTGACACTGGAAGCGTGCTGATTGAGAGATTGAAGAGATTGAACACTTGAGATAGTCGCAAAAAACGGTAAATAGACACCCGAATTTTTCTTCTCATCCTCGATCGGCACAAGGGCGCTGGACGAACGCGCCCGCTCTCCCTTTCGAGACGCGCCGGCGCACGTAGCGACCGGAAAGATGCCGTCTGCCACGTACTACCGTAGCTGTACGTACCCGCCCCCGTCGCCCTCTCGGCCGCGACCGTCGCGCCGCGCTCCACTCGCGCATCCGGCCTTCCCTCGGCCGCGGCTTTCTTAGGGTTTTTTGTCGCATCGCGCTTTTTCCCCGACGCACGACTGACCCCGGCCTCCCCGCCCCTGCCGTCCCACAGACTCCAAGACCTTCAAGAAGCCTCGTCGTCCGTTCGAGAAGGAGCGTCTCGACAATGAGCTGAAGACTGTCGGCGAGTTCGGTCTCCGCAACAAGCGCGAGCTCTGGCGCGTGCAGTTCGCGCTCAACAAGTTGCGCAACGCTGCCCGTGTGCTGCTCACCCTCGACGAGAAGGACCCCAAGCGCATCTTCGAAGGCGAGGCCATCATGCGCCGCATGTACCGTTACGGTCTTCTGGTACGTCACAAATCCCGGTTACCGAGCTAGAATCGAAACGCTACGGGGAATCGCGCGTCGCTCGCGTCGCGCGGCGTGGGCGACGACGCGCGCGGAAACACGCCATTGCGGCTTCTCTAGGGTCCAAGCGCGTGGGTGACGAACCCGGATTCGATCCTCGACGTTTCGATCGCGCCGCTGACGACCAACCTCCGTTCCCCGCCCGACTCTCCACAGGATGAAACCCAGGACAAGCTCGATTACGTCCTCGCGCTCGACGCCGAGACGTTCCTCGAGCGCCGCCTGCAGACGCTGGTGTTCAAGCTCGGCCTCGCCAAGTCGGTGCACCACGCGCGCGTGCTCATCCGCCAGCGCCACATCCGCGTCGGCAAGCAGATCGTGAACGTGCCGTCGTTCCTCGTGCGCACCGACTCGCAAAAGCACATCGACTTCGCGCTCAACTCGCCCCTTGGCGGCGGTCGCCCGGGTCGCGTCAAGCGCAAGAGGCAGGCGGCGGCCGCGGGTGGGGGTGACGACGCGGAGGAGGAGGATGAATAAGCCGACGCGAGTGAAGGGCCGGGGCGCGATTAGGCGCGCCGCGGATCGACTCGCGCCGTCCGACGGGGCGCGCGGGTGGTGACTGAAATACACAGGAATTTTTCACCGAACCAGAACCGTCTGTTATCGTGCACGCGTCTCACCGCGCGTGTTTTCTTTTTCTTCTCCAAGACGAAGTCATCGAATCGCGCCTCGGCGTTCCATTCGCGTACTTTACACGTAAAACGAATCGCGTCGCGCGCGCGTCTCTTCGGCTCTGGTCAGCTCGCTTCGCCGGAGAACCGCTTCCAGAGCTCGTCCCTCTCGCCCACGCGCATGGTCAGCCCGCACTTCGCGTAGTGCTCGCCGTCGCGCTCGAGGTTCTCGATGACGTCGTCCAGCAGGTGCGCTCGCTCCGTGCTCACGCCGAAGTCCACGGCGACGTGCGTGAAGTGCGCGTGGAAGTGGTAAAACTGCGGCGGGTAGTGCACGAAGCAGCGCAGCGACTCCGTCGGCACGCCGTACGTCTCGGCGGCGATCTCGCGGCCTTTCCGCAGCATCGCGCGCAGCATCGGCAGGTGCTCGCCGCGCAAGTCGCGCAAGCTGCGCACGTCGCGCCGGTGGCACAGACCCAAACAATACAGCTCGTTCGCGTACGCCGCATTGGCGCGAGGCGCGGAGGAGGCGGCGGCGGCTTTTCGTGATTCTGACTCGGACGCGTTTGCCGCCGCGACGGCGTCGCGCCACCCCCCGCTTTTCGTGTCCGGGTGCGTGCTCCACTTCGGGTCGACGTTGATGAGGAAGCCGTGTTCGGGGTCCGGGTCATCGTACAGCAGGCGCTCAACCTCCTTCTCCTTGCGCAGGATCTTGTGCACCCACCCGAGGGCGCCCTCGGGGATGGAGCGCGCGTACGGCAGATGCTTCGCCGCGTACGACGACGGCGTCTCCCGCACCACTTTGGGCGCCTGCGCGGTGTTCCTCGAGACGTGCTTGCCGAGGAGCTTCGCGCGCGCCTCCTCCGTCTCCGCCGCGAGGCAGCCGGGGTAAAGCACGTCCACGGAGACGGACTTCATGACCGCGGGGTCCACGACGCCGTGGTAGTACCCGTACTCCATGCCGCTGTACGGCGCGCGCTCGGTCAGGCGCGTCGCCGCGGCGAGCGCGTCGGGGTCGCCCAGCGGGATGGGCGGCCGCGAGAGTTTCACCACCGCGGGGGTGGCGCATCCGGGGAAGGTCCCGAGGAGCGCGACGACCCCCGATTCCTTCCCATCGTTCAGAACGGACTGCACGCGAAAGCCCTCCAGGCTCTCGAGCCGGTGGGGCAGCGTCTCGTGCGCGGTCATCGCGCCGGGTCGTTGTGCGAGAGGCGCGGGAAGAGAGGTTCGGTACGTGGTGTAGATTCGGAAAGGTTCGGCCCAAGTGGAGAACTAACACTCGCCTGACCGAGGCGGAAAACGCGCGTGGGTCTCACATTACAAATCGACGCGTTTACTGTTTCTGGGCCGCGCGCTCAGCCTCGAGCGCCTCGACCGCGGCCATGTCCTCAGGGGAGAGGTTGTCGAGATCGATGATTTCGTCCGCCACCAGCTCCTCGGCCTTGCCCTTGTACACCGCCGCGTCGTACTTGTCGGGGAAGGCGATTTTCGCGATGGTGCCAAACACGAAGATGCTCCCCACGATAGCACCCCACGCGGGGAGGATGAACGACGCGATGTTGACGAACGCCTCGTCGAACGAGGTGGTGTCGACGACCGCATCGATGCCGCCGACGGCGAGGTCCGAGACCGCCTGCTGCGCGGCGGTCGCGACCTCCACGTCCGCGGACGCGCGCGCGGCCACGGCGCGGGAGCGGAGCGTGACGGGACGCGCAGCGGGAAGCGCGTTGCCACCGCCGACGGGGCCCTTGGCGCGGGTCACGCGCGAGGTGACGGGCGCGCGGAGCATAGCAGTCACGGGAGCGGACATCATGGCGGCCATCGTGTCGTTCTCGGAGGGGAGGGTGGCGTGCGGGTCGTGCGCCGGTCTCTGCGCGCGCACGGATCCGTCGGGCGATAAAACAGTATCAGCGAATGAATGATCTCCGGCCACCGTGGCAAGATCTCGCTTCTCGCTTGCATGGTTTCGATACCACGTACAGTACACCATCCAGCCGCTGGCGTCGAAAAAGTACTTCCCGTGTTCCCTACGAAGAGGCTCGGGGCATTCCGCCGCGGGGAACCCTGACGAGCCCCAAGAGTCTCACACGATGTTCGGGAGCGACGACGACGACGATGTCGGTGCCTTGTGAGTGCGCGCGCTTCCCGATACGCCCGCGACGGACCGATTCCCCCGGGGTCGCCGCTTTTCCACCGCCGTCGCGTGGAATGCTCCCGCCGCGCGAAACTCATCCGAGATCGCCCTGCGCGCGCCCCGCTGACCCGCCCCCTCACCCCCTCCCCGAAACGCAGCCCGCTGCACGACGCCGCGGAGGTCGGTGACGTCGAGCTGATTGTCAAGCTCCTGTCCAAGGAGAGCAACGACGGCGACTTCAACCCGGTACGTCTCGCGCCTCCCTCTCTTCCGATTCCGCGATCGTCGTCGCGTCGGCCGTCCGTGTAGACGAAAAAGTGGCAAAAAAAACCCTCAGCTCTGACGACGATCGACCCCATCCGTCGTCTCCCCCCTTCCACTCTCGACGTGACCGACGCGCAGGAGGCGGGGTCGGACGACGACGACGACGACGTGGACGCGAACGAGCGCGACCGCGACGGGTACGCGCCTCTGCACGTCGCGCTCTCCAACGGCCAGACGGAGTGCGCGAAGGCGCTCGTCGAGCACGGCGCCGAGTGGTTCATCACGCTGGAGGGCTCGAACGCGCTGCACATCGCCGTGAGCACGGCGGCCATCCCGCACTTCGCCGAGCAGAGCCTGGCGGCGGTGTCGATGCTGCTGGAGGTGGCCGAAGCCGACGCGCTCGTCGCCGACGACTACGGGAAATCCGCGCTGCACCTCGCCGCCGGCGCGGGGCTGGTCCCGGTCGTCGAGCGCCTGCTGAGGGAGTACCCCGAGGCAGGCGCGAGCGCGGGGGAGCCCGACCCGGACGCGCCCGACCCAATCAACGCGAGAGACAAATACGGCTGGACCCCGCTGTTCCACGCGTGCCACGGGGGACACGGCGCGGCGGCGAAGGCGTTGATTGCGCGCGGCGCGAAGCCGGGGAAGGCGAACAAAGCCGGACAGACGGCCCTGCACGCCGCCGTCGTCGGCCGCGACCAGGCTTGCGCGAGCGCGGCGATGGCCGCGGACGCCGCGCTGATGCACGCGACGTGCCATCTCGGGAAGACCGCGCTGGAGATGGCGGTGGCGCGCGGGGACCCGCAGATGGCGGCGCTGCTCCGCGGCGAGGACCCGTCCGCGACGGAAGCCGCGCCGCCCGCGCTGCCGCCGGTGATCATCGCCCCCGACGAGTGCTTCATGCACCACACGTGCCCGCCCATCTCGCGCGCGTCCCCGGACCCCCCCCCGGAAAACGTCGACCGGCTGCAGACGCTGCTGCACCCGACGCGCGGCATCCTACGCTCCGCCGAGTTCGCGAACGTGGACGTCGTCTCCGAGGTGCGCCCGGCGACGATGGCGGACGTGCTGCGCGTGCACGAGTACCCGTACGTGCGCAAGATCCAGCGCATCTGCGAGCGCATCCCGGACTGGAATACCTCGCCCCGGGGCGCGCTCGGCACGATCGACGGGGACACGGAGGTGTGCCACGACTCCTTTTCCGCGGCGCTGTGCGCCGCCGGCGCGGTGGTGGAGGCGGTGGACCGCGTCGTCGCCGGCTCGGCCGAGAAGGTGTTTTGCGCGGTGCGTCCGCCCGGCCACCACGCCGGCCCGAACGGCCCCGTGCCCGCGCCCGGTGACCCCGTCGGCACGGGCTCGCACGGCTTCTGCTTGCTGAACAACGTCGCGCTCGGCGCGGCGTACGCACGCTGCGTGCACCGGCACTCGCTTCGCCGCGTCGCCATCATCGACTTCGACGTGCACCACGGCAACGGCACGGAGGCGGTTGTGCAGAACACCACGCCGGCGGCGCCCAAGTTCCAGTTCTCCACGCCGTACTGCGACGGCGCGATCGTCGTGCCCACGTACCGCCCGTGGCTGGACGAGACGGACCACGAGGAGGTGTTCTTCGCCTCCGTGCACGGCTACGGCAGGCGGCGCGAGGGCGTGCACTTCTACCCCGGCTCGGGGCCCACCGCGGATAACCGAAACCTCGACGGGCGCGAGATGCTGGCCACGGAGGAGCCCCCCGCGTGGCCCGAGGAGGGCATCGTGGACGACCCGTTCTCCGTGGCGCAGGCCAAGGACGACAGCACCGCACAGGGGCCCCTGCCCTGGGTCGTCGACGTCGGCATGGAGGGGCTGGGCAAGCGCGCCGAACGCGGCGCGGCGTGGCGCCGCGTGTGGCGGGGGAAAACCCTGCCCGCGATCGCGGCGTTCAAGCCCGACTTGATTCTCATCTCCGCCGGGTTCGACGCGCACGCCAAGGACGAGATCCAGGGACCCGTGAACCTCGGCGTCAAGGAGGCGGACTACGAGTGGCTCACCGAGGAGCTGTGCAAGATCGCAAACACGCACAGCCAGGGACGCGTGATTTCCGTCCTCGAGGGCGGGTACCGCATCCAGGGCGGCGTGGTGTCCGCGTTTGGGCGAAGCGTCGCCTCGCACTTGCGAGCGATGTTCCGCGAAAACAAGGAGACGTGGAACGCGGAGGCGTGCCAGAAGGAGCTCGACCACGAGCTCAAGCAGCGGCGCCTGCAGAAGGAGGCGCAAGAAGCGGCGCGCGCGGCGGCGATGGAGGCGGCGCGCGCGAGGGAAGAGGCGGCGATTCTTGCCGCGCAACAAGCGGCGGCGGCGAACGGCGGCGACGAGGAAGCGGCGGCGGCGGCGGCCGCCGCCGCTGTCGCCGCCGAGGGCGCCCCCAGCAAACGTAGGCGCAAGGAAGTGGACTACGGCGCCCTGAACGCGCAGCTCGAGGCGGAGAAGGCTGGTGTCGCGCCGGACGCTGCGGCCGACGACGAGGGCGACGACGCTGAGGAGGACAACGAGATGGCGGGGGACGACGAGGACCTCGAGATGTTGGAAGACGACGAGGAAGAGGAGTGATCGATCCGACGTACGATGTATGACTGTCTCGACATGCGTCGATCGAGTATCCCCGTCACCCCGGTGTCTTTCGTTTTCGTCTCTTCTCGCCGCTCAACAACTCTCCTTCGACAGTGGCGTGTCCCACGAGCAGAAGAACAAGCTCTCGACTTCGCCGAGCGTCGCGCCGCGCGCCGCCGTGACCGCCGCCGTGTCCTGCAAGGCGCGCAAAGCGAGCCTCGGGATCTCCTTCTTGTGCATCCTCAGCTTCCTGTTCGCGGTGAGCTCGCGCAGCGTCTCGGGGAGTTTCAGGTCGGCGACGAGCCTAGCGGTGGCCAGGACGCACGCGTCGACGACGTCTTCGGTTCCGTCCCCAGCGCACCCGATCGCCTCCGCGACGTCGATGAACAGCTCTCGCGTGGTTTCCGATCCGCCGCCGTAATACTGCAGCGCGTGCGGCAGGAACACCGCAGCGCACTCGGACGCCGGCGCGGCGATATATTCCGCGCAAATCGCGTTTGACATGCACGCGATCCACCCGAGGCCGGCGGAGTTGAACGCCAAGCCCGCGAGATAATCCGCGTACGAGATCATCGTCCTCGCCGTCTCGTCATCCGCGTCGAAAACGGCGCGTCTCAGGTGCGCGGCGATGAGCCGCATGGAGTGTAACGCCGCGGCGTCCGTGACCGGCGATGACGCGGGGGAAAGATAGGCCTCGATCGCGTGCGCCAGCGCGAACACGCCGCTCGCGGCGATGAGTTGCGGGGCGCCCTGTCTTTCGGCTGTCACGACGCACGCCACCGTCGGCGTCAGTTTGTGGTCGATCACGCTCATCTCACACCGCTCGATCGGGTCGGCGATGATGGCGAGCCTCGAGAGCTCAGAAGACGACCCGCTCGTCGCAGTGGACGACACAGCGTAGTGCGGGATGAGCGCGGAGGGCGACGCGCGGCACATGTCCACTCCCGAAAGGTCGCGCGCAACCGTTTGCGTGTCGTTCCCGTACAAGCCGCGAACGAGTTTGGCGACGTCGTGGCACGACCCGCCGCCGACGCTAACGATGCACTCCGCGTTGATCTCCTCGCACATGATACGCGCCGCGTCGACGTGTTGCGTGGTGGGGTTCTGCTCGACCTCGTCGTACACCTCCACGCGCACGCCCGCGTCCACCAACGCTCGGGTGGTGGAAGGAATCACGCCGGCGGGGTCGTTGAGTCGGTCTCCGGTTATGAGGAGCGCCGTCTTGTGCTTCGCGTCTCGCACGATACCTTCGAGGCGACGAAGCGCGCCGACGCCGAGCAGGGAGAGAGAGGGGGCGAAGAACGTCGACGCGGTCATGGGGTGATGCGGTCGCGCGGTGTGGGATATGCGCGCGTCGTTCGCCTCGTACGGCTCCCCGAAGACGGAGTTCAGGGAAGGACCAAAACTTTCGTCGTGGTCGCCGGGGGCTTGCCTAGCCACGGCTCGTGGAGGCTTCCGTCGGGATCGAGGGCGCCGAGCCACGACCGTGGCTCCGAGCGGGAAGGCGGCGAGAGCGTCACGCATGTCTCAGAGGGAAAGTGGAAGCGAAGACGTGCGAAGCGGCGTGCGGCGCGCAGTAGAGTGCCTTCTTCTCGGACACAGAGAAGGTAGTCGACCACATGTTGAAAAAAAGAATTTAAGCGCCGCGCTCGTCGCCTTCGCCGTCCCCGCCGTCCCGCTCGTCCATCATCTCCGCGAGCGTCTCGATGCCGTGCTCGCGCTCCATCGCGACGAACCGCTCGACGATTTCTGGCCGTTTCGCGCCGAACGGTTTCTTCGCTCCGCCCACGCCGACGGGCGTCTCCCGTCCAGCCTCGAGACCCGCGAGCTCGTCCGCGTCCAGGTCCGCGAAGTCGCTGAAGAACGCCCGCAGCTCCGCGGTTTCCTCGATCGTCCTCGTCTCGGTGAGCCTGCGCGGATCGTCGTACGCCCAGAGGTCGCCCCACTTGGACTTCCGCGCCGCCTTATACCCACCCTTTCCAACGCCGCCTTCCCACGCGTTGGACTTGGCGATGATCTGCCGGCTGAGCTTGCCCTCCGCGTCGCACAAGTCGACGATGACGTGTCCGCTGCGTTTGATCGGCGGGCGAACCATCCGACCCCACTCGTGCGCGCTCGCCAGCGCCACGGCGTCCGCCAGAGGGTTTTCGGGCACGGCGTCTACGTCCTCCTCCGTGACATCCATGTCTTCGTCGGTCTCGATCGCGTCGAACGTCGACTCGTCTTCTCGCGACATCGCCGCGACGACGTCGTCCACGTCTCGCGAAAACCCCATTCGCGCTTCAATCGCGCGGCGCTCGGCGATTTCCTCCGCGCTCATGCTCGCCTCTTCGTCCTCCTCTTCCTCCGGCGGGGGGACGTCGAGCGTTTCCCCCGAGGCCACCTTCGTCGCTCGCGCGACATCCTCCTGCCTCGCGCGCGCGCGACTCAAACGTCGGAGGATGACGTACGAAAAACGCTCGTCCTGGTGTTGCGCGCCTCGCCCGCGAGGCAACATCTGGCGGTGCATCTCCGAGCGACGCACGCGCTGGCTGAAGTGGCACCACGTCGGGAGGCCGTCCATGGGGCACGCGCGGTCGTGCTGGCACGGCGCGACGACGTGCGCGTCGATCACATCCAGGTCCCCGAATGAATCCTTCTTCGAGCCCGAAACCCGCCGCGCCGCCGCGTCGCGCTCCGAGTCCAGCACGCGTTGCCGCGCGCGGCGGATCAGCCTCGAGCCGTTGGGCGTCCCCGGCTCCACCAGCACGAGCGCGCCGCCGGGCGCGACGCGCGACCACAGCTGCGCGACCGTCTCGTCCGCGCGCCGTCTGTTTTCGCTCGCGACGCGTGGCGGCCGCGTGCGAGCCGCGGCTGCCGCGCGCTCGTCGGCGCCTCGGTCGGATACCCCTCCCGCGCCTCCGCGCGCGTCGAGCTCGCCGAGGGCGTACGCGGCGACCACCAGGTCGAAGGCGGCTTTGGAGTGCAGCGCGCGCAGGGACGCGACTGTCCGCACGGCGCCGGACTCGCCCCACGGGTGCGGCTCGGGGAGCGGTCTGCCGCTCGGCCGGGACAGGAAGCCCATGCCCTCCCCGAGCTCGCGCAGGTCCGCCTCGTCCGCCGCGGACTTCGCGACGCGCCGCGCGAAGGTCATCATGCTCGGCGAGGCGTCCACGAGCGTCGCGCTCCCGGCGGACGCGTCGCCGCCGACGCCGAAGGCGCCGCCGAAGACGTCGCGCGCCGCCCACAGCGCGGGCGCGGGTCCCGCGCCGAACTCCAGAAGCGTCTTCGGCTCGAGCGAGGGACAGCGGTCCCGCAGCTCGCGGAACACGCGCCTCTGCGCGCCGAAGGTCATGGGCAGGCGCGCCACGGCGTACGCCGCCGCCTCCAAGGGGCCGTACGTCGCCGCGCCGACGTCTTCTTTTTTGAGCGCAAACGGCGCGCCCTTCTCCTTCGCCCTCCCTCTTCGGTCTCTCGATCTCTCACGCGTCGCGGCGTTCTCGGCGAGACCTTCCATGACCCTGGCGTGCTTTTTCGGGGACAGTCGGACCCCCCACTCCACGTCCCGCATGCGGTTTGCAGACTGCGGGCCGAGCGTACCGTCCATCCCGCCGAACCCGAGCGGATCATCCGCCTCCGGCTCGCGCTGCTTCCTCAGCCAAGACTTCACGGACGCGTCGTCGCCGCCGTCCCCGTCGCCACCGTCGAGAGAGATGACGCCGCGCGATACAGCCTTAAGCGCGTCGAGCAGGCTCCGCCCCTTCGCCTTCACCTGCCGATGCGTCGCGCCCGTGTCCCGCACCGCGACGCGCACGGCGTTCTGTAGCGTCTCGGGGAGCTCCACGATGCCTTCGGAGCGCGTCGAGAGCCGGTGGACGCCGTCGAGGAACGCGTCGCCGTCGCTGGCGGTCAACAAGGAGACGAGGTCGTCGCGCGAGCGCAAGGCTGCGGGAAGCACTGGAGGCGCGTCGTGGTCGTCGCCGTCCAAGAACGCTTGCACGCTGCGGTCCTCGACCACCGCCGTGAGCGCGTCGTCTCGGGATGCCGACGACGCCCATCGAGCGCCGGCGGCGGTGCAGCTCCTAGCCGCGCGATACCCACAGGCATCGTGCCTCTTCACGAGCCATCGGCCGGTTGCCGTCACGAGCGCACGCCGCATCGATGCTCGCCACTCCTCAGCCTCCGCGGCGCGCCCGACCACTGAAGTCCACGGAGCGTGGGTGGGAACTCGTCGGCACGATCGAGAACTGAATCGGACTGAAAACCTCGTCGGCGGCAATCTAACAAGCATAGTCGTGTGCGCCCTCCCGAGCATGGCGACCGTGCGACTCGTGTCGACGGCAGCGCGCTTCGCCAGAACCTGGTCTGTCTCTGGCACTCGCGCCTCGCGTTCCGCGATGCGTCGTGCACCGCCGGCCACCGCGCGAGCGGTCGCGTTGTCGAGCTTCAACGCCACGGTGCCCACCGCGATCCCCCTTTCCCGCAAGGGGCTCGCGCGTCGCTCCGTGCGCGTGATGGCCACCGCCTCGGGGAACGACGACGACGAGGGGTACCGGTCCCCCCCACCCGATGTCGCGCAGTTCGTGGAGCGCCCGCAGAGCCCCGGGATCAGCATCTCGCCGCAGAGGGACAAGCTGCTGTACACGTTCCGCCCACCTCCCTATCCCTTCGTCTCGGAGCTGGCCCGGCCGGAGCTGAAGCTCGCCGGGTTGCGCGTCGACGAGACGCAGAACAGCCGCTCGCGCATGTCCGGCAACACCGGCTTGGCCATCGGCCCGATGCCCACGTCGGATGCTGAGATCGGCGCGTACGAGACGTTCAAGGGCATCCCGGAAGGCGCCACGATCAACTACGTGAGCTGGGCGACGGACGGCGCGCGCGTCGCGTTCACCGTTCGCTTCGCGGGCCCGTCCGTGTCGGACGCCGAGCGCGCGCCCCCCGAGCTGTGGATCGCGGACGTGAAGACGCTCGAGTGTCGGCCGCTGGGTGTGACGCTGAATACGCTCTTCGAGTCCTACTCCTGGCTCGACCCCACCACCATCGCGGCGTGCGTCGTGCCCGCGAACAGACCGCCGCGCCCGGCCAAGTCCCCGACGCCGCGCGGGCCGCGCGTGCAGACCAACGCCGGCGGCGTCGTCGCGCAGGCGCGGACGTACGCCGACCTGCTCAAGGACGCGCACGACGCGGACCTGTTCGAGCACTTCGCTTTGAGTGAGTTCGTGGTGGTGGACGTCGAGACAAACGTCGTGGCGCCGTTCGGGGACGGCGAGGCGCGGATGCACACGCGGTGCGACCCGTCGCCGGACGGCGCGTTCGCCATCCTCGAAGAGCTGCGGCGACCGTTTTCGTACGAGATCCCCTGCGGGCGCTTCCCGAAGCGCGTCTGGGTG
>Ga0181561_10001061_pt1 | contig 24064 bp, 35 predicted proteins | sample 011ome_19_FD_133760 | JGI IMG/M metagenome (GOLD analysis project Ga0181561, IMG submission 133760) | Coastal salt marsh microbial communities from the Groves Creek Marsh, Skidaway Island, Georgia - 011510BT metaG (megahit assembly) | ecosystem: Environmental > Aquatic > Marine > Intertidal... | reverse complement strand
GCGGCATAGGCCACAGCATCTTCGGGCGATACCGAACCATCTGTTTCGATGCGCAACGTCAGCTTGTCATAATCCAGCACCTGGCCCTCGCGGGTGGGCTGCACGTCATAGGACACTTTCTTGACGGGCGAATAGATGGCATCGATCGGGATCAGACCAATCGGCGCATCTTCGGGCCGGTTTTTATCTGCTGCAACATAGCCCTTGCCGGTGTTCACCGTCAGTTCCATGTAAACATCTGCACCCTCGTCCAGGTGGCAGATCACGTGCTCTTTGTTCAAGATCTCGATGCCAGCGCTGTCGCTGATGTCACCGGCGGTTACAACACCGGGGCCTTTGGCATTGATCGAAAGGCGCTTGGGGCCTTCCACTTCCATGCGCAAGGCAACCTGTTTCAGGTTCAGCACGATGTCGGTGACGTCTTCGCGCACACCAGCAACGCTGGAAAATTCATGCAGGACATTGTCGATCTGAACGCTGGTGATGGCGGCGCCTTGCAGCGACGACAGCAAAACGCGGCGCAGCGCGTTGCCCAAGGTCAGACCAAAGCCGCGCTCCAAAGGCTCGGCAACTACGGTGGCTTGGCGCGTCGGGTCATTGCCCGGACGAACATCAAGTTGGTTGGGCTTAATCAGCTCGGCCCAATTCTTATGGATCATGCGTCCCTCCATTCCTGTCTTTGCCCCATGTCCAATAGGCAACAGACGCCCGAGGTTGAAATGACGTACCGGGGCCGTGCAAATGCGCACAGCCCCGGTGTTGGTATCTTAGATCAAACGCGGCGGCGCTTTGGCGGGCGGCAGCCGTTGTGTGCAATCGGCGTCACATCACGGATAGAGGTGATGTTGAACCCAATTGCGGCCAGCGCACGCAGGGCCGATTCACGGCCCGAACCGGGGCCTTGCACTTCGACTTCCAGCGACTTCACGCCATGGTCTTGCGCTTTGCGGCCCGCATCTTCGGCGGCCAGCTGGGCGGCATAGGGCGTGGATTTCCGCGACCCTTTGAAGCCCATGGTGCCAGCGGACGACCACGCAATCGCGTTGCCCTGCACATCCGAGATCAGGATCTTGGTGTTGTTGAAGCTGGAATTCACATGCGCAACGCCAGTTGCGATGTTCTTGGAGACCTTTTTCTTGCCCCCACGGCGGGTATCACGTGCCATTGTTGCGAAACTCCCTTATTTCTTCTTGCCGGCGATCGGCTTCGCCGGGCCCTTACGGGTACGGGCGTTGGTGTGCGTACGCTGACCGCGCACAGGGAGGTTGCGACGATGGCGCAGACCGCGGTAGCAGCCAAGATCCATCAAGCGCTTGATGTTCATCTGAACTTCGCGGCGCAGGTCACCTTCAACGGTGAAGTTTGCGTCGATATGTTCGCGAATTGCCAGAACTTCGGCGTCGCTCAGCTCGTTTACACGGCGGGCGGCGTCGATGCCAACAGCTTCACAGATGGATTTGGCCGAAGCCGCGCCAATTCCGGTGATATAAGTAAGGGCGATTGGTACCCGCTTTGCAGTGGGGATATTCACGCCGGCGATACGTGCCACGTTATATTTCCTTTCGTTGCGGTTCCGTAGCTCCAGAACCTTTTTTCACAACGTTAGCCCGCTGGCAGATCACCTGCGGGCCTCGGCTGAATGAGACTGTTTTTGGTGTTAGGGACAATTTGCCCGGCACACCGATTCCCGGATGGGATGCGGTGGCTTAGATGGGTTTCGCAGGCCAGTCAACCCCTGCGCACTGCCAAAGCTATGCGCATAGGGGTTTTGCCCCAAAACGCGCAAAGCGCCCCAGTTTTTGGGGCGCTTTCGGGCCACGCATGACACAGGCGCCGCCCCTTTTAGACCTAGCCAAGAATCGCTGCGATTTCGGCGCGAACGTCGTCGATTTCGGCCAAGCCATCAACCGAGGACAACTGCCCCTTGGCATAGTAATACCCGATCAACGGCGATGTTTTCTTATAATATTCCATCAAACGCTGCTTCAGGCTGTCGGCGTTATCATCTGCGCGGCGCTTGAATTCGGCGGCGGTGCCGCAGCTGGTGCACACACCATCGGCGGGAATAGGCTTGGTTTCGTCGTTATACACCTCGCCGCACGACCCACAGGTCGAACGGGCGGTGATACGCGCCACCAAGGCCGCGTCGTCGACCTGCATCTCGATCACCGCGTCCAGTGCTTCGCCGGTCTCGTCCAGCAGCTGGGCCAGCGCATCGGCCTGTTTCAGGGTGCGCGGGAAGCCATCGAAAATAAAGCCGCCGCGCTTGTCGCCTGCCAGCTTTTCGCGGATCAGGCCGATCACGATCTCGTCTGTCACCAGATCGCCCCGCGCCATCACATCGGCCACAACCTTGCCCATCTCGCTGCCGCTGTCTTTGGCTTCGCGCAGCATATCGCCGGTAGACAGCTGGATCATGTCGCGCCCATCAACCAAAATGCGCGCTTGTGTGCCTTTGCCAGCGCCCGGTGGCCCCAGAAGAATAATGTTCATCGACGCAATGCCCCTTTTGCTGTTGCGCGCTTTTTGCCTTTGCCACGCAATTGCGAGCGTTCGATCAGCCCTTCGTATTGATGGGCCATCAAATGGCTTTGCACCTGTTGAATCGTATCCATCGTCACCGAGACCACGATCAACACCGAGGTGCCGCCAAAGTAAAACGGAATAGACAACTGGCTGCGCAGAATTTCCGGCAGCAGACATACACCTGCCAAATAAAGCGAACCAATCACCAACACGCGGTTCACCACATATTCCAGATAATCCGCCGTCTTCTTGCCGGGGCGAATGCCGGGAATGAAGCCGTTTTGGTTTTTCAGGTTATCGGCCACTTCGTCGGGCTTGAAGGCCACGTTGAACGTGTAGAAATAGGCAAAAAACACGATCATGCCGGTGAAAAACGCCAGATACAGCGGCTGGCCCGGGCCAAAATAGGCCATCACCGTCGACATAATCGGGTTGGTCTGCGACCCAGAAAAGGTGGAAATGGTGGTAGGCAGCAACAGCAGCGAGCTGGCAAAAATGGCCGGGATCACGCCTGCCGGGTTTACCTTGACCGGCAAATGCGACGAACCGCCATCGTAAACCTTCATCCCCACTTGGCGGCGGGGGTATTGGATATGGATCTTGCGCAAGGCGCGCTCCATGAACACCACAAAGGCAATCGTGATGATCACCATCAATATCACGCCGATAATCACGGCGGGGCTGATCGCACCCGAACGGCCCTGGCTAAAGAACTGGGCCAATGCCGCGGGCAATTCTGCCACGATGCCCACAAAGATGATCAACGAGATGCCATTGCCAATGCCACGGGCGGTGATCTGTTCGCCCACCCACATCAGGAACATGGTGCCGCCCACCAGCGTAATCACGCAAGAGGCGCGGAAAAACAGCCCCGGATCGGTAACCAAATCGCCCGCCTCTAGGCTGACGGCCAAGCCATAGGCCTGCAAAGTGGCCAAAAACACCGTGCCGTAGCGGGTGTATTGGTTCATCTTTTTGCGGCCCTGTTCGCCTTCTTTTTTCAGTTGCTCCAGCGCGGGCACCATCGAGGCCAACAGCTGCACAATGATCGAGGCAGAAATATAAGGCATGATACCCAGGGCAAAAATACCCATCCGCCCCAGCGCGCCGCCGGTGAACATCGACAAGATGCCACCCAGCCCAGCCGCGGCGCCTTCCATGAAATCGCGCAGCGCTTGGCCGTCAATACCGGGCACCGGGATAAAGGTGCCAAGGCGGTAGACGATCAGCAAGCCAAGTGTAAACAAAATGCGGTGGCGTAGATCGGTTGCTTTGCCAAACGCGGCCCAGCTTGAATTCGCGGCCATTGATTCTACTGCGGATACCATGCGCGGTCTCTCTTTCATGCGAACGCCGCCAAGAGCGTTTTCCGGCTCTGGCGGCGTATCAGGAAAACTTGGCTGATATGTAAGCGGCGAATGCGCCGCTCACAACCAGTTATTCAGCCGCAGCCGCCGCAGCCACTTTCAGCGAGCCGCCGGCTTTTTCAACGGCCTCAACAGCGGCCTTCGACGCGCCGGTGACTTCGATGTTCAGCTTTGCGGTGATGTCACCTTTGGCCAGAATGCGGATACCATCGTGCTTGCGGCGTGTTACGCCCGCAGCAATGATCGCGTCTTCGGTAATAATCGCCGATGCGTCCAGCTTGCCAGCTTCTACGAATTTCTGGATCAGGCCCAGATTGACCGCTGCAAATTTCTTGCGGTTCGGCTTGTTAAAGCCACGCTTGGGCAGACGCTGGTACAGGGGCATCTGGCCACCTTCGTAGCCTTTGATCGCCACACCCGAGCGCGATTTTTGACCTTTGATACCACGGCCACCGGTTTTACCCTTACCCGAACCCGGGCCACGGCCAACGCGCATGCGTTTCTTGGTGGCGCCTTCGTTATCGTGCAGTTGATTCAGTTTCATTTCGCTTCTCCTAAGCCGGAACTGACCCCGAAGCGGATTGGTCAGACGCGGCATTTCTCTGTTTTTGACTCCGTGGCACAAGGCCACCGGGGGCGTATAGCGCCAAGGCGTAAGCGGTGCAAGCCCCTGCCCCAGCCCAAAACAAAACGCCCCCAGCACTGCCGGGGGCGTTTTTATTCAAAGTTTGGGCGCTGATTAGCCGCGCTCTTCCACGATCTCAACAAGGTGCGGAATTATCGCAACCATGCCGCGGATCGAGGGGGTATCTTCCAGCTCGCGGGTTTTGTGCATTTTGTTCAGGCCAAGCCCGATCAAAATGGCGCGCTGAACAGCGGGGCGGCGAATCGGCGAGCCGACTTGCTTTACAACAATGGTTTTCGCCATGGCTTATGCCTCCTCTGCAACAGCGGCTGCTGCATCTTCACGCTTGGGCAGGATGTCTGCCACCTTCTTGCCGCGGCGCTGCGCGACCAGACGGGGGCTGGTTTCCTTTTTCAAGCCATCCAGCGTGGCGCGGATCATGTTATAAGGGTTCTGCGAGCCGATCGACTTCGACACAACGTCCTTAATACCCAGCATTTCGAAAACTGCGCGCATCGGACCACCGGCGATGATGCCGGTCCCTTCCGGTGCGGTGCGCATCACGACACGGCCGGCGCCATGGCGGCCTTCCATATCGTGGTGCAGCGTGCGGCCTTCGCGCAGCGCAACGCGGAACATGTTGCGCTTTGCTTGCTCGGTGGCTTTGCGGATGGCTTCGGGCACTTCTTTCGCCTTACCCTTGCCAAAACCCACGCGGCCTTTCTGATCGCCCACAACCACCAACGCGGCAAAGCCAAAACGCTTACCACCTTTAACGGTTTTGGACACGCGGTTGATCGCTACGAGACGATCGGCGAATTCCGGTGCTTCGTCGCGCTCGCGACGGTCACGGCGGTTATCTTCTCTTGCCATTCTCTCGTCTCCTTAGAACTTCAAGCCGCCTTCACGCGCAGCGTCGGCCAATGCCTTCACCTTGCCGTGAAAGAGGAAGCCACCACGGTCGAAGTAGCATTCTTCGACACCAGCTTTTTTGGCACGCTCGGCCAAAGCCGCGCCCACCTTTGCTGCTGCTTCGACGTTGTTCTTGCCAACCACGCCCAGATCTTTTTCCAGGCTCGAGGCTGCCGCCAGGGTTACACCCTGAACATCGTCGATCAGCTGACAGCTGATGTTTTTGTTGCTGCGATGAACCGAAAGACGAATGCGGCCTGCATTCACCTTCCGAAGTTTGTTCCGGACGCGCAGGCGGCGCTTCAGGAACAGGGTACGTTTGCTGTTTGCCATCTGTCGCGTCCTTATTTCTTCTTGCCTTCCTTACGGAAGATGAACTCGCCCTTGTAGCGGATGCCTTTACCTTTGTAGGGCTCGGGGCGGCGCCAATCGCGAATGTTTGCGGCTACCTGGCCAACCAGCTGCGGATCGTCACCTTCGATAACGATTTCGGTCTGCTTGGGGCAGGTTACGGTCACGCCCTGGGGCACTTCGTAGTTCACCTCGTGGCTGTAACCCAGCGACAGTTTCAAAGTCGAACCGTTGATCGCGGCGCGGTAACCCACACCGATGATTTCCAGCTCTTTTTTGAAGCCTGCGGTCACGCCCATTACCATATTGGCAACCATAGTGCGGCTCATGCCCCACTGCTGGCGGGCGCGCTTGGATTTGCCGCGCGGCGTGATGCTGACAACATTGCCGTCAACGGCAATGGTCACGTCGTCGGTTGCGGTGAAGCTTTGGGTCGCTTTCGGACCTTTCACTTCGATGGTCTGGCCGGACAGGGTTGCGGTGACACCCGAGGGCAGCTCGACCGGTTTTTTCCCAATACGAGACATGTGCTCCTCCTTAGAACACCGTGCAAATGACTTCGCCGCCAACGTTGGCTGCGCGTGCATTTGCATCCGACATCACACCTTTCGGAGTGCTGACAATCGACACACCCAGGCCCTGACGGACCGACGGGATGTCTTTGACGCCCATGTAAACGCGGCGACCGGGTTTCGAAACCCGCTTCAGTTCGCGAATAACAGGGGTGCCATCGAAATATTTCAGGCTGATGTCCAGCTGCGGATGGCCATTTTTGTCGGTGGTTTGTTCGTAACCACGGATATAGCCTTCGTCAGCCAGCACATCCAGAACCCATGCACGCAGCTTCGATGCGGGTGTCGACACAGTCGATTTGCCGCGCATCTGGGCGTTGCGGATACGGGTGAGCATATCGCCGATAGGATCGTTCATATCACTCTCTCCCTTACCAGCTGGATTTTACCAAGCCGGGGATCTGGCCCAACGAGCCAAGTTCCCGCAGCATGATCCGGCTGACCTTCAGCTTACGGTAGTAAGCGTGGGGGCGGCCAGTCAGTTGGCAGCGGTTGTGCAGACGGGTAGCCGAGCTGTTACGGGGCAGATCGGCCAGCTTCAGGGATGCGCGAAAACGCTCTTCCATCGGCTTGGACTCGTCCTTGATGATTTCCTTGAGAGCAGCACGCTTGGCGGCGTAACGGTCCACCAGCTTTTGGCGCTTCTTCTCGCGTTCAATCATGGATTTTTTAGCCATGTCTTAATCCTCTCGCGCGATTAGCTGTTGAAGGGCATGTTGAAATGCTTCAACAGCGCCTTGGCTTCCGCGTCAGTCTTCGCGGTGGTGGCAATCACGATGTCCATACCCCAAACCTCGTCGACTTTGTCGAAGTTGATTTCGGGGAAAACGATGTGCTCTTTGATGCCCATGGCATAGTTGCCACGCCCATCAAAAGATTTACCCGAAACGCCGCGGAAGTCGCGGATACGGGGCATCGCTACGGTGATCAGACGATCGAGGAATTCATACATGCGGTCACGGCGCAGGGTAACCTTGGCGCCCATCGGCATGCCTTCGCGCACCCGGAAACCAGCAATCGAGTTGCGGGCAAGGGTTGTCAGCGCTTTTTGGCCGGCGATGGTGGTCAGGTCTTCCTGAGCGGATTTGGCTTTCTTGCTGTCACGAACAGCTTCGGCGCCGCAGCCAATGTTCAGAACGATTTTGTCCAGACGCGGGATCTGGTTTACGTTCTTATACTCGAACTCTTCTTTCAGCGCATCACGAATGCTGGCGTCATAAAGAGCTTTCAGGCGCGGGGTATAGGTTGCGGAATCAAGCATCGATCACATCCCCCGTGGTTTTAGCAAAACGCACTTTCTTGTCGCCTTCCATGCGGAAGCCAACGCGCGATGCCTTGCCGTTTTTATCAACGATGGCCAAGTTCGACAGCGCGATCGGCATCGCCTTGGGCAGGCGGCCGCCTTGGCTGGCTTGGCTTTGGCGGGTGTGGCGGATGGCCATGTTTACACCGTCGACAACGGCTTTGCCGGCCTTCGGGTCAACACTGGCGATGGTGCCTTGTTTGCCCTTGTCCTTGCCGGACAGAACAACAACCGTGTCACCTTTGCGGAGTTTAGCAGCCATTACAGCACCTCCGGGGCAAGCGAGATGATCTTCATGAAGTTCTTTGCGCGCAGTTCGCGAACGACTGGGCCAAAGATACGGGTGCCAACAGGCTCGCCGTTGTTGTTGAGGATCACCGCAGCGTTGCGGTCAAAGCGGATCGATGTGCCGTCTTCACGGCGCACTTCCTTGGCGGTGCGAACAACAACGGCTTTACGCACGTCGCCTTTTTTCACACGGCCGCGTGGGATGGCTTCTTTCACCGAAACTACGATGATGTCACCAACCGACGCATATCGACGGTGCGAACCGCCGAGAACCTTGATGCACTGAACCCGGCGAGCGCCAGAGTTATCAGCAACATCCAGATTGGTCTGCATCTGGATCATTTGGTTTCTCCCGACCTTTGGGGTGGCCTGCAGCGGCCAGAACCCCCAGGGTTTCGATTAACTGAGATCGCTTACGCGAGTACTTCCCAGCGTTTGGTTTTCGACTTCGGTGCACATTCTTGGATGCGAACGGTGTCACCAACGGCGAATTTCCCATGCTCGTCATGAGCGCGGTATTTCTTGGTTTTACGCACGGTCTTTTTCAGAACCGGGTGGGTAAAGCGGCGCTCGATCAAAACGGTCACGGTTTGTGCGTTTGCAGTCGAGGTCACAGTGCCTTGCAGAATTCGTTTGGGCATTTCCTGGCTCCTTATTCAGCAGCTGCGGCTGCTTTTTCGTTGAGAATGGACATCACACGCGCAACGTCGCGGCGCACCACGCGAACGCGGGCGGTATTCTCAAGCTGGCCAGTGGCCTGTTGGAAGCGCAGGTTGAAGGCTTCTTTCTTCAGCGCGGTCAGCTGCTCGCGCAACTGGTCGGGCGTTTTATCGCGTAGTTCATGGGCGTTCATTCGCCTTTTCCTTTCGTCAAACACCAGCCAGCCCCTGCTTTTGTTCAGGGTCACCGGGAACCTGGTGGAAATAACAAACACACGATTCCCGGTAGCCCGGTCATCGTGCGATGGGTTCCTATAAGAGAGTCGCACCCTAGGGGCAAGGGAAAGTTTGAAAAATATACCGCCATCGCGGCACCAATAAAAAAGGCCCCCACCGCCGGGCGGTAGGGGCCAATTTCATACCACTGGCCAAAGGCCCAGCGGCTTACCAGTCTTCACGCACCACGATGCGGGTTTTGATCGGCAGTTTCATCGCAGCCAGGCGCAGGGCCTCGCGGGCGATCTCTTCGTTTACGCCGTCAATCTCGAACATCACGCGGCCGGGTTTTACGCGGCAGGCCCAGTAATCAACCGAACCTTTACCTTTACCCATACGCACTTCGGTGGGCTTCGAGGTGACTGGAACATCGGGGAATACCCGGATCCATACACGGCCCTGACGCTTCATGTGGCGGGTCAGGGCGCGGCGTGCTGCCTCGATCTGACGCGCGGTGATGCGCTCGGGTTGGGTGGCTTTAAGCCCGAACGAGCCGAAGTTCAGGTCCGAACCGCCTTTAGCTTGGCCGTGGATGCGGCCTTTGTGCTGTTTGCGGAATTTCGTACGCTTTGGTTGAAGCATCTCTCATCCTCCTCAGCGACGGCCGCCAGCGCCACGCGGCGCCGGACCATCCTGGAGTTCTTGCTGGCGGCGATCACGAGCCGACGGATCGTGCTCCATGATTTCACCCTTGAAGATCCACACCTTGATGCCGATGATGCCATAAGGCGTAGTAGCTTCGGCCAAGGCATAGTCGATGTCGGCGCGCAGCGTGTGCAGCGGCACACGGCCTTCGCGGTACCATTCAGTACGCGCGATTTCAGCACCACCCAAACGGCCAGCCACGTTCACACGAATGCCCAAGGCACCCATGCGCATGGCGTTCTGAACGCCACGTTTCATGGCACGGCGGAAGGAAACACGGCGTTCCAACTGCTGGGCGATCGATTCTGCCACCAACTGCGCGTCAAGCTCGGGCTTGCGCACTTCGACGATGTTGAGGTGCAGTTCGCTGTCGGTCATACGAGCAAGCTTTTTACGCAGGGTTTCGATGTCTGCGCCTTTCTTGCCGATGATCACACCAGGACGGGCTGTGTGAATCGTCACCCGGCACTTTTTGTGCGGACGTTCGATAATCACACGGGCCACACCGGCCTGCTTGCACTCTTCTTTGATGAATTCGCGCAATTTCAGGTCTTCCAGCAGCAGATTACCATAGTCTTTGGTATCTGCGTACCAGCGGCTGTCCCAGGTGCGGTTTACCTGAAGGCGCATGCCAATCGGATTAACTTTCTGTCCCATTAGGCTTGCTCCTCAATCTGACGCACCTTGATGGTGAGTTCCGAGAACGGCTTCATGATGCGGCCAAAACGGCCACGTGCCCGCGGACGGCCACGTTTCATCACAAGGTTTTTGCCCACATAGGCCTCAGCTACGACCAATTCGTCGACGTCCAGGTTGTGGTTATTCTCGGCGTTCGCAATTGCGGACTGAAGGCATTTCTTCACATCCAGCGCGATCCGCTTTTTCGAGAAAGTCAGGTCGGTCAACGCCTTGTCAACTTTCTTGCCGCGGATCATTGCAGCCACGAGGTTCAGTTTCTGCGGGCTAACGCGAAGCATGCGGGCCTTGGCCATCGCTTCGTTATCTGCCACGCGGCGGGGGTTCTTTTCCTGGCCCATGACTTACTTCCGCTTCGCTTTTTTGTCAGCGGCGTGGCCATAATAGGTGCGGGTTGGCGAATATTCACCAAACTTTTGACCAATCATGTCTTCCGTGACGTTTACAGGAACGTGCTTCTGGCCATTGTATACGCCAAACGTCAGGCCCACGAATTGGGGCAGGATCGTCGAGCGGCGCGACCAGATTTTGATAACTTCGTTGCGCCCGCTTTCGCGTGCTGCCTCGGCCTTTTTCAGGACATAGGCATCAACGAACGGGCCTTTCCAAACAGAACGTGCCATATCTTAGCGGCCCTTCTTCTTGGCGTGACGCGAGCGGATGATCAGCTTCTGCGACGCCTTGTTCTTGTTCCGGGTGCGAGCGCCCTTGGTCGGCTTGCCCCACGGTGTCACGGGGTGACGGCCACCCGAGGTGCGGCCTTCACCACCGCCGTGCGGGTGGTCGATCGGGTTCATCACAACACCGCGAACGCTGGGGCGAATGCCCTTGTGGCGCATACGGCCGGCTTTACCATAGTTTTGGTTGCTGTTGTCAGGGTTCGACACGGCACCAACGGTGGCCATGCATTCCTGACGCACCATGCGCAATTCGCCCGAGGACAGGCGGATCTGTGCATAGCCACCATCGCGGCCCACAAACTGAGCGTAGGTGCCTGCAGCGCGCGCGATTTGCCCGCCTTTGCCCGGCTTCAGCTCGATGTTGTGAACGATGGTACCAATCGGCATGCCCGAAAACGGCATCGCGTTGCCCGGCTTGATATCGGCCTTGTTGCTGGCGATGACGCTGTCACCCACGGCCAAACGCTGAGGCGCCAGGATGTAGGCCTGTTCGCCATCTTCGTATTTGACCAATGCGATAAATGCGGTCCGGTTCGGGTCGTATTCGATCCGCTCGACGGTGGCCGCAATATCCAGCTTGTTACGTTTGAAATCTACGATCCGGTAGAGGCGTTTCGCCCCACCCCCACGACGACGCGAGGTGATCCGCCCGGTGTTGTTCCGGCCGCCCGACTTCGTCAAACCCTCGGTAAGGGCTTTGACGGGGCGTCCTTTCCACAGCTCCGAACGGTCGATCAGCACCAGCCCACGCTGGCCCGGCGTCGTCGGCTTGTACGACTTAAGTGCCATGCTTTCTGTCTTCCGTTAGCAATCGGCAGGTAGGTTTCCTGCCTATGTTTAAGCCCCCCGAAGGTGGCCATGATATAGGGCCCCGAAGGTCCCCGGTTAAATAACCATGGCCCCGGCAAAACCCAGGGCCATGGCAGACTCGCGGCTTACTATCAGAGACCGGTGGTCACGTCGATAGTGTTTCCCTCTTCCAGGGTCACATAAGCCTTTTTCACGTCTTTACGCTTGCCCAACTGGCCGCGGAAGCGCTTGGTCTTACCCTTGGTCACGGTGGTGTTCACGGCTTTCACCTTCACACCGAACAGGGCTTCGACCGCTTCTTTGATCTGCGGTTTGTTGGCATCAATGGCCACTTCGAACACAACCGCACCGTTTTCCGATGCCATGGTTGCTTTTTCAGTGATCACCGGCTTGCGGATCACGTCGTAGAGTTCTGCCTTCGCGCTCATTTCAGTCGAGCCTCCAGTGCTTCGATACCCTCTTTCGTGATCACCAAAGTGTCACGGCGCAGGATATCATAGACGTTTGCGCCGATGGTCGGCAGCACATCAAGACCTTCGATGTTGCGCGCGGCCTTTGCGAAACCTTCGTTCACGGTGGCGCCATCGATGATCAACGCGCGCTTCCAGCCCAGGTTTTTCACCTGCTTGGCCAGCTGTGCGGTTTTGCCTTCCGAAGTGGCGGCATCGATGATGACCAGCTCGCCCGCTTTAGCCTTTGCCGACAAAGCGTGCTTCAGGCCCAATACGCGGAACTTCTTGGTCAGGTCGTGGCCGTGGCTACGGGGCGTTGGGCCCTTGTAGATACCACCTTTGCGGAAGATCGGTGCCTTACGGCTGCCGTGGCGCGCCCCACCGGTGCCTTTTTGGCGATAGATCTTCTTGGTGGAATAGCTCACTTCCGAGCGGGTTTTCACCTTGTGGGTGCCAGCCTGCGCGCGTGCACGCTGCCAGCGTACGACGCGGTGCAGGATGTCTGCACGCGGGTCCAGACCAAACAGCTCGTCCGACAGGTCGACCGAACCGGCCTTGCCGCCATCCAAATTGATCACGTCAAGTTTCATGCTTCACCACCTTCCGCGGGTGCTTCTTCCGCAGGCGCTTGTGCCACGGGTGCGGCAGCCGATTTCAGAGCAGCCGGGAACGGAACGTTCTCGGGCAGTTTCTTTTTCACGGCGTCCTTGATCGTAACCCAGCCGCCTTTCGAGCCAGGAACAGCACCTTTGACCATGATCAAGCCACGGTCGGCGTCGGTGCGCACGATTTCCAGGTTCTGGGTCGTCACACGAACGGCACCCATATGGCCGGCCATTTTCTTACCCTTGAACACCTTGCCCGGGTCCTGACACTGGCCAGTCGAACCGTGCGAACGGTGGCTGATCGACACACCGTGCGAGGCGCGCAAACCGCCAAAGTTGTGGCGCTTCATCGCACCGGCAAAACCTTTACCGATCGAGGTGCCAGCAACGTCAACCTTTTGGCCTTCGACGTAATGCTCGGCCGAAATCTCTTCGCCAACGGCGATCAGATTCTCGGGCGATACGCGGAATTCGGCCAGCTTGCGCTTCGGCTCGACATTGGCGGCAGCAAAGTGGCCGCGCATTGCCTTCGAGGTGCGTTTTGCTTTGGCCGCGCCAGCACCCAGCTGAACTGCGGTGTAGCCGTCTTTTTCCGTGGTACGCTGCGCCACGACCTGAAGGCCTTCCAGCTGCAGCACGGTCACGGGAACTTGGCGACCATCTTCCATGAACAAGCGGGTCATGCCCACTTTCTTTGCGATAACTCCAGAGCGCATCGGATCCCCCTTACGACTGCAGTTTGATTTCGACGTCAACGCCGGCGGCCAGGTCGAGCTTCATCAGCGCGTCCACGGTCTGCGGGGTTGGGTCGACGATATCGAGCAAGCGCTTATGCGTCCGGATCTCGAACTGATCACGGGATTTTTTGTCGATATGCGGGCCACGGAGAACCGTGAACTTTTCAATCTTGTTCGGCAGGGGAATCGGGCCACGTACCTGGGCACCGGTCCGCTTGGCCGTGTTGACGATCTCCTGCGTGCTGGCGTCCAGCACGCGGTAGTCAAAGGCCTTCAGCCGAATACGGATGTTCTGGCTTTGCATTTTATTGCCTTTCGAGGCGTTGGAGTTGATAGGACGACCAGCAGCGCATCTGCTGGCCCTCTTCGAACCCGAAGGGCGGGACCAAGGCCCGCCCAAAAGGGAATTCGCAGTGCGAACCGGGGCCGGTTACCCGACCCCGATCCAAAGTTCAAGCCATTAGGCCAGAATTTTCGACACAACGCCGGCGCCGACGGTGCGGCCGCCTTCGCGGATGGCGAAACGCAGGCCGTCTTCCATGGCGATGGGGGCGATCAGTTCAACGGTGAACTTCAGGTTATCGCCGGGCATCACCATTTCGGTGCCCTCGGGCAGCTGCACGGTGCCGGTGACATCGGTGGTGCGGAAGTAGAACTGCGGACGGTAGTTCGCAAAGAACGGCGTATGACGGCCGCCTTCTTCCTTGGTCAGGATGTAGGCTTCGGCTTCGAATTTGGTGTGCGGCTTCACCGAGCCGGGCTTGCACAGCACTTGGCCGCGCTCGACGCCCTCACGGTCAACGCCACGCAGCAGCGCGCCGATGTTGTCGCCCGCTTCCCCACGGTCCAGCAGCTTGCGGAACATTTCCACACCGGTGCAGGTGGTGGTGGTGGTGTCGCGGATACCCACGATCTCGATCGAGTCGCCCACGTTGATCACGCCACGCTCGACGCGGCCGGTCACAACGGTGCCGCGGCCCGAAATCGAGAACACGTCTTCGATCGGCATCAAGAAGGGCTGGTCAACAGCGCGCTCGGGTGTGGGGATGTATTCGTCCACAGCCGCCATCAATTCGCGGATCTTGTTTTCGCCAATCTCGGGGTCGCGGCCTTCCATCGCGGCCAAAGCCGAACCTGCAACGATTGGAATATCGTCGCCGGGGAATTCGTACGACGACAGAAGCTCGCGGATTTCCATTTCCACCAGCTCCAGCAGCTCGGCGTCGTCAACCTGGTCAACTTTGTTCATGAAAACAACCAGCGCAGGCACACCAACCTGACGCGCCAGCAGAATGTGCTCGCGGGTCTGGGGCATCGGGCCGTCGGCTGCGTTCACAACCAAAATGCCGCCGTCCATCTGCGCCGCACCCGTGATCATGTTCTTCACATAGTCAGCGTGGCCGGGGCAATCGACGTGCGCGTAGTGGCGCGCTTCGGTTTCGTATTCCACGTGCGCGGTCGAAATCGTGATGCCGCGGGCCTTCTCTTCGGGCGCGCCGTCAATCTGATCGTAGGCTTTGAAGTCACCAAAATATTTGGTGATCGCTGCGGTCAGCGTGGTTTTACCATGGTCAACGTGGCCAACTGTGCCGATGTTGACGTGTGGTTTCGTACGCTCAAACTTTTCCTTTGCCATCCTCTGGGCGCCTCATGGTTTGGGGGGCCAGCGCGGCCCGGTTCATACTCCGCGCGCCACATATTGGCTTGGCGGGGAAAAATCAAGCGCCCTTTGCGTTTATTCAAGATTGCCCGGCAACGCGTGGCTTATCTTCCTCGCTGCCTTTATCGATCTGCGCTGCGGGGCCAAACCAGCCTTTATCGCGGCGTTGGCGTTCCAGATAGGATTGAATTTCTTTCGCAGCATTGCGCGCCAAGCCCTGCAGCTGTTCTTCGCGCGATTTGGTATAGCCGGTGCCCACGATGCTGCCGCCCGAGAAGCTTTCGAAAACGGTGATCTGTTCAACCTCTTCGTTCAGTTTGGCGCCCGCCGCGTCATCCCAGACCGAAAGATTGATGATCAGAACCGATTTTGGGCTTAAAATCAGCGGAATGCCGGGCTGGGCCAGAACGTATCCTTCGATCGAAATGCCGAAATGGTACAGCTTGTCGCCGCTGTAGCGGTCAAACCGCTCGGCCAAGGCGGCGGTGATCGCCTCTTTCCAGTCGTCTTCCGTGGCGCTGCGCGACATCGGCCCTTGGGCCATTTTCGGGGCCACGACAATGCGATGGCTTAGGCTAAAATCGCCCAAATCAACGGGGGCCTCTTGCAGATCGTTTGCATTGGTACAGGCCCCAAGCGCCAGCATGCAAAGCCCTGCCAAAAATCGTTTCACCATCACATCCCCCAAACCATAGTCCTGTTCACCCCGCCAGACATAGCGCAGCCCACACCCCTGCGCAACGCAGGCGCAGGATTGCCCGCGCCCAATGCCCACCTATATCTGTCGCAGCGAGGTAATCATGTCTGATCCAGCCCTTCCCGTGCGCGTTCCCTTGGTCACCGAACCTTGGGGCATCTTGAAAAGCCTGTCCGCGGCCCGGCGCAACGTGCTGTCGATCTTGCCCGAGATCGCCACGCGCCAGCCCATGGTATCGGGCAAAACCGGCAAGCGCTGGCATATGGTGATGGACCCGGGCGCCATTCGCCATATGCTATTGGACAGGCTGGAAGATTATCCAAAATCCGATGTCACAAAAAACCTGCTGCGCCCCGCGATTGGCGAGTCGCTGTTTATTGCAGAGGGCGCGCATTGGCGCTGGCAGCGGCGGGCGGCGGCACCGGTGTTCAGCCACCGCAACGTGACCAACCTTGGCCCCATCATGACCGCCGCCGCCGAACGCAGCGCGGCGCGGGTGGCGCAGGCGGGCGCGCGTGCGGTGAACATGGCCGATGAAATGGTGGCCGCCACCTTTGATGTCATCTCGGATGTCACCTTTTCCGGGGATGGTGCCTTTGACCGTGACGCGGTGCACAAAGCGATTGATGCCTATATTGCCGAGGCAGGCAAAATCAGCCTGTTTGATATTTTGGGCTTTCCCGAATGGGTGCCGCGCCCCGGGCGGGTGATGTCGGGGGCGGCCTTGCGACAGATGAAATCGGTGGCCGATCAGGCCATTGATGCCCGCCGCCAGCGCCCCAGTGGCCGCACGCCAGATTTGCTGGATCTTCTGCTTGCGGGCCAAGACCCCGAAACCAGCCGCCAGATGGACACGGCCGAGCTGCGCGACAACCTGCTGACCTTTATCGTGGCGGGCCATGAAACAACCGCGCTTACGCTGTCTTGGGCGCTGTATCTGTGCGCCTTTGACCCTGCGGTTCAGGCCCGCGCCGGGGCCGAGGCGCGCGCGGTGCTGGGGGCACGCGCGGCCTGCGCCGAAGACCTGCCCGCCCTGCCCTACACCCGCCAGATCATTGACGAGGCGCTGCGCCTATACCCGCCCGCAGGCATTATCAGCCGCACCGCCCAGCGCCACGATACCCTGTGCGGGCGGCAGGTTTTGCCCGGCGATACGGTGATGGTGCCGATCTATGCGCTGCATCGCAACCACCTGCTGTGGGAAAACCCCGATCAGTTCAATCCCGACAGGTTTGCCCAACGCAAAAGCATAGATCGCTACGCCTATCTGCCCTTTGGCGATGGGCCGCGTATCTGCATCGGGGCCAGTTTTGCGCTGCAAGAGGCGGTGATTATTCTGGCAACCCTGCTGTCGCGGTTTCGGTTCACACCGGTGCCGGGGCGCAACCCCGACCCGGTGATGATTTTAACCCTGCGCCCCCAAGGTGGCGTGTGGCTTATGGCCGAACCGCTGGGCACCGGCGCCTAACGCTTAGGTAAAGCGGTTATCGCGCGGAAAGCCCCGTGGTGCCATGCGCCCGCTGCTGGCCCGTTTGCCCAGCCATTCCGACAATTCGGTTTCGTTGCGGGTGCGCCCTGCCGGGTCTTGCCAGCTGAGCCCGTCGGCCAACACAAAGGTGCGCGCATCGCTGAGCCCGCCATCTTTGTATTTTTGCAAACGCACGCCTTTGCCGCGGGCCATTTCGGGCAATTCGGCAATATCAAACACCAGCACCTTGCGGTTTTCGCCCACCACTGCCACGGCATCGCCCTCGACGGGGCGGCACACTTGGGCGCGCACATCGTCTTTGACGTTTAACACCACTTTGCCAGCGCGGGTTTGGGCCACAACCTCGTCTTCGGGCACGATAAACCCATCGCCCGCGCTCGAGGCAACCAGCAGCTTGCGCCCCGGTTTGTGGATCAAAATTTCCAAAATCTCCGCCTCGTTGGGAAGATCCACCATCAGGCGCAGCGGTTCGCCCATGCCACGCCCGCCGGGCAGGTTGGCCGCCATCAAAGTGTAAAACCGCCCATTGGTGCCAAACACCAGCAGCTTGTCTGTGGTTTCAGCATGAAAGGCAAAGCGCGGGCCATCGCCATCTTTGAATTTCAACTCGCGGCTGAGGTCGATATGGCCGGTCATTGCCCGGATCCAACCCATTTTCGAGCAAATCACCGTCACCGGCTCGCGCTCGATCATGGCCTCTAGCGGCACCTCTTCCACCTCGCCGGCTTCGGCAAACACGGTGCGCCGGGCACCGCCCGTGGCCTTGGCGCCAAAGTTTTTACGCACCTCGCGCAGCTCTTCGGCGATGCGGTCCCATTGCAGGCCCTCATCACCCAGTAGGTCAACCAGTTCGGCGCGCTCGGCCATCAGCCGGTCTTGTTCGGCGCGCAGCTCCATTTCTTCAAGGCGGCGCAAACTGCGCAAACGCATGTTCAAAATGGCCTCGGCCTGCACATCCGACAGGCCATCATCGCGCCCATCAAAGCGGTGTGGCACGCCGGCGGCGCTGGCCTCGTCGCCCTCGTCTACCAATGCGCCCGGCACGGCGGCAGCGGGGTCGGCCACAAGGCGCAGCGCGCCCCGATCTACCCCGCGCAGGGGCGACAAATAATCCCGCTCGGATGTGGCACGCACCAGCCCAGATTGGTGGCCGCGTGACCAATCTTCATACATCAGCGCGGCTTTTGGGTCGTCGTCATAGCGGATGATATCGATCACCCGATCAAGGTTCAAAAAGGCAACCAGCAGCCCCTCTAACACCTCTAGACGGTTGTCTATCTTGGCCAAACGGTGGCGGGTACGGCGGCCCAAAACGTCGCGGCGGTGGTCCAAAAACGCGCGCAGCACCTCTTTGAGCGAGCATACTTTGGGCGTGAGCCCGTCAATCAACACGTTCATGTTAAGCGAAAACCGCACCTCGAGATCCGAGTTGCGAAACAGCATGCCCATCAGCATATCCGCCTCGACATTGCGCGAGCGCGGTTCCAGCACGATGCGCACATCGTCGGCCGATTCGTCGCGCACGTCGGCCAGCAGCGGCACTTTCTTGGTTTGGATAACCTCGGCCAGCTTTTCGATCAGCTTCGATTTTTGCACCTGATAGGGTATTTCAGTGACCACAATCTGCCACTGACCACGGCCCAGATCTTCGACCTCCCATTTCGCCCGCAACCGAAACGCGCCGCGCCCGGTGCGGTAGGCCTCGGCGATATTTTCGCGCGGCTCGACGATAACGCCGCCGGTGGGAAAATCGGGGCCGGGCACAAACTGCAGCAACGTATCATCGCGCGCATCGGGGGCTTTGATCAGGTGCAAACAGGCCGCGACCAGTTCGTCGATATTGTGGGGGGGGATATTGGTTGCCATCCCCACCGCAATCCCAGACGAGCCATTGGCCAGCAAATTGGGATACGAGGCAGGCAGCACCACCGGCTCGTTCAGGCGGCCATCGTAATTGGGGCGAAAATCAACAGCGTCCTCGTCTAGCCCGGCCAAAAGCGCCTCGGCCATCACCGTCATCCGCGCCTCGGTGTAGCGGCTGGCGGCGGGGTTATCACCGTCGATATTGCCGAAATTGCCCTGCCCATCCACCAGCGGGTAGCGGATGGTGAAATCTTGCGCCAAACGCGCCATAGCGTCGTAAATCGCGGCATCCCCGTGGGGGTGAAAATCGCCCATCGTGTCGCCACTGATCTTGGCCGATTTCAAAAACTTCCCCGTTGGCGCCAGCCGCAGGCGGCTCATCGCGTAAAGAATGCGCCGATGCACAGGCTTTAGCCCATCGCGCGCGTCGGGCAAGGCCCGGTGCATGATGGTGGACAAAGCATAGGTCAAATACCGCTCGCCAATGGCGCGGCGCAGCGTTTCAGAAATGCTTGACGGGTTGGGCCCGGTATCGTCGGATGTATCGCTCATAACTTGGTGATAGACGCAGGCGGATTCGCCGTAAAGGCAGCATCGGCAAAATACTTCCCCGACAGCGCCGCCCAGCGTTGCAAATTGGCGTCAAATGTCCTCTATCAGGGGTATGACACAGCGTTCCATTTTGATCACCGGTTGCTCTTCTGGCATTGGCTATGACGCAGCCCATGGTATGCGCCGCGCCGGCTGGCGGGTGTTTGCCGCCTGCCGCCAAAACGCAGATGTGGCGCGCTTGGCCGAAGAGGGCTTTGACGCGGTGCAGCTGGATTACACCGACGAGGCCAGTATCAGCGCCGCATTGGCGCAGGTCTTGGCCGCCACAGATGGGCGGCTGGACGCGCTGTTTAACAATGGCGCCTATGCCTGCCCCGGCGCCGCCGAAGACCTGCCGCGCGGCGCGCTGCGCGCGGTTTTCGAGGCCAACCTCTTTGGCTGGCACGATTTGACGCGACAGGTCATTCCGGTGATGCGGGCGCAGGGCCATGGGCATATCGTGAATTGCTCGTCGGTATTGGGGCTGGTGGCCGCGCCGTGGCGCGCCGCCTATAATGCCAGCAAATTTGCGCTAGAGGGCTTAAGCGACACGCTGCGCCTGGAAATGCGCGGCACTGGTATCCATGTGGTTTTGATCGAGCCGGGGCCGGTGACATCCAAGATACGGGTCAATTCGATCGCGCATTTTGAAAAATGGATCGACTGGCAAAACAGCCCCCGCGCCGAGCAATACCAAAAAACCCTGCTCAAGCGGCTCTATGAAAGCCGCGGGCCAGACCGGTTTGAACTGCCCCCATCGGCTGTGACGGCAAAATTGCTTAAGGCGTTAAACAGCACAAACCCCGCGCCGCGCTATTACGTTACCACGCCCACCTATATCATGGGCACCTTGCGCCGGCTGCTGCCCAGCCGCGCGCTGGATTGGCTTTTGGCCAAGGGCTAGGGCCAGATGCCGCAGGGCGCGGGCCGCGGATAAAACGATTCGGGGTCGCCTTTTGCCAAGGCGCTGCTACATCAGCCCAAAGTTTCGAAGCTGGAGATGCGACAATGCTAAACGACCCACTTTTTCTTGTGGTTGCCGGGGCCTGCCTGTTGGTGGTGGTGATCTTGATTTTTGGCATCGCAAATTTCGGCAAGGGCACGATGGAGGCCGCGAAACGCTCGAACCAAATGATGCGCTGGCGGATCTATGCGCAATTTGCCGCCGTGGTGCTGATTTTGCTGTTCGTTTGGCTGCGCAAATAACAGGGGGCTGACATGGTTGTTCTTAACAAGATTTACACAAAAACTGGTGATCACGGCGAAACCGCTTTGGGCAATGGCGCACGTGTGGCCAAACACGCGCTGCGGGTATCGACCTATGGCACATCGGACGAATTAAACGCGTTTTTGGGCGTGGCCCGCCTGCATGCGACGGGCGAAATGGACGCCGCGCTGGCGCGCATTCAAAACGATCTGTTCGATCTGGGCGCCGATATGTGCACGCCAAACATGGAAAAAGACGCCGAGCGCGAATACCCGCCCCTGCGCATGGCCCCCGAGCAGGTCATCCGACTAGAGGCCGAAATCGACGCAATGAATGCCAAGCTAGAGGCGCTGCGCAGCTTTATCTTGCCCGGTGGATCGGCCTTGGCGGCGCAATTGCATGTCTGCCGCACCGTGGCCCGCCGGGCCGAGCGGCTGGCGGTGGAACTGGCGACGATGGAATCGGTAAACCCCGAAGCGGTGAAATATTTGAACCGCCTGTCGGATTGGTTTTTCGTGGCAGCGCGCATCGCAAACGACGAAGGCCGCGCCGATGTTTTGTGGGTTCCGGGCGCGAACCGCTGACTATGTCAGCGGTGGGCCGTGCGGGGCGCATGCTGCGCCTTGCGCACAGGAGCTGCGGTAAAAACGGGGCAGCGCATGCGCGGGTTTTTCTGTGACTGGCGGACATAATCTGGAAAGGATCTGGGCCCAAAAAACCAAAACGCGACGTCGCGGGGCGCTAACGTGACGATTTTGCCCTGTTTCATCGCCGCGCAAGAATATATCAAGCCCGGGAATGCTTTTTGGGGGAGTCGCCAGCGCGGCTGTCCGAAATTTAAGGGAGACCACGCAAATGAAGGTAATCGTGCCTGTGAAACGCGTGATCGACTATAACGTGAAAGTTCGCGTCAAAGCGGATGGCAGCGGCGTCGATCTCGCTAATGTAAAAATGTCGATGAACCCCTTCGACGAGATTGCCGTAGAACAGGCGATCCGCCTGAAAGAGGCTGGCAAGGCCGACGAAGTCGTGGCTGTGTCTGTGGGTGTCAAACAGGCGCAAGAAACCCTGCGCACCGCCTAGGCCATGGGGGATGATCGCGCCATCTTGGTTGTGGCCGCCGATGACGTACACGAAGATATCGAACCGCTGAGCGTGGCCAAAATTCTGGCCAAGGTCGTGGAAGAAGAGCAGCCCGGCTTGGTGCTGTGCGGCAAACAGGCCATCGACAACGATATGAACGCCACCGGCCAGATGCTGTCGGCGCTTCTGGGCTGGAGCCAAGCCACGTTTGCCTCGGAAGTGGATATCGCCGGCGACAGCGCCGCCGTGACCCGCGAAGTGGATGGCGGTTTGCAGACCATCAAGGTGAAAATGCCCAGCGTTATCACCGTTGATTTGCGCCTGAACGAGCCGCGCTATGCCTCGCTGCCCAATATCATGAAAGCCAAGAAAAAGCCGCTGGATGAAAAATCTGCGGCCGATTACGGCGTGGATGTAACGCCGCGCTTGAAGGTTGTGAAAACAACCGAACCAGCCGCGCGCGCTGCTGGCATCAAAGTTGGCTCGGTCGACGAGCTTGTGGCGAAACTCAAGGAAGCGGGGGCTGTATAATGGCTGTTCTTCTTCTTGCCGAAGTAAACAATGGTGAATTGGCGCTGGACGCCACTGCAAAGGCCGTGACCGCGGCCAAAGCACTGGGCGAGGTGCATGTGCTATGCGCGGGCGCCTCGGCTGCTGCAGCTGGCGCCGAAGCCGCCAAAATCGACGGCGTGGCCAAGGTGCTGGTGGCCGAAGACGCGGCGCTGGGCCATCGTTTGGCCGAAGCCACCGCAGACCTGATCGTGGGGCTGGCCGGCAATTACGAACATATCGTGGCCCCTGCCACAAGCGATGCCAAAAACGTGCTGCCGCGCGTGGCGGCACTGCTGGATGTGATGGTGCTGACCGACGTAACCGCCGTGATCAATGGCAACACGTTCGAACGCCCGATCTATGCCGGCAACGCCATTCAAACCATCGAAAGCGGGGATGCCAAGAAGGTAATCTCTTTCCGCACCTCGACGTTTGAAGCCGCGGGTATGGGCGGGTCTGCTGCTGTTGAAACCATTGGTGGCGCAGCGGCCTCGGGCCTGTCGGAATGGGTGGAAGACAAGGTTGCCGCCAGCGACCGCCCCGAACTGACCTCGGCCAAGATCGTGGTTTCGGGTGGCCGTGGTGTCGGCTCGGAAGCCGATTTTGCCATGATCGAAAAACTGGCCGACACGCTGGGTGCCGCCGTTGGCGCCAGCCGCGCTGCGGTGGATTCGGGCTATGCCCCCAACGATTGGCAAGTGGGCCAAACCGGCAAGGTGGTCGCCCCCGAGCTTTATGTGGCGGTTGGCATCTCGGGTGCCATCCAGCACTTGGCCGGCATGAAAGACAGCAAGATCATCGTGGCGATCAACAAAGACGAAGAAGCCCCGATTTTCCAAGTGGCCGATTTCGGCTTGGTTGCAGACCTGTTTGCCGCCGTGCCCGAGCTGACCGAAAAACTGGGCTAAGCCCCGCCAAAAGCAATGCTTGGAAAGGCCCGCAGTTTTGCGGGCCTTTTTACATGCCCGCAGCGGGTAGGTGGGGCTGCAAATTTGGCAGCAACGCCTCGGCAATTTGGTGGTGGGCGTGCTGATCCAGTTGCGCGCCGCCCTGGGGCTGATCGGGGCTGATACGCACCAGCCCCGCCGCATGGCGCAACACTGGGGCCAGCAGCTGGGGCGTAATAAACAGCGGGTCGTTCCAGCCCTCGCTTGGGCGTGCGCCATCGGGGCGCGGCCGTTCGACCCACAGCAGCACAATCGGTGGGCCCAGCACCTCTAGCAGCCGTCGCATGCGCGCCTGCCACGCTGTTTCCAGCTCGGCGCGCAACAGGGTAAAGCCTGCTGGATTGTCTTGCGCCAATTGCCCCACCATATGGCCTACAAAGGCAAAATCGGTGAAGTCCACGCCAGCAAACTGCTGACGCATCTGCGCCGAGGCCTTTACGAAGCGGTCGTTGCGGCGGGGATGCACGCTGT
>Ga0181561_10001055_pt1 | contig 24128 bp, 21 predicted proteins | sample 011ome_19_FD_133760 | JGI IMG/M metagenome (GOLD analysis project Ga0181561, IMG submission 133760) | Coastal salt marsh microbial communities from the Groves Creek Marsh, Skidaway Island, Georgia - 011510BT metaG (megahit assembly) | ecosystem: Environmental > Aquatic > Marine > Intertidal... | reverse complement strand
GTACATCACCAATGGGGGACGCGAGCCCGGCCTACGCGAGCAGCTGATCGAGCGCGGCCGCGAATTGAAGTGGCACCCGCCGCACATGCAGGTGCGGTACGAGAACTGGGTCGACGGACTCAACGGTGACTGGCTGATCTCACGTCAGCGCTTCTTCGGCGTGCCGATTCCGCTGTGGTATCCACTCGACGCCGACGGCAATCCGGTCTACGACAACCCGATCGCGCCCGACGAGTCAGCCCTGCCGATCGACCCGAGCAGCGACGTGCCGGCCGGCTACACCGAGAGCCAGCGCGGCGAGCCGGGCGGCTTCATGGGCGACCCGGACGTCATGGACACCTGGGCGACCAGCTCCCTCAGCCCCCAGATCGCCGGCGGCTGGGAGCGCGACGAGGACCTCTGGAATCGCGTCTTCCCGATGGACGTCCGACCCCAGGCCCACGAGATCATCCGCACCTGGCTGTTCTCCTCGGTCGTTCGCGCGCACCTAGAGGAGGACTGCCTGCCGTGGAGCGATGCCGCGATCTCCGGCTGGATCCTGGACCCGGACCGCAAGAAGATGAGCAAGTCCAAGGGCAACGTCGTTACTCCCATGGCGATGCTGGACGAGTACTCATCCGACGCCGTTCGGTACTGGGCGGCATCTGGACGGCCGGGTACCGATACCGCGTTCGACGTCGGCCAGATGAAGATCGGCCGACGCCTCGCGATCAAGATCCTCAACGCGAGCAAGTTCGCCCTCATGCAGGACGCCACGGAGAACGATTCAGCTATCACCGAGGCTCTGGACCGGGCCCTGCTCGCCCGGCTCGCGGAGACGGTCCGGCAGGCGACAGACGCGTTCGAGGACTACAACTACGCGAAGGCCCTCGAGCTCGCCGAAACGTTCTTCTGGAACTTCACCGATGACTATGTCGAACTGGTGAAGGAGCGCGCCTACGGCGCCCAGGGTGAGGCAGCCGCTGCCTCGGCCAAGGCGACCCTCGCCACGGCCCTGAGCACGCTGCTGCGCCTGTTCGCACCGTTCCTGCCCTTCACCACCGAAGAGGTGTGGTCGTGGTGGCAGACGGGCTCGATCCATCGCCACCAGTGGCCGGAGGCTGACGCCATTGCCGCTCTGGCAGACGGTGCCGACCCCGCGCTGGTGGACGATGTGGCCGCCGCCCTGACGCTCGTGCGAAAGGTGAAGTCCGACGCCAAGGTGTCGATGCGTGCTGACATCACGACGGCGACCGTTACCGCGCCCGCGGACCAGGCGGCCCGCATCACCCTGGCTGCCGCAGACCTTGCCGCCGCCGGACGCATCGCGAACCTGAAGGTGACGGAAGGCGGGTCAGCCGTCGACGTCACCGCGGAGCTGGCCGAACAGGCTGGAGACTGACGCTCAGTCGTCGAGTCCGTCCAACTCCCGCAGCAGGCCGATCTGCCTGCCGGCTGCCGGACTGGCAGCCGGTGATTCGACGACTACCGGCCCGTCGACCTCGATCTCCTCTTCGTCGTCAAGATCGTCGAGCATCGCCATCTCCGGCGCGTAGACGTGAATGAGATCCATGCTGGATGACCCCGCACGAGCGTCGTCGGGCTCCTCCTCCGGAGGAAGGGCCTGCAGTTCGGGTGCCATGGCGAGCAGGTCACTGCCCGATGCTGCAGCCGCAAACCATTCGGGTGTCCTGGTGGCCAATGCCGGGAAGCCACGAGTGGCCGCGCCCTCAGCCAGCTCGCCGAGCGTAAGCGGCTGCTCGAGCGCCACCAGGGCGTAGAAGAGGCCAGCGAGCTCGGCGCCCGCCCCATCCGTCGTCGAGGTGTCGGAGTCCACGAGACCACTTACCGGCGGAACAGGCCACGGCGGTGGCCACTCGGGTTCGCGGTATCGCCAGCCGGGGATCGGACCGGCGGCTCGGCACCCGCACGGTCGATGTCGTCCTCGGTGCCATCTGCCACGCCGTGCCAGGGAGCCAACTCACGGCCTGGAAGGCACGCGCGAGCAAGATCGTTGTAGGCCGGGCCGACGACGGGATGGCTCAGCAGTTTATGCATACGATTGAGGTTGGTAGCCGTGAGGACGTCCTTGGTCGCCAACGGAATCACGCCGACGACAGGCACGCCCAGGCCGGCAGCCAGCACCTGGTCACGCTCCATGCCGACATTGGCGAGCGACTGGTTCACGACGATGCCGATCTTCTCCCGCGAGATGCCAAGACCGGACTCGTCGCTCGGCGCAGTGATCTCTCGAAGAGCTCGCGCCATGCCCTGGATGGCGGTTGATGCGAGAGTCGTGACGAAGAGGACCTCGTCAGACTCCACCAGAGCGACATCGGCGATCAGCGGCTCGAGGTACTGCACGCTGGTATCCATGACGATGACGTCGAACATGCGCTGCAGGCTGCGCACGATGGTGCGGTAGAACTCCGGGCCGACGGTGTCGGCCGTACGGGGCCGGATCGGTGCGAGAAGGGTCTCGATGTCCAGACCCTCCGCGTGGACCAGATTGCGGCGGATCCGATCCTCGTCCCACACCGGCTGCACCCGGATGTTGAGAGCCGTCGGCATGAACTTGCCGATCAGCGATGCGACCTGCCCGTCGCGGGTGTCCAGGTCGAGCAGGCAGACCCGCAGCGGGCGGCCAGCCTCGGCGGAGGCCCGCGCGATCGTGCCGGCCAGCAGGATCGACACGGTCGACTTGCCTGAGCCGCCCTTGCTCGAGGTCACGGTGATGGTGACCTGCCCGGGCAGCTTGGGCTGATCGAGCAGCTCCCTGCTGGCGTTCTCGGGGTACTCCCCCGCCACCGGTGCAGGAGACTCGGTGACTTCGTCAGCGCCGATGGGCGGAAGTGTCGGATGGTCGGAGGATCCTGCACTTGGTGACTTTTGGACGGCGGGGAACGCCACCTCAGACCCCAGCACCGCTCTCATCTCATCCACAACGTTCGCGGGGTCATCGTCAACGACGAGGCGGTGATAGGTCAGGGAGTCAGGCTCGACACCCTGAGCCACGGCAGCAGACCGGATGCCCTCGTTGAAGACCTCCCAGCGTTCCGGCCGATGGCACACCGCGAAGACCCGAGCTCCAGCCTTGGCCATCGCGACCACAGCACGGGCCACCTGGCCACGTTCGCTCTCGTCATCGGCCTGGCCCTGCCGCTGGGAGTCGGAGAACACCAGAATGCGGGACCGACTGTCCAGGCGACCTTCGGAGAGCGCATCCCACATCTCCGCAACGCTTCCCTGACGGTCCTGCAGGCGCCAGGACGCGCCGCTGGCCGCCAACACGTCATAGACGGCCGGCTCGGCAACGACGATCACCCCAGGGGCGGTCGGGTCGGAGGTCTCGATGATCCGCTCCTCTCTCGTCGTCGGCTACTGGAGCGCAGGCCGTGCGTAGCTGCCAGCGTGGTCTCCCAGACTCTAGCGGCAGCGCGCACAACCGGCGGCGCTCTCACAGATGCGTCAGAATCGCAGCGCGGCCGGTCCGCCCAGGATGAATGCGGCCCGTTCGGCCGGGTCGGTCAGTGGCAGCGTGCCAGTTCCCTCCCGGACGGGGGTGGCCGACGAGACGACCCCCCGCGACGGCGGCTCGGCCGCAGATCGCGTCTGGGGGTCCTCGACGTCGTCGGCCTGCGCCACTCCGGTGAACGTCGACACTCCCTCGGCGAAGCGTCGATGCGCCTGACTCATCTGCTCCTCGTGGCCAGCGAAGAAGGAACTGCCCTCGTCGTCGGAATCGACACTGTCGAGGCGCGAGATGATCTCGTCCTGATCCGGGGCACCGAAGACGGTGCGCGGCTGCTCGTCAGAGCTCATGACGGATCGGCGGACCCCTCAGTGAGGAGAGCCGCCCACTCCGCATCCACGGCATCCTGCGGGCGGGGCTGGAGTACCAGCCCGGTCAGTGCGGCCACGGTGTCGGTCGCGAGATCCAGGGAAGTGATCGGCAGGTTGTCCGGTACCCAGTCATGACGGACCCACCGCACCGTCCACTCGACCATCGCCTCGGCCTCAACAGCCTGGCGTGCCGCGGCTACCAGTGGGGAGTCCGCAGCAGCCACGGGACGGACACGGAACCGGATCGCGCGAGGGCGCCCCGGCGGCGGCGGGCAGTCCATCTCCACACGGACAAGGCCCATGTTCGGGTCGGAGGAATCTGCCAGGTCGACAACAGCCGTCACCGCGCCGACTCCCTGGCGGACGAGCACCTGGCCGCGATCCTCGTCCACCTCAATCCAGCTCTGCATGCCCGTCACCTCCTGGCCCAGGTCGAAGTCCGTTGAGAGGAGTATCGGCCCAGACCCGGCCATCAGCACCCCGAAGGACCCCAACTTCGCGGCTCACCCGAGCACCCCCGCATACCAACTGGACAGCGGAGGACCGACCAACAGGCCGATCAGGGCGCCACCGATCAGAAATGGGCCGAACGGCAGGGCGGTCTTTCGATCGGCACCGGCAAAGAGCATCGCCCCCAGACCCACGACGGCACCAAGCAGGAACGCGGCAAGAAGGCCCGTCACGGCCGCCGAGACGGCGGCCCAGCCGAGCACCGCACCCAGCACGGGGGCAAGCTTGACGTCACCGAAACCCATGCCTCGGCCAGCGGAGACCAGCCATGGCAACCCGACGACGACGAGCCATAGGACCGCGCCGACGAGCGCTGCGAGCCAGTGCCAGGAATCGGAGACCATACCCGCGATGACCAGGCCTGCGAGGGCCACCGGGTAGAGGGGCAGGACTATCGCATTCGGCAGGCGATGGTGGTCCAGATCGATGACGGTCAGGGCTACTCCCGCGCTGCCGACGACAAGCAGCACAGGCAGCAGACCCGGATCCCCCGGGCCGGCGAGTGCCCACCAGCCCAGCAGGAGCCACAGCAGCATGGTCGCCAGTTCCACCAGGGGATAGCGGGCCCTGATGGGCTTGCCGCAGGCTCGGCAGCGCCCTCGCAGGATGAGCCAGGACACGACGGGGATGTTGTCACGGGCGGAGATCGGCGATCCGCAGCCGGGACATGCGGACCGGGGGCGCACGACCGAGGCTCCGTCGGGCACCCGATGGATCACCACGTTGAGGAACGACCCGACCAGCAGACCGAGACCGCCGAAGAACACGGCCGCGAGAACCGGAATGAGCGTGGTCATGAGTCGGTGGCGGAGGATTCACCCTCGAGCAGGGCAGCGATACGCCCGAGTTCCTCGCGGGCCCGGGCGACCCGAAGCACCGCCGCCCGCTCGGCATCGAGGGCATCATCGAGAATCCGTCGAGCCTGATCCTGCTCGTCGAGAAGAGCGTTCCGCTCCTCCGGCGTCATCCGAGCCGCTGCGTGGTCCTCGTCGCGGGCGTCACCCAGGCGACCCACCTCATCTTCGGCGGCTTCCGTTCGCGACGGTGTGCCCTCGGCCTGATGCAGCACCCGTTCCGCGAACTCCTCAGGAACTACCAGTTCAGAGGCGTCGGGCCGGCCGTGCTCTGCGGCCGCCAGGGCCGCGACATCGCCCGCAACCAGCATGCCCGTCAGGTGAACCGCCTCCGCTCGCGTGAATCCGCAACGATGGGCGGCCTCGTCCAGGCCGACTCCCGGGGCGAGAGCCGCGACCAGGGCCCGGAACTCTGGTCGATCAAGATTGTGGGGCAGAGGGCTGCCGGTGGGCAGGAAGACGGCCGTGACCGGGTCCGCATAGGGTGCCAGGACCTGCCAGGTACCGACCATTCGCTGGGCCCGCACGGGCACCGTCTCCAGCAAGGGCGCGACCTCCACCGGCAGGGTGCAGTAGCGATCGGCAACCACATCCGGCTCCCACTCCACGTGGGCACGGGCACACGTCACTGCGGCACCGAATCCGGCCAGCATGAGCTCTTGATGCACCGAGCCCAACCGTTCGGCGTCCAACCACCCTCGCGCCACCGCGGCAGGCCCGACATGAGCGCCGGGCCCGAGTTCAGCCCGCTGTTCGCCGGACAGCACACCGGCGGAGACCAGGCGGGCGAGCACATCCGGCTCCAGCCCCTCGATCACGACCGAGTACGGCTGACCGGCATAGACGTGGATGCGGGCCACGCCTGCGGTTCGACGGTCCTCGACCCGGACAGCGCCGGTGAGGTGCTTGGCGGCCGCGCGCTCGAGCTCGCGCACGACCTGTCCGTTCACGGGGTTCTCCCGCAGCACCGCCGGGGCGTCGGCTTCGTCGCGCTGGCGACGGAAGGACAGGGCCATGGTGCTCCTTACCGCAGCAGATGGTCGGGGAGCCCGACCTCATGCAGGGGACAACGGGGGGCACCCGCATGGTCGACCGTACCGGCACCGAAGCCGGGACGTCCGGTGCAACCGGGTCGGGGGTCCTCTTGGTAGAGGCGGCCCACACCCGAGTAGGTGGCGTTGCGCGTGATCTCCGTTGCCCGTTCAGCGACCTCGGACCGGTTGCTGATGCGCAGAACGTGATCCGGAAGGATCTCGAGCACCTGTTCCGGCGATGTGAGCCGCCACTTGTAGTGGGAGACGTCGAGGTCACCGGTGACCGTGCGTTCGGAGCGATCGGACATGAGGACTGTGACCGAGCACCGCGTCCCGATGTACTCGCTGACGTCGACCCGCTCCCCCGTGGACAGGGTGAAGGTGAACGCCAGCGGTCCGGCGAAACGGCGATATCCCAGACGTGAGTCGTACAGCTTGCCGACATGCTCGCGGACCAGGAGCTCAGCCTCGTCAAAGGACGGGCTGCTGCCGTCGATCAACAGACGGGGCACTCCCTGATGACGGCGGATCAGGTCGCAGATCTCCCAGTTGTAGGTACGGACGAGTCGCCGCCCGGTGCCGGCGTCGTCGACCTCGGCCCCGCTGATGCGCGCCACGAAATGCTCGGTGACCCACGTCCACTGGAGGATTCCGGGCTCATCGGTGAACGACCACGGAATGGGTTCGGTGAGTCCGGAACTCATGGTCGGATCATTCCAGCCCACTCTCGGCGACCGAGTCCAGGACGCGATTCACGGCGGCGGCCGCGGTCTTGGGCAGCACCTCCAACTCGCGGGCGATATCCGCCTTGGTCATGTCCTCCCAGAAGGACAGGTAAACGGCCGCGAGGGCCAGCGGACCCTGAGCCCGGCGGCCGCTGGACTCCGGGTCATGGACGGCCGCCATGATCGCCCGTGTCAACTGGGCGTTGCGTGCATGGGAAGTGGCATCGAACTCAACGTCGGCGTCGGCCGCCACCTGGACGGAGTCCTGGAAGTCGTCGTCGCTGGGGTTGTCGACGAGGGACTGGTAGTGCCGCATGCTCGACAGCGTCCGGATGGTCTGTTCGCGGCGCCGCAGGTCCGTGACGCTGATGCCGAGAGCCTCGGCCAGTTCAGCCTCTGACGGGGGACGTTGCTCCTGCGCGGCGAAGACCTCGGTCGCCTTGGCGAGGGCGACGCGATCGGCCACGACGGTGCGCCCGTACATGCTCCGCGCGATGTCCTGTGGCCAGGTGCGCAGCTTGCCGATGAGGAAGACGAGAAGGGGCAGCGTGCCGTTCTTGCCCTGACGGGCTGAATCGAATCGGTCCATGTGGTCCGAGACGAACAGGAACATCATGGAACGGACATCCTCGTCATCGACGAGATCAAGGTCGGCGACGAGCTGCCGCCGAATGGCTTGCATCCGCGGGAACAGCCAGTCGACTGCCGCAGCGATGAGGTCGGCCAGCAGTGTGCCGGGGATCAGGTCGAGGTCGCGGAACGGGACTGCGGACTCCACGCGCATGTTCACGGCCTCGACCGCATGGGCCTCGCACCACTCACGGATGGCCTCACGCGCCGTGAAGCCCTCGCCCTCCGGCACCCACACTCGGTGCTGGCCGTCGCTCCACTGCCGGGTCCAGGCGTTCATCGGCAGATCGGGCACGAGGACCGCTGCATCGAAGTCGTCGACGGTGTCCCAGTGCACGCGATCGCACACCATCGCGGGCGCGTGAGCGAGGATCTCCGCCTCGTCGAGGCCGTCGACGATCAGCGACGGAACGCGTCGAGCACCTCGTGCGCCCGACGTGGACAGCAGGTCATCATCTGTGGCCACATTGACGGGCAGATCCACGCCGTCAGCATCCCCCGTCGGGGTCGTCACGGCGGCTACCGGAGAGCAGCGAGCCGCTCGACGACACGCAGCACGATGGCGTAGTCGGCATGGCGGGTAACGTCGCTGGCGAGCTGTGCCTCGGCGCTGGCCGGGTCGGGAAGCCGCACGAACGCAGGATCGTAGGCGCTCATCGAATCGATCAGGTGGTCCAGCACCCGGACAGCCTCGCGTGCCGGCTCGGCGGCTGTCGTGATCTCGGACACCTCACCGAGGGTGACCGCAAGGGTCATGAGGACTCGGGAGCCGTCGGCGGCAAGTCCGGCAAGGCGGACGGGAACCGCGGGCTCAGCGTCGAGGATGGCGGCCAGGGACTTGGCGGCCGCGACGGCCGACGCGTGAGTGGGAGCCAGGAGCAGGCCGACCTCGAGATCGCGGCGCATGCCGGCGAACTCGTCCAGGCGGATGGGACTCATGTGTGCTCCTCGTCGTTGTGCGCTGCCAAGAGTACGCCACTGTGAGACGCAAAGGGAACCTTTGCGGTTCCCATGGACTCCGACGTGACGTCCGCTGGGGCCCCTCTCGAGGAGGGGCCCCAGCGACTGGTCAGATCGATCAGGCGACGTTGTCGGTGATGGTGCCACCGGTCGTTGTGGTGCAGGTGCCGTCGGTCCCGAAGGTGCCGTCCTCGGACGCCCAGTTGTACTGGACACCCGTCGAGACCGAGCAGCCCGCGAGGTCGTACGTGTCGGTGGCTGTGTCGACCGTGTAGGTCAGCGCCGTGCCTTCCGAGACGTTGATGCTGAGGCTGTCGAAGTCGGTCTGGGTGGCCGGGTAGCTGCCGTTCTGGGTGTAGAACGTCTCCAGCAGTGTTGCTGCGTTCTTCGTCTCCGCCTGAACCGCGCTGTTGGCCGCGTTGTCGCGGAAGTTGTTGAAGATCGGGATGGCGATGACGGCCAAGATGGCGATGATCGCGACGACGACGAGGAGCTCGATGAGGGTGAATCCGCCCTCGCGGTCCTCGCGCGCCTTGTTGATGCGAGTGAGCATGGCGTACTCCTAATTTCTGGTGGACCCCTCACCTCGGGGGACGGACCGCTGTGGTGCCGACAGGAGGGGTTTCGGACCGATATGACCGGTCACGACCCCGAATCCTCGGGAAATTTGCCTGACCTCGGTCCGGTGGCCTGCTGGTGGCTAGCCGATGAGTTCGTAGATGGAGAAGATCGGCAGGTACAGCGCGATGATCATCCCACCGACGACCGCCCCCAGCACGATGATCATGAGCGGCTCAATGAGGGCCATGAGCTGCTCGGTCGTGGCCGAGACCTCCTGGTCGTAGAAGTCCGCCACCTTGGCGAGCATGGTGTCCAGGGCACCGGTGTCCTCACCCACGGCGATCATCTGGACGATCATGTCGGGGAAGACCGGATGCTCGGTGAGCGGCTTGGCGATGCCCGTGCCGGAGCGCACGCTCTCCTTCACGTCGGCCACCGCCCGGGAGATGATGATGTTTCCCGACGTGTCGCCCACGATGTCGAGCGCGGTGAGGATGGGGACACCCGCATGGACGAGGGTCGAGAAGTTCCGCGAGAAGCGGGCCAGTGCGACCTTCTGGAACAGCTTGCCGAAGATCGGGACCCGGAACTTGATCGGATCCATGACGCGGCGCACCTTCGGGGAGTTCTTGTACTTGCGGTACCACAGCATGCCGCCCACGACGATGATGATGAGCGGCCCGAAGACCTTGGGGTCCTTCAGTCCGTCGGACATGATCACGAGGATCTGCGTGGGCAGTGGCAGCTCACCGCCCAGGGAATCGAACAGCCCCTGGAACACCGGCACGACGAAGATCAGCATCCCGACGACGATGAGCACCGCAATGATCCCCACAGCGATCGGGTACGTCAGGGCGCCCTTGATCTGACCGCGAAGCTTCACCTCGGACTCGAGCGCGTCGGCGACCTCCCCCATCGTGGTGTCGAGGAAGCCACCCGCCTCACCGGCCCGGACCATGCTGACCATGACCAGAGGGAACTCCTCGTGCTTGCCCATCGCCTCGGACAGCGACGCGCCGCGTTCGACGTCATCGCGCATCTCGAGCAGCAGGTCCTTCAACCGCTGGCTCTGCGTCTGCTCGCTGAGGATGGACAGGCAGCGCAGGATCGGCAGGCCCGCTCCCAGCATCGTCGACAGCTGTCGGGAGAAGATGGCGAGGTCCTTGACCTTGACCCGACCCTTGCCGAACCGAATCTCCTTGTTCAGCCCAGTGTTGGCCGGCTCGACCGCGATGGGTGTCATGCCCAGTTGTCTGGTGCGGGAGAGAGCCTCGGCCTCGCTTGCCGCACTCATCTTCGTCTCGACCAGGCGCCCGTTGCGGGAACGCGCCTTGACGAGGTACTCAGTCGTCGGCATCGGTCGCACGTCCCAGCAGCTGGTTCAGCTCGGACAGGTCGGAGCACTTCTCCTGCGCGGTCTCGTAGCTGATGACACCCTCGCTGACCAGACGCGCAAGGTCCTGGTTCAACGTGTGCATGCCGTAGCGCGATCCGGTCTGCAGGGCCGACGGGATCGACTGCAGCTTGCCCTCGCGGATGAGGTTGCGGATCGCGGGCGTGGCGACCATGACCTCCGTGGCTGCCACCCGGCCGTTGCCGTCCGGCTTGCGGCAGAGCGTCTGGCAGACCACCGCTCGCAGCGAGTTGGCGAGCTGGGTGCGCACCTGAGCCTGCTGTTCGGGCGGGAACACGTCGATAATGCGGTCGATCGTCGATCCGGCAGAACTCGTGTGCAGGGTGCCGAACACGAGGTGGCCGGTCTCGGCGGCCGTCAGCGCGATCGAGATGGTCTCGAGGTCGCGCATCTCACCCACGAGGATGATGTCGGGGTCCTGGCGCAGCGCATGCTTGAGAGCATTGGCGAAGGACAGAGTGTCCTCGCCCACCTCACGTTGGTTGACCACGCTCTGACGATGGGGGTGGATGAACTCGATGGGGTCCTCGACCGTCACGATGTGACCCTTGCGGGTGCGGTTGGCGCGATCGATGACGGCGGCGAGCGTCGTCGACTTGCCCGAGCCGGTGGGTCCGGTGACGAGCACGAGCCCGCGGGGGAGGTCGGCCAGGGAGCCCAGTTCGTCGGGCATGCCAAGGGCCTCAAGCGGGATGATCTCCCACGGGATGGCGCGGAGCACTGCAGCAATCGTTCCACGTTGATGCATGAGGTTCACGCGAAAGCGAGCTGCGCCCAGCATCTCGTAGGCGAAGTCCAGTTCACGGGTCTCCTCGAAGCGCTGCTTCTGACGCTCGGTGAGAATCGCGTAGACGGCCTGCTGCAGCTGGTGAGCGGTGAGGGCCCGGTACCCCGGGATGGGGTCGAGCTCGCCGTGGACGCGGATCATGGGCGGGGAATCGACCGTCAGGTGCAGGTCCGACCCGCCCTTCTCCAACAGGAACAGCAGCGCCGCGTCGATGGAGACCTCGGGCTCGCCCGATCCGGATCCGGGGCGGTCCAGGACGATGATCCCCTCCTCCGATGCACTCGGTGCGGCCACGGGCGCGAACTCATCGGGTACGAACTCGTCGTCCAGGACTGAAGTGACCGGGGACTGCTCCGCCGGCATCGGGGCGACGACGCGGATGGCCGGTGATGCATCGGGCGCGGGGACCTGCACTGCGGGTCCAGATTCCGGCGGATTGACCGGAAGCGGCACGCTGTCAAGGGGTGGCAGCGATGGGGGTTCTACCGGAAGGACCATTGCGCTCGCCGACACAGTCGGCGGATCCTCCGGGGAGGCATCAGCCTGATCGGCCGTACTGCCGGTGGGATCCTGCATCGGCAGCTGAAAATCCTCAGGCGACGACACGCAGCACCTCCTCGATCGTGGTGAGCCCCTGCGCGACCTTGAGCCAGCCGTCCTGCCGCAGCGTCCGCATCCCCTCGGCCACCGCTTCTCGACTGACGTCCTCCGACGACGCATGCGCAACCGCGAGCTTTCCGATCGCCTCGGTCATCGGCATGACCTCGTGCATGGCGAGTCGTCCGCTGTAGCCGGTCTGGGCGCAGTGCGAGCAGCCCACGGCCTCGTAGAACGTCGGCGTCACTCCGACCGGTAGTTCAAAGCCCACCGCGGCCAACTCCGCCTTTGGCTTCTCCATGAGACGGCGGCACCGCGTGCACAGACGACGGGCGAGGCGCTGCCCGGTGGCGCACTGCATTGCCGAAGCCACCAGGAAGGGCTCGACATCCATCTCGACAAGTCGGGTGATGACGCTCGGAGCGTCATTGGTGTGCAGGGTGGTCAGGACGAGGTGGCCGGTCAATGCGGACTCGATGGCGATCTGCGCAGTCTCGTGGTCGCGGATCTCGCCGATCAGGATGATGTCCGGGTCGGCCCGGAGGATAGACCGAAGGGCCGCAGCGAAGGTGAGCCCCGCCTTGGCATTGACCTGGATCTGGTTGATCCCCGGGATGCGGTACTCCACCGGGTCTTCGACCGTGACGATGTTGACCTCGGGGCGAGCTACCGAGTGCAGGGTCGCGTACAGGGTGGTGGACTTACCCGAGCCGGTCGGGCCACTGACGACGAGCATCCCGTATGGCCGTTCGTAGGCGGTACGCCACTTGGTGAGGTTCTCCGGCGAGAAGCCCAGGTGCGGGAGCGCCATCTGGGCCGCCGTGTTGTCCAGGATGCGCATGACGATCTTCTCGCCCCACACTGTCGGCAGGCAGGAAACCCGCAGGTCGATCTTCTTGCCGCCCGAGGTCACACTCAGTCGACCGTCCTGCGGCTTGCGCCGCTCGGCGATGTCCATCTCGGACATGATCTTCAGCCGGGAGATGACTGCTGACTGGATCTCCTTGGGCGCCGGTGACATCTCCTTGAGCACACCATCAATGCGAAAACGGATGCGGATGTTGTCCTCGGTCGGCTCGACATGGATATCCGATGCATTGTCCGAGATCGCCTGGGTCAGCAGCAGATTCACGTAGCGCACGAGCGGCGCATCCGAGGACGAGGCGACCGGCGCAAGGATGTCGATCGCGGGCTCGTCCTCGAGAATGTCTCGAACCAGGCTGCCGAGCTCGGCCTCCGCGCGATACGTCTGGTTGATGCGTGAGTCGATCTCCTTGCGCATGGCGCACGAGAAGCGCACCGGGTGGCGGGTGATCGCCTGGAGATCCTCGCGCACCTGCCAGTTCACGGCAGTCTGCGAATCAGCGACGACGTGGATCACTTCGTCCTCGAATGCCACCGGGATGACGCCGTACTTGCGTGCCTGCTCCCCCGTGAGCAGCGCGGCAGCCGCCGAGTCGATCGGGATATCCATGATCTCGACGAATTCCAGGCCGGCCTCCTCGACCGTGGCGCGCACGACGTCCTTCTTCGCGACAGCACCCTGGCGGACGAGGACCGCGAGTACAGCTGTGCCCTCGACTGCCGCCGTCTGCTCAGCAGCTGACAGCTGGTCCGGGGTGATGAGCCCCCGGCCTACGAGCACCTGGGCGACGGAACCACTCATCGGTGCACCTCCTGCTTCGCCACGTCAGCACCATACGGCGCAGAGCGGCACTCCGTCCTCACGACGACTCCCGGTAGCCGGCTCGACGCAACGCCACATGGAGGTCAGCTGCACGCGGGACGACCTTCTCGGCCTCCTGGACGGTGATCTCCCCCGCCAGGACGAGTCTCACCGCATCCTGTTCGAACGTCCGCATCCCGTAGTACTCGCCATCAGCCACGATGTCCTCGAGCTGGCTGGTCTTCTCCGGGTCGGCGATGGCATCGCGAACCCTCGGGTTGGCCATCGCCACCTCCAGAACCATACGCCGCCCTGTGCCGCTGGCCGCAGACACCAGGTGCTGGCAGAGCACCCCTTGAAGCGATTCGGCGATGGTCGCGCGTGCCTGGCGCTGCTCCTCCATCGGGAAGATGTCGATGACTCGGTTCACGGCGTCGACGACCGACTTCGCATGCAGGCTGGCCAGCACCAGATGACCGGTCTCTGCCGCCTGAAGGGCGGTCCGCATGGTGTCGACGTCCCGGATCTCCCCCACGAGGATGACGTCGGGGTCCTGCCGCAGCGCCGCCCGCAGCGCGCGTGAGAAGTCGAGAGTGTCGGTGTGGAGCTCCCGCTGGCTCACGGTAGCGAGCTGATCGTTGTGAAGGAATTCGATCGGATCCTCGAGGGTGAGGATGTGGCAGCGTCGCGACGCATTGATGTGGCTGATCATCGCGGCCAGCGTCGTTGTCTTGCCCGACCCGGTCGGGCCGCAGACGAGGATCAGGCCGCTTGTGCGCCCCGCGAGATCATGGACCGTCGGAGGCAGACCGAGGTCTTCGAAGGACGGAATCGACTCCTTGACGTGCCGCAGCACCATCGCCGCACCACCGCGCGACCAGTATGCATTCGCTCGAAATCGACCGACACCGGGCTCGTTCACCGCGAAGTCCGCCTCCAGGTCCTCCAAGAAGGTCGCCCGATCCCGTTCGCCGGGCATGGCCGCGAGGACAAGGCCCTGGGCCTGCTCGGCCGTAAGGGGCGGGATGTCGAAGGGCCACAGGTCACCCGACACCCGGAGCAAGGGCACCGCGCCGGCACGGATGTGGACGTCCGAGGCCCCTTGCTGGACCGCCTCGTGCAGCAGGTCGCGGAGGGCCAATGGAGCGCTCGAGGCCGCTTCAGGCGGCTGGGTCGGCAGGGCCATACCTCCAGTGTCGGACCGAATCCGGCAAATCGGCGTGCCCATGGGCAGATTGGCCACAATCGGGCCGATACTGCAGGTCTGAGCGTGAGTCCACGCTTCGACGACGCCTGCCGGGAGGACCGATGGCCGCCAGTCGGGTCCTCGTGGGCCTCGATATCGGCAGCAGCGGCGTGCGCGCAGTCCAGCTGCGACGCCTCAAGGACGGCTCCTTCGAGATCACCCACGCCGCCGAGGCTGACCTCCCTCGCGGCGCGGTCCGAAATGGCGGGATTCACGACAGCAAGGCCGTCGTGAAGGCTCTGCGGCGCTTGTGGAAGCAGGGACGCTTCTCGACCAAGCGCGTCGCATTCGGACTCGCGGACGCAGGGGTGTTCACCCGGCAACTGGACCTGCCGTGGATGCCGCCGGACGACTTTCGTTCGGCCCTGCGCTACCAGATCGGTGATTCCCTGCCCGTCGACGTGTCATCCCTCGAGCTCGACTACCACCTTCTGGACCGCACCGAGGGCACCGACGATCGCGGACAGCCCACGCCCATCAATCGTGTGCTGATCGTCGCCGCCGATCAGCAGGCGGTGGCGTCCGAGGCCCAGATCCTGCGCAAGGCAGGCCTGGAACCGGTGGTGGCCGACTCCACGGCGCTCGCGCTCATCCGCGTGGCCTGCCAGGGTCGACTTCCTCAGGACGGCGTCACGCGGGCGCTCGCTGATATCGGTGCCGACCAACTGACCGTCGTGATCCACCAGGACGGCCAACCGAGATTCATCCGCACCATCGCGAACATCGGCGGCGACGCGGCCACCGAGGCCGTGGCCGCCCGTCTGGACGTTGAGCTCGAGGCCGCAGAGACGATCAAGCGAGTGACCGGCCTCAACGGCCCGGCGCCGATCCTCGCACCAGTAGCTGAATCGTCGGTCTTCTCGGACAGCTTGGTCGCCGAGGATGTCGCCGCCGACCCGCGCACCGCTGCGACCATCGAGGTGCTCAGCCCCTGGGCCACCAGCCTCGTCGCGGAGATCCGGAACTCACTCGACTACTACCAGGCGGCCCCGACGTCAGCGCCGGTGGAATCGCTGACCCTGGTGGGACGCACGGTGGCCCTGGGCGGCATGGTCGGGCGCGTGGCCACCCAACTCCCGGTGCCGGTGCACGCGCTGGACCCGACCGCCGGGCTGGCACTGTCCAAGCGCGTCGCCAAACAGCACCCGGACGATCCGCGACTCGCGGCCGCCATCGGACTGGCCATGGCGGTGGCGCCATGAGCAGGCGTTCTGGCAACGATGCGCCCCCGACCGGCAAGAAGAGCTTCTGGTCGATGAGCATCGGCAGGTCGAAGTCGGCAGGGCCGACCTCGGTTGAGGAGGCGGTCGTCGAGCAGGAGGCGTTCCACACTCACCTGCCCAGCGTCAATCTGCTGCCGACCCGCATCAGCGAGTCGATCGCCATCGCGAAGTCGCGCACCGTATTGCTGCTGATGGTCCTTCTGCTGGCAGCCGGCTCGATCGCTCTGTGGTGGGTCCAGGGCGATGCCATCAGTCAGGCCGAGCGCACTCTGGCCCAGTCCCAGAAGCTCAACGACCAGCTCTCCGCCGACATCGCCGCCCTCGCCCCGGCCAAGAACTTCTACAATGAGGTCACCCGACTCGAGGACCTCGTGTCCTCCACGCTGGCCGATCAACCGCAGGCGCAGGCGGTTCTGGCCCAACTCGATCAGGCAGTCGCTATCACCGGAGGACGACCCCCGGTCGCCATCCTCTCCGCCGCCATCACCTACTCCGGGATCCCCGATCCGGGCGGCGAACTCACCACCTGCCCGAACCCTGACCCGTTCAACACCGAGATCACCATCGGGTGCCTGACATTCAGCGCCACGGCGGCCAACCGCACGCAGGTCTCGGATCTGCTGCGAGCGATGGAAGCCGACCCGATGTTCATCGGACCCTTCGTCACGTCAACCACCGCCACCGGGACCGACACCGCACAGGCCGGCACGGTCACGTTCACCGGCTCGGCCGGCGTCTCGTTGGAGGGGCTCCAGACTCCGGTGGCGCCGGAACTTCTCGAGGTGATCCTCAATCCGCCCAGCGCCGATGATACTGAAGGCGCGGATCCCGACGGAGCTGACACTGAAGGTGCGGCAGCGGACGTGGAGGGTGACCAGCCATGAGCGCCCTGACCCGCATGAGCCGCGTCACCGTTGCGAGGATCGGTTTCGCCCTGATCTTCATCGTCCTGGCTCTCATCTCCTGGTTCGTTGTTCTGGCACCTCGTGCCGAGCAGGCGACGAGCCTGACCACGCAGGCGGAGAACACTGACCTGCGCAATCTCGCGCTGATGAAGCAGCTGCGCCAGACCCGCGATGAGCTGCAGGATGCACCCGCAGTCGCCCAGCGCGCACAGAACCTGCTGACGAAGATGCCGCAGACCGCTGACCTTCCCGCCGTCCTTGACCAGATCACGGACGCCGCCGTCCGAGCGGGGATCGATCCCAATGAGGTGTCGTCCATCTCCACGGGAATCCCCACGCCCATCGCAGAGGCCGGACTCCCCGCGAACGTGCAGTTGGCTCAGATGTCAGTGTCCCTGACCGCCACCGGGTCCAAGCAGCAGGTCTATGACTTCCTGGACAATCTGCAATCGCTCGACCGATCCCTGCTGGTGACGTCAACGCAGGTATCGCAGCCGACCGATCTCGACGCTGGGGCCAACGTGACACTCCAGGTCGTCGGCACCATGTTCGTCCTCCAGTCGGCACTTCCCGACCTCGTCACCGAGGTGGAAACCCTGCTGGCGAACGACACGCTGGCAACCATCACCGACTAGCGGACACCCGATTCGTCACAGGGGCAACAAGACGTGTGCGAGACGCTCACCGTCGGCCGGCCCCAGAGCCTGCCCCACGGAGTGGCGGATTCGCTCCGCCGCAGCAACAGGTGCGCTCGGGAGTCCGGGGATCTCGCTGATCGCCCGCGCGGCGAGCTCCCATCGGATCCGGACGGTCAGCAGAAGCGGGTCACCGACGGCAATCGCAGACTCCACGAGGTAGGCCTCAAGGACGGCGAGATCACTTTCATAGCTGCTTTGGATGGCCTCGGGCGTGCTGCCGGCGATCCGGTGGTGCTGAGCGGCCTCCATCGCAGCTCTGGCCTGCGCCATCCGGGCCACGACGAATGCAGAGGGCGTCATCGAGCCCAGCCGGGAGCGGGCCGCCTCTTCGAAGTCCTTGTGTCTGGGGGCAGGAAGGTCGGCAAGCATCGTGGTCTGCTGCCACTCACGGCTCAGCTCACGCTGCAGGCCGGGTTCCGCCGCCTCCCAGAGGTGCTCGCGCGCAAGTGCGACAAGATCTGCCGCGGAGCCGTGGGACTGGGCTTGCTCCCCCAGACGTTGCACGATCACGCTTGCCGCCTGCAGAAAGCCGCGCGATGACGAGGACTTCTGTCGTTCGACCATGACAGCCTCCGCCGTGCGGATGTCAGATCCCCAGGCGAGTGTCACGGCGTTGACTGCCTCCCCGCGCTCGGCGGCGGATGACGCAGCAGCCCACAGGGTCGCGGCATCCGACAGCAGACGGTCCTGCGTCGCATCCGTCGACACCCTCCCCGGCACTGGCTCCACCTCCCGACTTGCTCGCACCGCGACACGGAGAACCGGCCCGGTAGGCGTCAGGCTAGTCCTCAGTGAGGTCCGGCAGGGTCGTTGGCGTACGGATCTCCTGCAGGGATTGAACGCGCCACGGCTCCTGGCTCAGTTCAGCCATGTACGGAGGCGGCTCCCCCCGAGCAAAGCGGGAGTCGTACTCGACGTAGAGACCGAATCCGCTGTTGCCGCTCGGCTTGGCGATCGGACACCGGTACTTCTGCCCGAGCGAACCCACCACCGTCAATCGGCCGTAATCCGTCGTCAGCGTCGAGTCCATGACCGTCAGACATCCATCGACCACCACGGTCGCGACGTTGAGCACCAGATTGGTCGTCATGCGAGCACGGTCCCAGGCGCCGCAGCCCTTCTCACTTGAGCAGCCGTACACATACAAGAGCCGGTCCGGCACCAGACCCATCACACTCGTCGAGGTCGCGGGCGGAGCGCCCCAGCCCGTCACCGGACTGCGCACCGGACTCGGTGACGTCAGGCGGGAGGGTCGCAGGCTGGCCGCCACGTCGGCGTCGACGATGTCGCTCGTGATTGCGGTGTCTCCCTCGGTCACGACTGTCCAGCGGCCGCGGTAGACACCCTCGATATAGGCCGTGCCCCGACGGCAGCTCTGCCCGGTCGAGTTCAGGTCCAGGTCAGTGGAGAAGGTCTCCCGCTGATTGCCCGTGTAGTTGGTTCCCTCCGACGGGAATCCGTAGAGCGTCTGCGTCTGGGAGAAGCCATTGTTGTCGGCGTAGGCCACACCGTTGCTGCCGGTGACGGACGACGCGGTCACCACGTATGGGAAGGGCTGAGAGCCGGAGGAACCCGGGACTTTGTCCTGACAGGAGGGTGCGGTGGAGGACCACGCGTTGGGATCGGCCGCGTCCTCGGGGACGTCCTGCACGTAGATGATGCCGTTGAAGTCCGGGCCGAGATCACTCACCGTGAGGGCCCGGGGGCTGGGTACCCGCGGATCGGTGGCCACCAGAGCGGTACCGCCACAGTCGATCGTCGCCACGGTCGGGTTCGCCGAGCGGCTATCCGGGCTGGTCACCACCAGCGTGCCGTCGGGATGGAAGCGCAGACGGGTCGGCCCTGTGAAGATGCAGCCGGCCTCTTCAGCCCGATCCTTCATGGTCTCGCGCCCGTCCGTTCGGATCTCGATCGGCGCCTCGTACTGCGGTGACCAGCCCGGATAGGCGGGCCCCTGCGTCTCGTCAGTGACGTAGCTGTTGCCGTCGATCACATTGCCGGCGATCCATCGGTGATTGTCCGGGCATCCCACCGAGACCCCGGCCTGAGATGGCGGGCACGAGGTCGTGGGGGCGCCGTCGGCGAAGATCGTCGATGGATTGACGTTGGGCACGTTCGCCGATGTCGTCGCGAGGGTGAAGACGTCATTCGTGTGGACACGACCGACAAATTTGTCGTTCTGGCCCAGCGCCCAGTTGGCGATCAGGTCACCGACACACCCGGTCGAGTCCCGGTGGTTCGGGACCGGCCAGCCGCTCGTGAGGTACGGCGGGATGGGACCGGTGCGGTACCAGTACCGATTTCCGCAGTATGCCTCCGCCTCGGCCCGTGTGTATTCCTGTGGCGGCCCCGTGTAGTAGTCCGGGTACATCGGCGCCACGGTCTCGTAGGCACTCGCGTAGGCGTAGTCGAACATGGTCCGCTTTGCCAGTTCCGCGCGGACGGTGCGGTACTGGCCACCGGCGTACCCGGTCGACGTGATGATGATTCGCCCAGCGCTCGACATGCGGGAGGTGTCCAGGCTGTACGTGAAGCGCGTGTCAGTCGCGGTGGGATCCTCCACACCCGGGATCGGAACCCAGCCGGCCAGCGCCGCGTTGGTATCAGCCGACAGGGACAGGCTGAGGTCGCCGTTGCGCGCAGCGGCGACACGAGCACGGAAGTCATCGATTCCCGCCTCCGCCGCAGTCCACGCCCGGAACGACATCTCCGCGTCGTCCGATGGCCGAATCATCCGTGTGACCGCGGTGCTCATGACAAGTGAGAGCAGCAGCAGGCCCACGCCGAAGACGAGGACCATCACCATGGCGGCGCCATCGTCCTGCCGGCGCCCGGTCGGCAGTATCCGAGTCATCGCACTCATCGCGGGTTCTCCAGCTTCACCAGTTGTGACACCTCGGAGGCCGGAGTCTCCGTGTCGAAGATGCGGATGTCCACGGTATCGACCTGCGATGCCCAGTCATTCCAGGCGTCCACGCTCCCGCCCGCGCCCGGCACCTCCAGGACAGTGCCGCCCTCATCACGGTACGTCAGCGTCAGCCCCGGCGTATGCCCGTCGCTGGCCGCCACCAGAACCCGGCGAGCAGTGTCCTCGGTGATGGTGGAGCAGTCGCCGGTGTCCGGTGTCCAGCACCAGCCCTCGTAGGACTCCGTGGGCTTCTGCGGAGTCGACACCTCCGTCACGAGGTCACCGGCCGCATCTAACTCAAGCACCACCCGGTACGGCACTCCGTCGAGTGGTCCCGTGCCTGAATAGGTGTAAAAGGTCACCGCGCTGGCGCCCTCGGCGTTTGAGGCCGAGTCGTAGTCGACCCAGGGTGTCGGGTTCAGGCCTTCGACGGGGTTGTCGGCGTATCGCAGCAGTCGGGTCGTCCACAGCAGAGCGTTCTGCTGTGCCACCTGGATATCGGAGACCGCGGTCGCGGTGGTCACCGTGCGAAGGCCGCTGATCGCGACGGTGGTGACAACCGCCATGACCACCAGGAAGATGCCCATCGCGACGAGCAGTTCGACCAGGGACGTTCCCCGGTCGTCGTCGATGCGACTGTGCCTGCTCATGGAGTCGCCGCCGGGCATGGGTCGAGGGTCGGCTCCAACGGGGGGGCTGTGGCCTGTGCCGTGGGCGCGGGGCTCGACGATTCAGTCGGGCTCGGAGTCGGTGTGGGATCGGGGGACGTCGCAGGGGGCCAGTGGACCGAGCATGCGGTGACTCCGTCCAGGGTCACCGCACGATCATCCTCACCCGCCGTGCTGAAGGTCCACGTTCCGGCCGGGAGCGAGACCCCCGCGATCCCCGTGGAGCTCGGGACGTCGAACCCTTCCTCGAGATCAGGGACGACAAGCGTTCCCGCCTCCCCAGGGGTGCCTGAGCACAGTCCCAGCCCACCCGGATCAGCGGCATGGGTGACTGACACCGTCTGACCGCCCGGGCCGACCACCTCCACCTGCGATGTCGCGAACTGCGCCTCCGTCACCTGGCCCGGCGACACCGGCAGGGCCAAGGCGGACCCCGCGTCAAGGCATCCCAGAGTGGCGCTGTAGCCGAGCGGGTCCGGCCACAACTGCTGCCCGGTCTCCGGCAGCAGCAGTGGCTCGTTGGGCATGAAGGCGTCATACCGGGGCACGGGGCCCAGGGCACCGTAGATCACAGCGACAGGCACGTTCGCCGGGAGCGGGAAGCTCTCGGCTCCGGCCGTGAGGGTGATCCCGGCGACCGGCTGAGCCGTCACGAATGGATCGACGGCGACGTTCTCGCCGACAACGAGTGCCGGCACATCCCGGGCGCCATCGGTCCCCGGCTGCAGCATCTCTCCGGCCGTCTGAACCAGGGTGAAAGCCCAGGCGCCGGGCACGAGCCTCACGAAATGGATGCACCCGTCCGTACCTGACAGTCCGGTCTGCCCCACGGCTCCAGCAGCGGTGCTTGTCGCGGTGACCTGGCGACCGGACAACGGTTGGTCATCTTCACCGCGCACATACACGGTCGCGGCGCCGCCTTCGCCATTTGCGACGCCGGAGGTCGGTGGCACCACCGCATCGATGAACTGAGGGGCTTGCAGTCCACCCCCCACGACCTCGATGCGCGACTGTGCATAGCCCTGCGTCGGCGAACCTCCCACGACGGTGGCACAGGGGTTGGTGTCCTCGTCGAATCCCACCCACCGACTCGTGGTGGTCACCGTGAATCCGGTGCCGTCGTAGTCCGTCTCGATGAGTTCCACGGGTGCGTTGTCGACGGACCCTGCCATGACTGCGTCAGCGCCCTGGTTGCGGAGCTCGGCAAGCTTGGTCCGTGCGATCGACGCTGCCTTCACCCGGTCGCTGTTGCCGCGGATGGCCTCCAGTGAGTTGATGAGGATTCCGACGGTGGCAGCGGTGAGCACGACGAGGATGGCCATGGCGGCCATGACCTCGACGAGGGAGAACCCGGCTTCGGTCGACGTCGACCCGGGTCCGCGCGCGACAGTCCTCACCCTCTGGGTTTCGGACCGATCACGCGGCTCAAGCCCCTCTGCCCGCTCCGGTCGGCTGCGCAGAGCCGTTCGCAGGAGCACGAAACGACGGAACCGAGACACGAGCGGATTGTGCACAACCGAGGCCAGAGGGGATTGCGGCGCTACCATGCGGTGTGGCCCGCTGCCCCCGCGTCGCTGTCGCTGTCCCGCGTCTGGGCGAGTGGCTCCACCCGGCAACCGCTCACCGACGCCGCAGTGAGGCCGAGCGCCGCGTACAGTTCCGAGCCGGTGTCCTGGGTCTGACCGCGATCCTCACTGGCGCTGTGGCACTTGCCACCGGCATCCTCGGAATGATCCTCCGCGGGTTCCAGCCGGTGCCTGCTGACCCCACCTTCGGCCTCGTCCTACTGCCATTGGCCGTGGTGCTCGTCGTCATCAGTGTGTTCGCCCCGCAGGCCATGTTCCGGACACGCAACGCCGCGCGCACCCGCGAACTTCTCGACAACCCGACCGCTCCGCTCCGCCCATGGTCGGCCACCACGATCACGTTCGACGCGATCCTCGTAGGTGCACTCCTGGCAGGCGTGTACTTCGACGCGACCGTCACGCTTGCGTTCTTCGGGCTGGCCCTCACGGTTCGGGTGATTTTCCAGAGCACCCGGCAGCTCGCAGCGGACCCGAATGCCCGCTTCCACTCGCTGATCACCGCGTGGTCAGCCGCCGTCACCGGCGCCGTCGCCTTCATCATCGTCAAGCCCCTGGTCCCGTCCATCGACGATCCGGCTCCGGCCGCACCGTTGGCCTTTGCTGCACTCGTGGCGATGTACGTGGGCCTGGGACTCAACTCCCTGGAGCGCTGGGTCAATCTGGACCGCACACGATGGGCCTTCCTCCGTGATGCCGCCGACCTCCGTCGCATCGTCGTCGCACTCGTCAGCGCCCTCATCGCGTGGCTTGTGTCCGTCGTCGGCCTCGAGGTCGACATGATCGCCGCCAGCACCGGATCAGTCGTCGGTGCCGCCTCCGGCATGGGCATCTTCCTCGCCTCATGGCTCATCCTCTGGTACACATCGATTCGCGTCTGGCAGCGCGATGCCGTGCGCACGATGGCCCTGTGGTCCGCACATCAGGCCGAGGTCGTCGGACGCCTCACCGACGGCTCACTGAACTCCGAGCTTGCCGCGCGCGCTGCCGTGCGCATCACGAGCCGCATGGCCATCTCCGTGTTCGGCGCGACGCGCGCGATGGTGGTCGTCTCCGAGGGTCATCAGGACTCGACCAAGGAACTAATCGGAGTCGACGTCTACGACAACGCTCCTGCCCCCGATGCCCGCTCCCTTGCCGTGCTTCCGCACCTGCGGATGCCGCTCTATCCGCTTCCCGACCACCCCAGCACCAGCAGCGTCACGATCGCGGGGTGGCTGTGGCCGGGCTGGTTCCTCACTCGCTCTCAGCAGATCGTGCAGCGCTTCACCGATCTGGCGACCCAGGCCCTGCTGGTTCCCATCCTCGCGTCGGACGACAGCCGGGTGTCCGCGGCC
>Ga0181561_10001051_pt1 | contig 24210 bp, 17 predicted proteins | sample 011ome_19_FD_133760 | JGI IMG/M metagenome (GOLD analysis project Ga0181561, IMG submission 133760) | Coastal salt marsh microbial communities from the Groves Creek Marsh, Skidaway Island, Georgia - 011510BT metaG (megahit assembly) | ecosystem: Environmental > Aquatic > Marine > Intertidal... | reverse complement strand
GCAAGAGCTCCGGGCGGCGCCGCCGAAGCGAAAACTCACGTTCCTCTACCTCGCCAACGACGTCCTGCAAAACTCGCGGAAGAAGGGCAACGAGTGGATCGAGGCGTGCTGGCCGATCATGGGGTGGGCGGTGAAGCACACGCTGCGCAACACCGGGGACGAGAAGACCGCGAAGAGCTGCGAGAAGCTCGTGAACGTGTGGCAGGATCGGAGGATATTCGGCTCGCGGTCGCTGCGAGATTGGCTCGACGTCGGCGACGGCAGGGATCGAACCGGCGGCGACGACGCGGCCGCGCCGGAAGGGCAACCAGCGGCGCCCGCGGCCGCGCCCGCGGCGCCCGCGGGTCCCGCGGTCGCGCGCAGAAGAGAGGAGCGCCTCGCGGAGGTCCCCGCGGCGTTGACGGGGACGAACGCGTCGCTCGCGAGGGCGTTGGAAGCGGCGGAGAAAGCCGCCGCCGCGCTCGCCGCCGCGGACGCGCTGTGCGAGACGGATCTCAAGCCGGAGGCGTACGCGGACGACGCGCTGGAGACGAGCGACGACCCGGTGAAGGCGCTGCGGGCGCTGCAGGCTGCGGAGAACGCGATCACGGCGAGGAGGGTCGCGTTAGAGGAAGCTGCGGGATGCCACGAAGAAGCCGCGCGATACGCGAAGGACGTTCTCGAGAGATGCGAAGCCGCCGCGGAGGCGCAAGCGGCGGCGCTGGACGACAGCGCGGGGGTGATGGTGAAGGTCGCGACGTTGCGGATGAAAGCGACGAAGCGAGCCGCGGCGGAGCTCGCGAGGCAGGCTGCCGCGGAAGGGGCGGGGAGTAAGAACCCGAAGGCGTCCGCGCCGTCGACGAAGAGCGGCGGCGAAGACCCCGCGCCGGCGGCGGCGGCGGCGGCGACCGAGCCGGCCGGGGACGACGAGTACGTCCCCGAGGGCGGGGACGACGAGTATGTCCCCATGGCGATGGACGACCCGCCGCCCGAGGAGGGCGGCGTGGACGTGGACGCGCTCATGGCGCAGGCGGCGTCGGACCCGGAGGTGATGAAGCAACTTTTGGCGGCGCTCCCGGAGGACCAACGCGGCGCGGTGGAGGAGCAGCTCGCGGCCGCGGGGAAGTGAAGCGACGGCGCGACGAAGCGACCGCGTGATGTGATACGTAGGGCTGATAGTGTGTCTAACAGGCCCTCATGCACTCGCTACATACCTCGATACTGTACTCGTATCGCTCAGAGGCTCTTCTTCGCCTCGGCTTTCATGACCTCCTTCATCACCGCCTTCGCCGTCTTCTTCGCGCTCTGTCGCCGCTCCACGCGCGCCGCGGCTCGGCCGCCGTTCACCACCCTCGGCTTCGCGAACCTGAAGAACTCGAGCTCGCGTCGGAACTGCCTCGCGATCATCGCGCACCCGCTGTACCGCCACGCGACGTCCCTGACCGCGCGCGCGAAGCGCGTGTTCCTCGCCAAAAACGACGGGACGACGACGACGACGATCACGAAGACGCCCTTCAACACCGCGTTCACGAGCGCGTCCGCGGCGGCGTACGCCAAGTCCGGCTTCCCGGACGGACCGTCCCCGCTCGCGACGCGATCCTCCGCCTCTCGCAGCTCCTTCAGCCGCTTCGACGCTCTCTTATCGTGCTCGTTCGAGGCTAAGAGTTGCTTAAACAACGTGCGCGCCGTCGCCGCGTCCGCGAAATCCCCGGCTTCGTTCCTCGCGTCCGCCCTCGGGCACCCGAGGGTCTCGTCCGCGATGAGCGACCCGCTGAATCGCGCGAGAAGCGCCTCGCCCGCGCGCAAGTTCCCGACCTCGTACCCGGCGTTCCCGGCTCTTCTGTACGCGTCCACGAGTTTGGCGCCGCACCGGGACTCGCCCGCCGGTGGCGCGCACGCGTGCGCGTTCGCGCCCAGCAGTTGCACCGCGGGCATCTTCCCCGCGTCCTCGTGCGACGCCGCGGCGAGGAGAATCTCCCCCGCGGCGCGCCTCGCGTCCGCTTCTCCGCGCGCGATCGCCTCCGCCTCCTCCTCCTCGGTCTCTTCCGGTCCGTCCGCGGGCGCGGCGTACTGGAGATCGGTCTTGCATTCCCCCGCGGCGAGGCAGCACCCGAGCGCGAGCTGCTCCGGGAACCGCAAGCTCGTCGGATTCGGGACCGCGTGCGCGTACCCGGCGAGGTCGCCCGGGGAGTGGTACATCGCGCGCTGTCGGACGTCCTCTAAGAAGGCGCGGAGCTTCGCATCCTCGCGCAGCGCGCGTAAGATGGTCTTCTCGCAGAACGCCTCCGTCTCCGCGCACGCGGCGGCGCCCATGGCTTCCAAGCCCCGCGACGGCGGCGGCGACGACGCGGACGCGGACGCGAGGATCGTCGCGAGTAGGACGCTCAGCAGCGTCGCGATGACTCGCGTCATGACGCCGCGCGTGCGCCGCGCGAACTCGATCTGACGATCTGAAATACTGAAACCTCGCGGAAGGTGATGTCGCTTTTTCCCCGCCGCGACCGCGACCGCACGCCGTCCTATCGCCCCACTCGTCCCCGCGCGCCGCACGCGCGCGTCCGGGCGTCGTCATCGTCATGACGCACCCCGCGGTCGCCACCGCCGCCGCGCCCGCGTCGAGCGGCGAAGCGAACGCGCCCGAGGAGACGCACTGCGCGCTCGTCGAGGAGGCGGTCCGCGTCGCGGTTCAAACGAATCACTTCGTCGTCGCCGCGGACGCGATGGCGGCGCTATTGAGAGCGCGCGGCGCGGACGCGATCGACCTCCTGCACGAGTTCGTGGGAACGACGCAAAAGTACGCGATACCGCCGACGTCGCGGTTCTACGTCGGCGCCGCGGCGTTGGGCGCCTCGGGCGCGGTGTTCCTCGGCGTCAACGTCGAGTTCCCCGGGCTGCCTCTGAACGCGAGCGTGCACGCGGAGCAGTTCGCGCTCGTGACCGCGCTCAGGGCGAACGAGACGCGCCTCGTCGCGATCGCGACGACCGCGGCGCCGTGCGGGCACTGCCGCCAGTTCATGAACGAGCTCAGGCACGCGTCGGAGCTGTGCTGCGTGATACCCGAGGACGCGAAGGCGCCGGGGGGTCGGCCGGGGGCGAAGTTCGCGAGATACGCGCTCAGAGAGCTGCTCCCGCACTCGTTCGGGCCTTTAGATTTGACCCACGACGTGAAGTTGCCGCTGCTGTTAGAGTCACGGCATAACCGCCTCGCGTTCGCGGACGACGACGACGGCGGCGGCGGCGGCGGCGGCGCGACGACGAGCGGCGGCGGCGGCGGCGGCGGCGGCGCGACGGGTAGAGAACGAGAAAACGCCGCCGCGGAGGCCCTCCTCGCGACGCGAGAAGCGTGCTTCGCGTACGCGCCGTACAGCCACAGCCCCGCGGGTCTGGCGCTGACGACGTCGTCCGGGGGCGTCTACGCGGGACGGTCCGTCGAGAGCGCGGCGTACAACCCGTCGATGTCTCCGCTGCACGTCGCGCTCGTCGCCGCGACGTGCGGCGAACGGTACTCGGAGGACGGCGGCGGCGGCGGCGGCGGCGGCGACGGTGGGTGGGGGGTGACGAGCGCGACGCTGGCGGAGGTCGACGGCGCCGCGGTGTCGTACGAGGGGTGGTGCCGGTTGATGCTCGGCGTGATCGCCCCGGGCGTGGCGTTGACCGTCGTGAAGTTGAAGCGCGAGGACGTCGCGGCGTAGCCCTCTCGCTGGTTATTTGTCGGAAACTGTCATCCGGGATCTTGAGCTGCTCGCATTCCACTCGCGACACGTGCAAACAAAAAGCCGCGTCAGCCTCGGCACGAATCCCCGGACGCGCGTAGATTCGGACGCGCGACGGTCGCGAATATCGCTCCGCGCGACTTGAAACGTTCCCGCACGTCTCCACGCGTGTGATTCCAGCGCGTTTGTCGAGTCCGTCGTCTCGCTCACGACGCCAAGACGCGTCGGCAACCCGAGGAAAGTCTGGTGACGCGAAGAAGATATTTGCCGACAGAGAACGAGCGAAAGATGCAACAACTTTTCAGCTCGAGCAAGAGGAGCGTCGACCTCGACGATATGGACGACCCGAGCGCGGGGACGAACGATAGGTGCGTGCTACCCGAGCGCGAACACGCGAGTTTGGGGTTCTTTCGCGCGACATTCGTCGCGAGCGCGCGCGTCTCCGGAGAGAAATTCCGTCTCCGGTACACGTACAGCTGGCAAAAAGAGAAACTGTATCGGCGACCGTCCGCTGACCTCCCCTCTTCCCCTTCTCGCAGGTCGAGGCAAGGCGGCGTCGACGCGAAAGTGCACAAGAAGCTGAAAGGCGGCATGCGGCGCGTCGACTCGGTCGAGCTCGCGAAACTCAGGATACCGCAGGCGGTCAGGTCGAACAAAAAACGCGGAACCTCGCGAATGATGCGAGAGCGACAGGCGGGCGCTAGCCGAGGGAACGGCGGAAGCGGCGGGTCGCTGTCGTTCATGGGCATCGGCGGCGGCGTGGGCGAGATGATCAAGTCGTGACCGCGACGCATGGGCGGGTGGGAGTCGTGTTTAGCAGCGGACGCACGGAAGAGGAGGACGGGTCTGCGCTCGCGTCCATCTGATGTAGCAGCCGGCGGCGCGCGTCGTCGGCTCATCGCGCGCACGGTTACTGTATAAAGGCTTAACCTTGTAGATACGACTGACAACAACACTCGTCAAAAAATCATGCTTCTCTCTCGCGTTCAGATGTCCACCTCGCCCGAGATGTTGAGCGCCGCCGCCGCGGTGTTCACGTCCTTGTCGCCGCGCCCGCTGCAGTTCAGGATGACCTTCTGCCCCTTCTTCAGCGTCGGCATGAGCTTCTCGAGGTAGGCGAAGGCGTGAGACGTCTCGAGCGCGGGGATGATCCCCTCGCATCGCGACACTCTGACGAACGCGTCGAGCGCCTCCTGGTCCGTCACCGCGTGGTACTCCGCGCGTCCGAAATCTTTGAGGAACGAGTGCTCCGGGCCGATGCCGGGGTAGTCCAGACCGGCGGAGATGCTGTGCGGCTCGATGATCTGCCCCTCCTCGTCCTGGATCAGGTACGAAAACGAGCCGTGCAAGACGCCGGGCGAACCGAGCGTGAGCGTCGCCGCGTGCTTCTGCCCCGGTCCCATGCCCTCGCCCGCGGCCTCGACGCCGATGATCCTCACGTCCTCGTCGTCGATGAACTCGTGGAACAGACCCATCGCGTTCGAGCCGCCGCCGACGCACGCGACCAGCACGTCCGGCTTGCCTCCCCATTTTTCGAGCGACTGCGCCCTCGCCTCCTTGCCGATCACCGCGTGGAAGTCGCGAACCATCATCGGGTACGGGTGCGGGCCCGCGACGGACCCGAGGATGTAGTGCGTCGTCTCCACGTTCGTGACCCAGTCGCGGATCGCCTCGGACGTCGCGTCCTTGAGCGTCGCGGTCCCCGCGCGCACGGGCGTGACCGTCGCGCCGAGAAGACGCATCCTGAAGACGTTGAGCTTCTGGCGCTCCATGTCCGCGGCGCCCATGTAGATGATGCACTCGAGGCCGAAGCGCGCGCACACGGTCGCGGTGGCGACGCCGTGCTGCCCCGCGCCCGTCTCCGCGATGATGCGTTTCTTCCCCATTCGCTTCGCGAGGAGGGCCTGGCCGACGGCGTTGTTGATCTTGTGCGCGCCCGTGTGGTTGAGGTCCTCACGCTTGAGGTAGATGTCCGCGGTGCCGTAGAGCTCCGTGAGCCTCTCCGCGAAGTACAGCGGGTTCGCGCGGCCGACGTAGTCCTTCAGGATGCTGCTGAGCTCAGCCTGTGGACGGGGGGGGGGTTGCGCGACGAGGGAGGGAGCGCGGAGGGTCAGCAGGACGGTAGAGGATAATAAAATAAATGAAGAGGGGCGACGACAAAATTGCAATTGCGGCGACGGATCGCGCGCGCGGCGATCGCTCGCGCGCGCGTCCTCGCGAGACGCGTCGCGACCGCGCGTCCTCGCGAGGCTGACTGAGAACTAACTCGGCGACGTTCGCGCGCGACGCGACGTGACGTGACGTGACGCGCACCTGGAACGACGCGTCGCCCGCGAGCGTCGCGTACTCGTCCTGAAGCTCCTGAAGCGCCGGGATGAGCGTCTCCGGAACGTACTTCCCTCCGTACGCGCCGAAGCGTCCGGTCTCGTCCGGGCGCTGCACGTCCTTGATGCTCGTCTTCGGCGGGTCCACGATCGCGGCGCGCGTCGTGGAGACGCGCGAGACGCGGCGCGGGTTCGCGCCCTTCGCGCGCGCGCGAAGGGACGTCGCCCCGGGGGTCAGCGCCGTCGCGGCGGAGATCGCGCGCATGGCTCTTCTGGCTCTGGCTCTGGCTCGCGCGGGCGAGGCGGCGGGATCGGACGGTCGAACGCGGCGTGAACGCGCGCGCGACGTGAGCGATGTGGCCGTGAGTTCGCGGGAAACGAACTTTAACGGCGCGACGTGCCGAAGCGACGCGCGGACGTGAGTGACGGCGGGCGGCGAGCGGCGCGCGAAGACGGGCCTCGGACGCGTGAGGCGTGACGTCGACGACAGCGAGGCAAGATGAAAGAAGATCTCGCTTCGCGACCGTCGACGGCGTACTCGATCCGAACTGGCAAACAGTCAGAAACGACTTCGTACAGTATACCTCTACGCGCTACGAGGAGGGCTGGAGGAATTCGCGACTTTTTTCTCGCTGCTGTGCGTGTCTCCCGCTTCCGATCGTGCCCACTCCGATCGCCGCCGCGGCCTCGGTTCCGCACGCGCGCGATGTCCGCCGAGGATCCCGCCCCAGACGCCGCGCCCGCCGCGGCGACGGAAGAACCCCCCGCCGCGGAGACGCCCGCGCCCGCGCCCGCGCCCGCGCCCGCGGCGGACGACGCCGCGCCGGTCGCCGCGAGCGAGATCGACGCCGCCGCGGACGCGCTCGAGAAGGTGGGCGTGTCCCCGCCCGCGGATCCGGACGCGCCGGACGCGCCGGACCTCGCGCTGAAGTCGGACGTGCTCGTGGAGGAGCCGGAGACGGAGGTGGTGAAGACGGTCGTGTCGGACACGCCGTACGCGAGCGCGAAGTCGTTCGAGGAGCTCGGCCTGAGCGAGGAGCTCCTGCGGGGGTTATACAGCGAGATGAAGTTCGAGCGCCCGTCGAAGATCCAAGGCGAGACGCTTCCGATGATTCTCACGCCGCCGTACCGTAACCTGATCGCGCAAGCGCACAACGGTTCCGGGAAGACGACGTGCTTCACGCTCGGCATGCTCTCCCGCGTGGACCCGACGAGCCAGTCCCCGCAGGCGTTGTGCATCTGTCCGACGCGCGAGCTCGCGATTCAAAACGTCAACGTCATGGAAAAGATGGGCAAGTACGCGAACATCTCGATCGCGTACACCGCGGACCCGCGGTGGACCGAGCGCGCGAGTCGACGGGATAAGATCGTCGACCAGGTCGTGATCGGGACGCCCGGTAAGGTGTTGGGGTGGATGCGCGAGAAACAGCTCAACTGCGCGGGGATGAAAATCTTGGTCTTCGACGAGGCGGACCAGATGATGGACACGGACGGCCACCGCGTGGACTCGCTGAAGATCATGAAGCACCTCAAGACGAGCACGAAGCAGATGCCGCAGGTGTTGCTGTTCTCCGCGACGTTCTCCGAGCGCGTGAAGGACTTCAGCACGAAAGTGGTGCCGAACGCGAACCAGATCTTCCTTCCGGCGCACGAGCTCTCGCTGGACGTGATCAAGCAGTACCGCGTCAACGTCACGTCCACGGACGCGAAGGAGGTTTTACTCAAGGAGAAAATCTTCCCGCTGTGCGATAAGATCGGCCAGACGATCATCTTCGTTCGGACGCGCGAGGGGTGCAAGCGTTTGATGCGCGCGATGAACGCGGTCGGGTACAAGTGCACCGCGATCGAGGGCGGGATGGATCACGCCGATCGCGACCGCGTCGTGAAGGAGTTTAGGGACGGCCTGACGAAGATTCTCATCTCCACGGACGTCCTCTCTCGCGGTTTGGACGTCAGCACGGTGACGCTGGTCATCAACTACGACATGCCCGTGGAGCACAGCAACCCGAGGCAGCCAAACTTCGAGACGTATCTGCACAGGATCGGCAGAAGCGGTCGGTTCGGGAAGAAGGGCGCGGCGTTTAACCTCCTCCTCGGCGCGGACGAGAAAGCCGTCTTGGACTCGATCGCGGATCACTTCGATCACCCGGTGCCGGAGGTGAAGTTCGAGGACGACGACGCGTTCGAGAAAGTTCTGGAGGAGGCGGGGTTGATGTCCAAGGAGGATTAAACGAACGGCGGTGGACGGACGCGGCGCGGCTGGACGAGAGCGACCTACTAAACGTTTTAGGAATGACGATGAGGAGCGAACCCCCATAGATCTACGGACGCGAACGCTGCGCGACGCTACTCGACCTTCTTCTCCGCGACGCGCGTCAGGACGCCCTCTTCCTTCTCCGTCAGCGCGAACCCGAACGCCCGCTTCACCCTCGGTTTCAGCCACCGATACGTGAACCACTCCTGCCTCACCCACCGCAGGTACCCTCGTCGATGCGCCCACCCGACGAGGAACGGCAGCAGCGCGTGCAGCGGGACGCAACACGGGCCGATGCAGATCACGACCATGACGACGACCCCCGGGGCGACACGATCGTCTCCCTCGTCGCGGCGGCGATCCCGCGCTTCCGATCGTCCGAAGGCGTCGACGCGCGGATTGGGGGCGCGACGCGAACGCGACGAGTGCCGAAAAGCGCGCGGACGAAAACGAGCTCGTGTGAGAAAAGTTTCACCGATCGAGTTTCAACCTCGAGTTTCACCCCGGCACTCGAAATCGCGAGACGGTGAAACTCGAACCGTGAACGACGGTCTGCCCACGCGCGACCAATCAGCGCTCACGCTGAAACTCGCGCGTCCACTTGGCGACCGAGATATTGCGGAACGCACAACGAACGACACGCGATGATGGCACCTCACGCGGAACGCGCGTTCGGATGAGAGCGGGAGGGGATACGAACATGAGTACCCCTCCCATGGCGCACCACACGATAGATATCGCGCTCCGACCGCCGCTGTTGAGCGCGCGCGAGGCGAACCTGTGGGTCGAGGACGACGGCGACGCGTCCCCGGACGCGCCCAGCCTGCGCGAAGGGTTATCTTCGTCGCCCGCGTCGTCGAGCTCGCCGCAAGGGAAGCCGACGCTCGTGCTGAGCCGCGTCGACGGCTGCGGCGAAGAGATGCGGTTCGAGCTGCCTCAGGGTGCGTCTCGATTCGCGCTGCATCACCTCGCGCGACACCATGTGGCGACGTCGGCGCGACGCGTCGCCTCGCTCCCGATCGATTCGTTTCGCGCGCTCGTTTTTCTTCGCTCGCGCGCTTCGCAACGGCCCGACGGGTCGAGGACGCGCTGACGCCCTCCGTCGTCTCGTCGTCGACGATGATCAATCACAGGCGCGGCGAGCGACGGCATCCGAGCGAAGCTCCGCAAAGGCGGCGCGCAGCTGCGCGTGAGCGTCCCCCTGCGCGCGCTCGTCGTCCCCAGCGAGCGCTCGACGGGCGCGGGAGGAGGCGCGCGCCTCGATCCGTCAAATCCGTCCGATCAGCCCCCCGCGACGACGACGACGACGACGACGGCGCGCCCCGGACACCCGGGGGGCGGGCGCACGCCCGGCTGCGAGACGCGCTCGAACGAAACCCCGCGCGAGCGCACGCAGCGGTACGCCTCCTCGAGCGGCTCGGAAGACACCGACCGCGCGGACGGCGGCGACGCGAGCGCGTCCTCGCACCTCGCGTCGCTGGATTTCGGCCCGGGGTGCGACGCGTGCGCGGTGAGAGGCCGCGCGGGCGATCGAAGCGTCGTCGCGACGCGACGAATCAAGCGCGGGGACATCGTCGTCTTCGAAGCCCCCGCGGCGTCGGTCAAAGCCGGCGAGGCGAACCCCTCGGGCGCGCTGAAGCGCGCGTTCAAGCCCCGGAACGCCGACGGCTCGAGGCGCGCCGCCGCCGTCTCTTCCGACGGCGTCTCGAACCCCGCGATCGACGTCTCGTCGTTGATCCCGCACGAGTGGACGCTCACGCGCGCGCTGCTCGTGGACCCGGCCGCGCGCGGCGCGCACTACGCCGATCGCGCGCCGAGGGAGTGGGCGGCGGAGTACGCGAGGATACGCCCCGGGAGGAGAGACGCCGACGCCAACCCGGAGCGCGAGAGGCACGAGTTGCACGTCGCCAGCGAGCTCGCGGAGGAGATCGGCGGAGACGTCACCGTGGACGACGTCGTCGCCGTGCACGCCGTCGTGTGCGCGAACGCGTTCGCGCTGGAGGCGATGTGCACGCGCTTGAACTACGGCGCCGGGTTCTTCGCGGCGGCGGCGTACATGAACCACAGCTGCGATCCGAACTGTCTGTCGCTGCGGTTGGGCGGGAACATGGCGGTGTTCGCCGCGAGGGACGTTCACCCCGGGGAGGAGCTCACGCACTCGTACCTCCCGTCGCATCAGCTGCTGCTTCCGCGACGCGCGCGGCGGTCGCATCTATTCTTCGACTGCCGGTGCGTGCGCTGTCTGAAGCGCGCGCAGGTTTCGAGGAGGAAGAACGACCCGATCGGGTGGATCCCGGAGTGCGCCGGGACGAAAGAGCGGCCCGGGTTGGAGCTCGGCGGGGAGTCCCCGGTGAGCCGAACCGCGCTCGCGAACGCGGCGTTCGACCTGAAAACCGCCGCCGTCGGAGGGACGCCGTGGGACGTTCTGCAGGTGTTCAAGGAGGACATCTTAGACGCCGCGCCGAGGGACGGCGGCGGGTGGTACGTCAACGTCGAGACGCTGCAGGACCTCTCCCCGCAGGCGTCGCTCGAGCTGTTGGAGCCCGTGATCGACGCGCACTGGCGCGCGGCGCTCGACTGCGGGAACGTCTTGGAGAAGCGGCAGCGGATACCGCTCCCGTGCGACGTCGGTCGAAGGACGCGGTGCAGGCCGCCGTCCTCGGACGAGCTTCCCCCCGACGCGCAGCCGCCGGACGCGCAGCTCGCGGCGAGCGCGGCGAGAGTGTGGAGAGATTCCATCGCGGCGCTGCGCGCGCGAGCCGAGGTGGAGGGCGTCGGCGTCCTCGCGGCGTTGGAGCAAGCGCTCGCCGCCGCGGAGGTTTCCTTGTATGCCATGGAGGCTGCGGAGGGGGGCAATGGCGGGAACGAAACCGCCGCGCGCAAGGCGTTACAGTACCTTGTCGCCGCGCACGGGGACTCGCTCGCGTGCGCGCAGGAGGACACGCTGTGCCTTCGCGCGATGCCGGCGCAGTCCGCGGCGGCGGCGGCGTTCGAGCGCATCTTAGCAAGCGTCGCGCAGAGCCAGGGCGGCGAGCGCGGCTTGACCGCGCCGTCTCCGCACCCCGCGCCGCTCTCCGCGCTCACGGCGTCGCCTGTGGTCGTCGTCCCGGAACCGCGCGCGCTCGGGCACCTCTCGACGTCCGAGAGCGAGGACGACGGCGGCGAGAACAGGATGGAGCTCGACCCGAGGACGCTGCGGACGATGGCGAACACGTTTTGCGAAGCCGGGATCGCGCCGACGCCGCCGCCGTTCGGCGTGCGCGCGGACGAGGACGACGAGTGCGCGGGATTGGGAGAGATAGACGGGGGGATGGAAGAGATAGACGAAGACGACGACGACGCGGCGCCGCCGGAGACGGAGAACGACGAGCCGCAGTGGCCCGGGAAAGTATTAGAAGGCGTCGGCGCGGGCTGGGAGAAGCCGCCGCCGGGCACGCCGCTTAGGGCGAAGCACCCGACGAGACCGCCGCCGCGACGGTCGCCTCGAAACCAGAAGCCGATCAGCAGCGGCGACACGCACGCGAGCGAGTCCACGCGCGTGCAGCAGGTTGAGCCGAGCGCGTCGAACGGATCGAACGGCGCGGTGATGGAAAGCGAAGACGCCGTCGCGGCGTGGAACCTCGTCGCGAAGAACGCGAACACGCCGCCGAAGAAAGTCGGCGGCGGCGGTGGCGCGTTGCTCGCGCTGTTAGGCTCGCCCGAGAGCGACCCGAGGATACGCGCGTTCGTGACGTCGCTGTTGGAGCCGTCGTCGCCGTCGTCCTCGCCGGAGAGCTCCGCAGTAGGGACGCGCAAGGCGAAGAAAGCTGCGAGAATCGCACGCGCGCTTCCCGCGCCCGAAGTGAAGGCGTTCCCTCCGTCGTCCAAGTACGTCAGCTACAAGCCCCTCGGAATTTCGCTGTGCTTCGAGAAAGGCATCTTAGACTGCGTGCACGCGTACGCGGAAGGCGTGGACGGTTTCAACGCGTTCGTCGGAGAGCTGCCGCACGAGCTCAAGCTCGGCGCGCCGCCCGGGTCGACGACGACGCCCGGACCGGACCGCGCGCGGAGCGTCGTCTCGCGCCTCGGCGAGCCGTCGCAGAAGGGCGGGCAGGGAAGGCAGGTGTGGATGACGTACGCGGACCTCGGCGTGAAGGTGGACGTGGCGGCGGTGGATTGGGAGGACGGCGACGCGCCGATTAAGGGGGTGTCGATCTGGAAGCCGTGATCGACGAGGTGTACAGTATAGGATTGAACTACGACGTTTGACGATAAGCGCGCGCGACGTTCGACGACGCGCTCGCGCTCAACAGCTCGTGTACTCCTTGCACTCCGTCGAGTGCTCGCTCGACTTTGTGCGATGGCTCGACGTGCCTCGACGCTCACCCGCGCTCGTCTTATCCGCGTCCTCGTCCCGGTCGGAATCCCTCCGCGGCGTGGACTCGCGCGCTTCGTTCGCTCGGTCCCCGTCCCCTCTCCCCGCCGCCGCCGCCGCCGCCGTATCCGTCCCTTCCTCGCGCGTCGGCGTGCTCTGCAATATCGGCTGCAGCTTCCTCATGATCTCCGCCCTCGCCGCCGCGCTATCATCCTCGTCCACCTCGCCCGCACGACGCTCGTCGTCGTCGTCGTCTCTCTCCGCGGGCCGATCCGTCGGACCCGGGACGAACGCGGGGGATCGCATGTTCAACGGCGAGTGCGCCCAGTTTTTCGCCGCCGCCTTGAACGCGTCCCGGTGGTTTAAACCCGGGTCTTTCTCTTTCAACCGCGGTATTTCCTCTCGTATGAAGACGTTATACGGGCTCGGGTCTCGCGGTTTACGCTCGCGCTTGAGAATCTTTTGATGCCGCGGGTTCGCGTCGTAGTAGTAGTCGTCGTCGTCGCGGCGCCCCCGGTGGGGTATTTCCGACGGGTTCCACCAAAACTCGTGCGCGGCCGCGCGCAGGACGCGATCGACCCGCTCGTCGCTCTCGTGCTCGCACGGCGGCAAGGACAGCTGCGCGAGCGGCGACGTCGCGGGCATCGCCGGGAAGCTCACATGCCCGGCGCTCGGGTTCGAATGCTGCGCGGCCATGTCCATGTGATACCGCGCGAGCCTGAGGTGTCGCTCGTGTTCCGGGTTGGACGCGCGCGAGCGTCCCGGTCCGCAACCCGCGACGCCCGCGCCCGCGCCGCCGTCGTCGTCGTCGCCGCCGCCGCCGCTCACGCGGTCACCGCTCAGGAGCGATCCGGGCGGCGCGAGTCCGATTCCGTCGCCCGGCTCGCCGCGCGCGAACAGCCCCGGCGTGGACGGCGACAGCAGCGGCGGGACCGCGACCTGAAGGAGCGTCTCGCACGCGCCGCAGCGCACGGCGACGCCTCGCGCGTCGACGCGCAGCGACGACGGGACGCGCACCTCGAGGCGGCTGCGGCACCGGTCGCAGTCCACGTGCACGAGCGTCCCGCGGTCGTCGTCGACGAGGCCCGCGACCGCGGCGGCGACGTCCGCGCTCGCGTCCGCGGTCATGCTCCTCGCGCGACTGGACGACGCGCGCGGACGCGACGCGTGTGAAGGCGACGCGGCGTCGCCTCGAAACGGTTCGCGTCTCGGGAAGCCTGACGGTCGCCGAGGGCGAATGACGTCGCGACAGGTGGACCGGTCCGGTCGTCGGCGCGCCCGAGGACGACGCCCGCGACGGTTCCTCTCCCGCGAGAGACGGACCAGCCGAGGGAAAAACCAAAACTCCCTCCCGTCCGCGCTCGACGTCGCGTCCGTCGCGCGTCGCCCGTCGCGTCGGTCACTCAACGCGCGCGCGCCGCACGCACGCCGCACGCGCCCACGGCTTTTCCGCCCCGCACCGCGCCCGCCTCCCCGCCCGCGTCGCCGTCGCCATGACCGCCGACGCCGAGAAGAAGGTCATCACGATCAACGTCAAGCTGCTTCCGAAGTATCACAGCGACCACGCGCAGCTGACGCGGTACCAGCTCGGGCACCGCAAGGACTACGTCGGGAAGCTCACGCGCGTGAAGTGCTCGCCGAGCGACACGATCAAGGAACTGAAGGCGCAGATCGAGAGTGCGCGCCTCCTCCGCGGCGATCCCTCGCGCGGCGGACGCGGTGCGGCGCGACGCGACGCGACGCGACGCGCGACGCCCTCGTTCCTCCGAGTCGTTTTCCCCCGTCCGTTGACGCGACGTCCCTCCCGAGGCTGACCTCGCCTCCCCGACTCCTTCGACCGACCCCCGCGCCCTCCCCGCGCGCAGAAGAACGCGGCTCGCCCGTTCAATACGTCAAGAGAGGCGGCACCCCCACGGGCGTCATCCTCTCCGACGACGCGACGCTCGAGTCTCTCGGGTTAGACTACGACATGTCCGTGTACGAGCACCTGTGGGAAGACAGCGACGAGAACCAAGAGAAATTCACGGTCGACCGCGAGAAGGTTCGAGAGATGGTCGGCATGTTCATGATGGAGCACCCGGACATCGGTCGGCACGGCCCGGAGGTCACCGGCGAGGCCGAGGACCCGAAAGACTGGACCGCGAAGAATCTCAAGAAGCGCGAAAACATGGAGAAAGAAGTCCAGAAAGAGCGCGAGCGGAAGCAAAAGCGACGCGAAGAAGAAGCCGCGAAAGCGACCGCGGCCGCAAAGGCGGCGAAGGAAGGCAAGCCGGTCGCGGCGTGATGAAAAGGAAAAGTAACACCCGCGTCGTGCACATTTCGTTTTGTACTCCTTGATGAGAATTACACTGATCTATACATCACCCACGTCGTCTCTCCTCCGCGAGCGCGAGTTCAAACGGCAGCGTCTTCGGCTTCCACATCGCCGGATGCCTCAACGCCACGAACGTCATCATCACGAGCAACGGCCGTAACACGTTCATGAACAGCAGAACCCCCGCGGTCGCGAAGCACGCGACCATGAACGCGCTGCTCCGCTCCGGGTTCACCCACGTGAGCAAGTCGTGCAGGGCTTCCAGAGCGAGCGCGACCCGCCGCGTCGTCGCTTGCGTCCAGTATGCGAATTGCACGCACGCTTCGTACGCGCCCGGTCTCGGGGACAGACCCATCGCGGCCGCGGCGGCGGCGACGCCCTCGTCCATCTCGGAGCCGCCTGACAGTTTCTTTTTCGACGCGGCGACGCCTTCGATGAGCTCCGGAGGCGCGGCCTCGCCGAGCGTCTCCGCGGCCTCCACGCCCGCGAGCGCGGACCCGGGAGGCGCGGCGCCGATATCCGAGGATCCCGCGTCCGTGGACTTATCCGGTCCGAGCAGCGTCCACGCCGTCGGGCGACGCGAGCAGATCGCGTGGAACGCGAGCCATATGCACGCCTTCGGGATCACCATCCACGGGTGGTAGATCGCGCCGAGGATCATGACGTGCAGGAGACCTGCGGCGATCGGGGATTCCCACGACGTCGCGCGCGAGAGGAACGACAGCTCGGCTTCAAAGGGCGACAACGCCGCGGCGATGCGAACGACGTGCGCTTTGGACGCCGCCGCGGCCATCGCGGGCGTCTCCTCACGATCCAACGCCTTCTTTTCGTCTTCATCCGGCGGCAGCATCGCGTACACCATGCTCGACGGCAGCGGCGAAGCCCCGGAGAGCAATCCTTCCTCGACGTTTCGATGCGCGAGGGATTTCAACTCTTCAAGGTCGCCGCGGCCGCCCACGCCGGCGTGCGCGTACGCCGACCGCGGGAACGCGGGAGTCACGTACTTCGCGAGCGTCGCCAAGGTCGACGCGGCGGGCGTGTACATCGCCCGAATCGTGATCTCCGCGTTGTCGTTCGCCGCCACGCCTCCTTTCAACGCCAGCGTCGATTGCATCGGGTATCCGCGCGGCAAGCGCGCGACCGGGACGTCGACGAAACCGAGCGCCTCGTCGTCCTCCGCGCTGTCGAAGACGCCGATCCGCGCGACCGCGCCGGCGTCGTAGATCGCGGCGACGATCTCTCGTCTCCACGCCGGCGGCGCGACGTCCTTCCCCGCGGGGAGGTAGACCCACACGCCGTTGATTTCCAACATCGCGGAGGGTTCCACGTTGCGCTCGCGCCCGGGCGGGGTGAGCCCCCGCGCGCGAATGATCTCGAGAGACAGCGTACCGAGGGGTTCATCGCGCCCGATAGACGCCGTCGGGCCGCACGCTTCGTCCACGAACGCCTCGAGGAGAATCTCCCCGAGTTTTCCCTCGCTCGCGTCCTCGCTCGTCTCCTCGCCGCTTCCGAATAACGAATTGTACATCTCCCTCGGAATCGTCTCGAGCATCGACGTCGGCGAGCTCGGCGCCGCCGAGCTCGGCGGTTTCCGCAGCGGCATCCATCGCTGCCGGCTCTTCCCGCGCAGCTTCGGCCGCAGCTTCAGCGCGGCGAGCTCCACGCTCGCGCGCCCGATGATCTTACCGTCGTCGGAGACGACGTCGACGGTTAAGACGCCGCTGCAAGGTTCGGACGCCGCAAACGTCACCGCGCCCTTCTCCCCCCACGCCGCCTGCGTCGACGGCGTGTTCGACGCCGCGGGCGTGCTCCCGACGAAGTCGCCGTAACGAAACTCGCATCGAAAATCGTTCGTCCGCGCGACGCCTCGGACCGCGCGCGCGGCGGCGGTCACGCGACACACCGGCGGCGGCGTTCTCACCACCGTCGGCTCAGTCGCGCCCCACGCTTCTCCGCTGAAGAAACCATCCCCGGGTTCCGCGTTCAGGACGTTCTCACCTAGGCTAACGACGTCCGCGTACGTTCCTATCCACGCGGTGACGGTGAGCTCGCCGACGACGCCGAGCGGCGACGTCGCGTCCACGCCGGTCGCGCTCCCCGGGGGCACGAGGCCCATCGTGAACGGCGACTTTCGCGCCTTTTTTCCTCCATCCGCGCCACGGTACAACGCCGCGAGCGGGAGGTTCGCCTCGCCCAAGACGGCTAAACCGCCCCCGGCGGCGACGGAGAGGGACAGACTGTCCGCCGCGAGGTCGCACTCGGTCGCGGGGAAGACCATCGCTCTGTCGAACGCGCACGGGGCGCCCTTCTTCAGCGTCTTTTGCGCGGGCGTCGACGCGCCAAAGCGTCCGAGCGCCGCGGTGCACATCGGCACGCTCCCGAGCGCGCTGGAGGGCAGGTACCCCGCCTGCGCGACGTGCACGATGACGTACTGCTCCGGGTCGAACCCGACGCGGATCGGCGACGTCACCCTCGCGGCCGGGTCGCCGCCGTGAACTTCCTCCGCCGGCGACAGCGGCACAGAGTCGAGCACGTCCACGAGCGCGTCGTACGTCTTGTTCACGTCGTCGATGCCTTCGAACGTGACGACGTCCCCGGTGGTCGTCCCGATGAGCAACGACTTGTTTCCGGTCAACTCGAGTTCGTTCACCGCCTTCCCGGGGGTGGTCCAGGCCACGGAACCGGGCTCCAAGCCGAGCGCGCCGAACGCGATCTCGTAATTGAACACGTACAGGTGACCCCGCGTGCCCTCGAGCGAGCACGCGATCGTCTTCACCAGCGGCGTCGTCGCCGCGTCGAGATTGAAAAACTCCGCGGCGGCGGACGCGCCCGCGGCGCCGTCGTTCGACGTCGTCGCCGCCTTGACTCGGTCGCCGCTTCCGAAAAGCCGCGCGAACGCGTTTTGCAAGCTCGCCGCCGTCGAGTTGTCCTCCTTCATCGCGCCCGCTTTCGCCGCCGCGATCGCCTCCGCGGCCTCTTGCATCCCGTCCGACGGCGGCGGCGTGCGCGTCTTCAACACCGGCGGCGCGCGCGTCGGCGCGCGCATGACCATCGTCGACGACGCGAGTTTCCCGTCCTCTCTCGTCGCGGTTCGAACGACGACCAGATCGCCGTTCCCTCGCAGCCACCGTCTCGTCTCGAGCGTGAGGCAGTCGTCGACCTCGACCCAGACGTCGCCGTCCCAGCGCGCGGTGACGGTCGAGCACGCGCCGTCGGGGGCGACGACCTCCGTGGGTCTTCCGATCATCGTCGTGTTGCTCAGCGCGGTCGCGCCGAGGACGGCGACGTCTTCCAGGATCCCGCGCTTCAGATCGTGCTTCAAGACGTGGAGCTCCTTCTCTTTGACCGCGAACGCGGCGTTCGAGGGGAACGCGCTGCCGTAGGCTTCGTGGAACGCCTTCGCGTTGTCCACGGACTTCGTCTCCCACGTGCCGCTGTTACGTCAGGGGAGGAGGAGGGGGGGGAGGAGGACGTCAGGAAGACGGACGAGAGGGGTGTTGATCGCGCGAAAAGTCGTGGTGTTACGCGCGGCTCGAGGTCGCGACGCGCACCTGAAGTCCGGTAACTCGACCTCGCTCGTCGTCGTCGCCTTACTATTTTCCTCGATTGTCGACATCGCGCTCGCGGGGGCCGACATCGCGATCGACCTCCGCTCGCGCTCGAGAGGAGTGAAGGGTCGGGGGCGCGAATGCGACCCTTGACGAAAATCGAAGAATAAACTGCTGCACTGTGAATGCTTCAAAATCTCGCTGACGCGGCGCTGATCGTTACGAGGTCGTATTAAGACGTGCTACGTTCCTATGCTACGCGCGGCGACGCGCTCATCACCTCACACGCCGCCTATGGGATGGTGATACGGACACTCCTTCCCGTACGAACACCCTCCCGTCTTCTGAAACTCTATGCAGTGCGCGGCGTTCGGTCGCTGCGGCAAATCCGCCGCCGCCGCCGCCGCCGCCGCCGCGCCGCCCGGGACCGCTCGCGCCATCCCCCCCACCCTCGCGGCGCCCATCCCCGGCATCATCCCCGGCACGATCCCCTCCACGATCTTCTTCGCCATCGCGCGAGGGCCGTCGTCGCACAGGGACTGGTACCACGCCGCGGCGCCGTCCGGGTCTCGCTCCGTAGCCTGCGCGATCGCGAGCTGCAGCGACGCGTAGTTCGGATCTAACAGCGGGTTGAACGAGCCGTCGTCCTCGAGCGCGTCCAGATCGATCTCCGCGGCGATCGCGTGGAGACGCGAGTAGTCGGGGTACCCCGGCGGCGCGGGCGTGGGCGCGGTCGCGGGCGCGCCGACGACGACGCCGGGGAACGGCGCGGACGCGTGGGACGGATGCATCCCCGCGATGGGCAGCGCGCCGACGCCGAGTTGACCGGGCGCCGCGGGCGGGGGGAGGAACGCGGGCGCTTGCATCCCCGGTGGGGGGGCGGGCGGGGTCAGGAACGTCGGCGCCGTCCCCGGCGGCGCGTCGTCGTCGACCATCTCGCTCGCGCCTCGCGCCTCGGATTGTGCGAAAGTTTTTCGTCGCGAGCGAGCGTGAACACAATATAAACCGAGTCTACGAGCCTAGAGCCTATCAGCGCGACCGTCACTCATACCACCGCGACGGCGCCTCCCCGTTCTCACCGCTGCCGTTCAGTCTCTTCTTCCTGACCTTCCTCGGCGGCGACCCGATCACGGGCTTCTTCGTCATCAGATCCTTGAACGACCCGACGTGCGAGATGCTCTGCCGCGTGTGTCCGACGTTGCCAAACACCAAGTCCAGGACGTTCAGGTACTTGCTCTTGAACACCTCCCTCTCCGCGTTGTAGCAGTGCATTATCACCGCCGCGGCGAGGGCGAAGAGCGAGACGTCGTGCCGCCACCCGCTCACGCTTCTCGGGATCATGCCCCAGTCCAGAAGGCACAGCGTCCCCGCCTCCACGGCTCGGGACGCGCAGTAAATCCCGAGCTCCTGCCGCCGGCTCGGCTTCTCTATGAACGTCGCGAGGCCCGCGAGCGGGACGCCGCCGACGATCGTCCACCACCGCATGTCCCCCACGACTCTCTGCACGAGATCCGGCCCCAACCACGCGGACGCGCAGTACGCGGAGAGAAACGCGGAGGACCGCGCGACGCCCCCGGCGGCTCTCCACGCGAGCGTCTTCCCTCGCGGCCCCAACAGCTTCTTACGGTGCACGAGCACCGCGGGGAGGAGGTACAGCGGGAAGTAGATCGTCACCGACCGCGCGAGGCTGCTGACGAAGAAGCGCGCGAAGTGCTCGATCGGGGACTGCCCCGGGTGTAACAGCGCGCCCCAGAGCTGCGGCCGCGCGCGAACCGCGGCGTCGAACGCGCGGCTCTCCGGGTGCGTGTTGTTCATCGCCGCGTGCTCTAACAACGCCCTCGCCGCGCGGTCGTTCTTGGGATATAACGTCTTCGCCGCGTCCGTTAACGCCGCCGCGGTCTCCGCGCCCGGCCTCGCGACCGCGACCGCCTGCACCGCGCGGTAGTGGTGCACGCTCTTCCCGCCGTGTCGGTTCAGAAACCCGGCGTAGGGCCCTCTCAGCGCGTCCGGCTTTAAGATGAAGCACGACAGAATGACCGTCGCGGACGCCATCATCAGGCCGACGTCCGCGTGCGGGGACGCGAACGGCGCGAGCAGCCGCTCGACGCGCGGGTCCATCGGCGTCTCGTCGTCTTTCCGTCGGTTCAGCCCGCATCGAACGAGGAGGACCAACGATCGGAGCCAGATGTAGGTCGCGAGGCCGTAGTGCCTGCGCGCAGAGCCGCTGCCGCCTCGACCGACGCCGTCCGCGAGGAGGAGCGACGGCCCCGCGAGCGCGCCCGCGGTGGCGGCGCGCCATCGCTTGCTCTGCTGCTTCCCGTACGCGACGGCGAGGCCTTCGTCCGCGCTGACGTACACGAGCGCGAACGTCGAGAGAAACGACGCGAACGCCGCGGTATCGCGCAACGCGTCCCTCGTCGCGGCGGCCGTGAACCCCTTCTTCCGCGCGCGCGCGAGGAGCGCGAACGCGTTCAGGCCGCCCTTCAACGTCCCGCCGACCATCGCAGCGCGCGCGACGGACGTGAGGAGCCGCGTCAGCGCGCGCGAGGCGTCCGACGTCTCGTCCTCGGGCTCGATCTGATCCTCGATCGCGGGCGCGCCGAACACGCGCGCCCACGCGCTTCGGCCGACATCGAGCCACGCGGGGCGGTCCTCCGCGTCGCTCGCGCGGCGCGCGTCGTCGTCGTCGCGGCCGGAGACTTTGCTCAGGCGAGACGAGCGCGTGACGGGCGCCATCGCGCCGGAAGGTCTGCCGATCGGCGACGCTTCCCGTTCGTTCGTCGACAGGACGTCCAGGGCGCGCGCGCGCGTTTGAAAATTTTTAACGGGAGAACGAACAGTCGCGGCGACCGACGACGAAGGGCGCGCGATGAATAGCGATGTTCGCTCGTATTAAAACGTCGTCGTCGTTCGATCGTTCGATCGTTCGCTCGTTCGTTCGCTCGTTCGTCGCCCGCCCTCGCTCGCTCAGTTCGTCTGCGTCTCGACCATCTTCTCGCGGTACTCCACGATGTTCTCGTGCGTCAGCTTCACGAGCTCCCGGCGTTTCAACGGCTGCCGCGTGAACGGGCACGTGTCCTTCGTCGTCGGGTCCCTCAACACGCGGCACCACGTCTCGTACCCGGCGACGTGCCCGTACGGCGAGATGGTCGGCTCCTCGATCTGCATCTTCGTGAGGGGATCGATGAAACCCGGGAGCACGGGGGACTCGTCCTCGTCGTCGAAGTCGTCCTCGTCGTCGCCGTCCGTGTACTTCTTCGCGCCGCCGCCGCGGCTGCTCTTGCGGACGGCGTCGAACTTGACGCTGCACGTGTAGTTCTTGTCGCTTTTGTCCATGTCGGACTCGTCGCCCCACTTGGACTTCTTCGCCTTCTTCGCCTTCGGCGCCTTCGGCTTCTTCTCCTTCGGCGGCTTCGGTTCCTTCGGCGCTTTCGGCGGCTTCGGCGGCTTCGGAACCCCGGGCGCGCGTTCGAACCCTTTGTCCTTGAACCCGAACCGCAGCTTCCCGTCCTCGTCGACCATGTAGTTCGGGTCCTCCATCTTCCCTTGCGTGATCAGAGTGCGGTAGTAGTTGCTGCACTGGTACCCGACCTTCCCCGGGATGGACTTGCTGAACATGCCCCACTTGTAGTCCCTTCGGACCGGACACACGTACTCCTTGGTCTCGAACACTTTCATGAACAGCTCAGCCTCTTCCGTCGACCACCCCCCGGTGCTCTGCGCCTCCCCGGGTGCGTTGAACCTGTAGTAATACGCGTTCTCGTTGTTCGCGCGGTTGTTCCACGCCTTGAGTCGCGCGTCGGACCACCCGGCGAGTAAATCATCCGCGGCGTCCGTCGTCTCCGCGTCCCCGTCCGCGGCGCCGCCAGACTTCCCGCCCTCGTCCCCGGAAGAGTCCTTCTCCGGGGATGACGACCCGGAGTTGTCGTCCGCGGAGCCGCCGTTCGCGGCCGGAGCCGGAGCCTCCGCGGCGGCGGCGGCTTTCGCGGCCTCAATCTCTTCCTGCTTCTTCTTCATGGCCGCGAGCGCGTCGTCCAAACGTAAGCGCTTTTGCCCGTTCATGCTGTGCTTCTTCGCGTGTCGGATGTACCTGAAGCCGTGCTCGACCTCCTGGACCGGCTCCTCGTCCGGGTCGCTCTCCCAGTCGGAGACGTCGTCGTCGGACCGCGCGTTCTCGTCGTCGGAGTCGTCGGGGACGTCGCGGCGACGGCGAAGACGTTTCCGACGCTTCTCCAGGCGCTCCTCCACGAGCTTCTTGCCCCGACCCTTGAGCCGCTCCGCTTTCGCCTCGTCCCTGACCATGCTTCGAATCGCGGCGATGAACGCCTCGCCCTCGTCCTCCTCGGTCAAGCGGTCGCTCGCTTCGAACTCGTTGTTGTTGCACACGCGGAGCGCCATCTCGGCTTCCTTCTCGGTCAGCCCGATGCCCTCGTTCGCTAAGATGAGCTCGTCGATCTTCTGCTTCAGCGTCTTCTCCTCGAACGCTTTGAAGCGCGCTTGGAGCGCCTTGAGTCGCTCTTCGATGACCTTCTTCTGCTCCTCCGTGAGCTCGTTGTCGTCGTCGTCGCACGCGCCGTTCAGGAGCGCGTTCGTGTGGACGACGTTCCCCGCGTTCATGTTGTTCTCCCCGATCGTCGCGGGAGGGTTCATCACCGCCGCCATCGTGCGCGGATGCGGTCGCGTATCGGACTTCGCGCGTTTGCGGACGCGTCCGTGAGAAGAGAGTGCGCGCGCGACGCGTGTCTCCTCGTGCGCGTGCGAAGTGCGCGCGCGTTGTCCCGAAAGCGCGTCGACGCGAACAACGAGCATTTCGAATTTTCGAATTTTTTTTTTGCCGGACTGGCCGACCGACCGCTTATAAGTAGTTTTCACGTACTAAAACAGACTGAGATCTCATACAGAGGCCACCATCGGGGAGCTTTTTTTTCGCTGGCTTCGCGAACCTGGCATCCGCAGCTGTCGCTCGGATCTCACTCCTGATCGCGCTCGAGGGCGACATCGCGCACGAGGGACGCATCGAATCTCCCCCGCGTCGCTCGTATCGCGTCAACCTCGAGAATTCGCGCCGTCGCGACCGCGCGCGCGCGTGTCGACCCCGTGAGCGGCGTCGACGCGGAGAGAAGACGCGTCGAAAAAAACAGGGTGCATCGATTTGAAGCGCGGTCCGCATGAGCGTCCCGATGTCCGCGCCCCCCGCGTCGCTGCAGGTCGACGAGGTCGACGCTTTCATGTCCGGGATGGTCATCCACTACCTCGTCGGGGACGACGGCTCGCGGACGCAGGTCGTCGAGGTCGCGAAGAACGTCGCGCGCCACGGCGGCGTCGCGACGTCGTCGTACGACGCCCGACGCGTCACGCACGTCGTCTTGGAGGAGACCACGCTCGGCAAATCCGAGGAGCTGTACGCGCGCGCGACGAAGGACAAGAAGCGCGTCGTCTCGTGGGACTGGATCGAGGCGTGCCTGAAACAAGGCGCGCTCGTGCCCGTGGACGACAGCGCGCTGTATCGCCCGCCGCCGAGCGTGGACGGGCTCCCGGCGATGAAGGATCTCAAGGTGTGCGTCACCGGGTACACGGGCGACCGACGGACGCAGCTCATCAAGATCACGGAGCGTCTCGGCGCGGAGTACATGCGCGTTTTGGATCGGAAATCTACGCACTTGGTGTGCTACGAGTTTGAAGGCGCGAAGTGGGCGAAGGCGAACCAGACCGGCATACAACGCG
>Ga0181561_10001045_pt1 | contig 24273 bp, 18 predicted proteins | sample 011ome_19_FD_133760 | JGI IMG/M metagenome (GOLD analysis project Ga0181561, IMG submission 133760) | Coastal salt marsh microbial communities from the Groves Creek Marsh, Skidaway Island, Georgia - 011510BT metaG (megahit assembly) | ecosystem: Environmental > Aquatic > Marine > Intertidal... | reverse complement strand
GAACCGGCAATCTTGAACGCCATTTCACTGGAGTCCACATCATGAAATGACCCATCATAAAGGGTTACCTTCATAGCCAGCAGTGGATAACCCGCCAGGCAGCCATTCTTCATTTGTTCCTGGACACCCTTATCTACAGCAGGAATATATTCGCGGGGCACAGCGCCACCCACGATGTCATTCACAAACTCGTATTCCGCATCGGCAGGCAATGGCTCAAGACGAAGCCAGACATGGCCATATTGACCACGGCCACCGGACTGTTTGACGTGCTTGCCTTCAATTTCAACCGTTTTGCGAATCGTTTCCCGGTAAGCCACCTGGGGTTTACCAATATTTGCCTCTACGCTGAATTCACGGCGCATCCGGTCAACAAGTACATCCAGGTGGAGCTCACCCATACCGGAAATAATGGTCTGGCCTGACTCTTCGTCGGTTTCAACCCGGAATGAAGGATCTTCCTGGGCAAGCTTACCCAGGGCAATACCCATTTTCTCCTGGTCAGCCTTTGTTCTGGGTTCCACAGCAACCGAAATAACCGGCTCGGGAAAATCCATTTTCTCAAGGGTAATCTGTTTATTGAGATCACACAGTGTTTCACCGGTCGTGACATCTTTCAGGCCAATAGCTGCAGCAATATCGCCGGCCAGAACTTCCTTTATTTCTTCCCGTGAATTGGAGTGCATCTGCACCATACGACCAACACGTTCTTTATTGTGTTTAAGCGGGTTGTATATCGTATCCCCGGAATTCAGCTTACCCGAATAGACCCGAAAGAAAGTGAGGGTGCCTACAAAGGGGTCAGTAGCAATTTTAAAAGCCAGCGCCGCAAATGGAGCGTTGTCGTCCGCTTCGCGGGCTTCAATAGTTTCACCGTCTTCCAGCACACCTTCAATCGCTTTAACTTCAGTCGGGGAAGGCATAAATTCAATAACCGCATCCAGAACTGCCTGAACCCCCTTGTTCTTGAAAGCAGAGCCGCAAAGGGTCGGGACAATTTCGTTGGCCAGAGTTCTTTCGCGCAAACCGGTTTTAATTTCTTCCTCTGAGAGTGATTCTCCCTCAAGGTATTTATTCATCAATTCTTCATTGGCTTCAGCGGCACTTTCAACCAGCTCTGAACGCCATTGCTCACATTCCGCCATCATCTCGTCAGGAATGTCGACATACTCGAAAGTGGTTCCCATATCGTCCTCACTCCAGATGATCTGTTTCATCTTGATGAGATCGATGACACCTTTGAATTCATCTTCAGCGCCGATAGCCAACTGGATTGGAACAGGGTTTGCGCCCAGGCGCTCCTTCATCTGCTGAACAACTTTCAGGAAATCAGCACCGGCACGGTCCATCTTGTTCACGAACACCATGCGAGGAACTTCGTAGCGGTTGGCCTGACGCCATACTGTTTCTGTCTGGGGCTGCACACCGGAACTGGCACAAAGCACTACTACGGCGCCATCCAGTACACGCAGGGAGCGCTCAACCTCGATAGTGAAGTCAACGTGTCCCGGTGTATCAATAATATTGATGCGGTGGTCTTCGAACTGGCTGTCCATGCCATTCCAGAAACAGGTAGTAGCAGCAGAGGTAATGGTAATTCCGCGTTCCTGCTCCTGTTCCATCCAGTCCATCACGGCAGCGCCGTCATGCACCTCACCGATTTTGTGGGATATACCTGTGTAAAACAGAACCCTTTCTGTTGTCGTGGTTTTGCCAGCATCCACGTGCGCACAGATACCAATATTGCGATATCGGTTAATAGGAGTTTGTCTGGCCACTACGATATCCTCAAAAGATCCGTGTAAACAGCTTTTTCAGAAACGCTTTTAGAAGCGATAGTGTGAGAATGCCCGGTTAGCTTCGGCCATGCGGTGTACGTCTTCACGTTTCTTGACCGCACTACCCCTGCCTTCAGCGGCGTCAACAATTTCACCAGCAAGTCTCAGGGACATGGATTTTTCACCGCGGGCACGCGAGTGCTCAACAAGCCAGCGCATGGCGAGTGCGTTGCGACGGTCAGGACGAACCTCAACAGGGACCTGGTAGGTGGCACCACCAACACGGCGGGATTTAACCTCGACCAGAGGTGCAATATTTTCAAGTGCAGACTCAAAGGTTTCGAGGGGATCTTTTCCGGATTTTTCAGCGACCGTATCAAGGGCACCGTATACGATTTTTTCAGCGACGGATTTCTTGCCATCAACCATGACATGGTTCATGAACTTGGCAAGTGTCTTGTTTCCAAACTTGGGATCGGGAAGGACTTCCCGTTTTGCTACAACGCGTCTTCTTGGCATATTTTCCTCTCTTCAGGTCTGCCCGGGATAAAGCTTTTGCTGGACCCGGCCTTACTGGAATTGATTGAATGTAATTTTTTTAACGTCTTTGAGTGTGATTTTTTAATCTCAAAAAAGTGTTATTTAGGTCGTTTAGTACCGTATTTGGAGCGACCCTGTTTCCTGTCTGCAACACCGGAAGTATCCAGGCTACCGCGGACCGTGTGGTAACGCACACCAGGAAGGTCTTTCACCCTGCCACCCCTGATCAGGATCACGGAGTGTTCCTGCAGGTTATGGCCTTCACCACCAATATAGGAAGTTACCTCATAGCCATTGGTCAGGCGCACACGGCAAACCTTACGAAGGGCAGAGTTCGGCTTCTTCGGAGTAGTGGTATAAACACGAGTGCATACGCCACGACGCTGTGGACAGCCCTGTAGGGCAGGTACGTCACTCTTTTCTATCTTGCTTTTTCTGGGCTTGCGAACCAGCTGGTTAACAGTCGCCATTTATTGCTCCAGTACTCTATTACTGCGTTAATTAAAAAGAGGCGCGATTCTACAGTCACTCGCCTCCAGCTTCAAGCCACAAGTGTAAAAAAGCTTGTGGCTTGCGGCTTGTAGCCGTTATTCCTCTTCCTGTGAAGGCTTTTCAGCCGCCTCGGCTTCGGATTCCATCAGTGCCTCACTGAGGGCAGCCTCCACTTCAAATGCTGAAGGTCCTTCATCTTCTGCCAGCTTGGCTTCAGCCTGGCGCTTCCTGGTCTCGTGGTAGGTCAGTCCGGTTCCGGCAGGAATCAGACGGCCAACAACCACGTTCTCCTTGAGACCCTGCAGGTAATCACGCTTGCCGGTTACGGCTGCTTCCGTGAGTACGCGAGTGGTTTCCTGGAAGGAAGCCGCAGAAATAAAGGATTCTGTAGCCAGAGATGCCTTGGTAATACCCAGCAGGATACGCTCGAACTTGGCTGGTTCCTTGCCTTCTTCAACCAGGCGCTCGTTTTCTTTCACCACGCGGATATATTCCACCTGCTCACCTTTAATAAAGCTCGAGTCACCCATCTGGACAATTTCAGCCTTACGCAGCATCTGACGCACAATGACTTCAATATGCTTGTCATTAATACGTACACCCTGCAGACGGTAAACTTCCTGAACTTCGTTAACGATGTAATGAGCAAGAGCCTCAACACCTTTCAGGCGCAGGATATCGTGTGGATTGGGTGGCCCGTCAGAAACGATTTCACCCTTCTCGATATATTCACCTTCAAACACTGTCATCTGACGCCACTTCGGAATCAGAACTTCGTAATGAGAGCTGCCATCTATGGGATTTACACCATCAGCCGGAGTAATGACCAGGCGGCGTTTACCCTTGGTTTCCTTACCAAAACTAACCGTTCCGGAAATTTCAGCCAGGATTGCGGGCTCTTTTGGTTTACGTGCTTCGAACAGGTCAGCAACACGTGGCAGACCCCCTGTGATATCACGGGTCTTGGAACCTTCCTGGGGAATACGGGCAATCACATCACCAATATTTACCTGCCCACCATCTTCGACACCAATAATGGCTTTGGCCGGAAGGAAGTAGTGCGCTGGCACATTGGTACCAGGCAAAGTCAGTTCCTTGCCTTTGCTATCAAGCAGGGTGATGGCTGGACGTGAGTCCTTGCCGCCCGAAGGTCTTTCGGCAGCATCCATCACAGTGATATTGGTCAAACCAGTGATTTCATCTGTCTGACGCTTGACGCTCAAGCCCTCTTCCATGGATTCGAATCGAACTTTACCTGCCACTTCAACCACGATGGGGTGAGTATGGGGATCCCAGGTAGCGACAATATCACCGGCATTAACTTCAGAATTGTCAGCACCGCGAACAACAGCACCATACGGCAGTTTATAGCGTTCTTTTTCACGGCCGTTGGTGTCATTGACAATCAACTCACCGGAACGGCTGACAACCACCAGGTCACCACTGGTCCTTTCAACAGTCTTCATGTTATGCAGGTGAATGGTACCGTCGTTTTTAACCTGGACATTATCTGCAGCAGTCGCACGTGAAGCAGCACCACCAATATGGAAAGTACGCATGGTCAGCTGGGTACCGGGCTCACCAATGGACTGGGCAGCAACAACACCTACAGCCTCACCAATGTTGGCCAGGTGGCCACGAGCCAGGTCACGGCCGTAACACTTGCGGCAAATACCGTATTCAGCCTGACAGGTAATTGGAGAGCGAACGATAACCTCATCCACACCAGCTGTTTCCAGCACATCAACGAGTTTCTCGTCGATCATAATGCCAGCTTCAATAACAGTGACGCCTTCATTGTCCACAGCATCCCTGGCCAGAACACGTCCCAGTACCAGCTCGCCCAATGGCGCAATGATGTCGCCGCCTTCAATAACAGGTGAGGCATTCAATCCGTTTTCAGTTCCACAATCGAGTTCCTTGATAACAAGGTCCTGGCTGATATCCACCAGGCGACGGGTGAGGTAACCGGAGTTCGCAGTTTTCAATGCTGTATCGGCCAGACCTTTACGCGCACCGTGAGTGGAGATGAAGTACTGAAGTACGTTCAGACCTTCACGGAAGTTCGCTGTAATCGGTGTTTCAATGATTGAGCCGTCTGGCTTGGCCATCAAACCGCGCATACCGGCAAGCTGACGAATCTGTGCGGGGGAGCCCCTGGCACCTGAGTCGGAGTAAACATAAACAGAGTTGAATGATTCTTGCTCTTCATCATCGCCTTCACGGTTCTTGACCGTTTCTGATGACAGTCCATCCATCATGGACTTAGCCACCTGATCGTTGGCGCGGGACCAGATATCAATCACCTTGTTGTACTTCTCACCCTGGGTAACCAGACCCGAGGCAAACTGTGATTCAATATCTGCCACTTCAGATTCAGCTTCACCAATCAGCGTTGCTTTCTCATCAGGAATGACAAAGTCGTTCACACCAATGGAAGAACCTGACCATGTTGAGTAGCGATAACCCATATACATGAGCTGGTCAGCAAAAATAACAGTCTCTTTCAGACCAACGTTGCGATAACACATGTTGATGATGTGAGAAATCTGCTTCTTTGCCATTTTCTGGTTAACCATGCTGAATGGCAGGCCATCTGGCACGATGCTGTAGAGCAGCACACGACCAACAGTAGAATCTACGATGCTGGTGTTTTCAGTTTTTTCGCCTTCTTCATCAAACAGGACTTCTGTCAGACGCACCTTGATTCGGGCCTGCAAATGCGCAGTTCCGGTATTAAACGCCTTGAGCACTTCTTCCACATCAGCAAAGACCATGCCTTCGCCCGCCGCGTTGATACGCTCACGAGTCATGTAGTAGAGACCAAGTACAACGTCCTGCGAAGGTACGATAATTGGCTCACCCGAGGCTGGTGACAGGATGTTATTGGTAGACATCATCAATGAACGCGCTTCCAACTGGGCTTCAAGAGTCAGAGGCACGTGAACGGCCATCTGGTCACCGTCAAAGTCAGCGTTGTAAGCCGCACATACCAGCGGATGCAACTGGATTGCCTTGCCTTCAATCAGTACCGGCTCAAATGCCTGGATACCAAGTCTGTGAAGTGTTGGCGCACGGTTCAGGAGAATGGGGTGTTCGCGGATGACTTCAGCCAGGATATCCCATACTTCGGCTGTTTCCTTTTCCACCATTTTCTTGGCGGCTTTGATAGTAGTGGCTACACCACGCAGTATCAGTTTGCCAAGGATGAATGGCTTGAACAGCTCCAATGCCATTTTCTTTGGCAGACCAGCCTGATGCAGTTTCAATGTCGGGCCTACCACGATCACGGAACGACCGGAATAGTCCACACGCTTACCAAGCAGGTTCTGGCGGAAACGACCCTGTTTTCCCTTGATCATGTCGGCAAGAGATTTCAGAGGGCGCTTGTTGGAACCGGTAATAGCACGGCCACGACGACCGTTATCCAGCAGCGCATCTACTGACTCCTGCAGCATACGTTTTTCATTGCGCACGATGATGTCCGGTGCGTTCAGGTCCAGCAGCCTTTTCAGACGGTTGTTCCTGTTAATCACACGACGATACAGATCATTCAGGTCAGAGGTGGCAAAACGACCGCCATCCAGTGGTACCAGAGGGCGCAGGTCTGGTGGCAGAACAGGCAGCACATTAAGCACCATCCATTCAGGTTTGTTTCCGGAGTTAACAAAGCCATCAAGCAGTTTCAGTCGCTTGGATAATTTTTTCAGTTTGGTTTCTGAATTGGTCTGGGGAATTTCTTCACGCAGGCGATTGGCCTCCGCTTCCACATCCATATCAGCCATCAAATCCTGTACAGCTTCCGCTCCCATCTTGGCTTCAAAATCATCGCCAAACTCTTCCAGGGATTCGTAGTACTGCTCATCAGAAAGTAACTGGCCCTTTTCCAGGGTGGTCATACCGGGATCAGTTACCACGAAGGATTCAAAATAAAGTACGCGCTCGATATCCCTGAGAGTCATATCCAGCAGCAAACCGATTCGGGAAGGCAGTGACTTCAGGAACCAGATATGAGCAACAGGGCTTGCCAGCTCAATATGGCCCATGCGTTCACGGCGGACCTTGCTCAGGGCAACTTCCACGCCACATTTTTCGCAGATTACACCGCGATGCTTAAGACGCTTGTACTTGCCGCACAGGCATTCATAGTCTTTTACCGGTCCAAAAATCTTGGCGCAGAACAGTCCGTCCCGCTCCGGTTTAAAGGTACGGTAGTTGATGGTCTCGGGCTTCTTCACTTCCCCGAACGACCAGGAACGAATCAATTGTGGTGATGCCAATCCAATACGGATCGAATCAAAGTCTTCAATCTGTGTTTGTGACTTCAATAAACCTAAGAGGTCTTTCATGTTGTCTTTTCCTCCAGCTCAATTGAGCTGATAAATCCTGTGGATTAAGTCGATTACAGTTTTATCCGTTACGGGGTCAGAGTCTTACTCTGACCCCACTTCGTTAGTTTTCGACTTCCAGCTCCATATCGATACCCAGAGAGCGAATTTCTTTAACCAGTACGTTAAAGGATTCAGGCATTCCGGCTTCCATATGGTCATCACCATCTACAATATTTTTGTACATCTTGGTTCGGCCGTTTACATCGTCAGATTTCACTGTAAGCATTTCCTGCAATGTATAGGCTGCACCGTAAGCTTCCAGTGCCCACACTTCCATTTCCCCGAAGCGCTGACCACCAAACTGGGCTTTACCACCCAGAGGCTGCTGGGTAACCAGGCTGTAGGAACCAGTTGAGCGTGCATGCATCTTGTCATCAACCAGGTGGTTGAGCTTGAGCATATACATGATGCCGACTGTGACCTTACGGTCGAATTTGTTTCCTGTACGTCCATCAAAGAGAGTCACCTGGCCGTCATCACTCATGTCAGCCAGCTTCAACATTTCCTTGATTTCAACTTCGCTAGCCCCATCAAACACTGGCGTTGCCATTGGCACACCGTCTGTGAGGTTCTGAGCCAGCTCCATGATGTCTTCATCACTCAGAGATTTCAGGTCTTCAGAACGACGTGATTCACCAATGCCGTTATAGATCTGATCAAGGAACTTGCGAATATCCGCTACTTTCTGTTCCTGCTGAATCATGGCATTGATTTTCTCGCCCAGGCCTTTGGATGCAGCACCCAGGTGAGTTTCAAGTATCTGGCCCACGTTCATACGGGAAGGCACACCAAGAGGGTTCAGGACAATATCTACTGGATTGCCCTTTTCATCGTAAGGCATGTCCTCGACTGGCATGATTACGGAAATCACACCCTTGTTACCATGACGTCCGGCCATCTTATCACCAGGCTGAATACGACGTTTGATTGCCAGGTAAACCTTGACGATTTTCAGCACACCCGGCGCAAGGTTGTCACCCTGTGTCAGTTTGCGCTTCTTATCTTCATATCGCTCATCCAACTCAATGCGGCGTTCCTTGAGTTGCGCAGCGGCTTTCTCAAGAGCTTCGCTCATGCCGTCATCCACAAGGCGCAGCTTGAACCAGTCATCGTGATCCAGTGCATCCAGGTAATCTGCAGTAAGGCGATCTCCCTTCTTCAACTTGGGACCACCGGCGACTGTTTTACCCAGGAGGGATTTGCGCAGACGCTGGAAAGTGGCTTCCTCAACAATACGGAATTCGTCCTCGATATCTTTGCGAACCTTGGACAACTGCTGCTCTTCAATTTCCAGTGCACGCTGGTCCTTTTCAAGGCCGTCACGGGTAAAGACCTGCACATCGATTACAGTACCTTTCACACTGCTGGGTACTCGCAATGAAGTATCTTTAACATCCGATGCTTTCTCACCAAAGATGGCGCGCAACAGTTTTTCTTCCGGAGTCAGCTGTGTTTCACCTTTCGGTGTTACCTTGCCAACCAGAATATCGCCGGCGTCAACTTCGGCACCAATATGTACAATACCGGATTCATCAAGGCGACCCAGGGCTGTCTCACCGACATTCGGGATATCAGCAGTAATTTCTTCAGATCCCAGTTTGGTATCACGGGCAATACAGGTCAGCTCCTGGATATGAATAGAGGTAAACCTGTCTTCCTTAACAACACGCTCCGAAATAAGGATCGAATCCTCGAAGTTGTAACCGTTCCAGGGCATGAATGCGATTCGCATGTTCAGACCCAGTGCCAGCTCACCAGTATCAATGGAAGGACCATCAGCAAGGATGTCACCAGAGCTTACCTGGTCACCTTCTTTCACCAGCGGACGCTGACTGATACAGGTATTCTGGTTTGAACGGGTGTACTTGATGAGGTTGTAGATATCCACACCTGCTTCACCGGTTTCTGTCTCTTCATCATTAACTCGAAGAATGATGCGGGCTGCATCAACGCTGTCGATTACTCCACCGCGTCGTGCAACAACACAGACACCGGAGTCATGAGCAACATTGCGCTCCATTCCTGTACCGACAACCGGCTTTTCGGATTTCAATGTAGGCACGGCCTGACGCTGCATGTTTGATCCCATGAGCGCGCGGTTAGCATCGTCATGCTCAAGGAATGGAATCAATGACGCTGCCACTGATACTACCTGCTGCGGGCTGACATCCATATAGTCAACCTGATCGGAAGGCATCAATGAGAACTCATTCTTATGACGAACGTTGACCAGTTCATCAACGAACTTGCCATTTTTATCAAGCTCGGCACTGGCCTGCGCAATAACAAAGCCGCTTTCTTCAATAGCAGAAAGATAATGGATGTCAGTAGTTACCTTTCCATTGGTCACTTTACGGACAGGGCTTTCAAGGAAACCGTACTCATTGGTTTGCGAATAAGTCGCCAGCGAGTTAATCAGACCGATGTTCGGTCCTTCAGGAGTCTCAATTGGACAAACTCGACCATAGTGAGTTGGATGAACGTCGCGAACCTCAAATCCGGCACGCTCTCGAGTAAGACCACCAGGCCCTAGCGCTGATATACGGCGTTTGTGTGTGACCTCTGACAGCGGATTGTTCTGATCCATGAACTGGGACAATTGGCTTGAGCCAAAGAATTCCTTGATCGCAGCAGCTACAGGTTTGGCATTGATCATATCCTGGGGCATGAGACCTTCACTGTCAGCCATTGAAAGACGCTCTTTCACAGCACGCTCAACACGAACCAGGCCAACGCGGAACTGATTCTCTGCCATTTCACCCACACTACGGATACGACGATTACCCAGATGGTCAATATCATCGACAGTGCCAAAACCGTTGCGGATACCCACAAGAGTCTTGATCACATCAACGATATCTTCCTTGCTGAGCACACCATCACCTTCAGAGTCTGGACGACCCAGGCGACGGTTGAATTTCATCCGGCCTACAGCAGAAAGATCGTATCTTTCAGGTGAGAAAAACAGGTTTGAGAACAGGTTCTCGGCCGACTCTTTTGTTGGCGGCTCACCCGGACGCATCATGCGGTAGATCTCAACCAGTGCCTCAAGGCGATTGGTTGTCGGGTCGATACGCAAGGTATCGGAAATGAATGGACCACAATCCAGTTCATTGGTGTAAATCGTTTCAAATTCAGTAACGCCTGCACTGACGAGACCTTCAATGACCTCTTCTGTGATTTCAGCGTTACACGGGAAAAGCACCTCACCACTTTCTGTGTCGATAATATCCTTGGCCAGGGCATCACCGAGCACGAATTCAGTTGGAACATCAAGCTGGACCAGCTTGGCTTTTTCCAACTCGCGGATATGACGCGCTGTAATCCTGGCACCGGATGGAACAATGACAGTTCGCTTGTTCTTGATCTCAAAATTAAGAACAGCTCCACGCAGTCGTGAAGGAACCAGCTTGACTGAGAAATTGCCATCCTTGTCTATGAAATAGGTATTGTTTTCATAGAACATTTCCAGGATATCCTGTGTGCTGTATTCAAGTGCACGCAACAGGATTGAGGCAGGCAGTTTACGGCGGCGGTCAATACGCACATACACCATATCTTTTGGGTCGAACTCTACGTCCAACCAGGAGCCACGGTAAGGAATGATCCTGGCTGAATACAGGAGCTTACCGGAGCTGTGAGTCTTGCCGCGGTCATGGTCAAAGAACACGCCCGGCGAACGGTGTAACTGAGAAACCACCACACGCTCTGTGCCATTGATTACGAAAGTACCGCTGTCAGTCATCAGGGGAATTTCACCCATGTAGACTTCCTGTTCCTTGATATCCTTGATGACTTTCGCTGTTGACTCTTTCTCATAAATAATCAGACGAACTTTTACCCGCAGGGACACGGCATAAGTTGCCCCACGCAGTACACATTCGCTGACATCGAATTCGGGTTTACCAAGTCTGTAGCTGACGTATTCCAGTAATGCCTTGCCTGAATAGCTGACAATCGGGAATACGGACTTGAATGCTGCATGTAGACCCTGGTCAAGACGTTCCTCGGGGGAAACATCGACCTGGGTAAACTGCTTGTATGAATCTATCTGAATAGCAAGCAGATAGGGGATATCCATCGGGCTTTGAAGTTTGCCAAAGTCCTTACGGATACGTTTTTTCTCAGTGTATGAATATGCCATCAGCAGTTCCTATTTTGTAAAACAGGTGAAAGTCTTCCTGGAATTCCATTAGCACGGAAAGGCAGCACCTGGAATACAGGTGCCACCTTCCGGAAGTTGTGCTTGTAGTGCAATGTTTACTATCAAAGCCAGTAACAGAATTACTTGAGCTCGACAGCAGCGCCGGCTTCTTCCAGCTGCTTTTTGAAGTCTTCAGCTTCGTCTTTGCTTGCACCTTCCTTGATTGGCGATGGAGCACCATCAACCAGGTCCTTGGCTTCTTTCAGGCCAAGACCAGTGATGCCACGGACGGCCTTGATGACGTTAACTTTCTTGTCACCAGCTGCAGTCAGAATGACGTCAAACTCATCCTTTTCAGCAGCAGAGTCGCCACCTTCACCACCAGCGGCAGGCGCAGCAGCTACAGCAACAGCGGCAGCAGCAGATACACCAAACTTTTCTTCCATTGCTGAAACCAGTTCAACAACATCCATTACTGACAATTCAGCAATACCATCTAGGATTTCTTCTTTAGATAGAGCCATGACTCCAATCTCCTTTAAAAATATTTAACGTTAGTAACCCCGGCAGGAATAATTCCTTCCGGATCAAGCTGCTTCCTGTTTCTGGTCTCGTACAGCTGCAACGCCCCTTGTTACTTTGCTTGGGACTTCGTTGCACGTCTGAACCAGTTTGGTCACCGGCGCCAGCATGACACTCATAAGAGTGGCAATAGCCTGATCGTAGGTTGGCAGTTTCGCCAACGCATCAATCTGTGAGGCGGGCAGCAGGTTTCCACTGACAGCGAGTGCTTTAACTTCAAATTCCTCATTTTCCTTGGCGAAATCTTTCAGGACACGGGCAGCCGCACCTGGATCTTCCTGGGAAAATGCGAGAATTGTTGGACCAATCAGCGCTTCATTGAGACATTCATAATCAGTCCCTTCAACAGCACGCTTCAGCAATGTATTTCTGACAACTCTCAGATACACATTGTTTTCACGCGCAGTTTTGCGAAGCGCAGTCATATCCTCCACAGCGGTACCGTGATAATCGGCAAGCACTGCAGACAAAGCACTTTGAGCAGCTTCGTTGACTTCGGCAACAATCTGTTGCTTGTCTTCAAAACGAATAGCCACTTTTCAGTTACTCCTGAATCAAGAATCTGTACTACAGCCTGACGGCATTCAGATTCACATTATTTTATTTGCCAACCCCATAATGCCGGGCTGACTCCAATCTCTGAAAATTCAGAGATTTACTATCTGGTGAGTTATCCGGCCTGGTTGCTGCCGGACGGGTTACACCATCTGCGTAGGAAATTAAGTAATCTTCTTTGGTTTTGGTAATTCGGCTAGTGCCGGGTTTTTACCATACCTTAAGTAGCTTACCCCTACGGTCTTTGACGGTCCTGCAGGTAATAAACCTGCAACACCCCAAAGTCTGTATCAGCCACTTTTCCAAAGGGAAAAGATGACCACGTCGTCGGATGTCTATTCAACGCCGACAACTTTTAATTCTGTTTTAATATTCCAGGGATGCCTGGTCGACCAGTACACCTGGACCCATGGTGGAAGAAAGAATAACTTTCTTCACAAATGTACCCTTTGCAGAAGCAGGTTTTGCCTTTTTCAGATCAGCCAGCAACGCTTCAAGGTTGCCTTTGACTGCGCTGGTTTCAAAACCCACTTTGCCTATGCCGCCATGAATAATGCCGTTCTTGTCAGTACGGTAACGCACCTGACCGGCCTTGGCATTGGACACAGCACCTTCAACGTCTGGTGTTACTGTTCCCACTTTCGGGTTTGGCATCAGGCCTTTAGGACCAAGAATTGTGCCCAGCTGACCAACAACACGCATGGCATCAGGTGTAGCAATAACGACATCAAAGTCGATGTTGCCACCTTTTATGCTTTCAGCGAGATCTTCAAAGCCTACGATGTCAGCACCGGCAGCCTTAGCCTTGTCAGCATTTTCACCCTGGGCGAAAACTGCAACGCGTACATCTTTACCCGTACCGTGAGGCAATGTAGTTGCACCACGTACAGCCTGGTCAGATTTTTTCGCATCAATACCAAGATTGATTGCGACATCAATAGATTCCTTGAACTTGACCGTTGACAGCTCATTAATGAGGCTTACTGCTTCATCGATACTGTATGCCTTGCCAGCTTCAATTTTTTCAGCAATCAGTTTTGCTCTTTTAGTTAGCTTGGCCATTACACAACTCCCTCAGTTTCAATACCCGCACTGCGACAGCTGCCTGCAAGCGTACGTACAGCAGCATCCATATCGGCAGCTGTAAGGTCAGGCATTTTCATCTTGGCTACTTCTTCGAGTTGAGCGCGGTTCAGCTTGCCCACTTTTTCAGTGTTAGGACGGCCACTGCCTTTCTTCAGGCCGGCAGCCTTTTGCAACAACACTGCTGCGGGTGGAGTTTTGGTAATAAAGGTAAAACTGCGATCGGCATAAACAGTGATCACAACTGGAACTGGAAGGCCTGGTTCAACGCCTTGAGTTTCAGCATTGAAGGCTTTACAGAAATCCATGATGTTGACACCATGCTGGCCCAGTGCAGGACCAACGGGAGGACTTGGGTTGGCTTTGCCGGCACCAACCTGCAGCTTGATATAAGCAAGTACTTTCTTTGCCATGATGGCCTCCTTAGTGGGTACAAGCGTAAAACCCTTTGGCTTTACTCCCCTGGCGCTGAGCCATTTAGACTTCAGCGACTTTTATTTTGAGCTACCTGATTGTCAGGCAACCCACCAAAATCTATCAAAATCGCCCTGGAAACTGGCGATCAGCAACTCTCTACTAGCCCTTTTCTACCTGAGAAAACTCAAGTTCAACTGGAGTAGATCGTCCAAAAATCGAAACAGCCACACGTACGCGGCTCTTTTCATAATTCACTTCTTCTACAGTACCAGTGAAGTCATTAAACGGCCCGTCAGTAACCCGAACCAACTCGCCAGGCTCATAAACCGTCTTGTGTGATGGCTTATCAACTGTTTCTTCCAGCCTGTTCATGATTTCATTCACTTCATTCTGGGTAATAGGCGCTGGTTTTTCGGCAGTTCCGCCAATAAAACCCATGACCCTTGGCGTTTCCTTCACCAGGTGCCAGGTATCGTCATTCAACACCATCTGCAGCAACACATAACCGGGAAAGAATTTTCGCTCACTCTTTCTTTTTTGCCCGCCGCGCATTTCCAGCACTTCTTCTGTCGGCACGAGTACTTCGCCAAACATATCCTGCATCGCAGAAAGCTCTATTCTTTCTTCAAGCGCCAGCTTCACCTTGCGCTCATATCCGGAATAAGCATGCACGACATACCAGCGCTTTTCAGTGTCAGCGTCTGCCATGCCTGCATCTTTTGTTATTTCGTCTGCCAAAACTTCCACACCTTCTTCCAGAATTTTTCTAGAGGGTTAGCCAATAATCAAAGCGATCAGCCAGCTTAGAAATGAATCCAGGCCCCACAAAATAATCGCCACGATTATGACCGCAACTACCACAATCATCGTGGTATGCGTGGTTTCCGCCCTTGTTGGCCAAACCACCTTGCGAATTTCTGTCCTTGCTTCCATGCAAAGGTTAACAAATGCACTCCCCTTGCTGGTCTGAGCAGCTATCCAGCCTGCAACACAAGCAAGTGCCAGTAAACCAATCACCCTGTACAACATGGACTCAGCGGCAAAATAGCTGTTGCCATAGACACCAGCTGCAACTATCGCTACAACGATGATCCATTTCAGTGAATCCAGTTTGAACTCAGTTGTTTTTACGTTTTCACTCATAAAAGAATTCTTAGCTGGCCTTGTAACCAGTAATACACTCTGCCTTTTCCTGTATCTGCCCAGCCTTTTTCAAGGCAGTTCCGATGACAGTAATGGCAGGCCAGGAGGGAATCGAACCCCCAACCTGCGGTTTTGGAGACCGCCGCTCTGCCAATTGAGCTACTGGCCTAGTCCGCTATTTCCTGTCTTTCTTTTAAAGACGACTAAGCCGAGAGCGCTAAATGCACTCTCGGCTCTTAAGTACAGCTATGTATTTCTTATTCGATAATCTTGGAAACAACACCAGCGCCAACAGTTCGTCCACCTTCACGAACAGCGAAACGCTGACCTTCTTCCATAGCGATAGGCGCAATCAGCTCTACATTCATCTTGATGTTGTCGCCTGGCATAACCATCTCAACATCAGCTGGCAGCTCAACAGCACCAGTTACGTCTGTAGTTTCAAAATAGAACTGTGGACGATAGCCTTTAAAGAATGGAGTATGACGACCACCTTCATCTTTAGACAGAACGTATACTTCACCTTCAAACTTGGTATGAGGCGTAATGCTTCCTGGAGCAGCCAGAACCTGACCACGCTCAACTTCTTCACGCTTGGTACCACGCAGCAGAACACCAACGTTCTCACCAGCGCGACCTTCGTCAAGCAGCTTGCGGAACATTTCAACACCAGTACAGGTAGTTTTCTGGGTATCCTTGATGCCAACGATTTCGATTTCATCACCGACATTGACAATACCGCGGCCAATACGACCTGTAACAACCGTACCACGACCGGAGATTGAGAAGACGTCCTCAATAGCCATCAGGAATGGCTTGTCGATATCTCTCTCAGGCTCAGGGATGTATGAGTCCAGAGCCTCAACCAGTTTCTTAACTGCAGTAGTTCCTTTCTCACCGTCGTCTTTACCTTCCAGAGCCATCAGTGCAGAACCAAGAATAATAGGAGTGTCATCACCTGGGAACTCGTACTGATCGAGAAGCTCACGAACTTCCATTTCAACCAGTTCAATAAGCTCTTCATCATCAACCATGTCGGCTTTGTTCAGGAATACCACAATATAAGGTACACCTACCTGACGACTCAGCAGGATGTGTTCACGAGTCTGTGGCATGGGGCCATCAGCAGCGGAACAAACCAGGATAGCACCGTCCATCTGGGCAGCACCTGTGATCATGTTTTTAACATAGTCGGCGTGACCCGGGCAGTCTACGTGTGCGTAGTGACGCGTTTCAGAATCATATTCAACATGAGAAGTTGCGATTGTAATACCACGTTCTCTTTCTTCTGGTGCGTTGTCGATCTGAGCAAAGTCTCTGGTTTCACCACCATAAACTTCGGCACACACTTTAGTCAGCGCAGCGGTCAATGTTGTTTTACCGTGGTCAACGTGACCAATGGTGCCAACATTCACATGCGGTTTCGTTCTCTCAAATTTTTCCTTGGACATCGAATCAAGCCTCCGATTTAAAGCTAATACTTATTTAATTATTCTGATATTCAATGAATATCATCTCTTTACTGTGTGCCACAATCTGGTGCTCACACCCGGAGTCGAACCGGGGACCTCATCATTACCAATGATGCGCTCTACCGCCTGAGCTATGCGAGCAATGTTATAAACAGAATTCCTTTTCTGTCTTAACCCCTTCCACTAAGCCAATGAAAGCAACCAGTTAAAAACTGGAGCGGGTAGCGGGAATCGAACCCGCATCATCAGCTTGGAAGGCTGGGGTTCTACCATTGAACTATACCCGCAAATTCCTTCTCAAACGCTCGCCTACCAGGCTAGCAAACCAAAAAACAGAGGACCAAAAACTCCCCAAAAAACCTTCAAGAAGAGTTCTTCGTCCACTGTTTTCTGTATATCGTTGCTACCAGGAATGATCATAATCTGACTGGTGGAGGGGGGTGGATTTGAACCACCGAAGCTTACGCGTCAGATTTACAGTCTGATCCCTTTGACCACTCGGGAACCCCTCCAACAAAGCATCAGACGAATATCTTACCCCTGGCTCTTACACAGGAGCGGCATTTTATGGGAATCACGGACGTGATGCAAACGTTTCGCAAGGTTTTTCTATCACTTCCAGATCAAGCCCCTGGGACAATAAATCCAGTAATTCGGAGCCCTCCAGAAGCTCCTGCGAAAGCCCCTGGATAGTGACCCAAATCTCGTTGTCTGCAGTGCTGATTTCCTGGATTGACGTGGGAAATCCGCGACTGGCAAGATCCTCCTGAAGCCCCAGTGCCCGATCTTCCTCGGCAAACAGACCCAAAGAGATTCCGCCGTTCAGATCACCGGTGGTAATGATAAAACTATCAAAGCCACTGGATTGAAGGTCTGCAAGGGTTTGGCGGGCGGCCGTATCGGAATTAAATGGCGGCATATAGACCCTGTAACGCGCATTCCCCTCGGTTGGCAGCAGTTCTACCCTGGCCTCCATCCCTCTTTCCAGCAGGGCTGAGACCAGGAAATCGCTTTCTTCAGTTGTGTTAAATACCCCCAGCGATATACAGCTTCCCAGGGTTTCAATGGGGATTTCTGCAGGAACCGGGACTTCACTTAACAGTTGTAATGTCTGATCTGCGACTTCTGATGGGGATCTGACCAGCACCTGTCTTGCCTGTGAGGAATGAGTCTGGTTCCAGCCCAGATAAGCCAGGTTTGCCAGTATCAGTAAAACAATAAAGGTGCGCATGGGACTTGGTCTGGTTCCGAAATAATGGGTTTATGAATATCTATGATTTATCTATATATAGAAGCAATAACTAAATTCATCATTTTACGGCAGGGAAAGGCCCAGTCCGTCAAGAACAAGGTCTTTCTTTATTTCATGGTCCCAGTCCAGCTGCCGTCCTATCCGCTCAGCGTCGCCGCCGGTTAAAAACCAGTGGCACTGGGATGCCGTTTGTTCCACGTGCTCCCTGCAATGTCGGGCAAAACCGGTCACCATGGCGAGAATTCCCTGGCTAATTGCCGTGTCTGTACTTATACCTGGAACTGTATTCTCCCAATGCTCCAGCTTTGTAGCCAGCGCCGCTGTTTTCGAGGCAAGACTTTCCTGCATCAGGTTTATTCCCGGAACGATGAATCCTCCCTGGTGCTGACCTTCATAATCAATCCAGTCAAATGTGATGGCACTCCCACAGTCCAGGACACAGCACGCGGATCGGGCATTGTTGTAGGCTGCTAGCATAGCCAGCCAGCGATCTACCCCCATTGTCTGGATATCCTTGTAGGAGTTACTGACACAACTGCTGGTCTGCTCCACCCTGGCAAATTCAGGCTCTATTTGCCAGGCCGCTTTGACCGACTCAGCAAAGGCACTGTTAAATGATGCGTCCCTGACGCTGGCCACCCTGACTCTTTCAATCTGATACCCTTTAATTCTATCCTCAAGGGACTCAAACAGGGCAGTTTCCGATTGGCCATATGTAATTTCCTGTGATTCCATCACAAGAGCTGAATCCATCAATCTGAATTTCAGGCGGGAATTTCCTGCATCAATATCAAGAATCATCATTGCGGCGCTCTTCTGAGACTGACTTCCCCGCCAATATAGGGATGCACACCAGAATCCGTTTCCAGTAACAGGGCACCATTTCCAGAAATGCCCCTGGCAATGCCCACCTTGCTGCTTCCTGAAAAATGTAATTCCACCTTCTCTCCACGCATGACGTCAAGGGATTCCCATTCCTGGAGAAACTTTTCAAGACCATGCCTTTCAAAATCTTCCAGCACACTGATGATATGAGTCACCGTTGCCGCTACAACCCGATTTCTGTCGAACCGTTTACCAGAAAGCCTGAACAGATCTGTCCAGGGCTGGTCTACTTCACGCATATCCTCATCCCGACAAAAGGTATTGATTCCAATACCAATCAGCAACTGGCAAAGGCCGTAAACATCACCGGAAATTTCAATCAAAATGCCTGAGAGTTTTTTATTGTTATGCAGGACATCATTCGGCCACTTGATTCCCAGCCCTTCAATTCCCAGACCATTTAGTGCCCGAATTACCCCCATACCTATCACCAGGCTCAGCCCATCAGTTCCGACTTCACCTGTATCGAACTGTCGAACCATAGTCAGGTAAACATTTTCACCAAAGGGGCTGGACCATGGCCTGCCTCTTCGACCTTTACCGCTGGTTTGCTGTTCAGCCAGATAGACAGCGTACTTTCCCCGACCAGGAATGTCGCTATCATTCTGCAACTCTCGCATGGCATAGGCGTTGGTGGAATCTATGCTATCCAGAATGGTCAGCTCGTGTATAAGACCTTTTTCCCTGTTTGGGAATGCATTCGATATACATTCTGCATCAAGAAGACTTAGCGGCCGCTCCAGCTTGTAACCCCTTCCCCTGACCGAATGGATATCCAGCCCCAGTTCCTCCAATTTTTTTATGGTTTTCCATATTGCCGCCCTGCTCACCTGAAGCATTTCTCCAAGTTCGGTCCCAGAATGAAACCGTCCGTCCGAGAGAATTTTGATAAGAGGTTGAACCAGTGCTGTCATATTTAAAGTGTTATTGAAATTTATTTAGCGCATTTAAAAAAGCAGAAATAAAAAATCCGGAAAGAGCATGCCCTTCCCGGATTTTAGTCAAATCACTGCCAGTATCAAAACATGGCTGCTGGAAACAGGATACGAATTATAAATCGTATCCTCTTTCATCATGCAGAACGATATCCAGACCGGTGGACTCTTCCTCTTCTGTGACGCGCATACCAGTAACAGCACTTACAATTTTAACAATGATGTAGGTAAGTACAGCTGTGTAGAGCGCCGTTGCAACAATGCCCATTACCTGGACACCAACCTGGCTACCCATGGTGACACCCTCGGCATATCCCTGTCCGCTGAATACACCCAGACTGGCCGAAGCAAAAATACCTGCCAGGAATGTACCCAGGATACCGCCCACACCATGTACCGGAAATACATCCAGGGAGTCATCGATACGAAGACCATTCTTGATGAATTGTGTGGCAAAGAAGCAGATTGTTCCTGCAAGCAATCCAATCACCAACGCGCCGCCTGGTCCAACAAAGCCTGATGCCGGCGTGATGGTACCAAGGCCGGCTACCATCCCTGTGACGATACCCAGCACTGATGCTTTTCCATATTTGATTTTTTCCATCAGGATCCAGGCCAGTGAGCCAGCAGCTGCTGAAATATGTGTTACCAGCATGGCCATTGAAGCATTGCCGTCTGCCGCCAGCGCACTCCCCCCATTAAAACCAAACCAGCCGACCCACAACATGCCGGCACCTGTCACCGTCATCGTCATGTTATGAGGTGGCATTGGTGTTTTGCCAAAACCTGTTCTTGTACCAATAACCAATGCGCAGACAAGCGCTGCCACACCTGCGGTGATGTGCACGACTGTACCGCCTGCAAAATCAAGGAGACCACGCTCAAAAAGCCATCCACCTTCGGCCCAAACCCAGTGTGTGATCGGTGCATAAACCAGGATCAGCCAGAGTACGCTGAATAACATGACACCACTGTATTTCACCCTTTCTGCAAAGCCGCCAAAAATAAGAGCCGGTGTAATCACTGCAAAGGTCAATTGAAACAGGGCAAAAATAGATTCTGGAATAGTTCCGGATACGGTTTCTTCCCCAATATTGGCAAACAGGATATTGCCAAATCCTCCAACAAAGGCATTACCTTCACTGAACGCCAGGCTGTAGCCAAGAACCAGCCAGACCAACGTCGCGACACAGGTAATCGAGAAACATTGCATGAGGACGGACAAAACATTCCTGACTCTGACCAGGCCACCGTAAAAAAGTGATAACCCCGGTATGGTCATGAACAACACCAGTGCGGTTGATGTCATTATCCAGGCTGTATCTGCCCCATCAATCTCCTGAGCCTGTAAAGTAACCGGCAACGCCAAAAGACCTAACCCGGCTATGCTTTTGCCAAAAGATTTGAACCCCATTGGAACCCCCTTAAATTATTCTTATGCTTTGATGATATTTGTTGGTATGCGAGGGTATATAGTTTCTGATTCGTTGATGAAAAGAAGAAATTATTTTTATGTGATTTTTCTATTTTTCTTAACAATCGCACCACATCGCACCATGCTGGAGCATAAAAGAATTGGAATGCACAAACAAGAAAAACGAATAATTCTCAATCGCGAACTCCGCGAAAACTGGCAGTAACAAAAGGCTTGAGAAGACTTCAAGTAAACCAGAGCCCTGCTGTGCAAAAACAAAATTCCTTAATTCAATACGTCTGGCTTGAAAATAGCGCCAATATTTACTGAATGTCCTCTAATTCATCGCTATGAAGACGCAAAAGTGTGCAACACCAGAAAATACCGCCCATTTTTGGTGCGGCGAAATCTTAATAGTAAATTCTTAATTCCTTATCAACTTGCAAATCACTGTTTTAACTACCTTTTATTTCTTGGCATGGCGATTGCTAAACAATCTTATCGCGGCTAATTGCGGTGACTAATTCAGTTGTAGTTGGACTGTGAGACTTAGACCGGCAGACCCTGGAGCAGAAAGAACTGCAGAAGCTGCCTAAACGACGTACCAGGAGAATCAAATGAAAATGATAAATGCGATTATCAAGCCATTTAAGCTTGATGACGTCAGGGAGGCCCTCTCAGAAATCGGAGTTCAGGGGATAACCGTCACAGAAGTGAAAGGTTTTGGGCGACAAAAAGGACATACCGAGCTGTATCGCGGCGCGGAATATGTGGTCGACTTCCTTCCAAAATTGAAAATTGAAGTAGTAGTGAAAGACAGTGCTCTTGAACAGACTATCGAAACAATTTCTAAGGCTGCCAATACCGGCAAAATAGGTGACGGCAAAATTTTTGTTTCTACTATAGAGGAAGCAATACGAATTCGTACCGGTGAAACCGGCGACGAAGCCATCTAACCTAGCTAACTAGAAAATTATACGAAGCTTTCAGGAGGGCTTAGTATGCAAAACGAAATTTTTGAACTGCAATATGCCATGGACACCTTTTACTTTCTGGTATCAGGTGCCCTGGTCATGTGGATGGCCGCCGGATTTGCCATGCTTGAAGCTGGTCTCGTCCGCGCCAAAAACACCACTGAAATTCTTACCAAGAACGTAGCACTGTTTGCTATCGCATGTACCATGTACCTCATCTGCGGTTACCAGATTATGTACGATGGCGGTATTTTCCTGAGTGAAATTACCACTGTTGCTGAAATGGATGATGCTGCTGTTGCTGCTGTTCTTGCAGCCTCGAATGAGGCCGGATTTGCGGATATGGGTGAATACTCTGGCGCTTCCGACTTCTTCTTCCAGGTTGTGTTTGTTGCAACTGCAATGTCTATCGTATCCGGAGCTGTTGCCGAGCGTATGAAACTGTGGGCATTCCTTGCCTTTGCAATTGTCATGACAGGCTTTATCTACCCAATGGAAGGTAGCTGGACATGGAATGGCGATTCAGTATTCGGCATCTATGCACTGGATTATGCTGACTATGCTGGCTCGGGTATTGTCCACCTTGCAGGTGCTGCTGCAGCACTGGCTGGTGTACTGTTGCTTGGCCCTCGTAAAGGTAAATATGGTGCAGATGGATCCATCCACCCTATCCCTGGCGCTAACCTGCCTTTGGCCACACTGGGTACTTTCATCCTCTGGATGGGCTGGTTCGGTTTCAACGGTGGTTCTACTCTTAAACTGGGTGGTATCGGTGTTGCCAACGAAGTTGCCAACGTATTCCTTAATACAAATGCAGCTGCAGCTGGTGGTCTCATTGGTGCATTGATCGTTGCACGTATTCTTTTTGGTAAGGCTGACCTGTCAATGGTTCTTAACGGTGCCCTGGCTGGCCTGGTTGCCATTACTGCCGATCCAGCTTCACCTGGCCCACTTATGTCTACCATTGTCGGTATGATTGGCGGCGTCATTGTTGTCTTCAGCATTCTCATGTTCGACAAGCTGAAAATAGATGATCCTGTAGGTGCTCTTTCGGTTCATGGTACCGTCGGTATCTTTGGTGTCATGGTGGTTTGTGTCACTGGCGGCGCATCCGTTGGCGGCCAGATCGTAGGTCTGCTTACCATCTTTGTCTGGGTATTTGTGACCAGCATGATCGCCTGGTTTATTATCAAGATGATCATTGGACTGAGAGTATCCGAAGAAGAAGAGTATGAAGGTGTTGACCTTGCGGAATGTGGTATGGAAGCCTATCCCGAGTTTGTCAGCCAGAACTAATACTCTGTAGCTGAAAGTAGTAATAAGCAGTACAAAAAAAGCGCCACGATTGTGGCGCTTTTTTTTGCTTAAAATTTCTGATGCTTACCTGTCTGAACCCTGCCCCTCTCCATCAGTTCGCCCCAGGGTAGATCCATCATTAAGAATCACGCCTACATAAAGCCCACCCTGGCTGCCGTCGTTGAGTGTAATGGCATTATGCAGAGGATTAGCAAAAACAGTGACTTTGTCACCTACACGCAATGAATTACGCTTCCAGCCCTGGTTAATCAATGCATTGGGTGCTGTCATTTCAATGGTCCAGAGTCCATCAGGGTGTTCATCGCTGGCATCACCCGTTAACTTGAAAGACGCATGTGGGTTGATCCATCGAACCTGTGTCACTTCACCCTCAATTACAACAACACTTTCGTTGTCAAACGCCGCAGTAGAGTGATGCCCCATAGTTGGCATAGTTGCCAATACTGCCAGCGAAAAAATCCCCGTGATAATTTTCTTAATCGTTTTTACTTGTTTCATTTCTGTTACCGAATATTAAAAATACAAAAAAATCTATCTTTCCAGGCCAGCCTGACCAGCCTGTGTACTTGGCAGATTATCATTCAGATCAGGCAAGCATTCGACTTCGCCGATATCTGTTTCATCCACCCGAAGCCACTGCTTGGTATTCCGCCATTCACCAACCCAGCCATTGGGATCAGTCATGATGTACTCAATTTCCAGTATTTCTCCATCCTCTTTCAATCGTATTCTTTCCTGAACACGAAAATCCTCGGAAACGGGGATGCCGCGATCAATATAATGGTTATAGGTCTCGATATAGCGGGTATCTACAACAAGCTCCTCACCCTCCCAACGACCAAGGGATTCTCCGTTGTAGGTATAAATAACCAGATCAGGGTCCGTGTACTCCCGCCCAT